>Ga0233425_10006722_pt1 | contig 16762 bp, 18 predicted proteins | sample Watercolumn_Towu_2_FD_181712 | JGI IMG/M metagenome (GOLD analysis project Ga0233425, IMG submission 181712) | Freshwater microbial communities from Lake Towuti, South Sulawesi, Indonesia - Watercolumn_Towuti2014_140_MG | ecosystem: Environmental > Aquatic > Freshwater > Lake | place... | reverse complement strand
ATGTATCAACTACTCGTTCAGTCACTTTGCTGTCGTTGTCAGAACTACCGCGTATTGGTGCTATGGAATCGATCTCATCTATGAATATTATGCATGGAGCCGCCATCCTTGCGCGTCTGAACAGTTCGCGTACGGCTTTTTCCGATTCACCAATCCATTTAGATAACACCTGCGGTCCGCTTATGGAAATGAAATTCGCTTCTGATTCGTTTGCAACCGCTTTTGCAAGCAAAGTCTTCCCTGTTCCAGGAGGACCGTATAGTAATATCCCTTTCACTGGACGAATGCCCATGTTCTCGAATATCTCTGGCTTTTTCAAAGGAAGTTCCACTGCTTCCTGTATCTCCTGTTTTATGAATTCCATCCCGCCTATATCTGTCCATTTTATTGTAGGCCGTTCAACGAAAACTTCACGCAATGCAGAGGGTTGGATTTCGCGCAGGGCATTGAGGAAATCGTCGCGTGTCACTTTCAGGTTTTCAAGTATCTCCGGAGCAATCGCTTCGTCTTCCAGGTTTATTTTCGGGAGAATTCCTCTCAACGCCTTGATTGCGGCTTCTTTGGTTAATGACGAAACGTCTGCGCCAGTATATCCGTGAGTTAAGTTTGCAAGCTCATCTATGTTCACGTCTTTCTCCAAAGGCATATTCCTCACATGTATCTGCAGGATCTCCTTCCTGTCATTCCTGTCAGGAACCCCGATCTCTATCTCCCTGTCGAATCTTCCGGGACGCCTCAACGCTGGATCAATAGAGTTCGGCCGGTTCGTTGCGGCAATGACTATGATCTCGCCCCTTGCCTTGAGGCCGTCCATAAGAGTAAGAAGCTGTGAAACAATTCTGCGTTCTACCTCACCAACAGTCTCTTCTCTTTTCGGAGCAATAGCATCTATCTCATCTATGAATATTATCGTAGGTGCGTTCTCTTCTGCTTCCTTGAATATCTTCCTCAATTTCTCTTCACTCTCTCCTACAAATTTGCTTACTATTTCCGGACCTCCGATATGGACGAAATTCGCGTCCGCTTCGTTAGCAACGGCTTTTACAAGCAGTGTTTTTCCTGTTCCAGGAGAACCGTAGAGAAGGACACCTTTAGGTGGCTCTATCCCTAATTTCTCGAATAACTCTGGGTGCCTTAAAGGAAGCTCGACCATTTCACGGATTTTCTGCATTGTTTCTTTCATTCCGCCTATATCATCATAGGTTATATTCGGCACGCTTGAAGTGGTTTCCTTCACGGGTTCGGTCTTGATTATTATCTCGGTTGCTTCATTTATCACTGCGCCTGAGCTTGCCTGAGGGAGTATCTGCGAGACTACTAATGGGAGGGAAGTACCGAATATACCAACAGGAAGTATGTTTCCTTTTATTATCGGCTTGCCTATCAATCGCTTCTTCACATATTGATCAAAGCCAGCAGAGTATCTCATCTGCTCTCTTGGGGACAAAATCACTTTCTTTGCTTCTTTCACCTGAGTAGGCTCTATTTTTACCCTGTCGCCTAACCCCATGCCTGCGTTCTGACGGAGTATTCCATCCATTCGAACCATGTCTAATCCTTCATCATCAGGATGGGCCTGCCAAACTATTGCCAAAGCGGTTTTCTTTCCGCTGAGCTTGATTATATCTCCTGTGGAAACGCCTAATTCGCTTTTTGCCTTGGAATCGATCCTAATTATGCTTCTGCCTATATCATTTGGAAGAGCTTCAGCAACTCTTAACGTAACGCTTGTCATAATTTCACCAAATATGCCCCAGATTAAAAGTTGCTGGACTTGAAGCCGCTGGCTTCAAGCAGACTGCAACACGCAATGTAACGGATGGCATAGGAATTCACCGAAGGAATAGTTCAATTCAGAATTATAAATCTTCCATTTTCTTCTCTGACTTTGAGCCGCACGGATTTTCCTATGAATGAATCGCGCTTCAGGCTCGCCAGCACGTTCAAGGAGATATCATCCGCTGCATCCACTCCGAAGAATTTGAGCGCATTTTCCCGGTTCATGGAAATTCGTTTATCATTTATAATAACTGCAATGCCATCCCTTTCTGGTTCTATGGATTCCACTTTTCCCTGTATGACTCCTTTGTTCTTTTTCACAAGCAATCTTGAATTCGCAAGAAGGAATATCCTGCCATCAGCAATATTCGCATTATCGAGTATTACTTCATCTCCTGCTTCAAGTTTTGTTCCTCGCCCTATCCCTTCGCGTATTACTGCTTTCGCTTCATTTCCTTTTCCATCAGAGATAGTGAAATAGAATAAGCCCGTCTTCATCCCTTCAACTTCTGAAACCATTGCGGAAATGTGAATGTTTCCTGAAGAAGGAAGGGAATTCAATTCAGTGAATGAAGTGCTTGAGACGACTTCGATTGTTCCTGAATATCCAAGATTAAGAGAATCGAATTTTTCATAAGCCCCGGTTATCTTCAATTCTGACCCAGTGCGTATGCTGTTGCAAAGACCCATATTCTCTTCCCAGAGCTTGAGATGTATCGTTCCTGTTTCATCTTTGAGAATTATAGAGCGGGATTTTTTCCCAGACGGATATGTTACTTCGGGCAGTATTGCTTCTACTTTCGCAATAACAGTTATATTCCTGTCTTCATCCTTTATTTCAGAGATCCGGACTGTCCGCTCCTCTTGCTTCAATAACCCTTTCTCCTTTGCGATTAACTTGAATGCGACTTCTTTTGTCAGGAACCCATGGAATGATTTTATTTTCGCTTCTGCTTCTGATTCTGCCTGTTCTGCAGTCATGACCTTGAGCAATTCAGAATAAGCGTCCACGGAGTATATAACAAGAGAGAACATTTATAATTTAGATTACCCTAAGTTATGCCATGGATTTCACATTCTACGCATTAATGGTTACGATAGCTGCAGTGATATATGCAGGAATAATAAGAGCTGTGCAATACAAGCTTGGAAACCAGGCAGAGATGCAGGAGTTCCAGAAAAAATCCAAGGAACTCAGTGAAAAACTAAAAGAAGCGAGCAAGAACAAGGATAACAAACGAATGGATGAACTGATGAAAGAGCAGGCAGCGCTTCTCGGCGGCATGAACAAGATGATGTTCGGCCAGTTCAAGGTCATGTTCGTGATACTTGGTATCTTCTTTGCATTCACATGGGGGGTTTCACAGTTCGATCCAACTGTGAAAGACGATATAAAGATAATATTGCTCGACGATGGAAAGCTGTGCGATATTACTGCGGGAGATGGAATTTTCACCACTTGCTATACTCCTGCTGGAAACGAATACGGCTCCTGGTCTGTTGATCTCAAAGCATTGAAAAGCGATGGCAGTGTCATAGGGGAGAATTCCACTTATTTCTATTACAATGCAAAAGAAGGGCCACTTTATGTTAAGACACCTAAGGGAAGCCCATTGGGTGTTTCCGTTTCCCAGAAAAGCGTTAATCCTGGAGAACAAGTGACGATATATGCTGTTGCTCCGAGCGGAACCTCTTCTGTAAGCGCGCATCTTGATGCAGGAACAAGATTCTACGTGGATCTTCCTTTCGCGATACCTATCATAGAAGTGAAAAGGATAAACGAAACTTATTGGTGGTTCATATTCGCGGCATTGATCTCTGGTTTGGTCATCTCATTCGTAATGGGCAAAATGACTAAGAAAGAAGTAGCGAAACCCGGTGAAAAGAAATGATAATTGCAATCGCTGGTTTGACCGGAAGCGGAAAGAACACTCTTGGGGAGATATTGGCTGAGAAAACCAAGATGGAGATTGTATGTCCTACATTCAAGGATCTTGCGGATAAAGAAGGGATAACCCTGATGGAATTCCAGGAAAAAGCAGCAAAGGATCCAAAAATAGACCTAAAATTCGATGAAGTGCTAAAGCAGAAAACAAAAAAAGGGGACTGTATCGTAACCACGTGGCTTGGACCTTGGGTCGTGGATGCGGACCTGCGTGTGTATGTATTCGCGCCTCTTGATGTCAGGGCAAAAAGAATAGCTAAAAGAGATGACATGACTCTTGAAGAAGCCACAAAACACATCAAAGCAAGGGATGAACAGAACAGGAAACGATATTTAAAAGTTTACGGCATAGATATATGTGATACGGCTAATTTTGATATCTGCCTGAACTCCGGGATTTATCGTCCCGAGCAAATGGCTGAAATCGTGTTGCAGTTGGCCGAAGTGAAAAAGAAAAAATAAAGATGATTTAACAAAAATAAGTGATAAAAAACTAAAACGAGGTAGATACTTATGACAGCAGCTATTTCAGTTGGAAAAAAATGCGTAAAGAAAAAAGGGAGAGATTCAGGTGAAGAAGTAGAAATAACAAAATTGTTTGATTCTAATTTCGTAATGGTAAAGAACGCAAAAGGAAAGGAAAGCAAATGCGCAATACTGCATTTGGAACCTAAAGTTTGATTATGGATCTTACAAATTCTGTAATTATAATAAATAAGCCATGCGGCCAGACTAGCCATGAAATCACTACTGCTGTAAAAAAAATATTAGGAGTCAGCAGAAGCGGACATGCAGGAACGCTTGACCCAAACGTATCTGGTGTTCTTCCTGTTGCTCTCGGCAGAGCTACGAAAATGATCCAATACATTGCTGGAAAAGAGAAAACTTATGTTTGCCTTATGAAATTCAAGGAATTAATGGGCAAAAAAGAGATACATGATTTATTCAAGAAATACAAGGGCACGATTACCCAGACGCCTCCCAAGATAAGTGCTGTGCGAAAGGTTGCGAGACAAAGAACTATTCACGAACTGAAAATACTGGAAATACGCGGACGATTTGTACTCTTTAAGGCTACTGTGGATGCTGGAACTTATATCCGAACACTTTGCGATGATATGGGAAAAGAAAAAGGCGGAGCAAGGATGGAAGAGCTGAGAAGGACAGATGTAGGCGGAATAAATGAACGTGATGCGCATACGATGCAGGATTTGATCGACGCAGTCTGGCTATGGAAGAACAAAAAGAATGATGGCGAACTCAGGAAAATGCTACGAAAACCAGAAGAATTTATTCAATTCAAGCAGGTAGTTGTACGTGAAAATGCGATTAACGAACTGAAAAACGGGGCACAGCTTGCAGTTCCTGGAATTTTAAAAATAGATGGAGGGATTGAGAAAGGAGAAAAAGTTGCATTATATTCTGAAAAAGGAGTATTTATCGGAATCGGAATCGCCTTGATGGATGATAACGAAATGGCAACAAGACGAAACGGGATGGCTGTAAAAACCGAGAGAATTCATATTTAGTTGTCTTATTTTAAGGTAACAAGTGTGTTTAAATAGGTTTTTATACACAATAAATGATATGAACAGCACTACTAAAAGTACCCCTAAGGTTAAACTATCTTTTGCAGTTGGTTATGAGCCATTTGGAGAATACAAAGGAAATCCAAGCGCAAGAATTGCTCAAAGATTAGACGGCGCAATACTTCCAGAAGGAATACGCGTTGTAGGCGTAGTGCTTAGAAATACCTATGATTCTCATGATATTTTACATGAAACTGTAAAAAAAGAAAGGAAAAGAAATGGCATATCTAATGAAGAGCCAGTTGTAATTGTAAGCGGAGGACTTAGCAGCTCTATTCATAAGGTGAGTCTTGAATTAGTAGGCTTTAATGAGATAAATTCGAAATATGCAGATGCGAATGGGGTGCTTGTAAATGATAGAAGACCAATAGTTGAAGGCGCGCCGTCAGCATACAGAACCAATGCAGATCTTACTGCAGTATCATTGATGCTTGGATTAAACGCCATACCAGCGATACTTTCAACCGATCCCGGAAGATTTACATGCAATAGCATTGCTTTTGGAATGCATGCTATATTACATACAACTGCTGAACCAACATTATTTATGTTCTATCATACTGGAGTACATAAAGGAGATATAACTGGAGAATTGCCTCCTTCAAAAATATATCATAATCCAGAATGGCTTGAAAAAGGAGTTCCGATAATGATTGCAACTCTTGCAAAACAAGCTGAAACAATGCTGGCTAACAGAGAATGGGCACTTCCAAAACCAATGCATTTGCCAAGTGTGCCTACAATGTATTATACTAAATAGTTTTTTCTTATTTTTTACATAAAAGTTTATATTTAATTAGTTTACTATATAAGTATACTAGTTGGTGAAACCATGAAAAAAGTATATGAATGCGACATAACAAAGAGAAAAGAACTTAATGCAATACTAGAAGCAGATCCTTATGCTCCAGACAGCTTTGCAAGAACTGGATACAAACTTCAGGAAGGAACGTTTTTAGGACACGATAAAGCAAAGTTATACTTATACATTTCAACATCAGAGGAGTTCATAAAAAAAGCAGAGGAAAAGCTGAAGTCGTTAGTTCAGCACTGCAAGCCTGAAGTTGAAAAGGATATTATTGAAAAGATAACAAAGGAGGAAGAAACTGCCCAGTCAGGGTTTGGCGCCATATTCGGGTGAGTTGCTTGGCTGAAGAAGAGGCGGCCGTCGAGGAAACTGAAAAACCATTCATAGCTTCAAGAGGGGTTCCGTCTTCAGAATCCCTTTATTTCCCTCCGCATAATTCCGAAGAATTGCGTTCGTTCCAGGATAAGGATGAGAATCCTACAAGGAACCTCTGGAATATCGAGGAAGTCGCCAATTTCGTGTTCTCAAAAAAATATCAGAAGAAATACCATGAGACAGCAGTGGGTTTTCTCAAACTGCTAAATGATAAACAGCAGCTTACAGGAGAAGATCTTTCAGCATTTATTTCTGCTAATGGGATTTCAAAGGCAACATTCTATAACCGGGTTCTTCCACGCCTTCGCAGGGTTGGTATGATAAAAATAGAAAGGGAAACGATAGTCGCTGTAGAAAGCAAAAGAAAATTCAGGCCCATGAGAATCTCGTGGAGCAAGACGTTCGGGAATTACCTGATGAAGATAGGCGATTCCTGGATAGCGATAGTAGATGACGCCCGTTCTAGAAAAAAAGAATAAAAGGGGATTACTTTTTCCTTTTCTTTGATTTCTTGGCATTATCGTAATCTTCCTTAAGCTTCTCTTTCTCCTTTTCCTTCTCGGCTACGATTTCCTTAACACGAGAGGATTTGGATCTTGAAGAAGCAGCAAGGGACTCGTAATTGCTTGAGCCTGCCTCGCTTCTCATCTTCCTTATCATCTGCTGGCTCTCTTCAATGAGTGACGCAAGCCTCTGCTTTGCCTCGGCCATGCGGAGATCTATGTCATTTTCTTCAGAAGAGATCCCTTCGAGCTCATCTTCGTAAGACTTTGTGAGCATCTCAAGTTCTCGCAGGTATTTCTTCACGTACTCCTTTTCTGCGGCTTCCCTGAGCTTGTCAAGATCATCTTCGCTCTTTGCCACGTAGGTCTCTATCTCTTCGATTTTCTTCTCGTAATCGTCAACGTATTCGTGTATCCAGCTTTCCACTTTCTTTATGTCCTCGAATTCAGAACCCAACTCATCGACTTGCCTTTCTCGCCTGTCTATCGCAAGCCTTAATTGGTCCACCATCTCTGATATTTCGAGCTTCATCTCAGTGGTTTCCTCAAGCCTTAATTGTGCATCTCTCATGCTTTCAGCAACATCTGCCGCCTTTTGCTCGAGGTCAACAAGCATCTGTTTCAACTTTGATTCTGCTGTGAAGAGTTCGCCTACGTCTCCTTCGAGTTCAACGAGCTTTTTCTTTCCTTTGTCCACTTCTTCCTTCACTTCCTTCATGCGGTCAGCGATCTGTTCTTCAATTGTTTCTGCCTGTTTGAGTATATCTGCGACCTTTTTCCTTGAATTCTCTAGAGTGGATCTTCCTTCTTTGCCTATCTTTTCAGCTACGCGTTGAAGTTTTTCAGCTTCATCAACTTTGTCAGGAAGCTCGAGCAGTCTTTCTTTCAATTCAAGTATCCTTCCTTCCTTTTCGAGTATCCTTTCTGTGACTGAAACGATATCTGCTTCAACCCTGCTTTCAAGCGTGACGTATTTGTCTCTGTGAAGCTTGTCTTTTTCCCTCTTGAGTTTGTCTATGTCTCCTTTCAGGGAATTTATCTCTTCGAGATAAGTGCCTACTTTTTCCTTTAATGGAGCATCTGCACGAGCCCTTGATTTCGGAATCTCCTTGCGGACAACTTCTTGCTTTACTACTTCCTGCTCTTCCACGAGTTCTAATTCCTCTGGCTCAAGTGTAACAGAGAATGATTGCTTTGCTTCGTTCTTTTCCTCTTCCATCTCTTCCTTGCCGAAACCAGTTGGTTCAGGAGCATTTATGAATTCGACTTCTGGATCGTCCTTTTGCTCTTCCTCTTCAACTTTAGCAAAAGGTGTCTCTGGCTTTTCCTGAGGGAAGATCATAGGTCCTTCTTCCTCTTCGGTTGCGGATTTCTCATCTATCAATTCGTCTATGAACTTGCTCTTCTCTTCCGATTCTTCTTTCATGAACGGGAATGCCGGCTTTTCTTCAGGAGTTTGCACTTCCTTTGGTTCTGTCTTGTGCTCTACTTCGCCTCCTGTCCAGTAGATATAAGTTTTAGTCAATTTGTATTCTATTTTGATGTAGCCTTCTTCTTCTAAGACATGGAGCCAGCGCTCTATGTTTTTCCTGCCAAGGTGCATCTCTCTTTCTAATTCGTTCAATTCTACAGATTCTTTTGCAGAGATTGCTTTGATCAGTTTGTCAACATCTGTGCTTATCAGCGCGTCATCATCAACAATTACGTGATCAGGAGCCAAAGGATTCACCCTTGTTAACCTCTAACCTGAAATTTCCGCCGGAGAGCTTTTTCATAGCCCTTGCCATCGCAGTGCGGACATGTCCGTCATTGGAAACATTGGTGTATACAGAGAAGACCTGCTGTCCGGATTTTATCCTTGCTGCACGGTCTGTCGGCCTTCCAAATGATTGCCTCATACCTTTCTGAAGACGGTCTGCACCTGCACCTGCAATCATCTTGTTTTCCCTGATCACGTGGTGAGGAAAAACCCTTACAATGAAGTAGTAGCCCATCGGGATTATTTTTTCAAGGTATTTGTTAGCAGATTGCCTTGCGGCTTCTATCGCATTATCCCTTATGATTATGTCCTCTTTGCATGTGAGATGATAAGCGACATTGTAATCTGGCTTCTTTGCGCCCATCCTGTAGACATTCAAATCCTTGTGAGGCATTGCTTTGATAAACGAACGCCTTGGCTTGGTTTTTGAGAATCTTGTCCAAGCTACCTTGTTCATATCCCTTATTGCTCTTCCTGGTCTAATACCTGCCATAATATCACTTTATATGCGACGTTTTAAGAAAATTGCATTACAATAATATGAGAATAGATTTATATTCCTATTCGGCTCCACTGACGCCGAAACAATCCTGTCCTGGATCGCTTGTGCAGCAGTTCTGGACCCACGTTGAATCCGCCTGTCCTTTCATCATTATCGCGAGTATCCATGGGACGATCAGGTATATCAAAGCGCCTATCAACGAGCCCATGAACATCGCTGTTGCCCAGACAGATGCACGCGCACGAGTTTCAGCACCAAGAACCTGGCCGACCGCATAGACTATCGCAGCCACTATGATCAATAAAAGCATGCCTACCGCCAATGCCCCTTGGAGCATCGCACATAAGCTTCCCATTGCCTTGATTATATTTGTCGGATCAGCTGATTCTGCTGATAAGACTGAGAATAATGAAAAACAAAAAACAAAAAGATTGAGATGTTTCATGAGTTATCACTTCATCGTCTAGAATCCTGCACAGCTAAGTGTAGCGGCTTCTGGGCTAAGACCTGAGACGCAACATTTGTTTACCCAATCTGCACCTGAAGCACCAGATATAAGGAACCCTAGGACATATGGCATTATTATGTAGATCAAAGCGCCTACTAAAGCACCGACGAACATAGCTGTTGCCCAGACTGATGCACGCGCTCTTGTCTCTGCACCCATTACCTGACCTACTGCGTAGATAATCGCTGCAAGTACGACCAATAACATCATACCTACTGCCAATGCTCCTTTGAGTGTTGCACAGAATTCTCCCAAAGCAACAGTTATGTTACCAGGAGTTGCAGCAACCACAACATTGAGCAATGACAGAACAACAAACATCCCTATAAATATTTTTTGGATTTTCATAGTTTACACCGTATTCAATGGCAAGCATGCCTCGCCTGGACTCGTTGAACAACAGGTATTTACCCAATCTGTGTTCGGTGAACCAGTCATAAGCAAGCTTAGTATGTATGGCATTATTATGTAAATCAAAGCGCCTACTAAAGCACCGACGAACATAGCTGTTGCCCAGACAGATGCACGCGCTCTTGTCTCTGCACCCATTACCTGACCTACTGCGTAGATAATCGCTGCAAGAACGATTAAAAGCATCATACCTACTGCCAATGCACCCTTCAGTGTTCCGCAAAAGGAACCAAGTGCAATGTTGATATTACTCGGGTCTGCTGCAGCAATTGTGCCGAACAATCCCAGCAATGTCATTGAGATCATCAATACATTCATATACTTCATATGGTTTCACCTTGAGTAGGGATTTGAATGTAAATGTTTAAAAATAGAACTAAATGGTCAAAAGTGTAAAAGATAGAAAAAATAGAAGAACGCCCAAAAGGGCGTTAATCGGATCAGCAGTTGTAAGCAGTTCCTGCTTCTGCAGATTCAATCTGTCCTACCATCGTAGTGTCTCCCGTAAACAATGCCTTGATTATGAATGGCATTATTATGTAGATCAACGCACCGATGATTGCACCGACGAACATAGCTGTTGCCCAGACAGATGCACGTGCACGAGTTTCTGCACCAAGCATCTGGCCTACTGCATAGACGATTGCTGCAAGTACGACCAATAACATCATGCCGACTGCCAATGCTCCTCTAAGAGTCATATAAAAGCAGAACATCGAGCTGGTAATAGCAGATGGGTCTGTTGCTGCGGCAAGCGTGCCGAACAATCCCAACAAAGTCATTGAAATCATTAACAGATTCATATACTTCATATAGGTTCACCTTGATATATACTATAAACTAAAAGTTTAAAAATATAGATTAGAACGGAAAAAGAATTGAAAAATTAAAAGAAGAAAATAAGAAAAGAAAAAAGAAGTTCAACCAAGAACTTCCAAGTCTGAGCTGAATGTTGGCAATGCGCTTGATTCGTCTTCTGAGCTAAGGCTTGAACCTGCTACTGATGCCCCTTTAACACCAGTCACGATTGCAACTATTTCGAGTTTGCCCTCGTAGTTCTGCATGATTCTTGCGCCCCATTTGACGTTTGCCTCTGCATCCATCTTCTCAGTGATCATTTCACCTGCTTTGATTGCATCGCCCAATGTGAGGTCTGCACCGCCGGAAATGTGAATCAAAGCGCCTTTTGCTCCTTCGAAGTCAACATCAAGCAATCTGTTCTTGATAACTCCTTCGGATGCTGCTCGCACTTTGTCTGTTCCTTTTCCTTCACCGACTGCGATGAAACCTACGCCTCCGCCCTGCATGATTGATCGAACATCTGCGAAATCGATGTTAATCAATGATGGCTGAGTGATTGTCCAGACCAATCCGCTGATTGCCCTTGCAAGAATTTCATCTGCAACTGCAAATGCTTCTGTCATTGGCAAGTTTGGAACCAATTGAACTAATCGGTTGTTGTCCAATATAATTACTGAGTCACAGAATTTCTTCAATTTTGTGATTGATTCATCTGCTTTCTTCTTTCTTGCTCTTTCCAAAGCGAATGGATAGGTTACCATTGCCACGACGATTGCACCCTGCTCTTTTGCAATCTGTGCTGCAATAGGGGCTGCACCACCACCAGTACCACCACCCATACCTGCGCAGATGAATACGAGGTGTGCGTTCTCCAATTCCTTTTCAATCAATGGCCTGTCCACTTCTGCTGATTTTGCACCGATGTCTGGGTAACCACCTGCACCAAGACCTTTGGTCACAGAGCGTCCGATGAGTATTTTCTTGGACTTCTCGTGTATCATGTTCAGGTGCTGCTTGTCTGTGTTTATTGCGACAAGATCTGTTCCCTTCACGCCAGATTTAATCAATCTGTTGATCGTATTGTTTCCTGCACCACCTACACCGACAGTGACGATTTTGATGCATTCTGAGCTCAAAGACTCTTCACTTGTGCTGGAGGCAGCAACATTTTCTCCCATAACGGTTTTTACCAAATCTTCCATACATTTCACCTTTTTTTATCATTTTTTTCTATTGGTCGCTTTCCCAAAAAAACCGATGAAATTCTTCGACGGGATTTTTGAGTATCTTACCTCTGAAAATACTTATTTAAAAAGATTAAGAACAACGTCGGAAGATCATTAACACGATAGTTTACCGAGATTAACAAGTTCGAAAAAACTGAGGTAGATTAATAAATGTATTTAGTAAATGTATGCATGGTGGCCAAATGGTTCGTGTCATAACAATCATGGATGATGTGTACGTGGAATTGAACAGATTGAAGAAGGAAAGAGGCATGAGTTTCAGCGAACTTTTCCGTGATTTATTGGCAGAACGAGAGAAAAGAAAGGATATTATGGCATTTGCAGGAAGCATCTGCGATTTCGACATCGACAGACACACCCTCGAAGGCGCAAAAAGAAGCTCAAAGGCATGGGAACGGATATTCTAGAGTGAGAATATGGAAAAGATATGCCTTGACCTCGATATATTGATAGAATTCCTGAGAGGAGATCCGCTTACGATAGAAAAGATAAAACATTATTCAGACAAGGAAGAGATCTGCATCACTCCTCAGACTCTATTATATATAATGTTAAGCGTAAGGAAGCAGGGTGCGATAATGCCTTTCCTCAACAGTATAAGCGTCCTTAGTTTTGACAGGAAAGCTGCTACTCTTGCTGTAAAGATAATAGAGGAAAACCGGGAGAAAGGGCGGACAATGGGGATGGACGAGATAATGACTGCCGCGATATGCATGTCAAGCGGATCATTTCTCTGCACCAAAAACAGGAAAAATTTCGAGCAGATAAAGAATCTTAAGATACTATAAATTGGCTGCTGGCCAGTGGCTGTTGGGTGCTGGCAACGAATTACGAGCCAGTACCCAGAAGCTAGGAGCCAGAAGCCATAGTATTATTAATTTCTTCTGCATTATGGATTCACTAATTGATCTCCGTCGGGATTTGCATGGCACGCAGGATAGAAATAGGTATACGCGAAAACATAAAAGACGTTGTCGGAGAAAAAACCAGGCAAAGAATAGAGAGCGAACTCGGAATAAAGCTTGATTCTGTCCGTTTCATAGACGTATACAATATAAATGCTGAATTAGATCAAGATGAATTAGAAAGGATCGGAAATGCGGTGTCGGATCCAGTCTCCCAGAGATATTCCACTGATGGACAAATGCACGTAAATTTTTGGAGAGTGGAGATAGGTCTCCTGCCAGGAGTCACAGACAATGTTGGAAAAACCGCAAAGGAAGCGATAATGGATTGCGTAGGGGCAGATGTCGAAGTTTATCATTCGAGAGTTTATGCTTTTTCTGGAGAGATGGATGAAGAAAGATTAGAACGCATCTCGCATCTGCTCCATAATCCAGTAATAGAAAATATCTCGCTTTTGCGTCCGATGAGCGCAGTCGTTCCGTACATACCGAATGTCATCATAAGGCATGAACCTAAGATAGAAAAAATAAGCCTGAGAATAAATGAACAAAAACTAGAATCACTTGCAAAGCAAAGGATGCTTGCATTGACCAGCGAAGAATTCAAAGCGATAAAACAATACCTGAAAAAAGAGGAGGTTGTATCAGAGCGCGCGAAAGTAGGGCTTGATGAAAGGATAACTGATGTGGAGCTTGAATGCATCGCACAGACCTGGAGCGAACATTGCAAACATAAGATATTCAATGCAAAAATAAGCTACAATAATGGTGAGAAACACGCGATAGATTCATTATTCAAAACATTCATAAGAGGAGCCACAGAACGGGTGAAAAAACCATATATAGTGAGTGTTTTCAAGGACAATGGAGGCATAATAAAATTCAACCATGACTGGGATCTTGCAGTTAAGGTTGAAACGCACAATGCGCCTTCTGCGATTGATCCTTACGGAGGCGCGCTCACCGGAATTCTTGGAGTCCAGAGAGATATTCTTGGTACTGGTCTTGGAGCTATGCCTATCGCAAACACCGATGTTCTTTGTTTCGGGCCTCTGAATGCAAAGGAAATCCCTAAAGGGACCATGCATCCTAAAAAAATACAGGAAGGAGTCACAAAAGGAATAGAGCATGGCGGAAACAAAATGGGCATACCAATTGTAAACGGATCGGTAATATATGAAGAAGGATTCGTTGCCAGGCCGTTGGTATACTGCGGAACGATAGGTTTGCTGCCCTCTTTTATAAATGGAAGGAAAACAAGTGAAAAAAATATAGAGCCAGGATATCTCGCGGTGATGGCAGGGGGAAGGATCGGCAAGGATGGAATCCATGGCGCCACATTCTCATCACAGCAGATATACGAACATGCTCCTCAAAGCATTGTGCAGATAGGCGATCCGATAACTCAGAAAAAACTTATGGAGTTCGTGCTAGAAGCAAGAGATAAGGGATTGTATGAAGCGATAACGGATAATGGAGCAGGAGGGATTTCATCAAGCATCGGAGAGTTGGCCGGATTATCCGGAGGATGTGAGATATATCTTGAAAAATGCCCGTTGAAGTATGCAGGCCTCGATCCATGGGAGATATTGATTTCAGAGTCGCAAGAAAGGATGACGCTTGCAGTGCATCCGTCAAAAATGGACGAACTGCAGAAAATCGGCAAAAAACACGATGTTGAGATAACTGCGGTAGGTAAATTCACCAATAGCGGAAAACTGCATGCGACATACAATGGAGAGATTGCAGCATACCTTGACATGGAACTCCTTCATCGCGGAGTTCCGCAGATGAAATTGAATGCAGTCTGGAAAAAGAAGAATTTCACCGAGCCCCAGCTGCCTGCAGATATCGATTATGGCGCAAAACTTCTGGAACTTCTTTCACTTCCGAATATCTCGAGCAAAGAGAACATCATCAGACAATATGATCATGAAGTTAAAGGCACGAGTGTCATTAAACCAGTAATGCTCGGACCGAATGACGCAGGAATCATCCGCCCTTTACTCGAAACAGAAGAAGGTGCAGTAATAGCACATGGAATATGCTCCAAATTCGTACAGGATGGATATGATATGGCAGCGCTCGCATTTGATGAAGCCGTAAGAAATGCGGTCGCGGTAGGTGCGAAATTCGGATACCTTGCAGCACTAGACAATTTCTCCTGGCCTGACCCAGTTCAATCTGATAGGACGCCAGATGGGGAAACAAAGCTTGCCGAGCTTGTGCGCGCGTGCATTTCGCTCTATGAGAATACCCAGGCATATGGTATTCCACTTATCTCAGGCAAGGATTCCATGAAGAACGATTACTATTCTGGCACACTGAAATATTCCATACCGCCTACTTTGCTTGTCACCATGATAGGAAAGATAGATAATGTGAACAAAGCTGTGAGCGCAGAGTTCAAACAGACTGGAGATGCGATATATATCATCGGAAAAACACGTGATGAGCTTGGTGGAAGTGAATTCTATAAGCTTTTCAATGCGATAGGAAACTACTGCCCGAAAGTCAGGCCTACTGAACACGTTCCTGTTTATCGTGCAATATCTCAGGCGATAGAAGAGGGTTTGATTTCTTCAGCGCATGATGTTTCTGACGGTGGGATTGCAGTTGCGCTGGCGGAATGTGCGTTTCCTTTAGGGCTTGGAGTAGATGTGGATCTTGGGAATGCACCTGCTGAGACAGAATTGCCTGCAGCATTATTATTTTCTGAGAGCGCTGGCAGATTCGTTGTAAGCGTGCAGGAAAAGAACACTGCTGCGTTTGAAAAAATCATGCATGGAAAGATATTCGCAAGGATCGGAAGGGTTCGTGGAGATAAAAGATTCATAATAAGAAGGGGATCAGATGAAATACTCGTGAATCTTGAGGTATGGGATCTCAAGAACGCATGGAATAATCCAAAACATTGAAGGGTGAAAATATGAGTTTGAAAGGAAAACATCTTTTGTCGGACTTTGATTTTTCCAAGGATGAATATACTCACATCTTGGATTTGGCGCTCAAGATGAAGCGCGGGGAGGTTAAGAAGAGCCTTAACGGAAAATCATTGATTATGATGTTCCAGAAGCCATCAACAAGAACAAGATTGTCATTTGAAATCGGAATGACAAGGCTTGGAGGGCACGCAGTATTTCTGGATCTTGGAACAAGCCAGCTTGGTCGTGGTGAAACGATTGCAGATACTGCAAGAGTTATGGCTCGCTATGCAGATATCGTCATGGCAAGACTTAATTCCCAAACAGATCTTGAAGAAATAGCAAGGTATTCCAAAGTCCCGGTCATCAATGCATTGACAGACATGTATCATCCATGCCAGATAATGGCAGATTTGCTTACTGTTCTTGAACATAAGAAGAAGATTTCCGGATTGAAGATCGCGTTTATGGGAGACTGTGGATTCAACATGTTCAATTCCACTGCGATAGGATTTTCAAAATTAGGCGCTGATGTCTACGGCGGATGCCCCGATGCATATAAAATGAAGGAAGAATTAATTGTGAGAGCTAAAAAAGATGCTGTCGGGAAGATCGTACTTACTACTGATCCGATAGAAGCGGTAAAAGACGCAGATGTAGTAATGACAGACACCTGGGTTTCGATGGGACAGAAAGATGAGGAAAA
>Ga0233425_10006721_pt1 | contig 16763 bp, 16 predicted proteins | sample Watercolumn_Towu_2_FD_181712 | JGI IMG/M metagenome (GOLD analysis project Ga0233425, IMG submission 181712) | Freshwater microbial communities from Lake Towuti, South Sulawesi, Indonesia - Watercolumn_Towuti2014_140_MG | ecosystem: Environmental > Aquatic > Freshwater > Lake | place... | reverse complement strand
GCCGCCGCCCCCGCCGGTCTATCGCGCGCCCCCGCCGCCGCCCGTCTACGACGCCCCGCCCCCGCCGCCGCGCGACTATTACGGCGACCTGCCGCCGCCGGGCGCCGAGCCGCTGCCGCCGCCGCCGCCCCGCCACAACTACCGGCAGGAGCCCGGCGAACGCGGCTGATCCCGGGGACGGGCGCGGCCGGCGGCGTCACATCGCTTGACTTCGCCCCGCCGCCGTCCGACCTCGGACCGATGAATCCGCCCGCGCCCGCCGCCGTCGACAAGGAGCCGCTGCGCCCCCTGCTGGCCCGCATCTGGCGCGATTACCTGTCGCGGCGGCGCGCCGCCCTGTTCCTGTCCGTGCTCTGCGCGGCCGTGGTCGGGATCATGGCGGCCACGGTGCTGCAGCTGCTTGAGCCGGCCATCGACGGCCTGTTCCTCGGCCGGCCCGTGACCATCTGGGGCGTCATCACCATCCCGCCGGGACAGGCCCTGACCGCCATTCCGCTGGTCATCGTCGGCGCCGGCCTCGTCTGGACCGTGGCCGCCCTCGGCCAGGCCGCCCTGGTCAACCGGCTCGGCCACGGCATCGTCGGCGACATCCAGGTGCGGCTGTTCGGCTCCATGATCCGCGCCGACCTCGCCCGGCTGCGCAGCCAGCACTCCGGCGGCTTCGTCTCCAGCGTGCTGTTCGACGCCAACCTCGTGCGCGAGGCCTTCACCAACGGCGTGGTCAACTACACCCAGCACGCCCTGACCCTGGTCGCCGTACTGGCCTACATGGCCTGGACCGACTGGCGCCTGACCCTGATCGTCCTGCTGGGCGCGCCGGTCATCTCCTGGGTGATGCGCCGCTTCGGCAAGCGCATGCGCAAGGCCACCACCGGGGCCATGGTCGAGACCTCCAACCTCTCCACCGCCCTGATGGAGAACCTCGACGGCGTCCGCCTGATCAAGATCGAGAACCGCGAGGCGGCCGAGGAGGCCCGCGTCGGCGAGGTCGTCGCCCGCCGCCAGCGTCACGTCATCAAGTCCGCGGACAGCCGCGCCTTCGCCGGCCCCTTCTCCAACCTCGTGGCCATGATCGTGGTCGCCGCCGTCATGGCCTACGCCGGCTGGCGCGCCCGGGACGGGGCCATGAGCGTCGGCGCCTTCGCCGCCTACATCGGCCTGCTGATGGCCGCCGGCCAGTCGCTGCGCCAGGTCACCAATCTGCAGACGGTGATGTCGGAAGGCCTGACCGCCGCCCGCCGCCTGTTCGACGCCCTCGACATCCAGCCCGAGATCCGCGAGGCGCCGGACGCCCGTCCGCTCCCGCCCGGCCCCGTCGCCGTGGCCTTCGACCGTGTCTCCTTCGCCTATGCGCCGGCGGCGGAGAACGTCGCCCCGACCCTGTCGGACGTCTCCCTCACCGTCGCCCCCGGCGAGACCGTCGCCCTCGTCGGCCCCTCGGGCGGCGGCAAGTCGACCCTGCTCAGCCTGCTGCCGCGCTTCTACGACGTCACCGCGGGCGCCGTGACCGTCAACGGCGAGGACATCCGCGCGCTGAAGCTGCACGACCTGCGCGACCGCATCGCCCTCGTCACCCAGGAGCCCTTCCTGTTCGACGACACCATCGCCGCCAACATCGCCTACGGCCGCCCCGGCGCCTCCCAGGCGGAGATCGAGGCCGCCGCCGCCGCCGCCGCCGCCCACGACTTCATCCAGGCCCTGCCCGAGGGCTATCTGACCCGCGCCGGCGAGGCCGGCCTGCGCCTGTCCGGCGGCCAGCGCCAGCGCATCGCCATCGCCCGCGCCTTCCTCAAGGACGCCCCGATCCTGCTGCTCGACGAGGCCACCTCCGCGCTCGACACCGAGAGCGAGGCCGCCGTCCAGGCCGCCCTCGAGCGCCTGATGCACGGCCGCGCGACGCTGATGATCGCCCATCGCCTGTCGACCGTCCGCAACGCCGACCGCATCTATGTGCTCGAGGCCGGCCGCGTCGTCGAACAGGGCTCCCACGCCCAACTGGTCCGCAAGGGCGGCCTCTACGCCCGGCTGGCGCAGCAGCAGTCGCTGGACGGCGAACCGGCGGCGACCCGCGCATGAGGCCGCTCCGCAACCCCGTCATCCAGGCCGTGCTCGCCTGGATCCTCGCCGCCTGGATGCGCTTCTGCTTCGCCACCATCCGCTGGACCCACGTCAACGCGGCGGTCGCCGAAGCCGTCTGGGCGAGGGGCGGCGGCGTGCTGTGCGCCTTCTGGCATTCGCGCATCGGCCTGTCCCCCGCCTGCTGGCCGCTCGACCGGGCCCAGCCCGCCAAGGCGCTGATCTCCCTGTCGCCGGACGGCCAGTTCATCGCCAAGGCTGTGGCGCGGCAGGGCTTCCCCGCCATCCGCGGCTCCTCGGCCAACAAGGACAAGGCCGACCGCGCCAAGGGCGGCTCGCAGGCGCTGCGCGACGGCCTGCGCCAGCTCAAGGTCGGGGCCCTGGCCATCACCCCCGACGGCCCGCGCGGCCCCGCCCGGCGAATGGCCGAGGGCCTGCCCCTGCTGGCGAAGCTGTCGGGCGCGCCGACCCTGTTCATCGGCCTCAGCTGCAACCCGGCGATCCGTCTCGGCAGCTGGGACCGCGCGGTCCTGCCCCTGCCCTTCGGCCGGGGCGCCATCGTCTGGGACGTGGCGGACTATCCCGCCGGCGCCGACCTGTCCGACGTCGCCGCCGACTGGGCGGCCCGCCTGACCGCCGTCGAGGCCGAGGCCGACCGGATCACCGGGCTGGAGCGCGTCTGAGGTGAGCCCGGCCCTGATCCTTTACCGACTGGCGGCGCGCCTGCTGGAGCCGCTGGCGCCCCGCCTGCTCGACGCCCGGGCCCGCGGGGGCAAGGAAGACCCGGTGCGGGTCGACGAGCGCCTCGGCGTCGCCTCCGTCCCGCGGCCCGAGGGCGATCTCGTCTGGCTGCACGGCGTCAGCGTCGGCGAGAGCCTGTCCCTGCTTCCGGTGGTCGAGCGCCTGCGCGAGGTCCGCCCGGACCTGTCGATCCTCGTCACCTCCGGCACCGTCACCTCCGCCTCCCTGCTGGCCCGGCGCCTGCCGGCGGGCGTCATTCACCAGTACGTCCCCGTCGACGGCCCGGCCGCGGTCGCCGCCTTCCTCGACCACTGGCGCCCCGCCGCGGGCGTGCTGGTCGAGAGCGAACTGTGGCCCAACCTCATTCTCGAAGCCCGCCGCCGCGACGTCGCCCTCGTCCTGGCCAGCGCCCGCATCACCGAGAAGACCGCTGACGGCTGGCGCCGCTTTCCCGGCGCGGCGCGGCGCGTCCTCGCCGCCTTCGACCGCGTCCTGCCCCAGGACGACGCCTCGGCCGAACGGCTGGAGAGCCTCGGCGCCCGCATCGACGGCCGCGTCAATCTCAAGCTCGCCGGCGACGCGCCGCCCCACGACCCGGCCGCCTTCACCCGCCTGTCCGCCGCCATCGGCGACCGTCCCGTGGTCGTCGCCGCCTCCACCCACGAGGGCGAGGAGATCGCCATCGTCCGGGCGCTGGACCGGCTCGACGAGCGCCTGTGCCTGATCCTGATCCCGCGCCACCCGGAACGCGGCGACGCCATCGCCGCCGCCCTGGCCCGCGACGGCTACCGCTTCGCCCGCCGCTCCGAGGGCCGCGAGCCGGACGGCGAGACCGACCTCTACCTCGCCGACACCCTCGGCGAGATGGGCCTGTTCCTGCGCCTCGCCGATGTGGTCGTGGTCGGCGGCGCCTTCTCGGCCGCGCTGGAGAAGCCCCCGGTCGGCGGCCACAATCCGCTGGAGCCGGCCCGCCTCGGCAAGCCGGCGATCACCGGTCCGGACCTGTCGAACTGGGCCGCCGTGGCGGAGGCGCTCGTCGCCGCCGACGGCCTGCGCATCGTCGCGGCGCCGTGGGACCTCCCCGCCGCCCTCGCGCCCCTGCTCGCCGACCCGGCCGAGGCGAAGCGGATGGGCGAGCGCGGCCGCCGCGCCGCCGCCGAGGCCGGCTCCGGCCTCGACCGCCTGATCGACGCCCTCCTGCCCCTCCTGCCGCCCGCCCCCGCCCGGCGAGGCCGCCGGTGAAGCTGAACACCCCCCGCTGGTGGTACGACCGCGAGCGTCGCCACGCGCCGGTGACGCGGATGCTGCTCAAGCCCGCCAGCTGGCTCTGGGCTGCGGCCACCGCCCGCCGGCTCGCCCGCGCCACGCCGGTCGATCCCGGCGTCCCGGTGATCTCCATCGGCAATCTCACCGTGGGCGGCTCCGGCAAGACCCCCGTCGCCCGCGAGGTCCTGCGCCTCCTCCGCGCCGCCGGGGTCGAGGCCCACGCCCTGTCGCGCGGCTACGGCGGCTCGCTGCCGGGGCCGGTCCGCGTCGACCCCGCCGTCCACGCCGCCGCCGAGGTCGGCGACGAGCCGCTGATGCTGGCGCTCGACAGCCCCGCCTGGATCGCCCGCGACCGCGTCGCCGGCGCCCGCGCCGCCGTCGCCGCCGGGGCCCGGGCCCTGGTCCTCGACGACGCCCACCAGAACCCGGCGCTGGGAAAGACCCTCAGCCTCGTCGTGGTCGACGGCGAGACCCGCGACGACGAATGGCCGTTCGGCGACGGCTCGGTCTTCCCCTCCGGTCCCATGCGCGAGCCGCTGAAGGCGGGGCTCGCCCGCGCCGACGCCGTGGTCGTCCTGCTGCCGGCCGACGCCCCCGACGCCGACCCCGAGCTGATCGAGGTCTTCGGCGACCTCCCGGTCTTCGTGGCCCGCCTGCTGCCCGCCGCCCCGCCGCCGACCGGACCGCTGGTCGGCTTCGCCGGCATCGCCAAGCCGTGGAAGGTCGAGCGCTCGCTCAAGGCCGCCGGCGCCGACCTGAAGGACTTCGCCCCCTTCCCGGACCACGCCGCCTTCCGCGAGGCCGACCTGCGCTTCCTCGCCGACCGCGCCGACCGGTTCAGCGCGCAGCTGATCACCACCGAAAAGGACTGGTCCCGCCTGCCGCCGGAGTGGCGCGAACGGGTCGTCAGCTGGCCGGTCAGGGCGACGTTCGAGGACGAGGCGGGGTTCGAACGAATGCTGACGGCGGTGCTCACCTCCCCATCGGCGTAGGCCGATGGGGAGGACAGGTCGGCGCGTCAGCGGCGACCAGGAGGGGGCGGCGCCGGCCGTGGCGATCGGAGCTCGAACGGGCTTGGCCGGCGCCGCCCCCACCTGACCGCTCCGCGGTCTGTCCTCCCCATTCGCCTTCGCTCATGGGGAGGTGGCTCCCCTACTCCGCCCGGTGCACCACCCCGTCCTTCATCACGAAGCGCACCCGCTCCAGCTCCGTCACGTCGCTCAGCGGGTCGCCCGCGACCGCGATCAGGTCGGCCGGCATGCCCGGCGCGATCCGGCCCGCCTCGTCCGAAATCCGCAGGTGGTCCGCCGCATTGACCGTCGCCGCCTGCACCGCCTCCAGCGGGGTCAGCCCCGCCCGCACCAGCAGGGCGAACTCGCCGGCGTTGTCGCCGTGCGCCGACACCCCGCTGTCCGTGCCGAAGGCGATCCGCACCCCGCCCTCGTGCGCCCGGCGGGCCATGTCCAGCATCTTCGGACCGGCCTCCAGCGCCTTGGCCGTCTGGGCGGGGGTGAAGAAGTTGTCCGGTCCCGCCGCGATGCGGGCCACGAAGTCCCCGGCCATCAGCGTCGGCACCAGATACACCCCCTCGCGCCGCATCAGCCGGATCGACTCCGCGTCCAGGTAGGTGCCGTGCTCGATCGAGTCGCCGCCGGCGCGCAGGAAGCTGTTGATGCCGTCGGCCCCGTGGGCATGGGCCGTCACCTGCCGGCCCATGCGGTGGGCGACGTCGACGATGGCGGCCAGCTCGGCGTCCGAGAACTGCTGCCCCAGTCCCGCCGCCGTGTTCGACAGCACCCCGCCGGTGGCGGTGATCTTGATGATGTCGGCGCCCGAACGCACCTGGGTGCGCACCGCCCGCATGCAGTCGTCCGGCCCCGAGCAGACGCTCTCGGACGATAGCAGGTGCATGATGTCCTCGCGGTAGCCGTTGATGTCGCCGTGGCCGCCGTGCACCGATACGGCGCTGCCCGAGGCGATCACCCGCGGCCCCGGCACGTCGCCGCGCCGGATGGCGTCGCGCAGGGCGAAGATCGCCTCGTTGCTCGCGCCGAGGTCGGCCACCGTCGTGAACCCCGCCATCAGCGTCCGGCGGGCGTAGCGGGCGCCGACGAAGGCCTGCTCGGCGTCGGACTGCGTCACCTCCTCCAGCCGCGCGTTCGGGTTCTGCTGGCCGGTCAGGTGCACGTGGCTGTCGATGAGGCCGGGCAGCACGAAGGCGCCCCTCAGGTCCACGATTTCGCCGTCCCCGACGAAGCCGTCGCGGATTTCGACCACCCGGTTCCCGCGGATCACGAGAGTTTTATCGCGCGCGACCTGACCGCTCGCTGGATCGGCCAGAAGTCGCCCCACTTGGACGTACGTCGTTCTGGCGTCGGGAGAATTCCCGCTGGAAACGGGGACCTGGGCGGCCACGCTGGTGGCCACACATGCGGCGATGGCGGCGATGACGGTGGTGATCGGCTTCACGAAATCCTCCCGGAGACAGCCTCCACCCTGCCCCTGCGGCGTCCCGCCGCCAAGGCCCTGCTTGCCCCGCGGCCCGGGTTTTGAAACAAACTGACGTATTCAGTGAACATGCGAGGGGCGTCGCATGCGGCTTGCCAGACGTGGATTCATCCTGGGCGGAGCGGCCCTCCTGTCGGGGTGCGCCACCGCCTCCGCCGCCACGCGGCAGACGGCCGCCGTCGCGCCGATCCTCGTGGAGCCCCAGGTTCCGCCGCGGGCGCCGGAGATCATCACCTCCCAGCTCAACTCGACCCGCCCGCTCGACCCGCGCGGCCAGATCCGTCCCGAGCTGATGCAGCGGGCGCTCGCCGCGCTCGACATCCATTCCGGCAAGATCACCCGGCGCGACCGGATGTACCTGGTCGACTTCACCAAATTCTCGGGCGACGAGCGGCTCTACGAGGTCGACCTCGAGGGCGGCGAGATCACCCTGCTGCGCACCTGCCACGGCCGCGGCTCGGACCCGTCGCACACCGGCTACGCCCGCGAGTTCTCGAACACCCCCGACAGCCACATGTCCTCGGTCGGCGCCTACGCCACCGCCGGCGCCAGCCACGGTGCCCAGCAGGGGCCGAACGTCCTCCTCGACGGGCTGGAGTACACCAACAACCTCGCCCGCGAGCGCGCCATCATCATCCACGGCGCCGACTACGCCGACCCGGACTTCCTCGCCCGCGAGGGCAAGCTGGGCCGCTCGTACGGCTGCTTCTCGGTGGCCCACCACGACCTCCCCCGCCTGCGCGAGCGCATGGGCGAGGGCCGCCTGCTGTTCGCCTGGGCCTAGGGCGCCGGCCGTCGGGCCGAGTGGCGGATGCGGATTATGTAAACCCGGTCACCGGCGACCGTGTACCGGATCAGGTAGGGTTTCACCGTCGTCAGTTCGCGCGTGCCGTGGATCGCCGGCCGCCCTTTCTCCGCGAACGACGCCAAGCTGTCTCCAGCTGCCTTCAATCGAACGAAGAAGCGAGCCGCCACCCCTGGACTGAAACTGGCGAGGTAAAGGCTGATCGCCTCCAGATCGGCGAGCGCCTGATCCGTCCAGACTACTCGCCGCACTTCGGGCGGGGCAGGGGATTGGGGCTCGACCAGGACTTCACCCAGCGCATTACCGCTTCGTGGCTCACCACGCGGCCGGCCTCAATGTCCGCGAGACCGCGGAGCGTCGCCGCTTCGTCCGCTGCCTCGTCCTCGAAGTCGAAGGCCGCTGGCCCCTCATCGAAATCGTTGCCAGGATCGCTCATAGGAGCGACTTTAACACACCCCGGCCACCGCCTCATCCGCCTTCAACCTGCGCGGTCAGGCCGCCACGGCCCTCAACCCCCGGCGCTACCCCCGCTCCAGCGCCCGCCAGCCGATGTCGGTGCGGTAGAAGCCGCCCGGCCAGTCGATCTTCTTGACCGCCGCATAGGCCTGCTCGCGCGCCTCGGCGATGTCGGCCCCCCGGGCGCAGACGTTCAGCACCCGGCCGCCGGCGGCGACCAGCTGGCCGTCCTCCCGCCGCTTCGTGCCCGCGTGGAAGACCTGGACGTGCGGACCGAAGTCCTGTTCGGCGCCGCGGATGATCGAGCCCTCCAGCGGGCTGTCCGGATAGCCCTTGGCGGCCATGACCACGCAGATCACCGTCTCGGCGCTGAACGCCGGCGCCGGCGCGCGGCTCAGGTCGCCGCGCGCGCAGGCCAGCAGCAGCGGGACGATGTCCCCGTCCAGCCGCATCATCAGCACCTGGCACTCGGGGTCGCCGAAGCGGGCGTTGAACTCCACCACCTTCGGCCCCTCGTCGGTGGCCATCAGCCCGGCGTACAGCACCCCGCGGTACGGATGGCCCTCGCGCGCCATGGCCGCCACCACCGGCTGGACGATCGCCTTGTCCGCCGCCTCGACCAGTTCCGGGGTGAACACCGGCGCCGGCGAATAGCTGCCCATGCCCCCGGTGTTGGGGCCGAGGTCGCCGTCGTAGGCGCGCTTGTGGTCCTGGGCGCCGCCCAGCAGCACCGCTCGCTGGCCGTCGCACAGGGCGAACAGCGAGCCCTCCTCGCCGGCCATGAACTCCTCGATCACCACCCGCGCGCCGGCGGCCCCGAAGCGGCCGCCCAGCATCCGCTCGATCTCCGCCTCGGCGTCGCGCCGGTCGGGGCTGATCGCCACCCCCTTGCCGGCGGCGAGGCCGTCCGCCTTGATCACATAGGGCGGCTTGAACACCTCCAGCGCCTGCCGCGCCTCGTGCAGCCGCTCATAGACGCCGTAGCCGGCCGTGGGGATCTCGTGCCGCTCCATGAAGGCCTTGGAGAAGGCCTTGGAGGTCTCCAGCTGGGCCGCCTTCTTCGTCGGGCCGAAGCAGGGGATGCCCGCCGCCGCCAGCCGGTCGGCCAGGCCCTGCTCCAGGGCGCTTTCCGGGCCCACCACGACGAGGTCGGCCTTGATCTCGCGCGCCAGCGCGGTCAGCGCCTCGGCGTCCGTGACCTTCAGCCCGACCAGCTCGCCCAGCTTCTCCATGCCCGGGTTGCCCGGGGCGATGACCAGCCGCTTCACCAGCGGCGACTGGGCGATCTTCCACGCCAGGGCGTGCTCGCGCCCGCCCGATCCGACCAGCAGGATGTTCATGGGCGCGCAATGACCGCCCCGCGCGGCCGGGTCAAGGCGTCGCGCTCAGCTGACCACCGACCAGACGACATAGCCGACCGCCGCCAGCATCAGGATCGGCACCACCGCCGTCCACGGCGCCAGGCCGGTCTCGCCGCTGCGCCGCCGCATGCCGCGCTCCCGCGGGCTCTGGTCGTTCGGGTCGATGCGGGGCGGCTCGCTCATCCCGCCCCAACGGTGCCGCTGGCGGGGAGTTCCGGACGCCGCGGCCCGATCTCGCAAGGTGCTCCCCGGCCGCGGCCGAGTTTCCCCGCGCCGCCCTTCCCGCTACCCTGCCCCGATGACCGACGACTCCTACGTCTTCGAGGGCCCGGCCGAGGCGGCCGCGCCGCGCGACAACAACCCGCCGCTGTCGATCTCGGAGCTGTCCTTCGCGCTCAAGCGGACGCTGGAGGACCGCTTCGGCCACGTCCGGCTGCGCGGCGAGATCTCCAAGGTCAACCGCCACGCCTCCGGCCACGTCTACCTGACCCTCAAGGACGACAAGGCCTGCATCGACGGCGTGGTGTGGAAGGGCGCGGTGCGCGGCCTCGGGGTGCAGCCGGAGACCGGACTCGAGGTCATCGTCACCGGCAAGATCACCTCCTACCCGGCCCGCTCCTCCTACCAGATCGTCATCGAGAGCATGGAGGCCGCCGGCGCCGGCGCCCTGCTGGCCCAGCTGGAGCGGTTGAAGACGAAGCTGAAGGGCGAGGGCCTGTTCGAGCCCGGCCGCAAGCGGCCGATCCCCGCCTTCCCCGCCGTGGTGGGGGTGATCACCAGCCCGACCGGGGCGGTCATCCGCGACATCCTGCACCGCATCGCCGAGCGCTGGCCCTGCCGGGTCATCGTCTGGCCGGTCGTGGTCCAGGGCGACGCCGCCTGCGGCCAGGTCTCCAACGCCATCCGCGGCTTCGACGCGATGCGCCCCGACGGGCCCATCCCCCGCCCCGACGTGGTCATCGTCGCCCGCGGCGGCGGCTCGGTCGAGGACCTGTGGTGCTTCAACGACGAGGGGCTGGCCCGCACCGTCGCCGCCGCCTCCATCCCGATCGTCTCGGCCGTGGGCCACGAGACCGACACCACCCTGATCGACTTCGTCTCCGACCGCCGCGCCCCGACCCCCACCGGCGCCGCCGAGATCGTCACCCCGGTGCTGGCCGACCTGCGCGCCGCCGTCGCCGATCTGGACCGCCGCCTCGCCCGCGCCGGCGGCCGGCTGCTGGAGGACCGACGCACCCGCCTCCGCGCCGCCGCCCGCGGCCTGCCGGCCCGGCCCGAGGATCTGCTCGCCCTGCCCGCCCAGCGCCTCGACCACGCCGGCAGCCGGCTCGCCTCCGGCCTGCACCGCAACCTCGCCGTCCATGAGCGCCAGCTGCTCGCCGCCGCCGGCCGCATCAGCCCCGCCCTGCTGCGCCAGCGGTTCGACCGCGCCGACGACCGTCTCGCCCACGCCGGCCAGCGGCTCGGCTCGGGACTCGCCGGCGCCGTGGCGGCGCACGACCGCCGCCTGTCGCGGCTCGCCGCCCGGCTGACGCCGGCGCCCCTGCACCGGCGCCTCGACCAGCGGGCGGCGCGGCTGGACGCCCTGTCCGGCCGTCTCGTCCCCACCCTCGGGCGCCGCCTCGACGCCGAGGGCGCGCGGCTGGCCGCCCTCGCCCGCGCCCTCGCCAGCCTCGATCCGAAACGGCCGAAGCCCGGCTTCGCCCGGGTGGAGACCGCCGAGGGCGTGATGATCCCCGCCGCCGCCGGCCTGCAGGCGGGGCAGGCGGTCCGGCTGGTCTTCGCCGACGGCGCCCGCGGGGCCCGCATCGACAGCGACGACCCCGGCGAGGCCCCGTCCCCCCGGCCCCGGCCGCCCGCACGGCCCAAGGCGCCGCCCGCGGGGCAGGGCGACCTGTTCTGATCCTCGGGCCCTTGGCGCGCGGCGGCCGGCCGCGCTAGCCTCCCCCCATGTCCGACCCGACCTCCGACCTCGCCCTCCTCCACTACGGCGACGGCGAGTTCGCCGTGATCCGCCCCGGGCGCGCGGTGACCTGCGCCGTCTCCGGCAAGCCGGTGCCGCTGGAGGTGCTGCGCTACTGGTCGGCCCGGCTGCAGGAGGCCTACGCCGGCCCCGCCGAGGCCTTCCAGCGGCTGGCGCAGGTCCCGTGACCCCGCGCCGGCGGGACCTGCTGGCGGGCGCTTCCGCCCTCCTCGCCGCCGGCTCCGCCCGCGCGCAATCCGATGATCTCCGGCTCGAGGGCCGCTTCGTCCAGGGCGGCTGGGCGATCGGCCGGACCTGGCCCCGCGCCCTGGTCTTCGTCGACGGCGAGGCGCTGACGGCGGCCTCGGCCGGCGGCCTGTTCGTGATCGGCTTCGACCGCGACGCGCCGGGATCGGTGGAGGTCGAGGTCCGTTCCGGCGGCCGCCGCGCCGCCCGCCGCCTCGACGTCCTGCCCGGCCAGTTCATCGAGATGCGGATCGACGGCCTCCCCCCGGCCACGGTGGAGCCGACCGATCCGGCCCTGCTGGCGCGGATCCGCCGCGAGGCCGCGCTGAAGGCCGAGGGTTTCGCCAGCCGCCTCGACGCCGACCATTTCCGCGACGGCTTCGACTGGCCCCTGCCGCCGGGGTTCCGCGTCTCCAGTCCGTGGGGCGCCCGCCGCGTGCTCAACGGCACGCCCGCGCGGCCGCATTACGGGATCGACCTCGCGGCGCCGGCCGGCGTCCCGGTCCTCGCCCCGGCCGCCGGCCGCGTGACCCTCGCCGAGCCGGACCTGCACTTCGAGGGCGGCCTGGTGCTGATCGACCACGGCCAGGGCCTGATCACCGCCTGTCTGCACCAGTCGCGCCTGGAGGTGCGGGCCGGAGAGGACGTGGCCCGGGGCCAGACCGTCGGACGCGTCGGCATGACGGGGCGCGCCACCGGACCGCACCTGTGCTGGCGGATGAAATGGCGCGACCGCAACCTGGACCCGAGCCTGATGGTGAAAACCTGAGTTTCTTCCGCTGTTTGTGAACTCACCACGAAGCCCCGACCGCGATTGCGGCCCGGCCTCGGTCGGGCTAGATGAGGCCGCCCCCGCGTCCCCGGCTCGCTGTTGTCCGCTTCATGACTGACCTTTCGACCCTCCAGGTCCTCCTCGTCGACGACAACCAGCATATGCGCGCGATCGCCTCCGCCGTGCTGAAGTCGGCCGGCGTCAACGAGGTGCGCGAGGCCGGCGACGGCGGCGCGGCGCTGGAGATCCTGCACAGCCACCCGGTCGACCTGGCTATCGTCGACTTCAACATGTTCCCGCTGGACGGCGTCGAGTTCACCCGTCTGGTGCGCAACAGCCCGGACAGCCCCAACCCCTACCTGCCGATCATCATGATGACCGGCCACGCCGGAAAATCCCGCGTCTATGAGGCGCGCGACGCCGGCGTCACCGAATTCGTGGTCAAGCCGATCACGGCCAAGGCCATCCTCGAGCGGATCCAGGCGGTGATCTTCCGGCCCCGCCCCTTCGTCCGCACCGACAACTATTTCGGCCCCGACCGGCGTCGCCTGCAGAAGCCGGACTACCTCGGTCCGCGCCGCCGGGCGACCGATCAGTCCCGGGATTCCAGCGCCGAATAGACCCGGTCAGGCCACCGCTTGTGGACCCAGAACCAGTCGACCGGATGCTCGCGCACCCGGTCCTCGACGAAGGAGGTCACCGCCTGCACGCCCCAGGCGATGTCGGCCTGGCGGTCCCCGGTGCGGGGGATCTCGATCGGCTCGTGCGCCGTCACCCGGAAGCGCACCCCCGGCAGCCGCACCACCGACATCGGCTGCAGCACCGTGCCGTGGCGCAGCGCCAGGCGGCTCGGCCCCGGCGCCGCGTTCACCGGCTGGCCGAAGAAGACCGCCTCCGGTCCCTCGCTGAACTTCTGGTCGTTCATCAGGGCCACCGACTCGCCCCGCTGCATCCCCTGCAGCAGCTCGCGCGCGCCCTCGCCGCCCTTGGGCGCGAACAGCTTCACCCCGTAGCGCGCCCGGGCCCGCCGGATCTGGGCGTCGACGTACGGATTGTTGGCCGCGCGGTAGGTGATCTGGCACGGCACGCCCGCCGCGAGGATCGCCGCCGCCATCAGCTCGAAATTGGCCAGGTGGCCGGAGACGAAAACCACCGGCCGGCCGCTGTCGCGGATGGCGTGCAGCCGCTCCATCCCGACCACCTCGACCCGGCCGCTCTCCAGCGTCAGCTGGTCCATCACCGCCGTCTCGGCGAAGGTCCGGCCGGTCTGCTCCCAGGCGTCCCGCGCCAGCGCCTCGCGCGCCGGCTCCGCCATGTCGGGGAAGGCGATGCGCAGGTTGCGGGTCACGGTCCGGTGCGTTCCGGTCTTCGGCCCCAGGGTCCGCAGCAGCCGGCCCCCGAGGGCGGAGGCCCGCTCCACGCCGAGCAGCCGCATCAGGCCGATGAAGCCCGCGAAGGCGATCGCCTCGGCCCGCCAGGCGAGGTCCCGGCCGAAGCCGGGCCGCCGCTCGCCGTCACCAGGCAATGGTGATCCCGCCGTCGACCACCAGCGTCTGGCCGGTCATGTAGCTGGCCGCCGGCGAGGCCAGATAGACCGCCGCCCCGGCGATCTCGTCCGGCTGGCCGATGCGCTTCAGCGGGGCCGGGTCGGTGACCTGCTTCAGCAGTTCGGGATTCTCCCACAGGTAGCGGGCGAAGTCGGTCTGCACCAGGCCGGGGGCGATGCAGTTGACCCGCACGTTCGACGGTCCCCACTCGACGGCGAGGTTGCGCGCCAGCTGCATGTCGGCCGCCTTGGAGATGTTGTAGGCGCCGATCAGGGCGTTGCCGCGCAGGCCGCCGATCGACGAGACGATGATGATCGCCCCATCCTTCCGCTCCAGCATCTGCGGCGCGACCATCTGGATCAGCCAGTGGTTGGAGACGACGTTGTTCTGCAGGATCTTGCCGAACTGCTCGTCGCTGATCCCGGCCATCGGCCCGGCATAGGGATTGGTCGCGGCGTTGCAGACCAGGATGTCGATGCGGCCGAAGGCGGCGTTGGTCTCGTCGACCAGCCGCTGCAGCTCCTCCTTCGAGGCGATGTTGGCCGGCACGGCGATGGCGCGGCCCTCGCCGTGCTTCGCATTGATCGCCTGGGCGACCTCGTCGCACGGCCCCGCCTTGCGCGACGAGATCACCACCCGGGCGCCGTGCTCGGCCAGACGCTCGGCGATCGCCTTGCCGATGCCCCGCGACGAGCCCGTGATCACCGCGACCTTGCCGGTCAGGTCGAACAATTCCATCGTTAACCTCGATAGTGGTGGGGAAAGCCGTCGAACGGCTAGGCGATTTGTCCTGATACCCCGATACTCGGCCGATTCCATCCGGGAAGGCGGATTCGGCCCTGCCCATGCGCGCTGTCACCAACGGCTTTCTGTTCTTCGGCTACCTGTTCCTGTCCATGACGGTCGGGACCTTCCTTTGGCGCGCCGGGCTCGGCGCGGGCGCCGGCGTGGCCGCGGGTCTGGCCGCCGCCGGCCTGCTCCTCGCCGTCCATGTGCTGGTCGTCGGCCGCAGCCAGCGCGCCGCCCTGAAGAAGGAGATCGACCAGGTCCGCGAGGCCCACCGTCTGCTCGCCGACGCCATGGAGTCCACCCAGGGCGCCCTGACCGAACTGGCCCAGGCCATCGAGACCGGCGCCCTGTCCTCGACCGAACAGCTCTCCGGCGAGGTGCGCATGCTGGAGTCCCTGATCCAGCAGATGAGCGAGTCGATCGACGAGCGCCTTTCCCGCCCCGCCGCCGCCAACCCCTTCGAGGCCCGGCACCAGCACCAGTCCAACGCCCTGCTGCAGACCATCCACGAGGCCCTCGCCGAGAACCGCGTCGACCTCTACCTGCAGCCCGTCGTCTCCCTGCCCCAGCGGCGGACCATCTTCTACGAGAGCTTCACCCGCCTGCGCGCCGCCGACGACCGGGTGATGATGCCGGCCGAATACCTGTCGATCGCCGAGGGCGAGGGTCTGGTCCCGGCCATCGACAACCTGCTGCTGTTCCGCTGCGCCCAGATCGTCCGCCGCCTCGCCCGCCAGGACCGCAAGGTCGGGGTCTTCTGCAACGTCGCCCTGTCCTCGCTCGGCGACGAGACCTTCTTCCCGCAGTTCCTCGACTTCCTCAGCGAGAACCGCGACCTCAACCAGGCCCTGATCTTCGAACTGGGCCAGGCCGTGTTCGACGCCCGCGGCGCGGTCGAGGCCCGCAACATGGCCAAGCTGGCCGACCTCGGCTTCCGCTTCTCGATCGACAAGGTCCAGACCCTCGACCTCGACTTCGCCGACCTGCAGCGCTCCGACGTCCGCTTCCTGAAGATCTCCGCCGACCTGCTGATCGAGCAGTTGCTCGACCCCGACGCCTCCCCCGCCCTGCCGTCGCTGCGCGACATCCAGGCCGCGGACTTCGCCGCCCTCACCCGCCGCTACGGCATCGAGGTCATCGCCGAGAAGTGCGAGAGCGAGCGCCAGATCGTCGACATCCTCGAGCTCGACGTGTCCATGGGCCAGGGCCACCTGTTCGGCGAGCCGCGCGCCATCAAGGAGCAGGTGCTGGCCGAGACCGACCCCCCGGCCGAATTCCTCCGCTCCACCCTGCGCACCGCCGAGCAGCGCCGCCGCTACCACTGACGGCTGCGACAGCGCGCACGGCGCATCGGTCCCCGCGATGCGCTAGGCTGCCGCCCTTGTTCGCCTGCGGAGTTCCCATGGCCCTGCCCGCTTCCCGCCGCGCCGTCCTGCTCGGCGCCGCCCTCACCGTTCTCGCCGCGCCGGCCGTGGCCGCGCCGGAGAAGCGGCTCGTGGTCTACAAGACGCCGACCTGCGGGTGCTGCGGCGGCTGGGTCGCCCGCATGCGCCGCGCCGGCTGGACGGTGCAGGAGATCGTGCGCGACGACCTCGCCCCGATCCGCGCCCGGCACGGCGTGCCGGACCGGCTGGCGTCGTGCCACACGGCCGTGGCCGGACGCTACGCGATCGAGGGCCACGTGCCCGCCGCCGACGTGGAGCGCCTGCTGCGCGAGCGCCCCGCCGCCCGCGCCCTCACCGCCCCCGGCATGCCCGCCGGCTCCCCCGGCATGGAGGCCGCGGGGCGCGAGCCCTACCGCACCCTGCTGATCCTCGACGACGGCTCCACCCGCGTCTTCGGCCGCCACAACGGCGCCTGACCCTCCGCCGCGCCCCCTCCGCCATCCTCCGCTGCGCTGCGGCGGCTCCCATTCCTCCCCCGCAGGGGGAGGGGGACCGCCGAAGGCGGCGGAGGGGGCAGGGCCCCCGCGCCAAAGTGTCGGCAGTTCATCCGATACCCTCCCTGTTCCGAACCCCAACCCCCTGACGCCGCTCCCGAATCCCGAACGACCAGCGTCATCTGCGCCCCGGAGGAAAAACCCGGCTTAGGCTTGCGCCATCCCGTCGATGGGGAGGGCGTCGGATCCACGGCCTCGACGACGGCGGGCTGTGGTCGAGCGATGAAGCCGGGGCGAAGGGCAGTCCCGGGGTCCTCGTGGACGTCGGGTGGATGGCGTCCCTTGCTCGCCGCG
>Ga0233425_10006720_pt1 | contig 16763 bp, 14 predicted proteins | sample Watercolumn_Towu_2_FD_181712 | JGI IMG/M metagenome (GOLD analysis project Ga0233425, IMG submission 181712) | Freshwater microbial communities from Lake Towuti, South Sulawesi, Indonesia - Watercolumn_Towuti2014_140_MG | ecosystem: Environmental > Aquatic > Freshwater > Lake | place... | reverse complement strand
TGTTCCTACTACGACAAGGACGGATCTCCGTTCTCGAGCGCACCCGAGCATATCCTGCGGAAAGCTCACCAGGCGCTGAACGGCTCCACCGGCCTGGATTTCGAGGTGATGGGGGAGCTGGAGTACTATGTGATCGGCGAAAAAGACCCGTTATACGAAGCAGCCGATCAGCGCGGGTATCACGAATCCTCCCCGTTTTGCAAGTGGGAGAAGCTGCGGATTGAAGCCATGCAGGCCATCGCCGGTTGCGGAGGATTCATCAAGTATGGCCATTCGGAGGTGGGTACGTTCACCGAGTCGGGGCTTCTGTATGAGCAAAATGAGATCGAATTCATCCCGGTGCGGATCGGGGATGCCGCCGAGCAACTCCTGATCGCCAAGTGGATCCTCCGTTCACTGGCTTACAAATACGGCGTGACGGTCACCTTTGCCCCAAAGATCACGACCGGCAAAGCCGGAAGCGGTCTGCATATCCACACCCGTCTGCTGAAAAACGGAAAAAGTGTGATGATTGCCAACGGGGGCCTTTCCGATACTGCCCGGAAGGCCATTGCCGGGTACCTCACCCTCGCACGGTCTCTCACCGCATTCGGTAACATGATCCCCACCTCTTACTTCCGGCTGGTGCCACACCAGGAAGCGCCAACACTTGTTTGCTGGGGTGACCGTAACCGGTCGGTTCTGGTGCGGGTTCCCCTCGGATGGAGCGACTCGGGGAACACGATGGTCCGGCATGCCAATCCCCTGGAGAAGAAAAGCAGGAACGACTTCATTAACAGGCAGACCGTGGAATTCAGGAGTCCCGACGGTTCAGCCGATATATACCTTCTTTGCGCCGGCCTGACCGTTGCCGCCCTTCACGGGCTGGAATGGAAGGATGCCCTTGCATACGCAGAAAAGACCTATGTGGATGTTAACATCTTCGATTCCAGGAACCGGCAGCGGGCCAGCAAACTGCAACACCTGCCCGCTTCCTGCTGGGAATCGGCGGAAGCCCTGGAAAACCAGCGGGCTATCTATCAGTCGGGCGGGGTCTTCCCTCGGAAGATCCTCGACGGGATCATCCACAAACTGCGGAGCTACGATGACAAGCTGCTGCTTCCGACTATCCGGGAGAGCGAAAAGGAGGTTATCCGCCTGGTGAATACTTTCCTCCATTGCGGCTAATCCTGCCGATATGTCAGACTACTTGTATCTTCTTCTGTCATTCTGACAATCAACGGGTCTTTTTAACGCCTGTTTTTATCCGGTACAGAAATTGCCCGGGGTGGTTAAAACAGATTCATAAAAAAGTAAAGGAGGAAACATTATGGCAATTATCAGATGGCAACACAGGAATCCGCTGGCCGATATCGTGTCCAATTTCTTTGATCCGGAATTCCACGATTTCTTCGGCAAGCGTGTATGCGATCCTTCCGCCAACATCAAAGAAACGCCGGAAGGATTTGAACTGGAGATCGCTGCTCCCGGGCTGACCAAGGAGGACTTCAAGATCAACCTGGAGAACGCGGTGCTGACGATCTCTGCCGAACTCGAGGATGAGAAGAGGGAAGAAGGCAAGAACTACACCCGGAAAGAGTTTTACTACGGATCGTTCAGCCGTTCGTTCACACTTCCGAAGTCGGTCGACACCGAAAAGATCAAAGCCGGGTACAATCAGGGCATTCTGCAGATCGAGTTACCGAAGAAAACGGAAGCAAAGTTGGAGCACAAGAAAGAGATCAGGATCTCCTGAGTTGATGCATGGTGTTTGATTGGGAGAGGCTGTCCCGCCTTTGCGGGGCAGCTTTTTTTGTATTTTTACGGGATGAAAGGAGCCCTGGCCCGCGCCCACCTGTCGATGCTGGGAGTCACCCTGATATTCGGGCTCAATTACAGCATCACCAAAAGCCTGATGACCACCTGGCTGTCCCCTTTCCAGTTGGTGTTTGTCCGTCTCCTCGGCGGGATGCTGCTTTTCTGGATCTTCCAGCGCCTGTTCGTGCCCGAAAAGGTGGAACGCCGCGACCTGTTCAAGCTGGCTCTGTGCGGGCTGTTCGGTCTTTCCCTTAACGTTTCCCTGTTCTACCTGGGATTGAACCTGACCACACCGGTTGACGCTTCGATCATCCATGTTTCCAATCCGATCCTCGTCCTGGTGCTGTCGTCCATCCTCATCCGGGAGGTGATCACTTTCCGGAAGGTTGCCGGGATCATCCTGGGAATGTGTGGCGCGCTGATCCTGATCCTGTGGGGCAGGAAGCTGCAGGCGGGGACACAAACCGCGCTGGGTAACGTGCTGGTGGTCTCCAATATGCTCTTTTATGCCCTCTACCTGGTTTTCATCAAGCCCCTGGTGGGGAAATACCATACCACCACGATCCTCAAATGGGTTTCGTTCTTCGGTTTCCTGTTCATTGTCCCGGTGTCAGTAAAACCGATGCTGTCCATATCCTTTGCATCGGGAACCTGGATCGGCTGGGCAGGATTGGCTTTTGTGATCGTGCTCAACACCTTTGTCGCCTACCTGCTGATCAATTTCTCCCTGAAACAGCTCTCCCCTACCATGGTGAGCTATTACACGTACCTGCAGCCATTCCTGGCCGCCGCCACCTCGGTGACGGCCGGCATGGAACGGATCACCCTGCCGAAGGTGGCGGCGGCCCTTCTCATCTTCACCGGCGTGTTTCTGGTGACCCGGGAACGGCCGCAGAAAGCCGTTTCAGAACAGGTGCCGGAACGGCAGTAAGATGTATTCAAAGATCTTTTCGATCTTCGGACGGTTCATCCAGCGCGGATAATCGAACGGCTCGGAGTTCTTCAGGGTCTCCCGTACATGTGCGTCGAGCTGACGCAGAAGCTCCGGCTCTGTGCCGATCAGGGCGATCTCATACTGGTAGCGGAAACTCCGGTAATCGAAATTGGCGGAAGAGACCGAGAATATCTTCCGGTCGATGATGAGCAGCTTCGCATGGAGATTATGGGGGGTGTAGAACAGCAGTTTCACTCCGCTTTTATGCATCATCCCGAAATACTTGTTCCGGAGGATATCCACCATCCGCATATCGGAGTGTTTCGGCATGATCACTTTTACATCGACGCCCCTTCTGGTGGCGTCTATCAGGGCCTTGCGCAGTAGAAAGCCGGGCAGGAAATACGGGGTTTCGATCACCACACTGCCCTGAGCCCCACGAATCATCTGAGTGTACTTCTTTTTCAGCCGTTGCAGGGGTATGGACGGTACATCACGTACGATCTCGTACTCCCCGAATTTCATGTTCCGGCTGTAACTCAGCTTGTCGGCGATATAGTAAGGATTGAACGCTTCGAAATTCTGTTCGAAGACTGTCCGGAAGGTGGGGCCGATTTCTCCCTGGATGCGGATGGCCAGTTCGCGCCAGTTCAGATTGTACCCGGTGATGTTGGCTGAGCCGATGTAACTGATCTCGTCGTCGATCACCAGTATCTTCCGGTGGTCGCGTCGGTGCCCCCGGGTGAAAAGGTCGCTGCTGATCTTGATCTTTTCAAAGAACTTGACCTCCCCGCCGTGGGTCAGCAGATCGGTGAAAAAGGTCTCGGATATCGGCCCTCTCCCCCAGGAATCGATCAGTAGTTTTACCTGTACTCCCTCCCGGGCCTTGCGGGAGAGCACATCCCTGAACCTGATCCCGATGTGGTCGTTGGCGAATTTGTAGGTTTCCAGGTAGACATATGTCTTCGCATTGGAAATGTCGTTGAGCATCAGATTATACAGCTTCAACGTATCGTCTATGACCAGGAATTCCATAGTATCCGGGGATCGCGGGCACCGCCCGTCTGTTCTCCAAAAATAGTAAAAACAATCCGTCCGGAACAGAGGCAACCCGGTGCCGGGCTGAAATTTTGTAGCTTTGTAAAAATTCACTGCATGATCCAGTCGATGACCGGCTACGGCCAGGGCACAGCCGACCTCCCTTCCCGGAAACTATCAATCGAAATAAAATCGCTGAACAGCAAGGGATTGGACATCAATATGAAACTTCCACCATGGTTCCGCGAAAAAGAGCTGGAGGTGAGGAACCTGCTTGGCAGGCTTCAGCGGGGCAAGATTGATATATACCTTGGATCGGAATCCACCGGTGAGGACCTGCCTTCTGCGTTCAACAAACCGCTGGCCCATAAATACCACACAGAGCTGAAGGAGCTTTCACACGAATTCCGGGAGGATTGCCCCGGGGGATTGCTTCCGCTTGTACTGCGGATGCCCGACGTGCTGAATACCAGCCGGCAGGAGATCCAGCCGGGAGAATGGGAGATCATCATGGCCGGGTTCCGCCAGGCCATCGACCGCGTGGAGGAGTTCCGCAGCAGGGAAGGGATCGCGATGGAGGCCGATCTGCGGGAACGGATCCAGGCCATTCTTGCCCTGCTGGCACAGGTGTTGCCATTCGAGAATGAACGGAAGGAGCAGGTACGGAACAGACTGGTGAAAGAGCTGGAACGATTGAATACTGTTGCGGCCGGGACCGGTGTTGATCCGAACCGCCTGGAGCAGGAACTGTTGTTTTACCTTGAACGGATGGACTTTTCGGAAGAGAAGGTCCGCCTGCAGAAACACGCGGATTATTTCCTGGAAACGCTTGGTTCCGGTTCCGGCGGATCGCAGGGGAAAAAACTGGGCTTCATCACCCAGGAGATGGGCCGTGAGATCAACACTCTTGGATCCAAGGCCTCACATGCCGGGATCCAGAAACTGGTGGTCGGGATGAAAGAGGAACTGGAAAAGATCAGGGAGCAACTTCAGAATGTGCTGTGACCCGTAAAGCGATCATCGTTACTGCGCCGTCGGGTGCCGGGAAATCGACCGTTGTAAACGCTTTGCGGCAGGAATTCCCGGTACTTGAGTTTTCGGTGTCGGCCTGTACCCGTCCGAGGCGGATGACCGAAACGGAGGGGAAAGAATACCATTTTCTGTCAGTTGAATCTTTCCTCTCCAGGGTGGCACAAGGAGAATTTGTGGAGTGGGAGGAGGTATATCCGGGTTGTTATTACGGCACCCTGCGATCGGAGCTGGACCGGATCACCGCCGGAGGAAAGATCCCGGTGTTTGATGTGGATGTAAAAGGCGCCCTGAGTCTCAAGCGCTATTTCGGTACCGGTGCCCTGGCTCTGTTCATAAGGCCTCCCTCCCTGGGTGTCCTGGAGCAGCGGCTACGTCACCGCGGCACCGAGCCGGAGGAGAGCCTGCGGAAACGGCTGGATAAAGCGGAATCGGAACTGGATTTTGCAGGGCGGTTCGATCAGGTCATCCTCAATGAGGACCTGGCGCAGGCTGTTGCCAAAGCCGCCGAGGCCGTTAGAAAATTCCTGGAATCATGAGTCCGAAGAAAACGAAAACAGGGCTTTTTTTCGGTTCGTTCAATCCGATACATCTGGGACATCTGATGATAGCCGGTTACATGGCCGAGTTCACCGATCTGACAGCCGTGTGGTTCATCGTATCCCCTCAGAATCCCCTGAAGGACAAGCGGCAGCTGCTCCCCGGGCTGAACCGGCTTTACATGGCCAACCTGGCGGTTGAGGATGAGCCCCGTTTCCATGCATCAACGGTGGAGTTTCACCTTCCGGAACCCTCCTACACCGTGGATACAGTCAGGGCACTCCGGGCACAGCATCCCGGGAAAGAGTTTGTCATCCTGGCCGGCTCCGATATACTGCCTTCTCTTTCCCAATGGAAAAGCCATGAGCAGCTTCTGGATCTGTGCCGTTTCTACATCTATCCCAGAAAAGATGCGGAGACCGGCGCTTTTGACTCTCACCCGCGCATGACATTCGTCGGGGCTCCCCTGATCGGGATCTCTTCCAGCTTTATACGGGAAGGGATCCGGAACGGCCGGAACATGCAAGTCTTCCTCCCGGTGAAGGTGTGGAACTATATTGAAGAAATGGGATTTTACAGATAGTACCTGTTTCGTCACCGGTCAGGGTGTGGTGTCTGCCATGACCGTTTCGATCTCGGTGATCGTTTTCGGAATGGGTTTTCCCAGCAGGCGCGTCCCGGTTTGAGTGACCAGGACATCGTCCTCGATCCTGATTCCGCCGAAATCACGGTACCGTTCCAGCATCCCGTAATTAATGAACCTGGCGTGTTTCTGTTCCGATTTCCACATATCGATGAGCTCGGGTATAAAATAAATCCCCGGTTCCACTGTCATGACGTAATGCTCCTGCAACCGCCGGCCGAACCGCAGGAATCCCAGTCCGAATTCCTTGCTCCGTGTGATCTCCCCGTCGTACCCCACGAAGTTCTCGCCTAATCCTTCCAGGTCATGGACATCCAGCCCGATCGGGTGCCCAAGTCCGTGCGGGAAAAACATGGTGTGGGCTCCCTGGCTCACTGCTTCAGCAGGATCGCCCTGCATAATCCCGATCTCTGCAAGGCCACGGGCAATCTCCTGTGCAGCAATCAGGTGCACGTCCCGGAACGGAACACCCGGCTTCATGGCACTGATAGCCGCCATATTGGCTGCCAGCACGACCTGGTAGATCTCCTTCTGGCGCTGGGAGAATTCGCCGCCCACCGGCACGGTGCGCGTGATATCGCTGGCATAATGGTATTCCGATTCGCACCCTGCGTCGATGACCAGCATGCGCTCGGGCACCAGGAGATTGCTATGGCAGTGGTTGTGCAGGGTCTGCCCGTTGATCGTGAGAATTACAGGAAATGAAACTCCGTGTGCTTGGGCAAGGGCAATCCCTTCGATGGTCCCGGCGATCTCCCGTTCCAGTGTGCCGGGGCGGGCCATTTTCATCGCGGTGGTCTGCATCAGCCAGGCCACGTCTACCATGCTCTCCATCTCCTGGATCTCCAGAGTGTCTTTTTTCATGCGGAGTTTCACCACTCCGCGGATCAGGGATTCCGACACCTGATTCCTGATCTCACTGAAAGGGATATCCAGCAGTTCCGACAGCTGAATGATGGTTTCGCCCCGGTATGGAGGGAGGTAATGTATTTTCCTGCCTTTCGTCACGGCTGCCCGGAGCATGTCCTCAAGGTCTTTCATGGGGAGGGTGATCTCCACCCCTGCCTGCATTCCCCTTTCTTTCATCGTGGGCTGCTGCCCCATCCAGATGATATCGCTCAGCTCCACATCATTTCCGAAGAGGTAATCCTTCCCTTCATCCAGGTCGATGATCCCCGCAAGGTCGGGTTGATCTAAACCGAAGAAATAGAGAAAATTACTATCCTGCCTGAAGGAGTAATTATTGGCAGGATAGTTGAAGGAGACCTCCTGGTTCCCGGGAAAGAACAGTAAACCCGTTTCCGTTTCGAGGCGAAGCCTGTTTCTCCTGTCTTTGTAAATACTGGATGGGAACATAATTTAGATCGTTTTTAAAATAAGAAAAATCGGACTTTGACGTGTCGAAAGTACAAAAATTATCTCCTAAATTTGTTCGGCATCTTTTTAATCTTTTCCTATGATTTCTCCGGTTCTGCATTTCTCATCCGTCACCAAGAAGATCTGGATGGCTCTCCTCGGATTCTTCCTGATGGTATTCCTGGTCGTTCACCTGGGTATCAATCTCTGCCTGCTTCGCAGCGATGGTGGAGCCTGGTTCCACGACGCCGCGCATTTCATGGGCACCAACTATGTCGTGAAGATCTTCGAGGCCGTCCTGTTCGCCGGATTCATCCTGCATATCCTGCTGGGGATCATTCTCCAGATCAGGAACTGGTTGTCGCGCCCGGTGAGATACCGGATCCGGAACCGATCTGTTACGCCGTTTCTGAGCAAGTACATGATTTATACCGGAGGCATCGTTGTGATCTTCCTGGTCATTCACTTTATGAACTTTTATTTCATCAAACTGGGCTGGGTTGACAGCCCGGTGGCGATGCCGGAAGGCGGAGAACCTGATTTCTACCAGACAGCGCGCTGGTTGTTTTCCCAGCCATTTTACGCCATTTTGTATGTCCTCCTGATGATCGTGCTTGCATTTCACCTGAACCATGCATTCGGGGCGGCTTTTCAAACCCTCGGGCTGGATCATAAAACATACACTCCTTACCTCCGGGTGTTCGGAGTTGTTTACTCCGTTGCAATCCCCCTGGGTTTTTGCATTATCCCCCTCTATTTCCTGATCTTTTAGTGTATCCGTATGGCTGAATTACGTTCCAAAGTGCCACAGGGTCCTGTGGCTGAAAAATGGACCCGGTATAAAGCGCAACAGAACCTGGTCAATCCCGCCAACAAGCGGAAGCTGGATGTCATTGTGGTAGGTACCGGCCTGGCAGGCGCTTCTGCGGCCGCCTCGCTCGGTGAGCTTGGATTCAATGTCAGTATCTTCTGTTACCAGGACAGTCCCCGCCGGGCGCACAGCATTGCCGCGCAGGGTGGCATCAACGCGGCTAAAAACTACCCGAACGACGGTGACAGCATTTACCGCCTCTATTATGATACGATCAAAGGCGGCGATTATCGCGCCCGGGAAGCCAATGTATACCGGCTGGCTGAAGTCAGCAATGCGATCATCGACCAGTGTGTGGCCCAGGGAGTCCCGTTCGCCCGCGAATACAGCGGATTGCTCGAAAACCGTTCGTTCGGCGGCGCGCAGGTGTCGCGAACCTTTTATGCCCGGGGCCAGACCGGGCAGCAACTGCTGTTGGGAGCATACGGTGCGCTCAGCCGGCAGATCAAAGAAGGCCAGGTAAAGATGTTTAACCGGCATGAGATGATGGAGTTGGTTTTGGTCGACGGAAAGGCCCGCGGGATCATTGCCCGGGATATGATCACCGGGAAGCTGGAGCGTCATTCCGCGCATGCCGTGGTGCTGGCAACCGGGGGTTACGGAAACGTCTTTTACCTCTCTACCAACGCAATGGGTTCAAACGGCAGTGCCATCTGGCAGGCATTCAGGAAAGGGGCCTTCTTCGGCAATCCCAGTTTCACCCAGATCCATCCCACCTGTATCCCGGTCCACGGCGACTACCAGTCCAAGCTGACCCTTATGAGCGAGAGCCTCCGGAACGATGGCCGTATCTGGGTTCCGAAACGCAAGGAAGATGCTGAAAAGATACGCAACAGAACAATGAAGGCCAACCAGATCCCGGAAGAGAACAGGGACTATTTCCTCGAGCGGCGCTACCCGGCATTCGGTAACCTGGTGCCCCGTGACGTTGCTTCCCGGGCAGCCAAGGAACGGTGTGATGCCGGATTCGGCGTGGGGGACACCGGGCTGGCCGTGTATCTCGATTTTGCCGATTCACTCAAACGGCTTGGAAAAGCGGTGATCGAAGAGCGGTACGGCAACCTGTTCCAGATGTACGAAAAGATCGTGGACGAGAATCCCTACGAAAACCCCATGATGATCTATCCTGCCGTCCATTACACGATGGGTGGCCTGTGGGTCGATTACGAGCTGATGAGCACAGTGGAAGGCTTGTTTGTCACAGGGGAAGCCAATTTCTCCGATCACGGCGCCAACCGCCTTGGCGCGTCCGCCCTGATGCAGGGCCTGGCCGATGGCTATTTCATCCTGCCTTATACCCTCCAGAACTTCCTGGCAGGACAGATCAAGGTTCCCAGGATATCCACCGACAAGGAGGAGTTCGCCGGAGCGGAAAAAGCTGTCGCTGACCGGATAGATAAGCTGATGTCGGTGAAGGGAAAACGTTCGGTTGACCATTTTCACAAAGCACTGGGGAAGATCATGTGGGAATACGTAGGGATGGGCCGTACCGCCGATGGACTGAAGAAAGCCATCGGTATGATCCGCGAGCTGCGCAAGGAATTCTGGAAGGATGTAAGGATACCCGGGAAAGCGACGGAGCTGAATCCCGAGCTTGAAAAAGCAAACCGCGTGGCCGATTTCCTGGAACTCGGGGAACTCATGGCTCTCGACGCCCTGAACCGTAATGAAAGCTGCGGCGGGCATTTCCGTGAAGAGTATCAGACCGAAGAAGGGGAATGCCTGCGCAATGACCAGGAATACATGTACGTAGCAACATGGGAATACAGAGGGGAAGGGCAGTACGAGATGCACAAGGAACCCCTGGTTTATGAAGAACTCGAAGTAAAGCAACGGATCTATAAATAAGGACAGCTAATTCCCAATCACTCCACTTATGAAATTGACCCTGAAAATCTGGAGACAAAAAGATGCCTTTTCGAAAGGGAAATTTGTCACCTATCCCATTGAACACATCTCCCCGAACTGCTCCTTCCTGGAGATGCTCGATATCCTGAACGAGCAGCTGATCGCGAATGATGAGGATCCGGTGGCTTTCGACCACGACTGTCGTGAAGGGATATGCGGAATGTGCAGTCTGTATATCAACGGCCGTCCGCACGGACCCGATGATGCCATCACCACCTGCCAGCTCCACATGCGGAAGTTCAGGGATGGAGCCACCATAGTGATTGAGCCCTGGCGTGCGAAGCCGTTCCCGGTGATCAGGGACCTGATCGTGGATCGTACCGCTTTCGACAAGATCATCCAGGAAGGCGGGTATATTTCGGTCAGAACCGGAGGCACACCGGATGCCAACAGCATACTGATCAGCAAGGTTCACGCCGACCTTTCCATGGATGCTGCAGCCTGCATCGGTTGCGGTGCCTGTGTGGCCGCCTGCAAGAACGCCTCTGCCATGCTTTTCGTTTCCGCGAAGGTCTCCCAGTTTGCCCTGTTACCCCAGGGAAGGATCGAGGCCCGGGAGCGGGTGAAAAAGATGGTGGCCAGAATGGATGAGCTGGGTTTCGGGAATTGCACCAACACGTATGCCTGCGAGGCCGAATGCCCCAAACTGGTCTCCCGTTCCAACATTGCCCGGATGAACCGGGAGTTCATTGCAGCGAAAGTCCTGTAACCCCTGAATCCCCTGAAGGGGAACTGTGTTAAACCTGGTCTGAAATAACCGATGTTATTCTTATGCGTTTCTCTGAACTTTCCGCTGATCCGGCAATCAAACTGAAACTGATCCGGACAGTTCAGGATCAGCGGGTCAGCCATGCGCAGTTGTTCTACGGCCCGGAAGGCTCGGGGAAACTGGCCCTGGCCATTGCCTATGCACAGTTGATCAATTGCTCCACCCCGGCCCTCCCCAGATGGACAGATGGCGAAGAGGGTGGGGCCGACTCCTGCGGGGCGTGTCCGTCGTGTGTGCAGTTCCGGAAGCTGGTGCATCCCGACATGCATTTCTTCTTCCCGACCTCCACCACCCGTGAAGTGACTTCCAGACCATCCAGCAAGTATTTCCTGGAAGCATGGAGAAAATACCTCCTGGAAATCAATTACCGGGTCAGCCTTTCGGGGTGGTATGAAGCTATCGGGATAGAAAACAGGCAAGGTACCATCTATGCCGACGACGCCAACGAGATCAACCGCATCCTGAGCTATAAAAGCTACGAATCGGAATTTAAGATCATCCTGATCTGGATGGTGGAGAAAGTGTATTCAACGGCTGTTCCCAAAATCCTGAAAGTCCTGGAAGAGCCTCCTGAAAAGACCCTTTTCCTGCTGATCACCGACAATCCCGAACAGGTGATCCCCACACTGGTGTCCCGCTGCCTGCCTGTGCGCATCCCCCGGTACCGGCCGGCCGAATCCCCGGTTCCCCCGGAAGAGGATAAACTCCATTTCGAGATGTTCCGTGCCTGGATGCGGCTGTGTTTCTCCAGGAACATTCCCGATCTCATCGGTTTCGCCACCGAAGCCGGTAAGCTTGGCAGGGAGAAGCAGAAAAGCCTGCTCAGGTATGGTCTGTCTCTCTCAAGGAATGTCCTGGCCCGGCGATATGGATTGACTCAGGGGCCGGTCACAGGAGAGGAAGAAACGGAGTTCATCAGCAGGTTCTCACCGGTGCTGGAGGAAGCGAAACTGCTTCCTTTTTACAACCTGCTGAACTCCTCTGTATTCCATATCGAACGTAACGCCCACGCCCCGACGCTTTTCCTGGATCTCTCGCTGAAGCTGACCGGGCTTCTCAAAGGATAATTTTCATACTTTTGCGCAGATTTCCGGTGCCATGGACGAATCCGAAGAAAAGACTCCCCGGTACATACCGAATACCTTTTTCAGCAGGGGGTGTTCTCAACCACCCAGGATCGGTCAGAAAAATGACCGGATCTTCAGCCACCGGTGTACCAAATTCGACACCTTCGACTGGATGGGGAACATGCCTGTTCCGGCCGGTCATGTTCCTTTTGATATTGTGGAGGTAAGGTTCAAGAACAGCCGGAAGGACTTTTTCCGGATGACTCCCGACATGGAGCTGAACGTAGGAGATATCGTGGCGGTGGAAACTTCACCCGGGCATGATATCGGGATCGTTAGTCTGACCGGCGAAACAGTGCGCCTTCAATTGCGCAACCGGGGCATCATTCCATCTTCCGAAGACATCCGTAAAGTATACCGGAGAGCCCGTATCAGCGACGTTGAGAAATGGATCTCCGCGGTTGAACTGGAACATTCCACGATGCACAAAACCCGTGAGATCGCTGTGAATCTGGGGCTTTCAATGAAGGTCAATGACGTGGAATACCAGGGCGATCATACCAAAGCGATATTCTATTACACCGCGGAAGACCGTGTGGATTTCAGGGAGCTGATCAAGGTGCTGGCCGAGGAGTTCAAAGTGCGTATCGAGATGAGGCAGATAGGAGCCCGGCAGGAAGCCAGCCGGCTTGGCGGGATCGGATCCTGCGGCAGGGAGTTGTGCTGCTGTACCTGGCTAAGCCATTTCCACTCGGTCACCACCCAGGCGGCAAGGATCCAGCAACTATCCCTGAATCCGCAGAAACTGGCCGGCCAGTGCGGGAAACTGAAGTGCTGCCTTAATTACGAATACGAGACCTATATGGATGCGCTGAAGGATTTCCCGGAGACTGATACGGTTCTGAAAACCAAAAAGGGGGATGCGTTCCACCAGAAAACCGACATCTTCAGCCGCCGGATGTGGTACTCATATGCCGGAGACACCAGCCACCAGATGGCCATCCCCGTGGACCAGGTTCTCCAGGTCATTGAACAGAACCGTAAGGGGATCCTGCCCGAAAACCTGGAAGACCTGTCGCACAGCACAGAACAGAAAACCGATTTCGAGAACGGCCAGGAGGAAGCCGGTTACTTCGATCATCCCTCCTGAGACGAATTCCTTCACCTATGCGCTTACAATCCAGGATATGTCACTTCCCCGTGTGCCTGGCAGTGATCTGTCTGCTTTGTTCCTGCAGCAATAACCGTATTTTTGAGGAAAGCAGGAGATTGGATCACGGTACCTGGAATTCGGATACAATGGTTTCATTCTCTGTCGCTATCATCGATACGATGTCACTGTACGACCTGTACCTGGATGTGAGAAATGACCCCGGGTATCCTTTTTGCAACCTGTTTTTGTTCCTGCATTCGGAGTTCCCCGATGGCCGTGTCACCAGCGATACCATCGAATGCCTCCTTGCTTCTCCCGACGGAAAATGGCTTGGATCGGGGGTCGGAAGCATTCGGACCAGCCGGTTCCTGTTCCAGAAAGGGATTCGTTTCAGGGATCCGGGAACTTATCGGTTTGTCTTTGAGCAGGCCATGCGGGTTCATGACCTGCAGGGGATCCGCGATTTCGGGATCCGGATCGACAAAATCCCGTCCCACTGATCATTGACTATGGGCAAAAAAGGAAAACGAAAGATTCCGGCAGCTAAAATCAGGAAGTATGTACTGGGCTTCTGGATCACGTACGTCCTCGGGCTCCTTCTGGTAGTATTGCTATTCATTTCCATCGGGTACGGACTGTTCGGAAAGATTCCCAGTTTCCTTGACCTGGAAAATCCGGAAAGCAATCTCGCCACTGAAGTCTTTTCTTCCGACGGGAAGCTCCTCGGAAAGTATTATGTCGAGAACCGGTCGAACATTCACTACCAGGATCTCTCGCCTGCGGTGATCAATGCCCTTATTGCGACGGAAGACGCCCGGTTCATGTCCCATTCGGGGATTGACGTGAAGGCCACCGGAAGGATGTTTTACGGGATCCTGAGCGGAGCCGACCTGGGGGGCGGAAGCACGATCACGCAGCAATTAGCCAAGAACCTCTTTCCCCGCAAGCCATTCTACTCCAAGCCGGAGCTGGGGATTATGAAGCTCAAGGAATGGGTGACCGCGGTAAAACTGGAACGGAACTATTCCAAGCAGGAGATCCTGGCCATGTACCTGAACACCGTCGATTTCGGGAGCATGTCGTTTGGTATCAAGTCGGCGGCCAAGACATATTTCAACAAATCGCCCGATCAGCTCAATGCCGAAGAGGCCGCACTGCTGATCGGCATCCTGAAAGCCCCGAGTTATTTCAGCCCGGTGAAAAATCCCGATCGTGCCATGTACCGCCGGAATATCGTTCTCGGGCAGATGGAGAAATACGGCTACCTGACGCCGCCGGAGTACGATTCTCTCCGGGATCTTCCCATTGATATGTCGAGTTACCGCATCCAGGATCATACAAGCGGACTGGCGACCTATTTCCGCGAATATCTCCGGATGTACCTGACCGAATGGTGCGAGAGCCACCAGAAGGAAGACGGAACCCCGTACAATCTTTATCGCGACGGGCTCAGGATCTACACCACCATCAACACCACCCTGCAGGAATATGCAGAGGAATCGGTAAGGGAGTACATGGGGAAGGAGTTGCAGCCATCATTTTTCCAGCACTGGCGGGGCCATCCGAATGCCCCGTTCGTGTTCGAAGAGAATCCCCGGAAGGAGATCCTGGGGCTTATGACTTCCGCCATGCGCCGCACCGACAGGTACTACCGGCTGAAACAGGATAACTACAGCGATGAGGAAATTTACAGCAACTTCCACCAGCGGGTCCGCATGAAAGTCTTCTCCTGGAAAGGTCCGATCGACACAGTCATGACGCCGTGGGATTCGATCCGGTATTACAAGTTCTTCCTTCAGGCCGGCCTCATGTCGATGGATCCGCACACGGGGTATATCAAAGCCTATGTCGGGGGGATCGACAATAAATATTTCCAGTACGATCATGTGATTCTGAGCAAACGCCAGGTGGGCTCCACGTTCAAACCATTCCTGTACACGCTGGCCATCCAGGAAGGAGAAACTCCCTGTTCACGGTACCCCAATGTGCAACCGGTCATCGAGCTCTGGAACGGCGACAAATGGGCTCCGGAGAACTCCGACGACGAGCGGCGCGGGGAGGAGGTCACCCTGAAATGGGCGCTGGCGAACTCCAACAACTGGGTCAGCGGCCACCTGATGAAGAAATACAGTCCGCAGGATGTCATCACTATCGCCCGGAAGATGGGGGTCACCAGCGAGATCCCTCCGGTTTATTCGATCGCACTCGGCTCGGCCGACCTGTCGCTGTACGAGATGACCGGTGCGATGAGTACCTATGTCAACAAGGGCCAGTGGATCCAGCCCACGTTCATTACACGCATCGAAGATAAATACGGAAACGTTCTTGAACAGTTCGTCCCCAGGCGGCAGGAGGCGATCAGTGAAAAGACCGCCTACCTGATGATCGAGCTGCTAAAGGGAGTGGTGGAAAGCGGGACAAGCATGCGGCTGAGGTTCCGGTATGGATTCACCAATGAAATTGCCGGGAAGACGGGAACAACTCAGAACCAGAGCGATGGCTGGTTTATGGGGCTTACTCCCGACCTGGTCACCGGAGTCTGGGTTGGGTGTGAGGACCGGGCGGCCCATTTCCGCACTCTGGACCTGGGGCAGGGAGCCAACATGGCCCTGCCGATCTGGGCCATTTATATGCAGAAGGTGTACGCCGATTCACTCACCACCGGGATTACCATGCGCCCGTTCGATCTTCCGGACTTCCCCGTGGATGTGACCTTCAACTGTGATTCCCTTGTGCTGGTCAAGAAAAAGCCGGCAAAGAACAAGTTTGATGAATTCTAGTCATCCGGTCCGCCGACCGTTTCCCGGTAGTTCACTCCTCTCTCCTTCAATCCCGCCAGCAGGTAATTCACGCATTCGGTCCGGCGCCCAAGGTACTCGGGGACTGTGATCCCGTGGTGAGCGTAGATGCCCCCGGCGATCATCCGGAGCGCTACCGTGGCCGTGTATCCTGTTGTACGCGCCATGGAATGTACCTGCGTGGCCGGGTCATATGCATCCAGGAGGTCGTATGTATACCGGGTTTTCTTCCCGTCTTTTATTCCTTCCACGACCACTTTCATCACCGTGATATCCCTTTCTCCCTCCCGGAGCTTCCATACCGGGAAGAGCAGCCGGGCAGTTACATCGATCGGCCGTACCTGTTTCCCCTGAATGTCGAGAGATTCGTGGCTGAAGAAGCCGGTTTCGCGCAGGATCTTCATTTTCTCTATATGTCCCGGATACCGGAGAGTCTTTTCCTTCATATCCGGGCATTTAATGGTACAGAGCAGCGATCGCAGTCCGTCGGTGTTAAAGGCCTCCAGTGTCCCGATCCCGGGAAAATCCATCAATTCCGGATCCGAGAGAGCCGGTTTCACGACCTGTTTTCCGTTTTCGGTGAACCGGGCGGGGCGGGTGTATTCCTCGATGACATCCAGCGGGGAAAAAACCGCTTTGTACTCATACGGCCATTCCCGGATCTGCGGTAGGCCTCCCACGTAATAGATCACGCGGAGCGTTTCGTCCAGCAGATGATCTGCATAGCCGATCAGCACGTTGCACATTCCCGGGGCAACGCCGCAATCGACAATGGCGGTTACCTTGTTCTTCATTGCCAGCTCATCGAGAGGGAAAGGATCTTCGATAAAAAAGGCAATATCCACAATGCTCCTGCCTGC
>Ga0233425_10006719_pt1 | contig 16771 bp, 12 predicted proteins | sample Watercolumn_Towu_2_FD_181712 | JGI IMG/M metagenome (GOLD analysis project Ga0233425, IMG submission 181712) | Freshwater microbial communities from Lake Towuti, South Sulawesi, Indonesia - Watercolumn_Towuti2014_140_MG | ecosystem: Environmental > Aquatic > Freshwater > Lake | place... | reverse complement strand
GGAATTCGGCGCCATCGCGCCGATTACCGATCACGGCCAGCCGATCAAGGAACTGCTCGGAGCATAACGGGGAACGGGGAACGGGGAACGGGGAACGGGGAACGGGGAACGGGGAACGGGGAACGGCCGGAATACGGCCGTTAAGGGGTAGAGTGGATCGAGGACGAATCAGAGTATTCCCGAGGCCCACCAGGAACTACGCCGCGCGCCTTTTCACTATTCACTATTCACTTCTCACTTTCCCGCAGGATCTTTTCCAGCTTTCGTCCTTTTGCCAGTTCATCGACCAACTTATCCAAGTATCGGGCCTGCCGCGTTAACGGGTTTTCGATCTCTTCAACGCGATAGCCGCAGATCACACCCGTGATCAGGTGTGCATTGGGATTCAACTTGGCTTTCTGAAAGAACTGCTCAAACGTCACCTTGTCCTTGATCAGCTTCTGCAGTGCTTTCTCATTGAAACCGGTCAGCCATTGGATCACTTGATGCAGCTCGTCCTTGGTCCGCCCCTTCTTTTCAACTTTCGCCAGATAGTGTGGGTAGACGGAAGAGAACGTCATTTTCGCGATGCGTTCATCGTGGTTGTTCGTGCGATTCATGTTGGGATACGCCTTATTCTCCGGTGATGCGGCCAAGTCTTGCGCTTTCGGTTCGGAATGAAATCCAGTCCGTGCGAGCGCCAGCGAAACTGGTGGGCCTCGGGGTACCTCGACCCACCCTCGAACCACCCTACGAATCAATCCAGGAAGTCTTCTTCTTCGAGTCGTTGGGGCACGTATTGTTCGGTGACGTAACTGATGTCTTTACTGATCAGTGCTTCGACCTCGAGCTTGAAACCGTTCTTGAGCATCAATTCGATTTCCTTCTGCCAGGGCTTCTTATTCGCGAACCAGGGATACTGGGCGATCTGCTTGGCCCGTTTGATATCCTGGTCGTTCAGTTTGATCTGCACGCTTGGACTCAACTGGCAGCGTTCGAAGTCAATACTGCGCAGCCCGAGGTAGCGCGCGGCGGGGATCGCCATGCGTTTGGATTCGTAGGCCAGGTTGATGGAACCTTGTTTGATCACGCTGTAGATGTAGTATCCCCAAGGGTCGTTATCGAGCAGGCAGTAGACGGGCAATTTGAGTTCGTTGTGCAGTCGATTCAACATCCGGCGCACGCCGCGTGGCGGTTGACCTCCGCCGTGGGTGAGGATGCAGTTATACTCCCGCCAGAATTTGTCCTCGTTGAACCGCCGCCAGACGGTGTCTTTTTCCACATGCAGGATGAATTCCGCCTGGTTCTTCTTGAACTGCACGATCTCCGGTTCGACGATTGAGGGAATCGTATAGCCGCCGGATCCCATGCGTGAGCAGTCGATTTCGTCGCCGCTGTCGACCAGCACGATCGGCCCGACCATCGAGCCGGCGCTTTTGGCGTACAGGTGCAGTTCTTCGCGCAGCGCGTCGAGCGTCACCTCGGAATCCTCGATGATCGGATCGCAGTCGTCCTGATCGTCGAAGGTTTCCTCGCGCGTTCCCGGAATCGTATGTTTCAGCAGGTAGTAGAGACCTCGGATGCTGGTGGTTTTGCCTTGTTCGATCAGTTGCTTGCAGCCCGATCCGACCAGCAGCATCTGCATATAGGTCTTGGCTTGCGCCAGATTGAACAGTTCGCGGCGATTGGTACCGCTGCCCATTTCGATAATTCGGCGCGAGTTATTGAAGCGGACGTTGGACAACGACCGGGACGGCACGTCGAAAAACGGGGCCCGGCCACGGTCGGCCGCGTCCACGACACTTCCCGCCATTTCGCGCAGCGACGACAGCGTCTTCTTGTCGCGGTTCGTCAGCGTGACATCGACCTTTTCCTGTTTCTTGGCCTTTTTCGCCATGCCATCCTCGGTTTGCTAGGTTCTCGTCGCGGTCGCGTCAGGCGGAAACGGCCTGGGGGGGAACGCCCGGGGGCTCGACAATCAGAACATTATCCCCGAATTCCTCGTCGTCCGTTTCGATCCGTTCGCCGCGATCGTTGAATCGTGCGTCGGCTTCCGACGTCTTTCGTTTGGCCACGTGCAGCAGACGGTCGTAGAGTTCTTTTTTCTGTTTGTCGCCGAATTCACGGATTGCGCCGACCGCCGAGGCGACTTCACCCAGGTAGCGCAGGAAGACCGAGCGTCGTTCGCCTTCCTGCAGGACTTTGTTGCGGCGGTTGAGGTACATCGCCAGTTTGCGGCCCACCGCCTGCAATCCGAGCTTCAACTCTTTCGTGATTTCTTCGTAGCCCGCGATCGCCTCTTTTGACTCGCTGGTAAACGGGACCCAGACGCTGGCCACATGCACCATGACCGTCAAGGGTCCGGCGGGGAGTTGACCGCGGGCCTGCTGCAGACCGTAGGCTCGCCAGTTCGTGCCGGTCACGGATTGGGTGATCGCGCAACCGGCGGGGGAGAACTGCAACGGCACGCGGTTGGCATACCGCAGGACCTGCATCGTCTGTCCTTCGCTCAGGTTCACATTCCGCATCGCCTCGTGCAAGCGGGCGATTTCGTCTTTTCTCAGTTTCGCGGCGCTTTGCCGCGGCCCGATTTTGGCCTCATCCAGGATCTTCTCCGCGCCGTCGCCGCCGATGCCGTCAAACGTCGTGATCAGAAACTGACGCAGCGACCGAGCGTCACTTTCCCCCAGGAGTTCGGTGAGCGTGTCGAGCGGTACTTTTTGCGCCGAGCTGGCACCGCCAAACGCCAGCCCCACTTCGATCAGGAATGGGTTGCCGCGATAGACCGACGGGGGGCGGGTCGCCGCGCAGTAGAATTCTCCCGGTACGACCTGATGCAGTCCTTTGAGGATCAGCTGTTCGCCGATCGGCGAGATGCAGTCGGTAGCCGGCGCACTGATGCGTGTCTGCTGGATCGATTGATATAGCGCATCGGCTTCCTGGCGGCCGATCCGTTTCGGGTTGGCCCGCGTGCTGATCTTGGCGCCTTTGCAGACGTTGCGCGCCACCGACGAACTGACTCGTGAAAACGAATCGGTCAGAAACTGCGAAATCGTTCCGGCATGGGTGTCCTTGAGCATCGTGACCAGTCGGCCCAATTCCACGCCGTAAGGGTGCGGTTTAATTTCTTTCGGCTCTTTCGGCAACTCCTGCGTCGACCGCTCGTACGACCGCTCGTTGCCTTCCGGATCGAGATAATGAATGGTGACGTGCGGGTTGGCAATCGCGGTTTGTTCGAGGTAGTCGTCGACACTGCCCCGTCCGCGATTGAAGCGGCCTTCCAGTTCGATCGTGACGCGCGTGCCGCTCTTCACCTCGTGGGGCTGCTTCCCCTCCGCCGCGGTGTAATGCGTGACCCACTCGATGCCGCGGTCGGCGATGTACTTCAGGCCCTTGTCGCCCGGCGGAATATCTTCCCCCTCGCCTTTGCCGTTGAGTATCTCCGGGAGGTTCCGTTTGGTGTCGATCTGAATTTCGTAGTAATGCGCCGGTTTTCGCGGCGAGATCTTGGAGATGATGCGCACCGGCTTGCCGGTGGTCAGCATGCCGTACATTCCCGCGGCGCTGATGCCGATCCCCTGCTGCCCGCGGCTCATGCGTAAGCGATGGAATTTGGAACCGTAAAGCAGTTTGCCGAAGATCAGCGGAATCTGCTTTTTCACAATTCCGGGGCCGTTGTCCTGCACGCCGATCTTGAAGCGATTGTTTCCGAGGCTTTCGATGTGCACCCAGATTTCCGGGACGATGCCGGCTTCTTCGCAGGCGTCAAGCGAATTGTCGACCGCTTCCTTGACGGTGGTCAGAAGCGCTTTGCGGGGGTTGTCGAATCCGAGCAAGTGGCGATTCTTCGCGAAGAATTCGCTGACCGAAATATCTCGCTGTTTGGCCGCCATCGACTCGGCCGTTGCGCGGCGACGCGATCCCGCGCCGGCCGCCACGCCGTCCTCGATCGGACCCTCCGATTCCTCGCGCCCGGAACCCGCGGACGGCGCGCGTTCCTGGTCGTTATCAGCTCGCGTGCTTGACTTCGCCATCGATGATTCCAGGCCTCCTGCTCCCGCCTATTCTGCCTTCCTTCCGTTAAGCTGGGGGAATTATAGCGATTTTTCCGGCATCCTCCCAGCCGGTTTTCCTGGTACGAACGTTACGGCAATTCCGGCAGTTATAGCAGGCACACAAAGTTTCACCCGCTTCCACGGTCGTTGCCGAGATACGTACTAACATTCGCACGACCGGCCCCACCTGGTCCGGCGAATCCTGCCGGTTTCGCGACGCGCCCCTGGACGCTTGCTTGCGCCGGCCGCCGCGAAACGATTCCACAAGTTACCGAAGGAGCGACCCAATGCGTCAACAATGGATTGGTACCCTGGGCCTGCTTGCCGCGCTGAGTCTCTTGGGACTGGGTGCCACAAGCGTGCGGGCCCAAGACGACTGCCCCTGCCAGAACAACGGCGGCTATGCGGCAACCTGCAGTCCCTGGCGATATGGCCAGAACAGCCTGTTCCACAACTATTATGTGCCGGGAGTCTGCGGTGGAGTGCCCGCAGCGATGTACGTCTCGCCGATGCCCGTTCCCGCGGTTGTCGGGCATACCTACATCACGAATGAAGCGTTCATGCCGCACGAACAAATGCACAACCACCACAAGAAATACTACCGCTACACCAACGACGGCCGAGGACTGACTCGCACCAGCGTTCATTGGTACAGCCCGCCGTTCAAGAATGCGGCCCGAACCGGACTGAACGCGATCCGCATCGCCCGTTAGTGTCCGTTTTTGGTTCCATCCCCTCCGTTTATGACCTGATCTCTGGAACCCACGCTCCGCCGCGACGTGGATCAGCACAAAGGGAAACGTCCCATGAAAAATCTGTCACTCCTGTTAGCACTGACCGTAGGCTGCGCGGTGTTCGCCACGTCCAACTCCGCTCAAGCCGATCCGAAGCTCCGTGGCTACTGGCACGCAGCACACCGCTCGGAACGATCGTCCTGGCACCAGCCGTATTATCACACCGCCTGGGGCCGGCCACTGGCGCTGGTTGTCCCCCCGACGGCTCGGACGGAAACGAGCTGGGGCTGGGGCGTCGCCCAATCCAGTGTCACGCCGATCTACCAGCAATTCAAACGGCCGTATCCTGGCGGAGAATCAAGTGACTACGGCAGCTTGCTGGGAACCCCTCCCTGGCCCAGCCACACTAATCAGTTCGGCGTCTACTACATTCGCGGACCCTGGTAAAGTCTCACCGACTTGTCGCGCTCCTCGCGACCGTCCATCACCTCGCTCGCAGCGGATAACCCGCTGGCGGTTCTTCGCAATAAGGGTCTCCTGGGATCCGCTGCGAGCGACGGCAGGACGAACGGGAGGTTCGAGGGATTCCGGGTTATAGGAATCGCTTGATATACGCGGGGGGACTGGACGTGCGCTCGCCGTGCGTAAATTGGGTTTGAATTTCATACTCGACCCATCGGCCTTCCGTCCGGATCTTGATCACCACTGCATTACGCCAGCCGAGGAATCCCGGCTGGCAGAATTCGGAAACGAGTCCACCTGCCCGCATCTCGGCGGGAAACAGACGCAGCCAGCCGCGCAGCGACGCCTGTTGCTCGGTCGTCGTCGCAATCGCGTCGACTTCGGTCCAGAACCGATCTGCGAGTTGAGTCTGTGCGACGGTTAGATCGGCGATCCGTGCGATTCGCCATCCCATGGGGTCGACTTCGCGTGTCACCGACTCGGCTTCCAGCTTCAAGTATTCACGATGATAGGTTTCCACGATCCTGTTGATCTGTTCAATCTTGTCGACGGGAAGATCGATCAACGATGCGACCAGAGACGGGTTGATCAGCGTGATATCAAGTTCGGAATCAAGCAAGATTGGGTTCGATTGTCGGGGGGCCTTTTTGGCCACGGCCGTGGCGGATTGTGCAGCGGCGGCTCGGGCGGCGAGTTCCGCATTCTGTGCCTGCAGCAATGCCGTGCTCCGCGCGGTCGATCGGTAGAAAAATAGCATTGCGATCCCGCCCAGGACCGCGACGATCAGAAAAATTCCGGCGAGGATTGCCACGACTCCACTGGCGACGGATGGGATCTCGTGCACATGCCGCACCGGATTCTGCGTCTGCTTCGGCCGTGCAGCCGACGCGGTAACCGTGACCACCATGAGGGCTACAAAGTGGAACAGCCCTAGCAATCCGAACGCGATATAGACCGGGTGCAGCAGTTCCCATAGTCCGCCGTTCAGTTCGATTGGACGTCCGCCGATTGCCATGCGCCCGACCGCCATGCCTCCCAGGGCTTTCAATCCCAAAGCACACCCGCCGATCGCAAACGATCCGACGGCCAACCCTCCCGCGGAGACTCCGAAACTCAGTGCGCCGCCGCCCAGCGCGACCAGCATCCCGACGGCGAACCCGCCCACCGCCAAAAAGCCCACCGAAAAACCGCCGATTGCGATTCCTCCGTAGGCCGTCCCCCCCGCGGCGAACAGTCCTACCGCGACATCGCCGAGCGCGACCCAGCCGCGCGCAACCCGCTTCCGCCGCGTCTGCGGGTCGATCCCGGTGGCGATATGCAGCAATGGCCAGCCCAATAAGGTCGTCTTGCTGCGGTAATCGATTCCCGTACGAATGCCTGGCATTGCCGCGTACGGCCCGCCGATCGAAATCGACTCCACATCCTGCTTGATTTCGCTCGCCTGCTGATAGCGCATTCCTGGTTCCTTCTCCAGCGTTCGCAGCACAACTTCGTCCAGGCGGACATCGATCGAGACTTTTTTGGAGGGCGGCGCGAACCTTCCCAGCGGCAACTCGCCGGTAAGCAGTTCATAGAAAACGACGCCCAACGAGAATATGTCGGCGCGATGATCGACGGAGTGGGATCCTTCCAGTTGCTCGGGAGCCATGTAGCGCGGCGTGCCCATGACCTGATTGGTGGCAGTGAGCGTAAACCCGTCGGATGGTTGATTGAGCATCCTCGCCAGGCCGAAGTCGGCGATCTTAACCCGCCCATTGCGATCCATCAGCACGTTCTCTGGCTTGATATCGCGATGGACGACATGATTGTCATGCGCGTACTGCAGCGCTTCGCAGATCTGCGGCACGATCGCCAGCGCTTCATGGGGCGTCATCGCTTTGGCCTGAATTGCCTGCCGCAGGTTCACGCCGTCGACATATTCCATCAGCAGGTAGTAGTAGCCGCCCGCATGCCCCGAATCGTAGATGGCGACGATGTTGGGGTGATTCAAGCGCCCCAGGGCTTGGGCCTCGCGGGAAAATCGTTCCGAGAATTCCGGATCCCGTCCGGCTTCGGGGGGCAGAATCTTCAGCGCTACCAGCCGGTTCATGCCGCGCTGCCGCGCCTTATAAACTGCTCCCATTCCGCCCTGCCCGATCACGTCCAGGATTTCCAGTTGGGGAAAATGGCGAGCAATTTCGTGCGGCTTGGGGGGAACAAACCGACCGTACCCGGATGTCTGTGGCAGGTCCGCTGCTTCACCGTCATCCGGCGGCGGCTGCAACCCCAGCTTCAAGATGCACTTGGGACAAAGCCCATAGGGATTCCCATCCGAATAGCTCGATCCACATTGGGGACAGTTCCGCGCCGCCATGACTGAATTCCTCGTGCCATCGTTCGCAACAATCGCTCCGCCAGTCGCTCTCTAACGGAGAATAACCGCTTTTACACCGACGGTTACACGAAAATCACTCGAACGCTCGAAAAAGGCTCCGCAATTCATCGTCCACCTCTTCCGGCGTCGCCACCGTTTGCGCAATTTCCTCGCGTAGCAGCTCACGGCATCTTTTGCGGAGCCGGTGGATTGCGACCTTCAGGGCACCCGGAGTGGTGCCAATTTCCTGGGCAAGATTCGCCTGACCCTCGTCCGGGACCGCGCCGATCAGGTAGTCGCGCAGGCGCTGGAACGATTCCGTCTTGCCCGCCGCCGCTTGCTCGTCGGCCAGCCTGTTGATCGACCGTTCGATCAGCGCCGTGGCCCATCGGCGTTCGAACAGTCTCTCAGGTGAAAGATCGTCGACGGGTTCGGCGGCGAATTGGGATTCGGCCCGGGCAAAATCGAGCGACAGCGGCACGGTCCCTCCGCCCCGTTTGATCGCGGCTCGCGCGCGCCACTCGTTGGCCAGGAAGTGCTTCAACGCTCCCAATAAGAACGCGCGAAATCGCCCTCGCGATTCGTCGGCCCAGGCCAGCCGGTCTTTGGCCAGCAGCTCCAGGAAAAACGCCTGGGTCAAGTCCTGGGCCTCGGCCGCCTGGTGTCCTTGGTGACGGACGTAGGCGTACAGCGGCGGCCAGTAGTTCTGGCAGAGTGTCGCCAAAGCGATTTGAGAATCCGGTGTCGCGGAGTGACTGGCGGCGTAGACCATGCTCCACTGTGTCGTTGCGAACGGGGCGTGGGACGGATGCGATCCCCGCGCGGAACTCGAATCGCCACGTGAATTGTTCATCGAATACTCCCGGCCTTCCCCACACTACACCAGGCCACCCATGCGGCGAAATCCCCAGGTTACGGTCCAGGTCAGGAAAACCAACCCCAAGACCCAACCGCGATCCCAGGCCGGAACACGCCGGATCCGCTCGGGGCGCGACCGGGCCGCCTGTGCCGCGAACGTCGAGACAAACTCTTCAATGTCCGACGAGTTCAGCGCAGCGCCTCCCGTACTGGCAGCAATCCGTGCCATCAGGTCGGGACGCGGTTGAAGATCGAGTTGCTCTTCGCGCAGGTCGCGCACATCGAAGACGGTCGCAGCTCGGTCCCCGCGCGGCAGGCCCAACATCCGCACTCGATATTGCCCCTCCCCCAAAGAACCGAATTCAGCACAAAACACTCCGGGACCATCCCCTGCCGCGTGCGGTGTGATCAAACGAGGCTGCGCCAACGTCTCCCCGGTCAACTCCAGCATCGGCACGCCCTGCCCCAGCGCCTGAGGACGAATCATCAGCGTCGCGGAAGCGATTTCCTGCGAGGAAAAGCTGAGCTTGTCGGCCTGCAGCACATGATCCTGGCCCGGCAGCAGGCCGATTCCCGAGACGAGCCAGCGGGTCAGACTCTGCCAGAACGCGTGGTATGTCTGATCATGATCGGCAAACGCGGGCGGGAGAAACGCCCAACGCCACATTCCAGCACCCTCGATGACGACGACGCGCCCAGCGCCGTATTGCTGGTAGGAAACGGCTGCTGTTCCGTCCTGCTCCGCTGACGCCAGAACGGTCGCCAGAGGCTTGGCGGCTTGAACGGTCGACGGCATCACCAGGGGTGGCAGTTGCGGCAGCGAATCGGCGGCCCCCTCCTCGGAATCAAACCAGCGCAGCGCCTGCCCGCGCTCCGTCAATTGCACGCGAAACCGCGCCTCGCGGGCCATGCCCCATTGGACCGGCAATAGCCGCTCCAGCGGCTCGGAAACGCGTGTCGTCGGCTGTCCACGAAAGCAGACCAGCGCGCCGCTCTCGGCGGAAACCCACTGACGCAGCCTGACCAGCGCCTCGTCGGAAAGGAATGACTCCGTATCTCGTCCCAGGATCAGCACCTGGAATGACGCCAGCAATTCCGGCTTCGCCAAAAGGTCGGTTGCCGAACGAATAATCTCGGACGATTCCTCGAACTCGCGCGGCGTTGCCGCATCCGCCGACCGGTCGGCAGTGGATGGCAGGCGTCGCCAGTCTCGTTTCAAGTATCGGTTTTCCGCCAGGCGCACGATCGACGTCGATTCCACCGAGCGGTCCGCCATCAATTCCCGCACAAGGAACTTTGTGTCCCAATACGGCTTGCCCTCGACCAGCAGCACGCGAATCGGTTCGTCCACCACGCGCAGCAGGAACGCGGCATGGTTGTTGACGGCCGTCGCTTCCCCGCCGAAACTCTCGACGCGTGCCTCATAGCGAAACAGCCCCGGCTCGGAGGCGGAGAGCGAGAACCGCGCTTCGCTCTCTTTCTCGCCGAACAGTTCCACCGGTTCGCGTGCTACTTCCTTGTCGTCCCGTGTCAGCACGACATCGACACGATCGGGCGTCTTGCCTCGCCGCCGCACTCTTACCGACACCGGCACTGACTGCCCTGCGAACGCCAACTGCCGCGGGGAGACCATCCGCAGCGCCAAGTCATCGATCGCCGCGTCAGTACCAAGCGTTCTGGTATGGATGGTGATGTCGGCGGCTCGAGCCTGCGCGACCGCCGCCAGCAGATCGGGCACACCGCCATGCGCATTGTGATTGCCGTCGCTCAACAGCAGCAGCGAGCGGCCCGGCCCCGAGGCATTGCCGGCGGTATCGCGGATCACACTGGCCAGATTTGTCGCCGATCCATCGGGAATCAACGTCGACAGCCGCTCGGAATCGATCGCTGCCGCGTGTTGCGCGAATACGGCCAGGGAAACGTCGAACCGATCCGCCAGTCGGGCACGACACTGTTCGGCAAACGTCGCTGCTTCCGCGAATCGCCGCACGCCGTTCGGCATATCCGTCGTGGCCATGCTCGCCGAGCTGTCGATGGCGATCGTCAAATGAGGTTTGCCCGCGGGCGGCGGTTCGCGCTTCTCCCAGGTCGGATTCAGCAGGATCAGCAGCGGCAGAATCGCCCCCGCAGCCATCAGGCCGATCGTCGCGCACCACGATCCGATCGGTTTGCCCGTCCGGCCCCGGCGCGCGTACCATACCAGTGAGGCGAGAACGCTTGACGCCAGCCCCAACCAGGCCCAAGCGGGAAGCAGGGGATCGAGTACCAGTGCGGTCATGCTCGCAGTCCGATCCATTCGGTGACCATGCAGATCAGGCAGGCTGCGGCGAGCCAGACCCAGGATCGATCCCGATCGTCAATCGACTCGTCCGCCGAAACAACACGCAGCGCACGGCCACTGGCCAGCCGATCCGAGAACACGCTGGACTCCAGCGTGCGCAGGTCGGCCTCCTCGGCGGGGATCGTCGACGCAAAAGCAAAGTGGGTCTCGCGATCGCGCCGGGCGCGATACACGCCCGGAGGGCCGGTTTGAGCCGCATGCCAAAGGACGCCGGTTGCATCGTCACGCAACGCGCCCCAGTCATCAAGACCCGTCGACCGGCCGTCCGGCCCCTCGATCTCCAGCCCCGCTGCCGAAACGATGCTGCCGGGAAGGTAGACCGCCAGCGGTTCGCCGGAAGGCACACCTTCGGGAAGTCGATCACGGCCCACAAGCATCGATGTCAGTTCGCCGATGAAGGGAACAAAAAGGGGAGACGCCGGGAGATTCGAAGCGGCCAATTCCGCGTTCAGAATTGCCAATGACCCTGCGCCGCAAGGTGTGATCACTAATGCCGCCGACTGATCGTTGTAGGTTGCCATGATGTCGTCGCGTACCGCGCCTTCGCTCCTGCGCGACGCCAGTCCGCCGGCGAACCGCAGCGGGTCGATCAGCGGCGAAAGCTCGTCGCCAAACAATTGGAACGGTGAACCTCGCCGGCGCACGTCGGTCAGAAACAGATTGCTGCGGGACGATGCGCTGGCCGCCGGCAAATACTCCACCGGAAGCTGCAGGCTGGAACCGGCGCGGGAAGCCAGCAGCTTGAGGTTCGTCGCATCCAGCGACTCGCTCGCCACATACAGCACTCCGTGGCCCCGGCGTAACGCTCCCACCAGCCATTCTGCCTGCTGGTCGTTGAGCGGTCCCGGGTGGTCCAGCACAATCAGGTCGGCGGAGGCGAGCATGCGGCGATCCGCGCGATCCGGTTCGGAGCGAATGACTTCGACCCCACCGGCCGGCGCTAACGCCCGGTCGAGAAAATAGCTCGACGAGGGCCGAGCCATAGGGGGCTGTCGAGTTACCAAAAGAATCTGCAGGCCCGGGTGCACGCGCGTTACGAACGGTCGCACATCGTCGGCCGGCAATGCGTCGCGTGTGCCGATCAACCGCGCCTCCCCGGTATACCATCCCGGCTGCTCGATGACCGCGTCGGCGATTAACGTCGCTCGTCCCCATGCACCGCACGGCGCCGATGCACGAACTCGTACGCTGCCAATCACGACTTCGACTTCGATCGTGCGTGCTGTCGGCGAGTAATTTCCGACTTCGATTTCCCAGCGTCCTTCTTTCCGCTGCTCGATGCGGCCTTGCGCCGCACATCGCAAGATGGCAACGTTTTCGCGGGCGTCATCCTGGACAACCGACCGCATTTCGATTCGGGTTTCGGCAGGCAGCGCGGAAAAATCAGCCTGCGCCCAATTCGATCGCTGCAGGTCGCTGAACACCCAAAGCTCGCGGCGCACCGGCGCGTCGCCTTGCTGACCGAGTGACTCCGCGGCACGCTGGAGTGCCGCCTGGACATTCAAACGTTGCGGCAGAACCGTCGCTTTTGCCAGGCGATCAAGCGGCACCGAAAAGTCGGACTCGCAGCTGGCAAGGGCCGCCTGGGCGCTTCCGGCTGCCAGTATCAGGTTCCCGACGAGTCCACCGTGCTCGACGAGCTGCCGAGCGGCCAGCGACCGCGCCCGCTCCAACGCCTGAATACCCGACTCCTCGGCCGCCATGCTCTGACTGACGTCCACGATCACAACCCGCATCGTCGCGGGTTGAGAACCGGGGCCCTTCCCTTGCGGTCCGGCCTGCTTGTCGCTGCTGCCGATTGGCCGCGCGATGGCCAAAGCGATCAGCGCGATCGCCAGGCATCGCATCAACAGCGTCAGCATGTCGCGCAGCCGGTCGACCCGTCGTTTCTCGGCGACCAGTTCCCGAACGAATCGTATCGTCGACAACTCGACCGGCTGTGGCCGGGGCCGCGTCAGCAAGTGAATCAGGACGGGCAGCCCCAGCGCCAGGCCGCCCGCGGCCAATGCCCAACTGTTCAATAGCGCCATCGTTGTGCCGCCTCCGTCCCCTCCGCCTAACCGGCGCGCTCGGACAACAATCGGTTAAGCACCGTCCAATACGGAATTGCCGTCGAGACGCGGTGATAGTCGGATCCTGCGGACAGTGCGAGCGAACGCACGCTGTCGCAATGCCGCGCGAATCGTCGTTCATACGCCGCGCGGATCTCGGGTACCGAACAGTTCACGGCCGGTTCACGCTCCATGCCGATGAAACGGACGGCCGCCCCGTCCGGCAATCGTTCCTCCAGCGGGTGGATCAAGTGCAACAGGATCAACTCCCAGTGGCTGTGTCGGAACAGCCGCAGCGCGGCGAAAGTGTCTTGCATATCCTCGAGCAGAAAGTCGCTGATCAGCAGCATGACGCCCCGCCGGCGAACACGCTGGAACAACGCCCGCAGTCCATTGCCAAGATTCGTCGACGGTCGAATTGCCATGTTTTCAATGCAGGCCTGGACGCGCGCGATATGCTCGCGGTCGGCTCCCGGCGGCACGTAATCTTCCAGTGTACCGGCCATGATCGCCAATCCGACCTGATCCTGCCCGGCGGAGATCAAGTGCGATAAGGCGGTCGCCAGGTATTGCGCGTATTCGAGTTTCGAGCCACGCTGCGAATAGCGCGTCGCGCCGCCGAATCGCATCGAGCCGCTGGCGTCGACAACCAGAGTGCACATCAGATTGGTTTCGTCCTGGTAAAGTCGCAGGAAGCGCCGGCCTGTTCGCGCCAGGACTTTCCAATCCAATCGACGCAGGTCATCGCCTGGCGAATACTCGCGATAGTCGACGAACTCGCCGGCCCCACCCTGCTGGCGCGACAGGTGCCGGCCGCTGAACAGACCGTCCAGCCGCCGTCGCGTCACGAATCGCTTGCGCTCCAGCGAAGCCAGTGCCTGCAGTTCAAGAAATCGGCTTGGTTGGTTGCGCTCCATTCCCGTTTATTCCACAATTGAGGCGTCGACCGGCACATTTTCCATGAGCCGGCGAACGATATCGTCGCTGCAAAGACCGTCGCCGACGGCCCGATGGTTGACCAGCAGTCGGTGGCGCAAGACCGGCAACGCCAGCCGGATCACGTCATGTACGGTCGGCACCGAGCGTCCGTGCAGCAACGACCAGGCTTTCGCCGCCAGCACCAGGTTCTGCGATCCTCGCGGGCCGGCACCCCAGGCGACATAGTCCCGTGCGTCCTTGGTCGACTCCACGCTGCCGGGACGGCTGGCCGCACACAGCCGTACCGCGAACGCCGCGACACTACTGGGAACAGGTACCGCCCAGACCAGGTCACGCATTTCCAGAAATGCGGTTCGATCCAGCAACGGCTTCGGCAAAGGCGCTACGCGCGAGGTGGTTTGCATCACGATCTCCTGCTCCTGGGCCGGCGAAGGATAATCGATGCGGATCTCCATCATGAAGCGGTCAAGCTGCGCTTCCGGTAGCGGGTAAGTCCCCTCCTGTTCAATCGGGTTCTGCGTCGCCACTACCAGAAACGGCTCCTCCAGGGGATAGGTGCGCCCGCCGACCGTCACGTGGTGCTCCGCCATTGCTTCCAGCAGGGCCGACTGTGTCTTCGGCGCCGCCCGATTGATCTCGTCCGCCAGCACCAGGTTCGCGAACAGAGGTCCGCGGCGAAACACCATGCCCCGGTCGGCCGAAGGCGATTCGGCACCCAATAGCTCGAATCCCGTGATGTCGGACGGCATCAGGTCCGGCGTGAACTGAATGCGGGAAAATTTCCAGTCAAATGACGCAGCCAGCGCTTTGACCATCAAGGTCTTCGCCAGACCGGGCACCCCCATTAACAGCGCGTGAGAACCCGTCAAAGCGCAGGTCAGTAACAGGTCGAGCGTCTCGTCCTGACCCACGATCACCTGGTGCAGGCCGGCCCGAATCAATTGAACGCGCTGGCTGAATTCCTGCATCTTCGCCGACGCCATTGCCAGGGCTGATTCACTCTCCAATTGCATGTGGACTCCTGTTGCCAGCACGGGTGCTCAACAAACCGCGTCCTCGTTCAGCGAAGCGCGCGCGGTGCCGATATTCATCCCTATCCTACCACTTCGCGGCGCCATCCGCGAATCACCGATGATCGGCGGTAAGTGGGGCATTCCCGACAGTGCGATAGCGCGGCCCGGCTTCGCTCGGCCGCAACCAACAGAAGTGGTATTGGGCGCTGCCGGAGGGTGGCGTCGAGGAATTCCGAGCCCTACTGGGCAACGCGCACGCGAATGCCATTCACATGATTTGGTTGATGTCCACGACTGGCTCAAACGACAGGTCACCAAATTGTGACAATTCCAAGCGAATGGTGTCGATCTGATCCGTTTCACGTACCTCCACCAGCGCCATCGCGTTGCGAGTCCTGGAGACCCAAGCTCCCCGCAAGAACACTCCTTCGCCGTGTCCTGTGACACCGCGATGCTCAAAATGCCTTCGGAGGTCGTCCGCATTTTCCGGCCGATAACGAAGTTGAAACATGTAGAGCATGTACAATCCCTGGTCTGTGATCTAACCGAATGATCGCCATCGGTTCCATCCAAGGGAATTTCCTGAAAACCGATTCTAGTCAGCGGCCGCCTCTATCTTCCAGAAAATTCCAGGGAGATAAGGTCCCAGACGGCACCACCAGGGGTCGCCCCAGGCCCTGAGCCTATAAGCCGGGACACTCTTAAAATCCAAGACACTCAAAACTTTTGGGTCTTCCGCCTAATTCGCGGGCAGATTTGATGTAGTAACTGGGGCTCTGCCCCAGACCCCGGAATTTATCGCATTGAGGTAGAAGCAAGGCTAAGGGAAATGAAGACGAGGCCGCTTTTAGGCCAAAAGCAAGGCTAAAATCCAAGACACTCAAAAATCCAAGACACTCAGACATTTTTTGTTTGGGGTTCTTTGCGTAACAGGCTGGGTAACTGGGAATTTCGGGAGCCTCGTCAAAAACAAAAAAAGTTTGGGTGTCTTGGTTTTTTGCGATCGCTAAAATCCAAGACACTCAGACTTCTTTTGTTTGGGATTCTCTGGGCAACATTTGGGTGTCTGGGATTTTGTCTGGGCAACTTTTGGGTGTCTGGGATTTTGTGGGATTTTGGGGTGTCTGCAAAATCCAAGACACTCAAACTTTTTTTCCCGGTGGGTCTTTGGGGAAGGCCAGCAACTGTTCACCTTCGCCCATGTATTTCATGGGAAAGGGCTCGCGCGACGCTGCCGGCCCTTTTGCGAACTATCGACAACCGCGAATCAGTGCGTGACCCCCCGCCGTGCAGCTCCGCTGGGCGCCGCGTTGGCGCGAAAATGCCCGTAGCGTTGCGCCGCCCCTCGCCCGGCCCCCTCATCCCCAGCGTAAGAACCGAGACACTCAAACTTTTTTTGTTTGGGGTTCTCTGGGCAACGTTAGGGTGTCTGGAGTTCTGGGTGTCCGGAGGTCATAGTCGCACTTTTGGGAGCCCCAGCTCCGCTCGGGCTCTACAAAAGGGGCCGCCCCTTGCCGTCTTCGCCATCGATCGCCCCTCTTTGGCGAGGGCGATGCGACGGCGAAGACGGAAGGGGCTCCCGGAACCGCTGGGTGGGTGGCAACAGAAGGCTAAAATCCAAGACACTCAAACTTTTTTTGTCTGGGGTACTTTGTGAAACAGTCTGGGTAACTGGGATTTTCGGGATCCTCGTCAAAAACAAAAAAAGTTTGGGTGTCTTGGTTTTTTTGGTTTTTTGGGTGTCTTGGTTTTTTGCGATCGCTAAAAGCCAAGACACTCAGACATTTTTTGTTTGGGGTTCTCTGGGCAACGTTAGGGTGTCTGGAGTTCTGGGTGTCCGGAGGTCATAGTCGCACTTTTGGGAGCCCCAGCTCCGCTCGGGCTATGCAAAAGGGGCCGCCCCTTGCCGTCTTCGCCATCGATCGCCCCTCTTTGGCGAGGGCGATGCGACGGCGAAGACGGAAGGGGCTCCCGGAACCGCTGGGT
>Ga0233425_10006718_pt1 | contig 16771 bp, 10 predicted proteins | sample Watercolumn_Towu_2_FD_181712 | JGI IMG/M metagenome (GOLD analysis project Ga0233425, IMG submission 181712) | Freshwater microbial communities from Lake Towuti, South Sulawesi, Indonesia - Watercolumn_Towuti2014_140_MG | ecosystem: Environmental > Aquatic > Freshwater > Lake | place... | reverse complement strand
CTACCACCACCTCCAATCGGTAATATTATGAGCAGCCCTGCTGGGGTGCCGGGGACAAGCTTAGGCAGTAACTGCAAGCGGAAGCGGGCTGCGGTGTATGTACGCCGGCGGCCGGAACGGAGTGCGGGCTGAGGTTCCTGCACTGCCGAAACCGCAGCCGCGGGCGGACAAACGCTATGCGGGCTTGCTGAGCGCGCCGCCTCCGGCGTGTTTTTTTACTTGAAGTGTCTGGCGTTTCACCCGGGTGTGGGCACTGGAATATTGATTGTTGCCGAACTGGCGGCGGCTGCATGGTAATCTTTCTAAACCCATGGCGCTCCGTGTTCAATTTGTCGACTCGCTGGGCAGCCTGCTGGCACCGCTGGCGGAACTGCTCAGCACGCCCACCCAAGCGCTGCTACTGCCCGAGCTTGTGGCAATCCCCAGCATTGGCGTGCGCCTGTGGCTGGCCGAAGAGCTTGCCCGCCGTTTGGGCACTTCAGGCGCGGCCAGCAGCGATGGCATCACCACCAATATAGGTTTTATCTTTATTGGCGGGCTGATTGGGCGGGCGCTTGGCGGCCGGCAGGCGGCTGGCGCCTGGCGGGTGGATCTGCTTACTTTCAGCGTGCTGCAGGTGATTGCGGACGATCCGCAGCTTGTGCCGCAGAACCGGCGCGCTGAAGGGCTGCTGCCCGCAGCGCGGCAGATTGCGGACCTGATTGACCGCTACCACATGCACCGGCCACTGATGATTCAAGCCTGGGCAAACAACTCCGCCACGCTCACGCCCATTGACGGCCGCGCGACCGGGCCCGCACTTGCTGCGCAGGACCAATGGCAGTTTGAACTTTGGCGCCGGGTGCGTATGCTGATTGGCGAACCCAGCCCCCCTGAACGCGCAGCGGATGCGCTGGCTGGTTTGCGCCAGGGTGTGGTACCGGCCGGCTTTCCAGCACGCATTGCAATTGCCGGCTTGGCAGCAATTGCACCCTTTCATTTGCAAGTGCTGCAGGCGCTGGCATGCTCTATTGATGTGCATGTTTGGCTGTTGCATCCGTCACCGGCACTAGCGCAGCGCACCCAGCCGCTGCTGGGTAATCTGGCGCGGCGCTTGCCGCTGCAGTACAGCGCGCATCCGGCGCGTAACAATGCCAACGACCAGCTGTTGGCAAGCTGGGCGCGCCCGGCGCATGACATGCAAGTGCTGCTGGCGGCTGCCGGCATCCCGCCCGGCTTAGCGCCGGTGCCCGCGCAGCCCGCCAGCTTGCGCGGCCCGTTGCTGGCACGCATGCAGCAAGCGCTGCGGTTGGATGCAGCCGGCCTGCAGGCAGCGGCGTTGGATGCTGGCGACCGCTCGGTGCAGGTCCATTGCTGCCATGGCGCGGGCCGGCAGGCAGAAGTGCTGCGGGAGGTGCTGCTGCACACCTTCACCGAACTGCCGGGGCTTGACCCGCGCGATGTGCTGGTGCTGGCGCCCAACATCGTTGGCATGGCGCCGGTGCTGGAGGCGGTGTTTCAGCCGGACACAGCGGACAGCACGCAGGCACTGCACCTGCCGTTTGTTGTGGCGGATCGCGCCCTGCGCCGCACGAATGAAATTGCGGATGCGCTTGGCGCATTGCTGAGCTTGCTTTCGAGCCGCTGCTCCACCAGCGACTTGCTTGCCTTTGCCGGCCGCAAGGTGGTGCAGCGCCGGCTGCAGGTGGATGACGCGGTGGTGGCCGGGTGGGGCGCGTGGGCTGCCAACCTGCACGTGCGCTGGGGTTTGAATGACAGCCAGCGCAACAGGTTTGGCCTGCCCGCGGGCCTCGTGGCGCACACATGGCAGCAGGCGCTTGACCGGTTGGTGTATGGTGCGGTTGTACCGGATGCCGTGCCCACCCGCGAGTTGGCCGGCGTTGTGCCCGCTCCTGATGTTGATGTGGCGGATCTTCCGGCGGTGGGTGCGCTGGCAGCGCTGCTGGCGCGCTTGAGCGAGCTGGAAGCGGAGACGCGTCGCCCGCGGCCGGTGGGCGCGTGGTGCGGGCTGCTGCAGGCAGCACTTACAAGCCTGTGCGCGGTGGAACAAGAGAACGAGCACCAACTAGACACGGTGCTGGACCGGTTAGCCGAGCTGGGCGGCTGGGCTGCCCAGAGTGAAGTGGCAGTGGGCTTCAGCGAGCTGCGCGTGATTTTGGCACCGGGCATGGCTGGCGAACCCGGCCGGCAGCAGCTGCGCAGCGGCGCCATTACCGCCACGTCCCTGGTGCCACTGCGCTCAGTGCCCTACCGCGTTGTTTGTATCGCAGGCTTTGACGAGGCAGCGCTGGCGGCTGGCGAGCCCGACGGCGATGACCTGTGCCAGCGCAGCGTGCTGATTGGCGACAGTGATACGCGCGCCGAGCTGCGCCACGCATTGCTGGATGCGGTGCTGGCAGCCGGTGAGCGTTTGATCATCACCTGCACCGGCCGCACGCTGGGTGCCAACGCACCCATTCCCTTTGCAACGCCGTTGGCCGAACTAGTGGAGTTGTGCGGTCGCGTTGCTGCGCTCCCGCCGAACACATCTGAAGCCCACGGCGTGCTGGCGGCGATCAGGGTGAACCATCCGCGCCACGCGCTTAACGCTGCAAACTTTTTGCCCGGCCAGCTTGGCGTTGCGGGTGCGTTCGGGCACGAGCCCGCTGCGCTTTTTGGCGCGCAGCTGCTGCGTGATCACACGCCGGATGGCGCCGACTCGCTGGCAGAGGGCTCAGCGGCAGCGCGGCCCGCGCCGGATGCAGTGATTGCGCTGGATGACCTGATTTCATTTTGCAAAAACCCTTTGGGCCACTATGTGAAGCAAGTTCATGGTATTAGCCTTTCTGATGATGACAGCGACCAAGCGGCGACACTGCCGCTTGAATTGGGGCGCTGGGATGGTGCCAAGCTGGCGGGTGATTTGTTGCAGCGCATGCGCATGCATGCGGGCGATGCTGCGGCGCAGGAGCGCGCTAAGTGGGATTGGGTGGCAGTGGTGCAAAGCACCGGGCAACTTCCGCTTGGCGCGTATGGCCAAGTAATCGTGGAAGAAATGCAGGTGCTGGTGGATGAAATTGTGCGACAGTGTGCCGCGAAGCAGCGCCCGCTGGCTGATGGCCAAGAAGTGCCAGTGCAGCTGCAGCTCTTGAATGGCCGCAGCATTGCGGGTGTAGTGCCAGGCGTGCACACTAGCGCCGGTGGAACCGCCAGCATTGTGCAGTTATTTTGCGAACCCATCAAGCCCCCGGAAATGATGGCGATGTGGGTGCGCATGCTGGCGCTGTGTGCAGCCGGTGGCCCGCAGCTCACCGATGCCTGGAGCATTGGCATGAATCCGGACGAACATGCAAAAAGCTACGCCTATGTTGCGAAGTTTGCTGCTGCTGGCTTCGGCCCGCCGGCCGCGCTGGCTGCGCTGCAGGAATTGGTGATGCTGTATGAAGAGGCCTGCACCCAGCCGCGCCCGATGTTTGGTGCCACGGCGGAAAAACTTACGGAGAACCGGGAGAAGGCGGGAAAGAAATTTGAAGAATTCCGGCGCCGCATTATGTCTTACCATCCGGAGCAGCTGGTGTATGGCGAGCGCCTGCGTTTCAGCGAGATTTATCCAATTGGGGGAGCCAACGAGGTCTTCTTTCGGGCGCTATTCGGGCTGCGCAAGCGCACAATTAAGGTCGGCAACGATCGCGCGCGTGCGGCCCCGCGCTCAACAAGGCAGGCAAAGTGATTCAGCCTGCGGCCGAACTCGATCTGGCAGGCGCACTGCCAACGGGCCGCCTGGTTGTGGAAGCCAGCGCGGGCACCGGCAAAACTTATGCAGTGGCGGCGTTTGTAACGCGGCTGGTGGCGGAAGACGACATCCCGATCCGTAAGATTCTGGTGACCACATTTACGCGCGTGGCGGCTCAGGAGCTGCGCGATCGCATTCGCCTGCGCCTCTTGGGAGCCTTGGACTTTTTGCTGAGCGGGCGCGAACCCCAACCTAACGACAGTGTTGAGGCGGCGCTGAGTGCTTGTGATGCCACAGAGCGCAAGTTGCGCAGTGGGCGGATCGGCACTGCGGTAAGTGAGTTTGACGCCGCCACTATCAGCACCATCCATGGGTTTTGCCAGCGCGTGCTGCGCATGGCTGGCAGCAGCGCGCAGCTGGCAGAGATGGGTGGCAGCGGCAGCGAGCTGGTGGCCGAAGTGGTGAATGACGTGCTGGTCGCGGCCAGCATGCAGTCGACGGAAACCTGGGACAGTGGGCGGTTGGAGCTGATTGTGAAAGCCAAGCTGGGCAACCCCACGGCAGAGTTGTGGCAGTCGGATGCGCCGGAGGGCAGTGCCGGCGCAGCGCTGGATTTAGTGGAGCGCTGTGTGGCCGAGGTGAACCGCCGCATGCTGACCACGCTGTCTTACGATGCGCTGCTGCAGGCCGCAGTGCGCCTGGTGGCCAACCCGGACGCTGCTGCCCTGCGCGCTGCGGTGCAAGAGCGTTTTGCCGTGGCTGTCGTTGATGAAGCTCAGGATACTGACCCGCTGCAATGGCAGCTCTTCGATGCGCTCTTTCCGGCGGTGGGCCGCGGCCGGCTGATTGTTGTTGGCGACCCCAAGCAGTCCATCTATGCGTTTCGCGGCGCGGATGTGAATTCGTATCTACAGGCGCGGGCCAGTGCGGAGCGCAAGACGCTCAGCACCAACTTTCGCAGCGATCAGGCGCTGTTGGATGTGCTGAATTGCTTGATGGCCGCCGCGCAGTTTGGACCGCAGATTGAATATCAACCGGTGCAGGCTGAACCCCGGCACCAACTCAAGCGCGCGGGCGGTGGCGCACCGGTGGCAGATCTGCTTGTGCTGCCGGCTGACTACGATAACGATGCACTTTATCACAGTGTGGTTCAGAAAGTGCGCGCTATGCTGGCCACGGAATTGCTGCGGGCCAACGCCGTGCCGCAGGTGGTGCGGCCGGGTGAAATCGCAATTCTGGTGGACAACCGTTACCTTGGCCAGCAGCTTGAGAAGGCGCTGCGGCTCGCTGGCATTCCTGCCGTGTCTGGCGGCACCGAGGCGGTTACCAAAAGTGACGCGGCTACCGAATTGCGCAGCCTGCTGCGGGCGCTGCTGCGGCCGGCAGCGCAGGGACCGGCGCGCCGGGTGGCGCTGGGCTGGTTCGGCAACCAGCAGCTTGCGGGTTTGGTGGCGCAGGACGACGCTGCGCTTGTGGAAGTGCAAGAGAGCCTCGCTGGCTGGGCCAACGTCCTGCAGCAGCATGGTGTGGCGGCTTTGGGTGTGCAGCTGCTGGCAAGTGAGCAAACGCTGCAGCGCATGCTGGCTACCGGGCACGGTGAGCGCCGGCTGACGGATTTGGCGCACTTGCTGGAGTTGTTGCACGAACGCACCCACGGCAGTGGTATCCAGCCGCAGCTGGCGCTGGATGTGCTGAATGGCCTGGGGCGCTTGGAAGACACGCATGAGCTTATCAGCCGCCGGGTTGAGAGTGATGCGGATGCAGTGCAGATCCTGACAGTGCATGCAGCCAAGGGTCTGCAGTTTCCGGTGGTGCTTGTGCCGATTGAATGGAAGAAGCGCGCCAAACCGAGGCATGATCGGCCGCCGATTTTCCGCGCCAAGCCGGATGATTTGCAGCGCCGGATTGATGTGAGCTGGCTTCAGCGCAAAGCGCAGGACGAGAGCTGGAAGCGGGTGGCCGATGAGAGCGCTGCCGAACAGGCGCGTTTGTTGTATGTTGCCGTCACCCGCGCGCAGCACAAGCTGGTGCTGTGGCTTGCCACTGATGATGGCGCGGCTGAAACTGCGCTCTACCGGTGCTTTGGCATCCAAAGCGTGCCGTCCGCCGCTGCGCAGCTTTCTGCGCAGCTCGCAGAGCGCATCCGGGATTTAGGCAGCAGTCTCTCGATTGTGGATGTGGAGCCGGGCGCGCGGCCGGCAATCGCAGCTGTGCCGCGCGCTGCGCAAAGTGCGCAGCCGGAAGCCCTCAGGCTGGCAGCGCCGCCGCCGCCCGTTGTGCAGCATTTCCTGCGCTGGTCCTTCAGCCGGATTGTGGCGCGCAGTGCCGCGAACTTTGATGATGCGCCGGCGGGCATGGATGAGTTTTTGCATCCTCTGGAACAGGAGGAAATTTCGCCGGTTGCGCTGCCTGCCGCAGCAGTGGGTTTGCTGGCAGCCCAACCCGCCGGCACCCGGTTTGGCACGCTGGTGCATGCCATTTTGCAGCGCACAGATGCCAGTGTGGCTGCGCTGGAGGATGAGATTGCACTGCACTTTCCACCACGCGGGGTTGCAGCGCAGGAGCTGGCGCAGCGGCCGGCGCTGGTGGCCGGCTTGGCGGCTGCGCTGCGCACGCCGCTGGGGCCCGCACTAAACGAAGTGCGCTTGTGTGATCTGCAGCCGGCTGCGCGCCTGCCCGAGTTGTGGTTTGACCTGACGCTGGCGGAGGGATCCGCGCAACTGCGCGCATCCGATATTGGGCGCCTGCTGGCGGACCAGCTGCCGCAGGCTGATGTGCTGCGGCCGTATGCCGACCGCTTGGCGGCAGCGGAGTTTGATATTGGGCTTTCCGGCATGCTCACGGGCTCCATCGACGCGCTGCTGCAGCTGCCCGGCGCAGCCGGACAGCTGCTGGTCGTTGACTACAAGTCCAACCGGCTGGCACTGCCAGGCGCCAAGAATGCAGGCCACGCATATCTGCCGCAGCATCTATGCCGCGCCATGGAGGACAACCATTACGTACTGCAGGCGCTGCTGTATCTGGTCGCAGCGTATCGGTTCTTGCGCTGGCGCACTGCCCGGCCGGATCCGCACGCGCAGCTAGCCGGCTTTGCCTACTTGTTTGTGCGCGGCATGCTGGGCACGGATACGCCGCGCGATGCCGCCAACAACCCCGCGGGTGTCTTTGCGTGGCAGGCTCCGCCCGGCTTGATCGGCTCACTCTCTCGTTTGCTTGCAGGCAGGCTGCAGCGATGAGTGTAATTGCGGGCCGGCTGCCGGCGCGGGTTGCAGCGCTGAGTGCATTCCAAGCCGCGGGAATTTTTAACGAGGCTGATCTCTTTGCATGTGCTGCCTTGCTCAATGCGATTGCTGCTCCGCCTGATCTGGACGCGGCAATTGTGCTTGGCTTGGCGCTGGCAGTGCGCGCCCCGCGCGAAGGCCATGTGTGCGTGGAACTTGCGGACATTGCGCAGCGCATGGCCGGGTATGGCGCTGGCTCCGACTTGAGTTGGCCCGAGCCCACCAGCTGGGTCCGCGAGCTAAGCGCCTGCCCGGAGCTGGTGTCTGCGGCTGCTGATGCGCACAGCATGCCCCGCCACCCGCTTGTACTTGCAGACGGACGGCTGTATTTGGCGCGCGCCTGGGCAGACGAGCGGCAACTGGCAGAGCGCCTCACTACATTGGCGCAGCAGCCCGTGAGTGTGGCTGCGGAGCCGCACTACACCGCGGGCTTGTCGCCGGACCAGCTGGCTGCGATGCAATTGCTGCTGGCCGGGCGCTTTGGCGTGCTGACGGGTGGCCCGGGTACCGGCAAGACCACCACTATTGCGCGTGTGCTGCTCGCTCTACTGCATGCCGCGCCCGCTGCATTTCAGTTTGCGGTGGCCGCGCCTACCGGCAAGGCGGCTTCACGCTTGCACGAGGTCTTGCTGGCCGCGTGCCGGCAGGCCGGTGCGCCGGAGCATTTGCTGCAGCGGGTGCAGGCAGCGCGTGCGGGCACGCTGCATCGCCTGCTGGGCTCTGGGCCGCAGCGGGCTGCAGGCCGCTACACGGCCAATGCAGCCAATCCGCTGCAGCTCGACCTCTTGATCATCGATGAGGTGTCGATGGTGTCGCTGCCGCTTATGGCGCGCACCGTGGCTGCGCTGCGGGCTGATGCCCGGCTGCTGCTGGTAGGCGACCCCGACCAGCTGGTGAGTGTGGAAGTGGGCAGTGTGCTGGCGGATATTGTGCGGGTTCCGCCGGACAGGTCCACCCTACCGGTATTGCAGCGGGTGGCGCGCCTCACCCAATCCCATCGCTTTGTGCCGGGCAGTGCAATGGCGGCGCTCGCAGCCAGCATGGCTGCCGGAGATGCAGAAGGCACATTGGCGGTGCTCTCCGCAGCGCGCGCCGACGTGCGCTGGATAGACCCCGCTGCCGACGCCGGCCAATTGCGGGAACTGCAGCACGAAGTTGGGCGGCACGCGCAGCACATTGCTGCGCAGGCTGCTGCGGGCGACGCCCCGGCCGCGCTTGCCAGCTTGTATTTCCTGCGCACTTTGTGCGCGCACCGGCACGGGCCGTGGGGAGTAAATGAATGGAATGGGTTGATTGAAAGGCAAGTGCATCCGGCAGCTGGCGAACAGTGGTTTGTGGGCCTGCCCGTTATGGTCACCAGCAATGACGCGAAGCTGGGGTTGTTCAATGGAGACATTGGCGTGGTTGTGCACCACAACGGCCAGCGCCGCGTGGCGTTTTCTGATGCCAACGAGTCCGCACAGTCGGTGCGCTACTTTTCACCGGCGCAGCTTGGCTCCACTGAGCCGGTGCATGCCATGACCATCCATAAAAGCCAGGGCTCGGAGTTTGCGCAGGTGGTTGTGGTGCTGCCGCCGGCGGGCTCGCGCCTGCTCACGCGCGAGCTGCTTTATACGGCGTTCACCCGTGCCCGCCAATCGCTGACGGTTGTCGGAACTGCTGCTGCACTGCGCACTGCTGTGGCCACGCCTGTCGCGCGTGCTTCCGGCCTCAGCCAGCAGCTACTGCAAGCTGCGCTGCTGGAAGAGCCCGCGCCAGAGCGCGGCGGCAGCGCGACTCAAAAATAATCGCGACAGAATTGCGGTCGATCAACTAAGCGCACCTATTAAGGCAGCGCTTGGGTGCGTCACTGCACTTTTTTGAGCCCGCTTTGTCTACTGCGCAACAGCTTTGCCGTACAAAAACACAACTCGCGCCAGCTAACCGCCGCAGTTTACTTGAACCTGAAGTGCACAAAGATGCGGCCGAAGTTTTTATCGTCTGTTTCCACGCGGTGGTAAAGCGCCCGAATATGCCCCTGTTTCAAAAAGCGCAGCACCGTCTTTTTTAACTGGCCACTGCCTTTGCCGGGAATGATCTCAACCAGCACAATCTTTTTCGACAGCGCTTCCTGGACAATGCGGTTTAGTTCCGCATCAATTTGCCCACCGCGATTGTAGATTGCGTGCAAATCGAGTTTGAGCTTAGCCATTGTGCCCTGATGCTACCGCATTGCGGGTGGCGGTGCCTGTAGCGCAGCGCTCAGTGCTCACAGCCAGTGGCTGTTTGGCTGCCAGCCACGCAAGCAGGTTAAACTGTTGTTGCAGATTCGAGTCCGGTTTTTCATGCCTCGCAAATTCACACTTGGCCGCGCTCCGGTGGCGCTTGCAGCCATGGCGCTGCTCCTGCTGTTTGCTGCGTTCATGCAGCTGTATTTGCTCAACTCGTACCCGCCGGGGCTGGACCCGGATGCAGCCGCGTACGGCCTGAACGCCCTCAAGCCGCTACGCTACGGCTTCCTGCCGTTTTACGATTACCAGAACGGCAGCGCCGAGCCGGTGTTCATCTACTCCGCCAGCCTTTCCATTCTGGTGTTTGGACCCACACGCTTTGCGCTCAAATTGCTTTCTGCGTTCTTTGGAATTGCCAGTCTTGCAGTGCTCTATGCGTGCTTGTGCGAGCTGGGCCGCGCGCAATTCAAAACTGAGACGCGCCGGTCAATCGCACTGCTGGCTGTGGCAGCCCTGGCTACCAGCCAGGTGGTTGCGTTTCTCTTCCGGTTTGGAATGCGCTTCAGCACGAGTAACGTCTTCCAGATGGCAGCTGTTTGGGTGCTGGCCCGCGCCGTCCGGACCGGAAAGCGATCTGCCTGGGTGGGAGCGGGCTGCCTTTTTGCGCTTACGCAGTACACGTACCTCAGCTCGCGGGTCCTGCCGCTGCTGTTGTTGCTTGTGCTGCTGCTCAAGCTGCCGCCGCGCTGGTGGAAGAACAAAGCGCTGCTTGCGGGTGCCGGTGCATTTCTGCTGGCAGCGCTTGCACTGCTGATACCGCAGATTGTTTGGTACGCGCGCTATCCGGCAACTTTTCTCTCGCGCACCAGCCAAACCGGCATTACACAAAACCCGCTTTACCCGCAACTGGGATTGGCTGGCACGCTGCTGGACAAGCTGCACAAATACTGGCTGGCGCTGGGCTGGGTGTGGAACGGCCAATATAACCAGATCAAAGAGCCGCTGCTTGCGCCCCTGTTTTTTTACGGCTTTCTGGCGGGCCTCGTCGTCAGCTTGGTTTACTTTCGCACGCGCTTTCCGCTCATCTTGCTGTGTGGCCTCGCTGTGATGGTTTTGCCAGACGTGCTGGCGGGCGACCGCGACTGGCCGCATGAGACCCGCATTATTGGCGTGTTTCCGTTTGTGGCAGCGCTGGCCGGACTGGGTATCGGCGGAGTGTTGGATAGGCTGAGCCCATGGCGTAACTTGAAGCTGGCCACGGGCTGGGTGCTGGCAGCTGCCGTTGGCTTCACCATGCAAGCGCAAGTGGGTGAGTTCTTCGGTGCGGAAAAAAATCTGGGCCGCATGCACTGGGGCGGGAACACACAGCTGCGGCGGGTGGACTCAGGTGTGGCGGACTTAATTGTCAGCGACGGGCAAAGCTACCTATTGCCACTGTCCAACTATACCGACTCGGTGATCAAGTACCTGACATCCCGGCGCGCACTGCAAGTGCGCAGTGCAGTGGATGCGCAAGGCGCGCTGCTGCCGGTACTGCGGCAGGGCGCGGTAAGGCTTGTGCTGCCGCTGGCGGATGACGAGCAGCCGTGGCGCGGAAACCCGGCGCAATGGGTGCTGTTTGAAGGCGCCACAGCCTATATCCTGCCACCGCGCATGGACCTGACGGGCTTGTTTCCCGGGTTAGATGACAGCAGCCTGATTTTTGGCAAGGGAATGGACGATAACGTGCGGCTGGGCCACGTAGGCATGGTTGAGCCGCAGCAAGTTCTGAAGCGGCTTGCACCAGCTGCGCTGCTGCCGCAGGCAGCCTGCTTTCAGAATGGCATTTGCCTTAAGGCCGTCAGCTATCACCGCCAGCAACTTGCGCCGGGCGAACCCTTCGCGCTGGATTTGCACTGGACGGTGCAAAATCCAGTGGCGGATGACTTCATTATGTTTGTCCACCTTTTGGATGGCGACGGCCAGTCAGTTGCGGGAGTGAATGCTTACCCGCTGGAGCATGCTTACCGCACCTATGAATGGCAGCCGGTAGAAACAATAATCAGCAGCACCGAGCTGGATGTCCCGGGCAACTTGCGGCCCGGGGCTTACAGTTTTGAGCTGGGAATGTATCTGCCGTACGATTTTGAGCGCGTGCCAACGATTGGCATAGACAGGACAGTCAACGGCGACCGAATTCTATTCGGATTGGTGAAGGTACCGCGCCCGGTTGTAAAGCTGCCATCCGACTCTGTGCCGGTGAAGATCTTGCTGGCGGGGGAGCTGGAGCTGATTGGCTACCGAGTGGATGCATTGCCGACTGCCAGCCGGCCGCTGCAGCTGACGTTGTGGTGGCGGGGCGTGCGGCCGGCAGCAGAGGATTGGACGGCTTTCTTTCACCTCACACCACTAAGCAATGATCGCGAGTTGCTCGGGCAAATGGACCAGGCAATCACTGCCCACGCCTACCCGCCGACGGTGTGGTCTGCCGGCGAGGTGGTGGAGGATCACGTGCAGATAAGCGCTGCGAACCTGCAAGCGGGCAGGTACGCAGTTTGGATGGGTCTGTACTCGCCGGCAACGCAGGAGCGCGTTGCCGTGGAAGCGGGCGCTGGTGAGGTTTCTGAGGATCGGGTCCGGCTGCTGGAATTTCAGATTGGGCATTGATTATGAGCAGCGCTGCAGGTGTGCCGGGGACAAGCGCAAGCAGTAATTGCAAGTTGAGGCGGGCTGCGGTGTATGTACGCCGGCGGCCGGAACGGAGTGCGGCGTATCAAGTGGTGCGTGAGAATTTGGAGACGTGGCTGGCGAGCCAACAACTGTACTGGCAGTCGCACCTGCGCGTTCACCACCGGTGGAGGCGAATGCAGAACAGCTGATTGCTCCAGAAGCAGTAGAGGCAATCCCCGAAATTGAGTTTGACCAGACGGTAAACCTGCCGCGGAAGCTGGGCATGAAAGGTTAGTGGCCGGTGCGGGTGCGGATGCGGATGCGGATGCGGATGCGGATGCAGAGCCAATCCCGGAACTGGAGTTTGATCAGACAGTAGGTTGGTAATCCTGCGCTGCAGTAATGGCACACGCGGCGCAGCTTGGGCAGGCGTGGTGTGGCTGCTGGCAGAGCGCACTGAACATTCAGGGCTGCCGATGCTGGCCTAACCAAATCGGGCCATTTCCGACTGTTGCGGTGAGCGTACCTCTCGGAATATCCAACAAGTGTGATCGTTTACCTCTAAGCAATGGCGCGGTGCAGGTTAGCGGACAGTGGTGCTTGACGGGTGCGGGCCTAGCGCTTATCGTTTGCCGGTGGTTGCGGGTTTGAATTTCCTATCCGTCAGGTTAGCGCACAGTGGTACTTGACAAGTGCGGGCCTAGCACTTACCATTTGCAGGTGGTTGTGGGTTTGAATTTCCTATCCGTAGCGTAATTAATATTCCGACTGTTGGATTAAGAATAATTAATGGCATCATCAAAAAGGGCGGAAGTGAAAAAATTAATAAGGGAATAGTTACCGCCGCACCTGACAGCCCGATCACCAACAGAAACGCCCACCAACCTTTTTTGAATACGTTGCCCGCTCGGCCAAAGGCAGCTCGCGGTGTGAAGTCTTCCAGTGCAATCGACATGATGAGCAGCAGTAGTAAAAAGTTTAGAAAGAGTGTAATTGGTGTAAGACCGGTTTGCACGAGATGAATCAAAGCGACCCCAAGCGATGAGGATTTACCCACTAACAATAGCGCCAGCGTTGGCAATACGCCCAAGAGCGCGATGACCAAACCAAAGATCGAACTAAGTTTGAAGATGTTGAGAGTACGGGTACGCCCCAAACGTAAAACGTCAAAGAGCGACACCTTGTTGCCTTCGGCGGCCAGCACCACGCCGCGCATTGAAGCGGCTTGAATGATGAGGCTGAGCGTCGTTGTCAGCACTAAGGCAATCAGGGCAACGGTCGCCCAACCGATCCATTGCACAGGCGAAGCCGACTGAATTTGTTGATCCAAAGTTCCGGTCTGAGGAAATGCATTTAGGAGGGTTGTAAGTGTGGGGTCGTTAAACTAGGCCAGATTGGCTACCGCACTAAATGCCATCGTAAGCACCCCGACCGGCAAAAATGTCACCAGCATCAACACGGCCAATAACCACAATGACCCAGTGCGCCAGGTGATAGACCAAGAGTTGCGAAGGACAGCGAGGAGATTCATACGATTGCAGATTTTAGATCGCAGATTTTAGATTGGCTTGAAAGCAATCTGAGATCTGCGATCTGCAATCTAAAATTCCATCATTCCCACTCAATCGTCGCCGGGGGTTTGCTTGAAATATCATACGCGACTCGATTGACACCTTTGACTTCGTTCACGATTCGGCTCGATGCTCGCGCCAATAGATCGTATGGCAAGCGGGCCCAATCGGCGGTCATGAAGTCATCGGTGGTCACTGCCCGCAATACAATCGTCTCTTCGTAGGTGCGAAAGTCGCCCATCACGCCGACACTCTTCACCGGCAGCAACACCGCAAAGGCTTGAGCCGTGTCACCGCGCAGCATTCCAGCGGTACGAAGCTCGTCGGTAAAAATTTTGTCGGCGGCGCGCAAGGTTTCAAGTCGGCTCCAAGAGACCTCGCCCAAACAGCGGATAGCGAGTCCGGGGCCGGGGAAGGGCTGTCGCCAGACCATCTCGTCGGGCAGACCCAACTCCGAACCGACGGCCCGCACTTCATCTTTGAACATATAACGCAGTGGCTCGACCAAATCGAATTTTAGATCCGGTGGCAGACCGCCAACATTATGATGCGTTTTGATTTTGGCCGCCTTCTCGCGCCCCTTGCCACTGCTCTCCACCACATCGGGATAGATGGTGCCTTGTACTAAAAATTTGGCAGCGTGTCCCAAGGTGCGGGCTTCACGCTCGAACAGGCGAATAAATTTTTCACCGATGATTTTACGTTTCTGTTCGGGATCGGTCACGCCTGCCAGCGCTTCCATAAAATCTTCAACCGCATTCACCGGATGCAGCTCGGCGTGCAAGTTTTCGCGGAAGGTCGCAATCACTTGTTCGGATTCATGTTGGCGCATGAGACCGGTGTCAATGTAGAAACAAGTGAGTTGTTCACCGACCGCCCGATGCACCAAGGCGGCCGCCACCGTGGAATCGACTCCCCCGCTCACGGCGGCCAACACCTTGCCCCCACCCACTTGCGCCCGAATCTTTTCCACCGACTCGGCCACCATTGAACCCGGCGTCCAACTTGATCCGATTCCGGTTTGCTTTAAGAAGTTGGCGATGATTGTGCGACCATGTTGGGTGTGATTGACCTCAGGGTGGAATTGAATCGCAAACAATTTCCGTTTGGGATCTTCCATCGCTGCGATGGGACAGTTGTCGCTGGTAGCAGTCGCAATAAAACCCGGCGGCAGTTTGTCGACCCGATCACCGTGCGACATCCAGACTTGGAAGTTGGGAGATTGAATATTGACGAAGAGAGCGCCATCACTTGAAGGCAACAACTCAGCCCGGCCATATTCACGTTTGTCGCCGGGGGCGACATGGCCGCCTAAGGCATAGGCTATCAACTGCATACCATAGCAAATACCCAAGACGGGCTTGCCACTTTCAATTACATAAGTCGGCAGGGTCGATGCGTCGGGTTCGTAAACGGAGTTCGGGCCACCGGAGAGAATAAAGGCTTTGGGATTCAGCGCCAGCACTTTGGCCGGGTCGGCATCCCAGGGAAAGAGTTCACAATAGATGTGCGCCTCGCGCACCCGGCGGGCAATGAGTTGGGAAAATTGAGAACCGAAGTCGAGGATGGCGATAGAGTCCATAAATATGATTAGTACCGGCTGTTTGAAAAATTTTCGACAGTAAGTCCGAGGCCGCTTATTGCTCCAATGAAAATTAGATAAACGACAATAGATTGCGAAAGTATGACTTGAACTTCTTCAACAATGTGCGGCGCAATCAGCCTGGATCCGGCCAGCCAATTTACACTTTCGCTGTTGGATACACTCAAAACTTCGGCAATAAACAAGCCCCAGCCCACGCAAAATACTGTCAACAGCAGGACGGGAATGAACATGATAATTGCGGCCGTCAGGGTACGTTCTTCAAAGCCACTGAGGCTGGCAAACCCGATGGCAAAACCACAGGGAAGCATCACAATGACAACTATTATGTTGAATCCACTGTTCCAATACAAACAGACGCCCCAAACAAGGCCAGCGATCATTGATGCCAAAAAACCATAACCGCAGGAGCGTAATACTAGAGTAGCAATTGAATCGGATGCTTCGGTAGCAACGCCTTCAGGTTTCGGGGCCTTGGGTGGCGGTATGCGATTCATAATGCCTACTTTCGTTATGCAATCACAATGTTTCCATTGCTCATATCAGTAATGGTTGCCAGCGACTCAATTGGCACATTCAACGAAGTTAAAGCCCCGCGTCCACCTTCAAATATCTTTTCGATCACTGCCCCGATGCCGACAATCGTTGAGCCGGCTGCCTGTGCCAGACGCGCCAAACCCAAAATCGTTTGACCGGAGGCCAGGAAATCATCGATGATCAACACCTTTTCGCCGCTGGCTAAGTATTCGGGCGAGACGATCAGTTCAACCGTGCGGCCTTTGGTGTGTGAAGGCGCGAGGGTGAGGAAAATTTGATCGGGCATGGTGATCGGTTTGCTCTTGCGGGCATAAACAACCGGCAGTCCTAAATGAAGCGCGGTCGTAAGCGCCGGAGCGATTCCCGATATTTCGGCGGTGAGGACTTTGGTTGCGCCCACACTCGAAAAGCGGGCGGCTAATTCGCGCCCGCATTCGTTCATCAACATCGGATCCACTTGATGGTTAATAAAACCATCGACCTTGAGGATGCCATTGCCGAGGTTGCGGCCTTCTTTAGCTATTCGATCTTTAAGTGCTTGCACGTTTGGGGCTCCTGAGAATATTGGAATACAAGACTCATTTAATCACGAATGAAACGAATTTACCGAATGAACCGAATAGAAAACTCATTCGTGTTTTTGATTTATATGAGATCGCCATGTATTTCCTATAAAATTTCAACCAGACCCTTCGCCCTATCCACACGAACACGGTCGCCTGACTTGAGGCGGGTAAAGGCATCGCCGCAGCACCCGTAGAGCTACGCGGAATGGAGAGTTTGTCGCGCCGATGCTATCGGACAGAAATCCATATAATATGATGTGGTGGGGAAACTGGAGTCCATCATGCGAAAGGTGGAAAGATAATAACAGGCAGAACACTTATTATCGGTTTCTTTTTGCGATCGAATCAAGTAAAACTTTTCTAGCTGCGCACCCTTTCGTTTTGCGAATCATACATAGGTCGCAGGGATGCCTTTGCCGGGTAGCGTGTTCCTGCAATATTGATCTCATAAGAGCCGCTGTTAATATATTCATCTGATGCATCGTTCTCATGATGAACATAACCCATTAAAATTGGCATGAGCAATCTTTCGGTATATTTCCAGAGTATCGATGTCGCGCGACCGTTCACATTTGTGGACGTTGGCGCCATGGGTGGTGTGCCGGCGCAGTGGCAGCGGGCGGGAAATGGCATTCGGGTGGT
>Ga0233425_10006717_pt1 | contig 16772 bp, 21 predicted proteins | sample Watercolumn_Towu_2_FD_181712 | JGI IMG/M metagenome (GOLD analysis project Ga0233425, IMG submission 181712) | Freshwater microbial communities from Lake Towuti, South Sulawesi, Indonesia - Watercolumn_Towuti2014_140_MG | ecosystem: Environmental > Aquatic > Freshwater > Lake | place... | reverse complement strand
TCGAAAAGAGGTCTTCAAAGAAACTCATTCATGTTTCAAAAATAGTTTTAGAGCAATGGGCCACACTTTCAATCAAATACCTAAAACCAGTAAATACCTGATCCTTGCGGCTTTGTTGATAGTTGTTATTATCATTTTTGGAGTTATGGCCGTATCCCGCAGTCGTGAGGCCAGCGCCAAACGTGCCACTTTCGAAGCCGCGGTCACCCGAATCGAATCTCTGCAAAGTGCCGCTGAAAGCGCCATGATCTACAAAGACGAAACCAAAGCCAGGTCCCTCCTTAAAGATGCTCTGACTTCTCTCGAAGCTATTCAGACTGAAGATTCGAACAATTTACAGAGGATAAAAAAAATCAAAAACGAGTTAACAGAAATCGCCAATGGATTGAAAAAAATAACGGAAATCGAAAATCCAGAAGTTCTTATTGGTCTTACTGCCATTTCAGAACAACCAAACATCACCGCACTTTTTAGCGCTAACAACAAACTCTATGCCGCGGCTGGTAACGGAAAAATTTACACGGTCAACGCCGCCGACAAAACTTTAGAAATACTAAGCGAACACGGGGCTGTTAGTTTACCAACAACCGCTTCTGCCGAAGGGAAAATTGCTGCTTGGCTCGACGAGACTCCGGCTCTCAATCTTGTTAATTTAGAAACAGGGACGGCCGCTACAAACATCGCCGCTCCATCAGGAGAACGTTGGGTTGACCTTTATGTTTATGGTGATCGTCTTTACATCTTAGCTCCAGGAACCGGTCTAGCTTCTCAAGTTTATCGTCTCTCGCTTACAAGCTCGAGCGTCGGCACGGCCGTGGCATGGATCAAATCTCCGATCTCTGAACTCTCTGACGCGGTTTCTTTGGCTGTCGACGGCACAGTTTTTGTTCTCCGCTCCAACGGAAAGATTCTCCGCTTTGTCGGCGGTCGCGACGTGGCTTGGTCTCAAGGTGAGGTCGAACCAAGCCTGACTTCAGCCAGCGATCTCTGGACTTCGGCCGAGAGTAACCGCATCTATGTCCTCGACCCGTCCGGACAACGCCTCTTGGTTTATGACAAAGAAACTGGAATTTTAAAAACTCAATATCATAGCTCGAGCTTTTCTGGGTTGACCGACTTTGTCGTGGACGAAACTGGTAAAACAATTTATCTTTTGGGGAACGAAACAATTTGGAAAATTACAACGGATTGATCCAAAAAAACAACAAAAAATCGCCCGGCAACCGAGCGATTTTTTTATTCGTAATTACTTCAAAACAACTTTGCCACCAGCTTCTTCGATTTTCTTCTTCATGTCTTCAGCGGTAGCCTTATCAACGCCTTCTTTAATCATCTTTGGAGCGCCGTCGACCAAATCTTTGGCTTCTTTCAAACCAAGACCAGTAACCTCGCGAACAACTTTGATGACACCGATCTTGTTATCACCGGCGGCGGCCAACTCAACATTGAAAGAGGTCTTTTCTTCGGCAGCAGCGGCTGCGGCACCAGCGGCTGGGGCAGCCATCATCGTGGCCGGAGCAGCAGCGGAAACACCAAACTTTTCTTCGAGAACCTTGACGAGTTCGGCAAGATCCAAAACGGACATTTTTTCGATTTCCTCGACCAAAGCTTTGAACTTGGCTGGGACTTCGACAATCTTTTCTTCGGACATAGTAGGTTTTTGTCTCGGGGGGCTAATTACAAATCTTCTACAAATCTACAAATTTACTAATTGGCTACAAATGTTCTGGTTCTAAAACAGATTCGTAACAGATTCGTAGATTTGTAAATTTGCCACGCCCTCCGTAGCTCGCCACGAGCGTAGGAGGGTAACAGATTTGTAATTCGCCCCCCGAGATAATTCTTAATTAATTAAACTTTCTTGTCTTGAACCGCCTTGAGGACTGTTACCAATCCACGAAGGTTGCCAGCCAAGACATTGACAAATCCGGAAACCGGAGCATTGAGAGTGCCGACCAATTTGGCCAACAATTCGGTTTTACCGGGAAGAGCCGCGAGCTTCGCGACCTCGGTGGCATCAACCATTTTTCCCTCAAGCACGCCGCCCAAGATTTTTATTGTTTCTTTTTCTTTGACAAGTCCGGCCAGCAACTTGGCAGCCGAAACTTCGTCATTGAAAGCAAAAGCGGTTAAAAGACTTCCGTCGAATGCTTTAGTATCAACCGACTCCAAACCAGCTTCTTTGGCGGCGATGTTAAGCAGGGTTTTTTTGGTGACCAAGACATCCACGCCGGCCTCGCGGCCTTTGGCGCGCAGGGTGTCCGCGTCTTTCATGGTAAATCCCGAGATGGAGACAAAAGCCGCCGCTTTCATGCGACGAATTTTATCGGCAAGTTCGGAAACCGTTTCTTGTTTTTGAGTGCGGGTTTTGGACATAACTGTTTCATATTAGTGTATACGAATAAACGAATTTTGCTACGAAACTACAAATTTGGGCTTGGATTTCTGTACAAAATTCGTAGCATTCGTAGATTCGTAGCCAAATTCGTTAATTCGTATACACTTTTTAAAAAAATCGACCTTTAAAAAAACTGCGGAATTGGCCGCAGGAAAAACACTTGATTCAGCTTAAGCTAAATCTCCTGCCTCGACGGGACTTACGTGTCCTCCGAAGCTTTAGCGAAGGAGGACGAACAACCCGTTTTCTACGGCTTTCCTCGCCCACCATAGCTTTAGCTAAGGTGGGTTTAGTTCGAAAACAGTATAAAACAAATAAAAAAAGGCGTCAAGGGTGACGCCGGGCTAAAAGAGCTGGGGGCTACCGAGGCTAGTGGCTTACGTAGAACGAAAGCTTGATGACCACGAACCAGTTGCCGTGTTTCCGAAGGACGGCGGCGATCTCGGGGCCAGTCAGACCGTGTTCACTGAAATCCATGACCTTGCGCTGGCTATTGTCTGGGTGGCCGGCAGGCAGTTTCTCTGGCTCGCAGATCTGTTCACCGAGCCGCGCGCGCAGGGCGCGAAGCTCGGCGGCCGTGAGGTGGGCCCAGAAGTAGCCCGAGAGGAAGAGGTTGTTGGGCAGGCTCATGAGAGCGTCATGCGGGAAAAAAAACTGTGGGACAGGCGGCCGTTGGGACACGGGGGTCTCTCCTGGAAGAAGGTTGGTGAATCGCGGCCGTACTTTATAACTTAAAAGACCGGTCGTCAAGACCGGTCTCTTTTTCCAAAAAAATTATTTCTGACACTTCGGACACCACGCTGTCCCGCGCCCGCCAATCTTTTCTCTTTTCAAAATTGTCTTACATAGTCGACAAGGCTTCCCTTCTCGACCATAAACCTTGAGTTGTTTTTCGAACTCACCTTGCTCGCCAAAAGCATCGACATAAGAATCAGCCGATGTACCGCGCGCGGCAATGGATTTTTTGAGAACATTGACGATGGCGTGATGTAAAAATTTCATTTTTTCGTCGGAAATTTTTCCGATTGGAATTTTAGGATTTATTTTAGCCGACCACAGGGCTTCGGTGGCATAAATATTTCCGATTCCGGCAATGCAAGTTTGGTCCAAAAGACGCGGTTTGATTTTCTTTTTTGGCGCCAAACGCAGACGCCTGGCCATTTTAGCCCAAGTAAAATTATTATCCAGCGGCTCGGGGCCGTAATTTTGCTCATCGAGATATTTTTTGAGCCCAGCCCCGTCGACGAGTTTTAAAAATCCAAATTTCCGAACATCATTCCAATGGAGTTCTTTACCGCCGGAAAATTTGAAAATGACATGGGTGTGCTTCCCAACCCCCTTAACCCCCCTTAACCCCTCTTTACCCCCCTTAACCACCCTTAACCCCCCTTTACACCCCACCACCAAAAACTTCCCCGACATTTTCAAATGCGCGAGGATCGAAAAACCACCAGACAATTTAAAAATCAAAAGTTTGGCTCGACGTTCGACAGCAAGAATTTTTTTACCCTTAAGAAGTTGGACAAATTTTTTGGCTGGCAAATTTAGACGACCGGAAAAATTTACAACAACATCTTTTATTATCGCGCCTTTAATTGTCTGCTCAAGCTGCGAACGGACAGTTTCAACTTCGGGGAGTTCGGGCATAAATTATAAACTCATATTAAGTTTTCGTCATTGCGTAGCCCAGCATTGCCCACCACACTCGTCATTGCGAGCCCTGCGAAGCAATCCCTTGAAGCCGCCGTCTTTGATTAGATTGCTTCGTCGCTGAAGAATCTTAAAACTCCTCGCAATGACGGCGTAGTCGCTGAAGAATTTTGAAACTCCTCGCAATGACGGCATAAAAACTCGCAATGAGTTATATTCAACCATACTTTATCAAAAATAATTTAAAAGAAAAACCCTCAACCGGAAACCGGCGAGGGTGTTGGATCGCCAGAGAGAGAAGTGCTCACTCGAGCTTGTCGGGCAGGCCGCGGCTCTTCCAGACGCTCTGGTAGGCGATCTGGCTCGCGGCGTTGTAGTCGGCGGCGATGCGGCGCTTCATCTGCCGGATGCCAGAGATCTCGGTGACCAGGTTGTCGTATTCCTGGCCCTCGCGCATCCCCTCGCTCTTCAGGGTCTCGAGACGGGCCTCGGCGTCTTCGAGCTGGCCGCGGTACTGCTCGTAGGCGGCGTACTGCTCGTGGAACTTCTCGTAGCTCCAGACGTTCTGCGAGGCGTTGAAGATGGTCTGGTCGGCCATCTCGTTCGCGGTGTCGCAGCCGCGGCTCCAGATGGCAGCGACGACGACCAGGCACAAGCCGAGGACGGCGGCCAGGGTGAGGATCAGCAGGGAGTTCTTCATGTTCGCGCTCCTTTCAGCGACGCTGGGCGCTTTCAAGGCGCCGGTTGAAGTCAGAGATCTCGGACCTGGAGGCCACGACCTCGATCTCGATGGGCGGCTTGTTCAGGCCCTTGAAGGTGAGCGGAGCCTCGGAGTAGAGGTAGGCCAGGAAACCGCCGATCTCGAGCAAGCTGCCGAGGGTGGTCATGCCGACCTTGGCCGGCTCGCTCGAGCCGTAGGTGGCCATCTCGTCAGGGGCCTGGAAGTGGTAACCGGATGCGCCGCTATACTGGTCAGGCGAGGTCAGGCGCTTGCTGGTCGAGGCCAGCTTGCCGACGATCGTCACCTGCAGCCAGCTTCCGTCCGGCAGGATGACATAGAGGTAGGTCATCTTGTTCGGATCGTTGAAGCGGGCGAGGCGCTCGCTCAGAAGGAAGCGGTCCATGGAGTAGTTGATCTCCGGGGCCGGCTGCCTTTCCATGAGGGTGTTGGCGTTCTCGATCTTCCGCCCGGCCTGGCGGTCAGCCTCGGAATCGCAGTCGTCGGTGCCCATGAGCATGCAGGCCAGCAGAAGCGCGGCGAGCAGGCGAAGGAGCTTGGGGATCTTCATCTCTACCCTCCTTGGGTGGGAGTCTTGTCCAAACCATTCGGACAAGACACTACTTTAATAAAAAACCAAAAAAAGTCAAGAGTATGACTTTTTTTGATGAAAACTTACAAATTTTAACTCTCCTTCGCGTGCTTAATAAACCAATTAGTAAACACTCCGACAATCCAAAGAAAAATTGCCACGAGAATTGCCGTTAAAAAATTTTCAATGAAAATTCCCTTGACCATGGTTGACATAAACCAAAGCATGGCGGCGTTGATTACAAATACGAAAAGGCCAAGAGTTATGATTGTTACCGGCAAAGTCAGAATTAAGATAATTGGACGAACAAGAGCGTTGACAAGACCCAGGACAAGAGCAGCAATCAACGCGGCGTAGAAAGACTCGACATGGAAACCCTGAATCAAATAAGCCGCTCCGAGAAGAGCCAGGGCGTTGATGATCCAGCGAAGAATGATGATCATAATCTTGTTTAGGTGTTCAACTTGTTCAAATTGTTCACTTTTGGCTTTTAGACCAATTCAATAGTGAACGCTTGAACATTTGAACAAGTTGAACTAAATAACGAATTAATTTTACTCTTCAAATTTCTTTTTTAGTTCTTTTATTTTATTCTCAACTTCAGACAGTTTCCCCTTACAAACTTTCGCGAGTTCCAACCCGCGCTCGAATTTTTTAAGACCTTCGTCAAGATCAACCTCGCCTTTTTCGAACCATTCGGTGATCTCTTCGAGTTCGACAAAAGCTTGAGAAAAATTGGTTGTTGTTTTTTTAGCCATATTTATAAAAATTTTTCTTGCCATTTTTTAAGTTCGTCAAAAATTTTGTCATTAAAATTTTCTGGTCTGTAGTTAAGAAACTCTTTGGTGTTGCGAAGACAGTAATCTATTTCACCGAGATTATTTTGTGCCGAATACCACTTGAAGCTGTCAAGAACATCGGCGGCTTTGATAACCATGGCTTCTTGTCCGCTATCAATACAACGTCTAATTAACTCCTTGGTTTTCTGAACCCTATCAATGATCGAATCGTCTTTAGTATTAGCTTTTACCAGACGTAAAACTTCAAATCCAAATTCGTGTTCCAAACTTTCCTCATCAAATCCCGACCACTCTAAAGCATCGTGCAAAAGTCCGGCCAAGACAATGTCGCGAGAATAATTATTTTCGTAGAGATAAACCCCGACTCGCAAATTATGAAACAAAATCGGCTTCCGACTCCCCTCTTCGGATACCGGCAGATATTTGACCAAAAGGCGAACGGCCTTTTCGAATTCAACTCCCAAAGACATAGATTTAAACTAATTTCATTTTCCCTTTCCCATTAACGCGAAGCACCTCGGCGTCAAAAGCTCCGTGGCTTAATTGTACTCCGATTTCGGCACCAATCTCAAGGCTAGCAGAATCTTTGATGACTTGGTTTTTGATAGTGACAATGCTGTAACCGCGAGAGAGAACGCGTTTGGGGTCGATGTTCGCAAGAACGCGCAGTGAAGTCGTTAACCGTTCGGAGAGGCGCGGAAGCCAAGAGTCAACGCGGGAGTAGAAATTTTTGAATAAATTTTCAAGTTTTTCTTTTTGGTGATCAGCGGCCGAGAAAATGAGTTGGGTGACGCGGTCGATCAAAATCTGGCGATCGCTGATTTCGTCGGTCAGGCGGCTTTCAATTTGGCGCATCATAGTTTCGATTTCAAAAACAACATCAAGACGATTTGGTACGACGCGCTCGGCGGCGTTCGATGGAGTTGAAGCGCGCGCGTCAGCGACAAAATCGCAAAGCGATTCGTCGCGCTCATGACCAACGCCGCAGACAACCGGAATTCGAGAACTAAAAACCGCGCGAGCAACTTGTTCGTCGTTAAAGGCGTGAAGATCTTCCAGACTGCCGCCGCCGCGTGTCAGGACGAGGACTTCGGGACGAGCGCCTTCAGGTAATGAATTGAATTTTTGAAAAGCCTCAAGAATTTCTGGCACGGCCTCCCTGCCCTGAACGTGAACATGGGAAAACAAAACTTCAACCCCGCTCCAACGATTGTTCAAGATACGAAGAAAATCGCCATAAGCGGCGGCGTCGCGCGAAGTGATCAAACCGATTCGCGATGGAAAGCGCGGCAGCTCGCGCTTACGCGCGAAGTCAAAAAAGCCTTCGGCCTCGAGTTTCTTTTTCAAAAGCTCGTAAGCATGCTTGAGCGTACCGTCGCCAACCGCTTCCATTTTCTGAACCTCGATCTGAAAATTACTCCACTTGGTAATCGCCGGCGGACCCCAGACTTTTACGCGCATACCGTCCTCAAAAGCTCCACTAACCCGAAAAGTCGTGGCAAAACAACCAACCTTGGCCGAAGGATCGTTTTCGTCTTTGAGCGAGAACATGATCCATTTTCCGTCTTTAACTTTGTAATCAAAAATTTCGCCTTCGATGGCGAAAGCCTGACCGTCGATATTGAGTTTAAGGACTTGGTTGGCGAGCTTGAGATACTCGGAGACCTGGAGTACTGGTTCGGTTTCGGGGGTGGACATAATTTCTAAATTCTACTGTCTAATTGTTAGGGTATATATGTAGTTTCGTAGCCAGATTCGGAAATTCGTACACACCTCAAAAAAAGCTCGGCTGAAAAAACGGTACAGCCAAACAAAAAATCAAAGCGATCAAAAACAACGAAACTAAAACCTCGAGCCAAACCATCTTCCCTTCTCTTTTTCCAAACCAACCAAAACCAAAAATCGGAAAAAGAACAACGCAGAATAATAACCAGACTAAGACCGTGTAAACGCTCAAGGTTCCGAGATTATAAGCCGGTCCGACAAAAGCAAACCAGTCGTGATCAGCGATGATCGGATAGATGCCGCCAAAAACCACACCCATTAAAATATGTAAAAAAACACCGACAGCAAAAGTCGCGAGTCGAGACAGGTGAAAACTAAAAATATTTTTTACATCGACGACTAACGGCAAATCTTTAACTTTACCGCGACGGATAATTTCAAAAGCAATGGCCGGAGCCGAGACTGCGAAAGCGGCCAAGCCACCAATGGAAGCGCCTAAAATTATATCGTTCATACTAATCTTTATAGACATCATGGCGGTGTCCGATTTTAACAATAACAATGATTGGTTTTTTATCAACAGTCACAGCGATCAATCGGAAATCGCCAACTCGAAATCTTAGATCGCCACATTTGGAATTTGATAGCCGCTTGCCATGTTTCAAAGGCTCATCCAAGCCTTCAAGCCATCGCAACTTTCGAATAATTCTTTTTACATCTTTGATTTCAAGTCTTTCAAGATCGGCCTCAGCTTCCTTTAGCAAGACCAGTTTATACCCCATACTTTTTGGCTATAATCGACAAAGAAGAAATTTGACTTTTCTTTAAACCCTGACGCACAAGACGGACACGACGTCGCAAATCAACAGACGAAGCAGCCTCGAGATCTTCCAAGATTTCATCAAAATCTTCATTGGAAAAGAAAAAGCCAACGGTTTTATTGCCGCGCAAAACTCTAGTAATGCCGCGTAGGGCCTGGGAGGGATTTTTCTGGACATCACGAATCGAGGCCACGCGTTCTTTTGTTAAAAGTTGGTATGTTTTCATAAAATCTAGTTAGTAATATTTTACATACATAAAATATCATGAAAAAACCTTAATGTCAATCGACTATTGGTTCGGATAAACTACCACAACCACTTTCGCTCCATTCTCCACGTCTCCTCCGTTCCAATCGTGCATAGCATTCATGACAGTCTCAAAATCATACTGATAATCCGCTCCGCGGCGAGTGCCGGGATCGTTGGTGACAAAAGTTGTTTCCGTAAAACCTTTAAGAACAAGCGCGTGATAAAGAGGGCCTTCGCCGGTAAAATTCGGATTACCAAGCATGCGCCCGGCAGTTGGGACGATTACCGGATATCCAGCGACAATATGTTTTTTCAAATCTTCAACACTCGGATCCTCGACAACTTCGGCTTTTTCATAACCGTACATTTGTTCGGCCAAAAGAGCAATCTGCATAGCTGTCGTACTCTCGAAAAAACCAAACAAAACTTTTTCAAACTCAACAATTTTCAAAAGCTCGGCCTCGGCTACGGCCGCGGTAATTTGTCCGGCCAGAGTGCCTTTGTAAAACTCATCAACCATGTAAAGCGCGGCCTCTTCACAGGTATCTTCGTGAACCTCGTCCCAGTTGGCGTACGGGGCTTGAGAAGTGAAAGGAACGGCGAGATTAAAGACCGGAGGCAGTGAGGATTCAAATTCACTCTCCGCGATCCCAACCACGAACCCCTCCCCCTGGGGGGAGGGCGTCGCCGCGCCAGGCGGCGTGGGTGAGGGCTCGGACTCGTCGTCCTCTAACCCAACTTCATCAATGTCTGCGAGCTGAGCGCTATTCATCTTTGTATCCACCACATCTGTTACGTCCGCGAAACTTCTCGGCACCGGCGCCGAAGCCGAACGCCCGACATCACTTGCGAAATCAAAGATTGCTCCACGTTGCGACCAAATAAAAGAACCGGTAACGCAAACTATTACTAGAGAAAACAAAAGAAAAAGGCAGGAACGTTTCATAAATCAAACTGCTTCGCGACCCATTCTTTCAATTTCCAGGTCGCTTGAACATCGTCTTTATTATATTCCAAAATCTTATCTAAAACTTGGCGATCACCATTGTTCAAAAAATCTTCGAACCAACGCACAGCCTGAACACCAGAAGCGTCCTCGGACTGCCACTTGTAACCAACGTAAGCGCCAAGATCTTTGAGTGAATAAAATGAGAGCGGAAAAATTACCGACGGACGGATCAAGAAAAGGAGATCGTGAAAATGTAATTCAAACTTTGTCCGAAGTTCGTCTGATAAAGAATATTTAGCGGCAAAACGGCGGAAAACTTCAAGTTCAAACCAGCCATAATGATAAATCGGAGCGTCGCGATGATTTAAAAGAAAATCAACAAACGATCGCCACATTTGCGGCTCGTCTTCGGGGCGCTCAGACAAAAACGAATGGTAGACACCTTGACCTTTTTTGACCTCAAGAACACCAAAAAGAAAATCAAAATCACGAAGCGGATCGCTTTCAATGTCAAAATAGAGTTCAGTGTCGGCCTTGGGAAACGGCGGCGATGACAATAAAAAATGCTTATTCTCGATTAAGGCTTTGGCCTGAAGGGAAAGAAGCTCCAGACGATCGCCGCGGACAGCCGGCGCGAGTTTTTCGAGTTGCTTCAAGGTTTTTGAAGACAGATCGTTTAGTGTTTTAATTCCGACTTTTTGCAGAGCCACAACCTCCTCGCGCCAAACACGATTCAAAACAGAAAGATCGTTACACTCCTCGGTATCGAGCCGGCAGGCGCTATACCACGGCGATTGTTTACAACCAGCCGTTAAAAAATGCCGAGGTTTTTCACCGGCAACAATTCGTTCGATTTCACCGAGCGTTAAATGAAACCAACTTTCAAATTCCTCAATCAAAAATCCGACAATATTTTTATCTGGTGTCATGATGTAGCCTTGGATTGGCTTAACCCCCTGAAGGCGCGACAAAAGTTCAGCGTAAAAACAACCCTGATATTTGTAAGCCTCGCGTATCTCGCGATTACGCTTTATGTCAGCGGCGACATAATAATAATTTCCGAATTTAGAACGACCCTCGACTTTGGCAAGAACATCGGGATTTCCAACCCAATGCCCATGAACAAGCACGCCTTGATAAATAGTCTCGCGCCCCTGACGCATAAACTCAAGCGTTTGACGAAAAGCCTCTTCGGGATCCTCGGCCGCGACCTCGACAAAATCCAGGCGGTCGCTTACCACTTCCCTTTCCCGCTCTGGCAAAAGACCATCGTCGATCAAACGCAAAAACAATGGATCGAGCGCGGCCTCGGCCTCGTGAGCGTCTTTATATACCCAGCTTGGGCATTTAAGATATTTGAAAAAGGTTTTTTCAGCAATTTGCGAGGGCATGGTTGTATTATAGCAAATGGGCGAAAGTTGACCAAAATAAAAAAATGTGAGAAAAATAAATCGCCTAAACCCAGCTCTTTCGGAGGGCCCGTGGATTTTCTTCCTCTTCTCGTTGTCCTCGTCATCGTCGTCGCTGTCATCTGGTTGATCGACTCTAGTCTGCGCCGAGTCTTTCCTTTTATCAACTACGCCGGACGCGCCTGCGCCACCAGCACCGGCAAAATCCTGGAAAAAACCCACACCCCGGGCCGAACCGGATCTTGTCTGATCAGATACGATCCGGACACCGGCCAATCTTGGGACGACTACGAATGGATTCCCGACGCCTACGAGCTCAAACTCGAGGTTGATGGCCACCAGACGATCTACCGCGCTAACGCGACTTTCTATTCCGAAGTCGCGCCGAGTGATTCCGTGCGGATCACCTATCGCATCGGCCGCATCCTCGGCAGTATCCTGATCGAGGACATCTCTCTCTTCCAGCCGCGTGAATAACGCGCGCTTTTTTTATAAAACTCCGTTTCTATTTGAGACAGAAAAAGGGCGACAAAAAAGGTCTATTGATTTTTTTATAAAAATAAAATAAAAAAGAGCTCCCGTTTTGGTTGGGAGCGAATTGGAGATGAGGACGCGAGCGAGCTAGCTCGCGGTGGTGACGGCAAGGTAGAGTTCCTCACGGATTTCCGCAGCGCAAAGGGCGCGACCAGCTTCGGCTTGAACCACGACCTCGGGTGGAATCAGCTCAATGCCGGCGGTAGAGAGCGTGTCGAGACGCTCGGCTTCTTCAGCGCGACGCCTGACTTCAGACTTCGGGATCTCTGGAGTTGAATGGGTCATTCGGTACCTTCCTTGGAAGGATCACGGAGACGAATCTGTCCACTGGCAAGGCGGTACTTGAACAAGGCGAGACCAACCTGCACTTCGCGTAGATATCGCTCTTGTCGGCGCCTGGCAGCCGCGCGGATCTTGGACAGGCGAACGAGAGTCCGAAGCTGGGACGGGTTTTTCGGAAGGGACATGTTATGGTACCTCCAATCGAATATTAACACGCTGTCAAAAAAAGTAGAAGCCGAAATCTTCGGCTTCTACAATTTACGCTTTTACATTTTTACGCTTTTACTCCCGTTCTACTTCTTCCCCTCAACTGTCACCTTCAGCATTTCGTCGCCGATCTTAATCTGATCAACAACATCTAAACCTTCAGTCACTCTACCAAAAATCGAATAGGCTTTTGGCAACGGAACATTGGCAAGCATAATGAAAAACTGGGAGCCGTTCGTGCCAGAGCCATCGGGTCGCTTACCGGCGTTGGCCATAGCCACAATCCCGCGATCGTAATTATAGGAATCATTCAACTCGTCATTAAAACTATAACCTGGACCACCACGACCAGTACCGAGCGGGTCGCCGCCTTGAATGATAAAACCTTCTTCGCGACGATGAAAAATCAAACCATCGTAATAACCTTCTTTTGTAAGATAAACAAAATTTGAGACCGTCATAGGCGCCGTGTCTGGATAAAGCTCGAAAACAATGTCACCCTTGCTGGTCGAAATACGAATTTGTTTATTCTGAATTTCCTCGGCTGGAAGAACACCTGGAAAGGTGTAAGTATTATTTGGATTCACAGCGGTTGATGTGGTTACGCTAGATGAATTAGTTGGCTTTGCTTCTTCTGAAGCGGTGTTGGTTGGAACTGACGTTTGGCCGCAACCGCTTATAAAAAGCAAAGAAAGCGCCAGAAGCGCTATTTTCTTTGTATAACGCATAAAATTAAATTTAAAATATAAACTGCACCAGAAAGAAAGCAAAAGCAATCACCACTCCGCTCGTGGCAAAAACAACCAAAAGATCTACCAAACCTTTTTTGTGTTTGACGACCGGAGTTGGCTCACAACAGGCTTTGCAAGCTTTCTTTTTTGCCAGACGTTTCACTGCTTTCTTAACCGGAGCTACTTTTTTGGAATGAACTTTTTTGGTTGGCATATCCTCCTAATTTTATTTTTTGATTTCTTGAGCCATTATAACAAAAAATTTTTAAAAAACGAAACTGTGGATAATTCTATGGCTTACACGACAAAAAAATTCGAAACATCTTTTTAAATTCTCATAGCCCTCATTCCCTCAGACGAATCACAGTCCTCCCACGGCACCCCTTCCCTACCAAATTGCCCATAAGTCGCTACGGATCGATACCGCGGCTTCTTGAGATCGAGTTTTTCGACAATTGACTCGAGCCTAAAATCAAATTTTTCTTTCACAAGATTAGTAAAATCCATTTTGCTTCCGCGCGACTTTTCGCCAACCGCGCGCACTTCGAGCATTATTGGTTCAGAACGACCAAGGGTGTAAGCCAACGAGACCATGGCAGATTCGGCGAGGCCTTGGGCAACAAGATGCTTGGCAACGTAGCGAGCCATCAAGGCGCCGGCGCGTTCGGCGCGCGATGGATCTTTACCGATTGGCGAACAGTCGCCGTGCGGAATGAGCGCCCCATAAAAATCCGCGGCCGGTCGTCGACCGCTCCCGCCAGCATCGGCGGCAAAACCGCGGCTCACGAACGAACCAATTGGATTGATAAAAATCTGTACGTTCTCGCTTCCAATAATTGGATAAACAACTCGCTCGAGCAAAGCCGACCTAACGTCATTCACAGCAACATCAGGAGCATGGCTCGCAAGTAAAGTGACTGCTGAAATTTTCTTCCCCTCCATAATCACCTGAGCCTTGCCGTCTTCTCCCAACCAATGAAACTGCGGATCGAGTTTTCGTAAATCATCAAGGCGACGAACCAAGCCTTGAGAAAGGACGTACGGCAACGGAAGAAACTCACGCGTCTCGCGAGTCGCATATCCGTTCACCACGACAGTATCGTACGAACCAACAGTTTTTTTCATTTCTTCGGACGATGGCTCAACATTTACAAATACCTCGATCTCGTCCTTATACCCAATCTCTGAATAAATCTGTTTTGCCAACGCCGCCACATCAAAATCAGCCGTGGAATTTACTTCCCCGCCAATCATTATCATTCCGTGCGAACCAAGAACTTTGATATCCAATCGGCTCTCCGGATCGCGACGCAAATATTCGTCAACAATTCCATCAACAATTTGATCACAAATCTTATCCGGATGCCCGGCCGCCAGGGCCTCAACTGCTTTTGGCATAGCGGCATTAGGTTAACAAATTTTTGAAAAATCTACAATCTGGATTATACTAAAGACATAATTCATAATCTTTTAAATATATGAGTGAAGAAATTAGTTCGATAAATTACAAGATTGAAGCCTTAACTTCAAAAATTGGTGATTTGACTACTGCCATCAAAGAATTAAGGGACAAAATCCCCTCAACCGATTCTGGAAATTATTGGGCCACAAAAAGCAATCTCGCCAGCGCCGTAAGTGAAATTAAAGGTGCCTGTTCCAAATAACCCTCAATCAAAAAACAAAAAATCACCGTCTCCTCAAGGTGATTTTTTGTTCCACATCAGCCCAACAGAACCGCATACATCTCTTTTGACAAGATGCCTAGCGAGAGAGTGTTAGACCTCTCGCCAAATTTAATGAACATGATCCTGTTGAGCTGGTATGGACGGCGGCTTTCGGGGGGCGAATTACGAATCTGCTACTAATCTACAAATCTACTAATTGGCTACGAATGTTTTTGCCTCTGGCTAAAGTCTCGAGTTTCCTTAAGACTTTGGTAAAGGCCCGCACGAATGCAAGTTGTGCGGGAGAGTTAAGGCCTCCGCGCTGTGCTTGTGCGGAGCCTTAAGAAGTTTGCCGTTCCGAGGAGGAAATCCTCCGGAGGTCCAACCGAGGGCAGGAAAACCCTGACCCAGAGACAGTTTGGCCAAACGCATTACGCAGGCCAAGGTGAGCTACAGCGGCGGGCGAGCTCAAACCTTAACTGTTTCCGGATCAGTATCCACGGTCCTCTCGGAACGGCAAATGAAGTGAGAAAAAAGGTGGGTGGGCGGCCGCGTTTTATTGGCCCGCAACGCGGCCGCCCTTATGAACCCTTGGGTTTTCTTGCCTCACCCGACCGTCGGAATTACCCGATCGGTTTTTATCCTCATCGCTTGCGCGACGAAGATGGCGAGGCAAATTCATGGTTCACCTCCTTCTCAACTAAACCTCCGAATAACTCGGGAGTTTGGTTGAGAGGAGGAGGGCGGCCGGGGTGCGGACCGAGCGCGCCCTCCTTAAGTTTCTCGCGACAATTTTCGTCCCCGCGAGAAATAGGACTAGGTTGTTGCCGGTTCGCGACGCCGGCTTGCTGGGGCCATGCCCACTGTTGGGATAACTCGCCTCAAGAAAACTCTCGTTGTTCGGTATACTCGGTTCCAAAAGCCAGCTCGTCGGAGACCTCTTTGCGCCCAGCTGATGAAACAGCCCTTCGCAAAGTTAATGCCTTTACGGCAAAAGGAGCTTTTATCCCGCTTAGCCTGGAAACCTCGCAGTGTTCCGAACTCTGTTCGTCTTCTATCAACAAGCCGAAGCTCTTTACCATGAGTCTTTACGACTCTGGGCTCTCTTACAGTTGGGATCATCCCCTTCATTAGATTCTTAACGAAGTGTGATTCTAGGTCGACTGCGGATATTGTCTCCGATCAGCCACCCTTCCCGTTCAGAGGTGAGCCTGCGCTACCATCCCAGTTGGACTTTATGTGAACCGCTACCACAGGCGCCAACAGTCCTGTGTCGCTTCTCGTATTATCTGCTCATCAAGCCTCCTTTCGGCTTGGGTGCCTGGGTGGTTGCGACAGTTCCTTTCCGAGACCCAGTGACTCGGGAGGAACTTCGGGTCCGTACCTAGACGAACCCGCTGTGGTAGCGACGCGTCATTGCGTACTCCACTTGCGCGATTGGCCCGCGCTTTGCCGCCTCGTGGTGTCCGAGGTCTTTTACCCGTCCCCTTCCTCGCCCCGATGCGTTGAGGTTTTTTGGGGGGTTCCCGGATGGGGACAGGTCATGATACCGAGAACGTTCCCTGTTTCCTCCAGTCTCGGCACTGGAGGAGGGTCGGAGTTAGGGTTTGCTTAGACAAACCCCGAGGGATAACCCATCCGGGCCTCCTCTGCCATGTCGTCCACGAGGGAAGCATGGCGGCTGTGGAAGGGATTTGCCGTGGGCGGAATCCGGCCGGCGGCGCGCTTGGCGCGCCCGATGCGGCGGGAGGCCCGGTGGCCGTTCTCCCTTCCTGTTCCTCATGGTTTCACGGCGTCGACACGACGCCGGACAACCAAGGGACTTCCGGAAATATCAGCTTTCCGAATCCGACGACTTCAGAGGCGCATGGCGCGTGAAGAATCGGGTGGCTCGGAAACGGTGATTTCCAGAAATCCTCTGGTTGAAACAAAAACAGGCCTATATATCCAAAGAGAGATACAAAGGCCTGCATTTTAACCGCTTTCCCCCGCGGTTTGGGGCTCTCTCCGTTTAGTTTTAATGGATCGCTGGGGTACCAGATC
>Ga0233425_10006716_pt1 | contig 16775 bp, 13 predicted proteins | sample Watercolumn_Towu_2_FD_181712 | JGI IMG/M metagenome (GOLD analysis project Ga0233425, IMG submission 181712) | Freshwater microbial communities from Lake Towuti, South Sulawesi, Indonesia - Watercolumn_Towuti2014_140_MG | ecosystem: Environmental > Aquatic > Freshwater > Lake | place... | reverse complement strand
CCTATCTCTGGAGCACAGGCTCAACAGCTTCATCGATCACCGTTTCCTCGCCAGGAACCTATTCGGTGACGGTGACTCACCCAAGCTCCTGTAAAAACTCCGACGCCGTGAATATCGTTGTAAAATCATTGCCTACCGTAGGCCTGACGTTCAGCAACCCGGAGATCTTCTGTCCTACCAACAGCGGCAGGCCGCTTACGGAAGGTACGCCGTCCGGCGGAACCTATATCGGCTCCGGTGTGACAGGTAACACCTTCAATGCCTCGGGCGCCGGGCAGGGTACCTATGTGATCCTTTATAACTACACAGGTCCTAACGGATGCTCGAACATCGCCAAAGACACCTTAAGGGTATATGCCTGTGTCGGTGTCGAAGAGCTGGAGAACGATCTTGGCCTGAACGTTTATCCTAACCCGAACAACGGTACCTTCACCCTCGAAGTATCGACGGGTAAAGAGATCGATGCGAAACTGCAGATCATCACCATTGACGGAAGGCTGGTGTACAACGATGTGATTGCCGGTAGCGGCGTCATGACGAAAGCCATCGATATTTCCGAACTGGCCAATGGCATCTATTACCTGAAGCTCGAAACCAGGGATACAGCAAGAACCTACAAGGTTCTGAAGCAATAATCGCATAGCGTAAAAAAATGATAAAGCCCTCACGATTTACGGTGAGGGCTTTTTTATTTAGTGGACCTGCCGGGCATTCCAAAGATCTCCTGTCACTTTTTGGCGTATTGGAAAAAAAATAGTTTCTTTGCACCGTCTCCATGACCAGCACTTTATACATAAAGAAAAAGTGTAAGGCTCGCCAGAGCCGCTGATCCTATCGTGCATCAAAACCACAGGTGGTTTTAGCACACACAGAAATCAATAATTAGTTTAGTACATTTAACAGGCGATAAAGCCTATCATGCGTTTATTTTCAGAAATATGATTATTTTAAAATTCGGAGGAACCAGCGTCGGAAGCGCAGAGCGGATGAAAGCGCTCGTAAAACTGATCCATGACAATAAGCCGAAGATCGTCGTGCTTTCGGCGATGAGCGGTACCACTAATGCCCTGGTGGACATCTGCCACCGGCTCTACCAAAAGCAGCACGAGACTGCCAATGAGGCGATCAGCCGCCTGGAGCAGACTTATATCGCTGAAGTGGATAAGCTATACCATGTGGAGGAATTTCTTACCAAAGGCAAAGACCTGGTGAAGCATCATTTCAATTACCTGCGCTCCTTTACGCTCGATATGTTCACCGCGAACGAGGAGAAGGCGATCCTTGCCCAGGGGGAGCTGCTGAGCACAGCCCTGTTCTTTTTTTACCTGCAGGAAAGCGGTATCCGGGCTGAGCTTCTGCCGGCGCTTAATTTTATGCGCATCGACGGGAACGATGAGCCCGATCTTTCCTATATCGAAAAGAACCTGCGGGCGGAGCTGGTAAAGCATCCGGGCATTGACCTTTTCATCACGCAGGGTTACATCTGCCGTAATGCCTTTGGGGAGATCGACAACCTGAAGCGCGGGGGAAGCGATTACACGGCCTCTATCATCGGTGCAGCCATCAAAGCCGGCGAGGTGCAGATCTGGACCGACATCGACGGCATGCATAACAACGACCCGCGCATCGTTTCCAAAACGCATCCCATCCATGAGCTGAGCTTTGATGAAGCGGCGGAGCTAGCGTATTTCGGCGCCAAGATCCTGCATCCGACCTGCATCCTGCCGGCACAAAAGCGGAACATTCCCGTGCTGCTCAAGAACACCATGCAGCCCGAAGCGCAGGGCACGCGGATCTCCAACATAGAGCCTGCCGAAGGCATCAAAGCGGTGGCCGCCAAAGACGGGATCTGTGCCATCAACATCAAAAGCGACCGCATGCTCCTGGCCCATGGGTTCCTGAGAGCGGTGTTCGAAATTTTTGAGCGCTATAAAACTTCCATTGATATGATCACCACCTCTGAGATTGCCGTATCGCTGACGATCGACAATACAAGGTTCCTGAAAGAGATCGTGAAGGAGCTGGAGGACTTTGCCAACGTGGATTACGAAGAACATCAAACCATTATCTGCATTGTCGGCAACATCCCGAAAGACAAGGCCGGCTATGGGTTCAAGGTGCTGGAAGCCTTCAAGCACATTCCTTTGCGCATGGTATCTTACGGAGGCAGTGCCAATAATGTGAGCGTGCTGATCAATTCGCACCATAAGAAAGAAGCGCTGACCGCTCTGAACAAGGGATTGTTTGGATATCAGGGGTAGTGAGTATAGAGATGGGAGTAGTGAGATGGGAGTGAAGAGAGAGAGGTCCCGAGAGGTGAGACCCGCAGCCAGGGCCGAAAACAACAAACATTGGATAAAGGTAATGGACCGTCTGCAATGGACATTAAAAAAACGGAGCTTTAAGTTTAAGAATTTATGTTTGATAAAAAGACGATAGAACGCTTACAGCGCTATAAAACACCGTATTACTATTACGATACGGCGCTGCTGAAGCGGACACTGGCTATGGTGACTGAGGAAAGCCGGAGCTATGGCTACCATGTGCATTATGCCTTTAAGGCCAATGCCAATCCCGGGATCATCAGCCATATCAGGGCTGCCGGCCTTGGCGCCGATTGTGTAAGCGGCAATGAGGTGAAATGCGCCTATGAGAACGGCTTTGATCCGGCTCAGATCGTATTTGCCGGCGTGGGTAAAAGCGACGATGAAATTAATTATGCCCTGGATAAGGAGATTTTCTGCTTCAATTGCGAAAGCATGCATGAGCTGAAGGTGATCAATGAGCTGGCGGCAGCCAAAGGGAAAAGCGCTTCCATTGCGCTTCGCATCAATCCGAATGTGGATGCCCATACGCATAAGTACATCACGACCGGGCTCGAGGAAAATAAGTTCGGGATCAATCCCTATGAATTTGAGGAGGTGATCGCTTTGTTGAAAAGCCTGAGCCACGTTAAGCTCATTGGTCTGCATTTTCACATCGGCTCGCAGATCACCGACCTGTCGCCTTTCAGGCAGCTGTGTCTGAAGGTGAATGAGATCAATGCCTGGTTTTTTCAGAAGGGCTACGACCTGCCGGTGATCAACGTTGGCGGTGGTGTAGGCATCAATTACCGTGAGCCGGACAAGGAAGCCATCATCGATTTCGCGGCTTACTTCAATGTATTTCATGATTTTATGGAGCTCAGGGCGGGGCAGCAGCTTCACTTTGAGCTGGGCCGGGCCATCGTGGCGCAATGCGGAAGCCTGATCAGCAAAGTGCTGTACATCAAGAACGGCATCAATACCAATTTTGCGATCCTCGACGCCGGGATGACGGAGCTGATCCGCCCCGCTCTGTATCAGGCCTATCACAACATCGAGAACCTTAGCTCTTCGTCCGGCGAACGGCTGAAATACGATGTGGTGGGACCCATCTGCGAGAGCAGCGATTGCTTTGGGAAGGCGATCGATCTGCCGCTCACACAGCGTGGCGATCTCATCGCGATCCGCAGTGCAGGCGCCTATGGCGAGGTGATGGCCAGCAGGTACAACCTCCGCGATGAGGTGAGGAGTTATTTCAGCGAGTAATGATACGGTAAAGACCTGGAACACTTCTCGATTGCGCCCGAAGTGACAGGATAATCTCACAGTCAGTTCGAGTGTTTTTCGCCTGCCTCCTGCGAAAAATGTATCGAGAACGACTTGGGAGGGACATTTTCCGACTTTGCTCTAAGGGGCATTAGATTAAGCTTTGTCATTTCGACCCTACCTGCGGAAGGCAGGCGCAGTCGGGAAAGACAAAGTAAGGTTACACGCAGAGCTCCGGCATTTTAACCCTTCGCTTGACACCTATGCTGCAGCATGGTAGCACGATCATGGTCAGGTCTTCTGCTTTTTCTTTTTAGCCGCCGGAAACAAAATATTGTTCAGGATGAGGCGGTAGCCCGGTGAGTTGGGATGCAGGTTGAGGTCGGTCGGCGGGTCCTCTACGCGGTGCTGGTAGTCTTCGGGGTCGTGGCCTCCGTAAAAGGTCCAGGTGCCCTTGCCGTGGTCGCCGTGGATGTAGCGCGCTTCGTTGTAGGCTTTCGATTCGCCCAGGACCAGGATGTTTTTCTTGATGTAATTTTTGTTGAATGCCGTGGTTTGTCCGTAAAAGCCTTTGATGGTCTGGGTGTGGTTCTGGCAGAGCATGGTAGGCACAGGGTCCCATTTGGCGGAAAAGTCGAAAAGGGTAAACACATCGGTGGCCTCCGTCATGCCGTATTGCACGCGGGTGGTTGTCGCGTCGATGGTGGAGAACTCGTATTCATAAGGATTGGTGCTGAGCTGGTATTTCTCGAAGGCGTAGCCCTTGCTATAGTCGATCTTGCGGTTCATTGCCGGATCAGCGGGGTCGTGGTCGAACATCGTTTCGCAGATATCGATGCCTTCGCAGGCCAGGGCGATATCGTAGCTGTCGGTAGCGCTGCACATGGCGAAGAGGAAGCCGCCGGTAAATACGTAATCATTGATCTTTTTGGCCACGGCGAGTTTCAGCTGCGATACCTTTGCAAAGCCGAGGCGCTTGGCGGTGGCTTCGTTGTCGCGCACCTCGTTCTGGTACCAGGCGCTGTTGGCGAAGCCGGCATAGAAGCGGCCGTATTGGCCGGTGAAATCCTCGTGGTGCAGGTGGAGCCAGTCGTAGTCTTTCAGCTTGTCGCCGATGATCTCGTCGTCGTACACCACATCGTATGGGATCTCAGCATACTTCAATACCAGCGTCACCGCGTCGTCCCAGGGCTGCTTGATCTTCGGGGAATACACGGCGATCTTGGGCGCTTTTTCCAGCTTGATGGCATCCTGGTTCACTTCCGGGTTGGCGATCTCCGCGAGGATGCCGTTGGCCTGCGCATCGGAGATCACCTCGAAGGTAACGCCGCGGATCGTGCATTCGTTGGCCACAGGCTTGGAGTTAGGGATTAAAAAGCTCCCGCCGCGGTAATTGGTGAGCCATTGGATCTCCAGCTCGCCCTTGAGGGCCCAGTAGGCAATGCCATAGGATTTCAGGTGGTTCTTTTGCGTTTCATCCATCGGCAACAGCAGATAGCTTGCCACGCTATGGAGAGAAAGCAATAAAAAGACAGGGAGTAAAAGCAGCTTTTTCATGACGTTCTAAATTACGGAATTCTTTGACCGAATGCCGTTAATAGCTGTTAAATATTAGCCGTGGTAAACTCTCGAGAACACGATCCGCCCGTTTTCGATTTGCAGGACCTCTCCCACCGCAAGGTCTTCCTCTCCCTCCACGTGGCGGATGTATTCCATGAATACCTGCTCCTCATCGGCGGTGAGCCTGATCACTTCATAGCGCAAGGTCGGGAGGCGGTCGAAGGCATCCTGCCACCAGCTTCTCAGGGCTGTCTTGCCTTTGATGAGGCCTTTGGTCTCGGGAAGGCGCGCTTTTAATTTCGGGCTGTAGTGTTGCGCCTGTTCATCATAAAGCGATAAAAGCTTTTCGAGATTGTGTTCGTTGAACGCCTCGAACCAGGTGACGGCGATGTGTTTGTTGGAAGTAGAAGTAGTCTGCATGATTTATTTCAGATGTTCGATAGTAGGAGCGCTTTTAGCTTTCCAGCCGATGTTTCCCTGCACCACTTTGCCTCTTCTTACCCGGCAGCTGAGCATCAGGATCAGCGAGGTGAGGACAAGGGCGGCAAATTTCAGCCGGCGGGCATGAAGAAGTGCGATCAGTTTATGCGAAAAGCCGCCGCTGCTCACATCCTTACGGTTGAAGGTCCCGCAAGGCACCTCGTGGTTTGTCAGGTAATCTGAGATCTCTTCCGGCGTTTTATCGGTGAAGTCGATGACGGTGATGCGGCAGCTTTTGCAATAATTGCCTTGCTCACCCGGTTTTCCGGCATCGAGTCTTTCATGGCAGGGCTTTCTGATTTCAACAAGTGGCTGGTGCATAAGATCGGGTTTAAGCCCTCTGCAATTTACAAAAAAATCGCGTAAATAGTGGTATCTTTCAGCATGCTAAAAACACTGTTCGCTTTCCTGGGAATTGCCCTGGTTTTGAGCTCCTGCTCCGAAAATAAAATAGCGGTGGACCTGATCATCCATGATGCCACGATCTATTCGGTGGACTCCTCTTTTACGGTTTATGAAGCGATGTGCATCAGTGGCGGCAGGATCATAGAGATGGGAAGCAACAGGGCCATCCTGAAGAAATACGAAGCCAGGGAAACGAAGGAGGCCAAAGGGAAGTTCATCTTCCCCGGCTTCATCGATGCACACTGTCATTTTATGGGATACGGCCTCGGCCTGCAGCAGGTCGATCTGACGGGAACCGGATCATTCGAAGAGGTATTGACCAGAGTGCTTGATTTTGCTAAGCGGGAAAAAGCCTTCCCGGAGGAAGCAAGCCGTTCGACAAGCGGCAGTCAGGGAGAGACAGCCTGGATCATCGGCCGTGGCTGGGATCAGAACGATTGGGATAAAAAGGAATACCCGACGAAGGAGAAGCTGGACAGCTTGTTTCCACATACGCCGGTGTTCCTCACACGCATCGACGGGCATGCGGCCCTGGCGAATGCCAAAGCGCTTCAGCTGGCGCAGGTGGATGAAAACACCTCTTTGGCTGGCGGTGAGCTTTTAAAGAATGGAAGCAGGCTCTCGGGCATTCTCATTGATCATGCGGTAGACCTTGTGCAGGCGGCGGTCCCGCAAAGCAGCAGGGAAAAGAGGTATACGGCCTTGTTGAATGCACAAAACAATTGCCTTGCCGCAGGGCTCACTACTGTTGACGATGCCGGCGTGATGTACCAGGATGTGGAAGCGATGGACGAGCTGCAAAAAGCCGGTAAGCTTAAGATGAGGATCTATGCGATGCTTTCCGACAGCGTTCCCAACTATCAGCATTACCTCGATAAAGGCCCTTATAAAACGGAACGCCTGAACGTGCGTGCGTTTAAATTCTATGCAGACGGTGCCCTGGGCTCCCGCGGTGCCTGCCTGTTTAAGGATTATGCCGACAAGCCTCACTGGAGAGGCTTCCTGCTGAGCGATATGGCGCATTTCAAAGCCTATGCGGCAATCATGGATCAGAAGGGCTTCCAGATGAATACTCATTGTATCGGTGATTCGGCCCTGAACATGGTGATGGATATCTACATCCGTTACTGCAATGAGAAAAAGGACCATCGCTGGCGGATCGAGCATGCACAGGTGGTAACGCCCGATGATTTTAAAAATTTCAGTGAGGACATCATTCCTTCCGTGCAGCCGACCCATGCCACCAGCGATATGTACTGGGTGCAGGAGCGCCTGGGCGCGGCGCGGGTGAAGTATGCCTATGCCTACAAAGACCTGCTGGATGCTGCAGGCACCATTGCCCTCGGAACCGATTTCCCGGTGGAGGATATCTCTCCTGTCAAAACCTTTTATGCAGCGGTGGTCCGTAAAGACGCCAAAGGCTATCCGCCGAACGGCTTCCAGATGGAGAACGCGCTGAGCCGGCAGCAGGCCATCCGCGGCATGACCATCTGGGCGGCCTATTCCAATTTTGAGGAAAGGGAAAAAGGAAGCCTGGAACCCGGCAAGTACGCGGATTTTGTGATCCTCGATACCGACCTTATGAACTGCAAAGAGCATGCTATTTTAAAAACGAAAGTGCTTTCCACCTTTATCAACGGAGAGAATGTATTTTCATCGAACTGAGTTGTGATAGTTTTCTATGGGATATAAAAGTTTAAAAGCCTGCCTGGACGACCTTGAACGGAACGGGCACCTGGTGCGCATCAGAGAGGAAGTGGACCCGAACCTGGAAATGGCGGCCATTCATCTGAGGGTACATGAAATGGGCGGCCCCGCCCTCCTGTTCGAAAAGGTGAAAGGCTCTTCCTTTCAGTGCGCTTCCAATATATTCGGGACGCTTGAGCGGAGCAAGTTCATCTTTCGCGATACGCTGGAAAAAATGCAGACGCTGGTGGAGATCAAGAACAACCCGGTAAAGGCTTTGAAGAATCCCTTTAAGTATGCTAACGTTTCGCTCACTGCCCTTTCGGCCCTGCCTCTGAAAAACCCCTTGTCGAAGCCGGTGCTGTTTAGGGAAACCACGATCGGTCACCTGCCTTTGATCAAGCACTGGCCGATGGACGGAGGCGCCTTTGTGACGCTGCCACAAGTGTATACGGAGGACATCGACAAGCCGGGAATTATGAACTCCAACCTGGGGATGTACCGCATCCAGCTCGATGGCAACGACTATATCCTGAATAAGGAGATCGGCCTGCACTACCAGATCCACCGCGGGATCGGCGTGCACCAGAGCAAAGCCAACAGAAAGGGACAGCCGCTTAAAGTATCCATCTTTGTGGGCGGCCCGCCGAGCCATACCTTATCGGCGGTGATGCCTCTGCCCGAAGGGCTGAGCGAAATGACCTTCGCGGGAGCTCTTGGCAACAGGCGCTTTCGCTATGTCTACCGCGATGGATTCTGTATCAGCACCGATGCCGATTTTGTGATCACCGGGGAGGTGTATCCGCAGGAGAACAAGCCCGAGGGGCCTTTCGGCGATCATTTGGGCTATTACAGCCTGAAGCACGATTTTCCACTGATGCGCGTGCACAAAGTGTATCACCGCGAAGGAGCCATCTGGCCGTTTACGGTGGTCGGGCGCCCGCCTCAGGAAGATACCAGCTTCGGGCAGCTCATCCACGAGATCACCGGCGATGCTATCCGTCATGAATTGCCGGGAGTGAAGGAAGTGCATGCGGTGGATGCCGCCGGCGTGCATCCCTTGCTCCTGGCCATCGGCAGCGAGCGTTACACGCCTTACAGCCAGACGAAGCAGCCTTCGGAGCTTCTCACCATTGCCAACCATATTCTTGGAAAAGGACAGCTGAGCCTTGCCAAATACCTGTTCATCACTGCCGATGACAGCAACCGGCTCAGCACACACGATGAGTCGGCGTTTTACCAGTACATGCTCGAGCGCCTCAACCTAAGACGCGATCTGCATTTCTATACCAATACCAGCATTGATACGCTCGACTACAGCGGCACGGGCCTTAACAGCGGCAGCAAGCTCGTTGTGGCGGCTTACGGCGATAAGATCAGAGAGCTTTCCGGGGAAGCCCGCGCACAGCACCGGGAGCTACTTAGCTTCGTCAACCCGCAGGTGGCCATCCCGGGAGTGCTGGTGTTGCAGGGAAGCAAATTCGAGAGCTATCAAAAAGCGAAAGAGGAGTTCGCGCACTTCGACCGCGAAGTGGGGGAGAAGCAAATCGACCTGAAAGGCTTCCCGATGATCGTGATTGCCGACGATGCGGGCTTTACAGCCGCTACGCTCAAGAACTGGCTCTGGGTCACCTTTACACGTTCCAACCCCAGCCATGATATTTATGGCATCAACCCCACCACAGAGTTCAAGCACTTCGGATGCGATAACATGATCATCGATGCCCGCGTGAAGCCGCATCATGCGCCGGCGCTGGAAAAAGACCCGGCTATCGAGAAGAAGGTCGATAAGCTGTTTGAAAAGGGAGGGAGCCTGAACCATTTGACCTGATCCGACAGCTGCCTTCGAGAGCCTCAGGCAGCTGGTTGTACTGTTTGAAACGGAGCTTCGTCACGATGTGTCGTGATAAGGTAGCGCATAAGCGTTAAAGCCGGTGGCTGAGGCTCCCGAAGCCACCGGCTCAGTTATTCAGGCAAATTCTTCCTTTGCCTCAGGTAAAGCACATCACCTACCTTGAGCTTGGCATCGGGCTTCAGGCGGTTCTTCTTGCAGAGCATGCTCAGGCGGATGCCGTGCAGCTGCGAGATGGATTTCAGGGTTTCATTCTTTTGCACCACGTGGTACGGCTCCAGGGCCTTGCGGCGTTTTCTCTCGATGTAAATTTTTTGGCCATACTGGATCTTATCGTTCTTCGAAAGGTCGTTGTATTCCAGCAGGTCGTCGAGCTCAATGTCGAAGTCGTGCGCGATCTTGTAGTAAGAATCGTTCTCGCGGGCAATCACAAATTTGATGCGGTTGAAGCGGTACACTTCCCTTAAGGCCAGCTGGGGCTTTACCTCTTCATTCGACGGGAAATTGAGCTTCGGCGTTTTCTCGATCGTATTCAGCTCGTTGAGCTTATAGCGTTCGATGAGCTCGATCAGGCGCTCCGGGTACTTGGGATCGGTCGCATAGCCAGCGGCTTTCAGCCCGTTGCACCAGCCTTTGTAGTCGGTAATAGGCAGCTCGAACAGAAAGGCGTAGCGTGAGCGCGAGTAGAGAAACATGCTGTGGTCGGAGTAGGAGTCGAGGACGCTCTCGTATTTGCGGAAGCATTCGTCTTTCGCATCGTCGTCCATCGTATAGGTTTCCCCGCTCCATTCCTTGTGGCATTTGATCCCGAAATGGTTATTGGCCTTTTTGGCCAGGTCGCTGTTGCCGTTGCCGCTTTCCAGCATGCCCTGTGCCAGCGTGATGCAGGCCGGCACTTTGTGCAGGTACATCTCCTTGATGGCATCGTCCTTATATTTAGCGATGTAGTCTTCGGGCGTGAATGCTTTTTGGGCATACAGGCTGCGAAGGCTCAGGCAAAGTATAATTATCCGGAATGGTTTCATGTTCTTTTCCTCCCCCTGCCCCCTCCCGAGGGTGACACGCTCTTTAAAGCGTTTTCTTTTTTAGTATTTTGTCTTTTCTCCTTCAAAACCGCTTTCTCTTTGGCGCTCATCTTTTCCGTGCTGGCCGTGAAAGCATAAGGCGATAAGGAAGCCATGTGCTCCGACAGGAAGTTATACGTCTCCTTCGGATATACGTTATAGCTTTCGCGGAGCGTCCAGCCTACCGCCTTCTGCACAAAATATTCCGGGTCAGCGAGGAGGTTCCCGATCAAGCCAATCACCTCCTCAAAGGGCAGATGCTGCTTCCGGGTGCGCGCGTAATAAAACAGCGCTACCAGCGATTGCCGCCTTTCCCACAGATTTTTGGAGCGGTTCCAGGAGTGAATGTGCCTGAGCATGCTCTCCCGTGTTTCCTGTCCTTCCACCAGGCGCGAAAGGAACTTGGAGAGGTTGTCGGAATGTCCCCAGTTGTCAACGTACCTGACCCATGCCGGCAGCACCTTCAGCTGAGCCTTTGCGGGAATGTGCTTGTAGTTGCGATCGAGAAAGATAAAGGCGAGGTTACGGGCTTCGAAGCTTTGGCTGTTGCGAAAGATGCTGTCGTAGATGAGAAATGTTTTCTCGCGGTCCTCGCTGTGAAAGCTAAATCCTTTTTTGCCAAGCTCGTTCTGTGCTTTGGTGCTCAGGCCATACACATGGTGCCCGGTGCTCATGTATTGCTTCGTCCTTTGGGCGCTTTCTTTGCTGATATGGGAAGAAAGGGCTTTTAGGGTATTTTCCAGTTCTTTGGTATATTTGTTAGTAGCGAGTGCCATCCCTCTCAAAAATACTAACAATGCAACATTCAAAACCCATTTTGTCGGGCCTTCTATTCACAGGTTTGTGTTTAAACAGCCCTGCCCAGATCACCTACCCGGTCTCTAAAACCGTCAGGCAAAGCGATGTATACCACGGTGTGACCGTGGAGGACCCTTACCGCTGGCTGGAAGACGATAATTCCGCAGAAACCAAAGCCTGGGTGGCGGAGCAAAATGCGGTGACCAATGCTTACCTGGCCACGGTGCCTTACCGCGGGAAAATCAGGGAACGCCTGACGGAGCTTTGGAATTTTGATAAGATGACGCCGCCCTTTAAAAAGGGGAAGCTGTTTTTCTCCTTCAGGAACAACGGCCTGCAGAACCAGTCGGTGCTCTATTCCCAGGCTTCGCTGCTTGATAAGCCTGTGGTTGTGCTCGACCCCAACCTGCTTTCCTCCGACGGCACCACTTCGCTGAGCGGAATGGCTATTTCAAAGAACGGAAACTACCTGGCTTATGGCATTTCAAAAGCAGGAAGCGACTGGGTGGAGATCCATGTAAAAGATATTGAAAGCGGGAAGGACCTGGCGGATATCATCAGCTGGGTGAAGTTCTCGGATATTTCCTGGAAAGGCGATGGCTTCTACTACAGCCGTTATGATGCGCCGAAAGGCGATAAAACCTTCACACAGAAAAATGAATTTCATAAGGTATATTTTCATACGCTGGGCAGGCCGCAAAGCGAGGATGCGCTGGTATATGAAGACAAGGCGCATCCCGACCGGAATTTTTCGGCACAGGTCACGCATGATGAGAATTACCTGATCATTTATGGCAGCGAGACTACCAGCGGGCAGAGCCTGATGGTGAAAGACCTCTCGAAGCCCGGCTCCAAAGCTCTGGAGCTGGTCACCAACTTCGACAATGAATATAGCGTCATGGAAAACATCGGTAACCAGCTTTATGTCTATACCAATTACAAGGCGCCGAATTACCGCCTCATGAAGATCAGCCTGAATAACCCAGGCATCGGGAGCTGGGAAGACGTCCTTCCCGAAGGCAAGGACCTCCTGGAAGGCGTGTCGTTCAGCGGCACAAAGATCATTTCCAACTACCTGAAGGATGTGTCTTCCCGGCTATATGTGCATGACCTGTCGGGCAAGGTGGAAAAAGAGATCTCCCTGCCCGGCCTGTGTAAGGTCAATGGCGTGTATTCCAACCGCGAGGATGACTTTATGACTTACTCCGTGGTGTCTTATACCACACCGGAGGAAGTGTATTTCTATGATGTGAAAGCCGGGACCAGCAAGCGGATCTTCAAGCCCATCAGCTCGTTCAGATCGGCAGATTATGAAACGAAGCAGGTCTTCTATAAAAGCAAGGACGGCATGAAGGTGTCGATGTTCATCACGCACAAAAAAGGATTGGAGCTGAATGGCAAAAATCCGTGCTTTGTATTTGGCTACGGCGGCTTTAATATCTCCTATACGCCGGAGTTCAGGATCGACCGCGCGTTGTTCCTGGAGGCTGGCGGCGTTTATTGCGTGCCGAACCTGCGGGGCGGCGGCGAGTACGGGGAAGACTGGCACATGAGCGGAACCAAATGCAAGAAGCAGAATGTGTTCGATGATTTCATCGCTGCCTGCGATTACCTGGTGGAGAACAAGTATACGAGCCATGAGAAGCTGGCCATTCACGGCAGGAGCAACGGCGGCCTGCTGATCGGCGCGGTAATGACGCAGCGGCCTGACATTGCCAGGGTAGCTATCCCGACAGTGGGTGTGCTCGATATGCTGCGCTTTCATCTGTTTACCATTGGCCGTGCCTGGACGGTTGATTACGGTTGCAGCGAGAACAAGGAAGAGTTTGCCTGCCTCTATAAATATTCCCCGCTTCACAATGTTAAGAAAGCGGCTTATCCTGCAACGCTGATCCTCACAGGCGATCACGACGATAGAGTAGTGCCGGCGCATTCCTTCAAGTTTGCTGCGGCCTTACAGAAAAACAATACCGGTAAAAATCCGACGCTGATCCGCATTGATGTGAATGCGGGACATGGCTCCGGAAAGCCTACGGATAAGCAGATCGCAGAGTTTGCCGATATGTGGAGCTTTGTGTTTTACAACCTGGGAATGACGTATTAGAAAATAGAACGCAGATAACGCGGATGATTATGATAGTGCAATTGAACACGGATTAAACGGATCGAACAGACTGGAACAACGATAGAGGCAGATGGTGGTGATTTAAATTCTGTAAAAACAGCATTATCTTGTTCTGTGCGATCTGTCAGATCAGTATCACACATGTTCTCATTTGCCTCTAATCATTTTGTTCTGAATCTGTGCAAATCTGCTGAATCCGCGTCATCTGCGTTCCCTTTTAGAGCCTACTAAAAACCGTAGCCTTTGAAGTTTTTCATGAACTCAGAAGCCGGGATCGGCTTGTTGATCTCCAGGTCGAAGTACTCGTAGCTTTCGAACAAGCCCACCTCGTCGTAAATGATCACGCATACCGGGAGCAGGGTTTTATCATCAATGTAGAAGAGCGCTTTTTTGCAGTAAAAGGTGGGAACCTTGATCACGCTGCCTTTTTTGAGATAGCCGTAATCATCGTACAATTTGTTTTTGGTGCGCACCATGTAATCGTTCACCACAAATTTGGCAGCAATGCTGGATACCGTTTCCTTGTCCTGTACCACATAGTCGTGGTAGCCGAACGAATTATTTTCATACACAAAGAGGTGGCAGTTCATTTTATTTTTCTCCACCTTGTTGGGCATCAGCGTCAGGTGTTTGGCGATCTGGTCTTTCTCCTTGCTGAGGGCAATGGCGATGGTTTTTCCGATGAACTCGAAGCCCAGCTCGAAAATGGTGAAGTGCTGGTTCTTGCGCATGAGGTTGCCGCTGGGATCGAGGTTGAGTGTGAAGTAGGGAAACACGTGCGGCTTTACAACGCATTTATTCTTAGACAGGTCGGCGTTGTACAGCACCTCCAGCTTTTTTTCGGCATTGCGCAGGTAACACTTGCGGGGCATGGCCTGTACCTTGATGGATGTGCTGGCGGCAGCGTAACCGGTTTCCACACGCTCCAGCGATCTCATGTTGCAGCGCAGGTAGCTGTTCTTTTTTACAGAGTCCATCATGTCGGTGATGATCCTGAATTCTTTCAGCTGTTCTTTGGAATACTGAGCCGACAGGACATAAGAATACAGGGAGAGTATCAGGAGGCCGTAAAATTTCATAGTTTGTTTAAAGGTAACGGTTATGTTAGTATAATACAAATGCGGGCCGGTTATTTTTAGTAAATTTATCCCGGGTTTACACGGCTTTTGGCTGTTTATCCTTTTATACTCTAAACTCATTCTTATGAACCCTATTCTAGGTATTATACCGGCGAGGTACGCGTCTACCCGCTTTCCCGGAAAGCCCCTCATCAACATCCTGGGAAAAACCATGATCCAGCGCGTGTACGAGCAGGCGGTGAAATCCCCTTTGCTTACCGACGTCTACGTGGCTACCGACGATCAGCGCATCTATGACCATGTGCAGTCTTTCGGAGGCAACGTGGTGTTTACGCGCGAAGACCATCCCAGCGGCACCGACCGCTGCTTCGAAGCCTTTCAGCAGATCGACGATGATTACGATTACATCGTGAACATCCAGGGCGACGAGCCGTTTATCGACCCGACGCAGATCGACCTGCTGTGCGAGGTCTGTGATGGCCTGACCGAGCTGGCCACGCTGATGATCCCCGTGGACTCTCATGAGGTCCTGTTCGATCCGGGCGAGGTGAAGATCACGCTCAATACAAACATGGAAGCCCTTTATTTCAGCCGCATGGTCATTCCTTACATCAAAGGGAAGCCGGAAAGCGAATGGCACCTGCATCACACCTATTACAGGCATGTGGGCATGTATGCCTACAGGCGCGATGTGCTCGAGAAGATCACGAAGCTGAAGCCCTCTTCGCTGGAAAGCGCCGAATCGCTCGAGCAGCTGCGCTGGCTGGAAAACGGGTTTAAAGTACAGTGCGCCGTCACTACCTTCGACAGCCACTGCGTCGATACGCCGGAAGACATTGAGAAGGTGATCCGCTTAATGAACATCAAAGAATAATGGAAGAGAGGAATTTACTGTTTATCTGCGGCTTCATGGCCAGTGGGAAGTCGACACACGGCAAGCAGCTCGCCAGGAATATCGGCTATCACTTCATCGACCTGGATGATTACACCGAGACGAAGTTCGATCAGAACATCACCGAACTGTTTAAGGAAAAAGGTGAGGTGGAATTCAGGAACATCGAAACGGAATCGTTGAAGGAATGCATCCGCGATAACCGGAAAACGGTAATCGCCCTCGGAGGCGGCACGCCCTGCTTCAATCATAATCTGGAACTGATCAAAGCCTCCGGCAAGCTGATCTATCTGAAGATGGACCCGGAAGCACTTTACAAACGTGTGTTCGGCATCAAGGCCCAGCGCCCTTTGCTGGCCAGCCAGGAGGACAAGGAGATGCTGCAATACATCGAAACCTTATTGAAAGCACGCGAAGCCTTCTACAGCCAGGCCGACCTGGTCATCCATAACAACAACCTGCAGGAAGAGGAGATGAAAGAAGCCGTTGTACATTTTATGAGCTCATAAATGCGTGGAAGGCTGACCCTGATACTCGTCATGATGTTTTGCTCCGAAGGCTTTTCCCAGCTGGAGCTTCATCAGAATTACGGGATCAACGTCGGCTTTGTAGGGGCTATTGGCACGCACGTGCAGCGCTTCGGCTTTGTTTTTCAGGGATATTATGTGCAGCGTTTTGTGCAGATCAATGCCGCGGTGCGGGTCTACAATAATTTCAGGGATCTTGGTCCGCGCGGGGAGCATACAGAGTTCAACGGGGCCCTTGGCCTGTGCCTGGGCTATGGCAAGACCACCACAGAGATCAACCGCTTTATCAGCTCCATCGGCAATCAGACAGGCTATAAAAATTCCCTTGCCTATAGCTACAACGTCTGGTACAACAGGATTCACACCTCGCAGGTTACCGGCATCCTTGCCTTTCAGTTCGACCGTGTTTCTGTTGTGTTGGAGAACGACCTGCTGGCGAAGCCCATGCTCGACCGTTTTCGCACAGGCGCTTTCCTGCTACAGTACCAGGACCGCGACGTGCAATATGCCGTCAACTGCAGCCTCTGGACCGGCCGCATGGGGCAGAGCGTGAGGAACGATTCCCTGTTTCCCTACATCGGTTATTTAAACACAAAAGGCGGTACCTACGGTAACCTCTCGCATGGGCTGCTGAGCGCGCAGGTAAAAGTAGCCAACGATTACGGGCAGTACCTGCAGGGCAATGCAGGCATCGATGCAGAGCAGGTGCGGAATGCCGTGCAGAACCGTTTTATCCAC
>Ga0233425_10006715_pt1 | contig 16775 bp, 15 predicted proteins | sample Watercolumn_Towu_2_FD_181712 | JGI IMG/M metagenome (GOLD analysis project Ga0233425, IMG submission 181712) | Freshwater microbial communities from Lake Towuti, South Sulawesi, Indonesia - Watercolumn_Towuti2014_140_MG | ecosystem: Environmental > Aquatic > Freshwater > Lake | place... | reverse complement strand
GCCCAGGAACGCATGACCGACGCCGGCATCGACCCGGACGAACCGTCCTGGACGTAGCCCTCGGCCAGGGCGAAGGCGTCGGCCGCGGACAACCCCGTCATCGTGGCCTTCATCTGCCCATGGAGTGGCTGGTAGTGGGCCTTGAAGAGGTCGATCTGCTTGGACGCCTCGGGGAACTTGCACAGCAGGAAGAGGGCGTAGACGCGCAGCAACTGGCCCTCGGGGAAGTACCAGTCGTCGAAGAAGGGCGAATCGTGCGTGAACAGGAGCGCGATGGCGCCGTTCATGTCGTCGATGCGGAAGTGCGCCCAGGCCCGCTCGAACTGGGCCTCGAGCCAGAAGTCGCTATCGCGGCCGACCTTGGCCAGGTATTCGATGGCCCGGGGGTAGTTTTGGGCCGCGTAGAAGGTGCGGCCTACATTCAGCAGCAGGGCCTCCTGGAAACGCCCGGTGCGACCTGTGCGGTTGGCGACATCGTAGGCCTCGAGCAGCGGCTTGAGGGCCTCGTTGGGCTTGCCCTGTTGGTTCAGGACGACGCCTTGCAACATCAGCGCGTCGGCGTAGACGGGGGAGTCGGCCACGACGAGCTTGAGCAGGCCGAGCGTGAGGCCGAGCTTGCCCTGCCGGTAGTTCTCGCGGGCGGCGAGGTACGCCATGCGCGAGCGGGTGGGCTTGTCCACGTCGCCACCGACGTTCTGCGCGAACACGGGCTCGAGCACGGCGACATCGCCGACGCGATCGGCCAGGTTGAAGGCCGACTCGATGGCCTTCGGGGACCAGGCCGCCTGGGAGTCGACGCCGAGCGAGCGCGAGTACGCCATCAGCGCCCCGTAGGGCAGGTCGGACCGCACCAGCAGATCGCCGAGCAGGGCGTAGGCCTCGGAGCGGAAGGGCTCCCGGGTTGGATCCTGGACCAGGGCCACCAGGGCGTCGGCCGCCCGGGCGGTCTGGCCGCGGGCGACCTCGGAGGCGTAGTCCGCGAAGGCGGCCGCGTGCTCCTCCTCGGTGGGCGCGGTCTCGACCACGATCTCCACCGGGGCCTTGATCTCGAGCTTGTCGCCCTTGCCTGGCTTGGCTGCCCAGGCCATGTGCGCGGCGCTCGCTTGGATGATCAGCAACAGCGGGAGCAGCAACAGGGGGAGCGGGGCGCGGCGCATGTCAGTGCCCCTTTGCCTGGCCGCCGAAGCGGGACGCGCCCAGGGAGAGGGAGACGTTCTGCTTGACCGCCATGGTGTCGGTCTGGGCGTGGGACTCCACGAAGATGTCGTCACGCAGTTCGAAGCGCCAGGCGGCGCGCTTGCCGTGGAACACCCGCAGCCCCAGCCCCAGGGTGGCGCCCGGGGAGAAAGCCATGTCCCGGGTGGGCAGCACGCACTGCCCGACGTTGAAGCCCGCACCGCCCAGGAAGTAGAAGTCGTGGTGGAAGACCTTCTTGCCGCGCCAGTTGAGCTTGGCGTAGGCCGGGGTCCACTCCGCCGCGACGCTGGCCTGACCCAGGAAGCGATAGGCCTCGGGGGCGGTGTGGTAGGCCGGGCTCTCGAGCTCGAGGTAGGCGCCGGTCTTGAACCCGAACCCACCCGAGGCGGCGATCTCGAGCCCGAAGGTCTCGCTCGTGTGGAAGGCGAAGGTACCCCTCGCCAGCGGGGCGATGGTGAACGGATCGAAGGGCATCAGCCCCAGGTGGAGGCCGAACTCGGTGCGCTTCTCCATGCTGTAGAGGCGTTTCTGGACCACGGAGATCTCGGAGTCGCGGAGCAGGCCGAGATCGATGGGGGTGACCGTGTCCTGGGCTGCGGCCACGGACGCGTGGAGGCCGAGCAGCCCCGTCAGGAGCGTCAACAGGGAGGTGCGGCTGCGCATCGAAGGGGATCCTCGCGGTGGGGAGAGCTGGTTTTCGCCCGGTGGGCACACTCAGAAGGGAAGGCTGCGCGGCAGGTCGGAGACCGGACGGTAGTAGATCCGCACGTCGGCGTTGTAGTCGGGGACCTTGGTGCCGTGGAAGTAGACCGAGTTCTCGCCGGTCTCGTAGGTCCAGCCATCGCCGTAGATCGGCTCGCCTTCGGAGTCGATCTCGCAGTTCTCGACGCAGGCGGAGCGCTCGATCCGCACGTCGTCCACGTAGACGATGATCGTGTCCGGATCAGGGATGGAGTCGAGGGGGAACTGGTTCAGCAGGGAGTTGAGCAGATCGCCCAGGTTCTGCAGGTGCACGGAGAAGTCGGAGGGCGCGCAGAAGCTGGCGTCGTCGCCGGCGCAGGAACCGTCGGCGGCGGTGCAGGCCTCGATGGAGGAGAAGAACCCGCCCGTCGCCTCGGCGGCGATCTGGTACCGGCGGGTGCCCCAGGAGGTGCCGCCGCCGGAGTTGCAGTCGAAGCTGTGATCGACCGGGTCGTAGTTCGGCCCGATGACGGCGAAGGTGATGTCGATCTCGAACTCGTCGAAGAGCTCCAGGTAGGGGGTGGGGTCGTCCTCGCCCTGGGCCATCACGCGGGAGTTGTCGCCCTCGTCGGTGACGACGACGACGATGATGTTCGCGTCGGGGCGGATGAACCCGGCGTTGGTGCCGACCTCGGCCTCGGTGAACTGGGAGCCGGTGTGATCGAAGCAGACCGCGGGCGGATCCTCGGAGGCGCGGCAGAGCGCCAGCAGGGCGGACTCCAGCCCCTCCTCGTTGCCGGAACCGGCCTCGCGGGGTTCCCAGCCAGCTCCGCACACGCAGTCGAGGTAGTCCCAGGACACCTGGCCACCAGGATCGTCACCGCACTCGTAGTAGGGATCGTAGGGGATGCAGTTCTCGGTCTGGGTGCCGGTGCACTCGCCGGGCCAGGTGGTGGTGTCGCAGAGGATGCTCTTCGTGAAGGCCGCGGCGACATCGTCGGTGTTTTCTTCGTTGATCACGGCCGGGGTGCCGGTGAGGGTCCCGGCCTCGCCCGGCTCCAGCACATCGCCGTCGCCGTCGCAATCTTCGCGCGGATCGGCGGAGGTGGTGGTGATGGCGAGCTGGTAGTCGATGAAGCGTCCGCGCTGGGTGGTGTAGAGGACATAGTTGTCCACCGCATCGCCCAGGCCCTCGGTGGAGACGCCGGTGCCCTCCTGGGGATCCACGAGGCGCTGCACGAACGTGTTGAAGTTCAGGCCGAGCGCGCTGGCCTCGTCGTACATCGAGGCCGAGTTGTCGACCACGAAAAGGATGTCGGCCTCGTTCTGGAAGGAGGCCTGCTCGTAGCCCGCCAGGCTGAAGAACTCGTACCGGTTGCAGCCCGAGCACAGCGAGACGGAGAAGACGACCAGAGTCGCGAGGGCACGCACGGCGTCGGTTCCTCCGTGAGGTGGGAACGCAGTCTATGCGGCCCGTCGGCGGCGGCGCAAGTCAACCTTTGAACAACGTCGCCGCCGCGCCCAACAGGATGTTAGTATGCCTCCACCTCCGCCCCGGCTGTGCCCTGGGGCGACCCCCCTTGCTTCCAGACAAGGAGTCCTTCGTGGCCGGAACATCCGATCCCAGGGAGCAGCGGCAGGCCGAACGGCTGCCCATCAGGATGCTGGTGGAGTACGAGTCGAGCGAGGATTTCCTCATCGACTACACCGCGAACATGTCCATCGGCGGCATGTTCATCCAGACGAGCAACCCGCTCCCGGTGGGCACGCGCTTCCGCCTGCGGTTCCGTATCCCCGGGCGCCCGGATCCGGTGGACACCGTGGGCGAGGTCTGCTGGGTGCTCCCCCCGGAGGAGGCCGGCTGCATGCAACCCGGCATGGGCGTGCGCTTCGAGGACCTCGCCGAGCCCGACCGCCTGGCGGTCGAGCAGATGCTGGCGGCCTGGGAGTAGCCCCGGAACTGGCCCCCGCCCGAATGGCCCAGGGGAGGAACGCGGAGCGCACCGCCCCGGGGCTCAGGGATCGGCGGGCATGGTGGAGGTCGCCGGAGCACTCAGGCGTGCGAGGATGTCCTGGTAACTGCGCCGGAGGTCCTCCTCAGCGGCGTCCTCGGCGAGCGCTTCGATCGCGGGGATGGCCTCGGTCGCGCCGAGGCCGGCCAACCCGTCGGCGGCGGTGAGGCGGACGAGCGGATCATCGTCCTGCAGCATCCGCAGCAGTGGGCCGACGGCGTCGGGCACCCGGGACTCGCCCACGAGACGCGCCGCCTCGGCGCGCAGGAAGGGGGAGGGATCGGCCAGCGCCTGGACGAGGCCGGCGAGCCCGGCGGACCCACCCACGGCGCCCAGGGCGTGGACGGCCTCGGCGCGGACCGGCTCCTCGCCGTCCTGCAGGGCGGGGAGCAGGGCGGCGGCGGCGGCGCTCACGGGCTGGCGCGAGAGGGCGCGGATGGCCAGCACGCGCGTGCCGGGATCCGGATCGCGGACGAGGGCACCCAGCGGTTCGAGGGCGGCCTCGTCGGCGAGCAGGGCGAGCGCGCCGATCACGTGATGGCGCAGGCGCCCGCTGCTCTCCCGCAGCAGGTCGAGCAGCGCCGGGACAGCCCGGTGGTCGCCGAGCATGCCGAGGGCCTTCACCGCCTCGAGGCGCAGGGCAGGATCCCCCTGCCGCGCGGTGTCGAGCAGGACCTGCAGCGCGCGCCAGTCGCCGGACTCGCCCAGCGTTCGGACGGCCCAGAGGCGGTCCTCGGGCTGGCCCCCTTCGAGCATGGACATGGCGGCGCCGAACCCTTCCGGTCGGCTGGAGGTCTCGACGAGGGTGCGAGCGGCCGACTCGGCCACCTCGCGCAGGGCGGGGGAGTCCTCGCGGACGGCGGCCCGGATCAGCTCCTGCATCACGGCGCGGTCGCCGCTGGAGGCCAGCGCCTCGTACACCTCGCGGCGCACGGAGGGGGCCGGATCCTCCACGGCGGCGAGCAGCGCCGGGACGGCCCCAGGAGTGTGGATGTGGCCGAGGGAGTTGGCCGCCCAGGCCCGCGCGGCGGCGCACGGGCTGTCGGCCAGGACGGCCTCGAGCGCGGGAGGATCGATGGCTACGCGCCCCAGCGCGTCCTGGATGGCGCGGCGCAGATCGGGGGAGTCTTCCTGCTCGAGCCGCGCGGCGAGGGCCTCCGCCGCCGCCCGCCCGCCCTCTGCCGCGACGGAGTGGATGGCCTGGAGCCTGAGGGTGGGGTCCGACGCCCCGAGCCGCTCGGACCAGGCCGCGGCCGAGTCACCCGTGGCCCCCAGCAGCAGGAAGGTGCAACCGGCGACGACGAGACGCGGCGCCGACGAGCGCGCCCGGCGCGGGAGGGTCACTGCTGGTTCAGAGCCACCGAGGGGGCGTTCTTCACCACCGTCATGATGTTGTTGAAGGTGGTGGTCACCTGCTTGCGGATGCGCAACCCGCGCTCGCGGTGGTACCGCACCAGATCGTTCCAGATCTGGGGCAGACGCACCACGACCTCGTCATACCGGCGCGCCTGCACCAGCATGGCCAACTCGTCGAGGACGGGGGGCTGCTCGCCCTCGTAGCACGAGCGCAGCTCGGCGAGGATCTCCAGGAGCTGCTGGTGGGTGGCGTCCGACTCGGGTTCCATCTTGATGTCCTCGAAGTTCTCGTCGACCTGGGAGACCTGGACGGAGACGGGCGTTTCGCGCTCGTCGTCCTCGCGGGCCGCGCCCTGGGCCCGGGCCCCCGGCGGAAGCTGGAGGTCCTCGGACTCGATCGGGGAGAGGGCGTCGGCCTGGACCTCGATCAGCGAGGGCTCCTCGTCGGTCTCGACACGGGCGGGCTGGGTGTCGATCACCTCCTGGGGCACGGCCGTGGCGACGCCCACCTTGAGGGCGACGGCGCCGGTGTAGGTGTCCGGATCGTCGGTGCCCTCCGCCAGGTCGATGTCCACTCCGTCGTCATCGCCGGCGTCGATCGCACCGATCCCGCCGATCGCTTCACCCGCGCAGTCCGCGCAGTCCGCGCCGGCGTGGTCTACGACCGCCTGCTCCAGGGCCTCGCCCTCACCGTCGTCCGCGCCGCAGGTCTCGATGACGACGTCGGATCGTTCCTCGTCGTCGTCCTTTTCCTCTTCCTCCCCGCCCGATCCGTCGAGGGGCTCGACCTCGCGCTCGGCCAGGTAGGCGGCCGCGTTTCCAAGCAGCTCGTCGTACTCGGCGATGCTGAAGCCGCCTTTGATGGCGTTGGGGCCCGGCTCGTTGCGGCACTCGACGATCGGGATGCGGCCCGAGGCGCGGGAGTCGATGTCGATCCGCGGTGCGATCAGGATGTCGGCGTCGATGCGGCAGGCCCCCAGCGTGATCTGGCGCGAGGCCTGCAGGGAAGCGCCCTGGAAGCGTGGCCCGTTCAGCTCGACGGACGCCGCCCGGACCGTGCGGACCTTGACGGTGCCCTCGATGGTGACGGCGCCGCGCGGCGCCTCGACCCGATCGAGGTCGAAGGTGCCGCGAAGGGTGACGGACCCCTCGGTCGAGACCACCCGACCCATCCGATCCCCGACGGACTTGTCGAGGATGATGTCGCCGAGGTGCTCGATGGACATGCCGCGGTCCGTGACGGTCAGGGTGACGCCGGCGGGGATGGAGAAGGGCTGGTGCTTGGCCATGGATGCCTCTGGAGCAAGGGGTGGGAGGGCTGCGCTGGAGCGCCCAGGGGTTCGCGCAGTGCTGCTATCCGTTTCCCGGCGCGCGGGCAGCCCCTATCGAATTCCCTCGCGGCGACCCTCGATCCGGCGCAGCCCCTCCTCGGCGGGGCCGTGGTGCGGTCGCAGGGCCAGCGCAGAACGGAAGGCCTCGGCCGCCAGGGGATACTGCCCCAGGGCCTCGTAGGCGAGCCCGAGGTTGGTCCAGGCCGCGTAGTGCCGTGGCTGCAGATCGACCGCCTGGGCCAGGCTGATGGCGGCCTCGTGGGGCATCCCGACCTGCAGGGCGATGGCCCCGAGGTCGGCCCACGCCCAGGGATTGCAGGGATCCAGGGTGAGCGCGGCGCGGTACTCGTCGATGGCGCGCTGCGGCTGGCCCGCCAGCACGGCCTCGCTTCCCGCTGCGTCGCGCCGGCGCGCCTCGGTCGCGAGGGCTTCGGCGACCTGGCAGTCCGCCTCCATGGGCGGCGCAGGGACCTCGATCGCGAAGGTGCGGTGATCGCGCGGACCCGCGCCCGGTTGGGCCGCACCGGCGCTCGCGCCGGCGCTACGGGTGACCACGGCTGAGGTGGCGGGGGCAGGAGGCCCGCCGCAGCAGGCGTCCAGGCGGGTCACCGGCGTGGGACGCAGCGCGTCCGTCTGGATCGGCGCGGTCACCAGAGGGCGCTCCCCGACCACCACGACCACGGTCTCGGAACCCGGTGGGGGCGGCCCGGGGCGGGAGAGCTGCGCCGCCGCCAGGGGGGTACCGTCCTGACAATCCACCAACCGCACCCGCTCACCGGCTTCGCGCCGGAGGCAGCCGCCCTCGGGCAGGGAGCAGGCCTGCGTGAAGCAGTGCACAGCCATGGTCGGGGTGGCGGCCAGCAGCAGCTCGCCAGCGACGGGCAGCTCGACGGCCACGGCGGTCGCGCCGGGCTCGAAACGGGCCCGTCCGCCGCAGGACAGGACCCAGAGTCCCATGAGGCGCCAACCGCCGGCTTCGCGGGCCGCTGCGCTGCCGTCGCCATAGAGCCTGAGCTCGGTGCGGCACCCCGAGAGCCCTCCCGCACGGCAGCAGGCGACGCACTCGTCCTCGCCGGCGAGGCCGACAGGCGCCAGCAGGATGGGCAGGGCGATGGCGGGGAGGGACATGGCGCAGGCTCCGCGCGGGCTACGTACACCCTACACCCACGGGTCGCCTCGGTCTTCCCGGAGTGGAGCTTTCAGGCGACGCCGGTACCAGGCCTCCACCTCCGCCGCATGCTGCGCGGGCGTGGGCGACGGCTGAGGAGGCACCCGGCCCCGGCCGCGCCGGCACTCCGCCGCGAGAGCCTCCGGCAGCGCGCCGTGCGCCTCTGGCTCGAACAGGCGCGCGCCTGGGACGAGCTCGGCGACCCCACCGCGCCGGCTGGCAACCACCCGCAGGCCGGCCGCGCGTGCCTCGCGCAGCACCAGCGGGCTGTTCTCCTCCCACAACGACGGCAGGACGAACACGTCCGCCTCATCGAGCACACTCTGGGCGTCCCCTGGCAGGAAGGGTGGATCGAGGCGGACTCCCGGGAGCTCGGCGGCGCGACGGACCAGGCGCGCGGCGTAGCCGGGATCGAGGTCCGTGGGGTGGCACGGTCCCACCAGGCGCAGCGTGGCCGCACCGGCGGGGAGGCGCGCGAAGGCTTCGAGCAGCAGGTGGGGCCCCTTGGTGGGGATCAGCGAGCCGACGAACAGGAACCGCACCGGACCCGAACCGGGTGGCGGGGCGGGGCGAACCTCCTGGATCAGCGGCAGTTCCACCAGATCGATGCGTTCCGCGGGGATCCCGAGGCGTGCGCAGCGCTCGGCCAGGTCGCGCGACGGAGCCGCGAAGCGCGCGATGCGCCCCAGTGCGTTGGTCACCAGGCGCTGGCGCAGGCGCACCCCCTCCGCGAGCCGTGCGCGGCGCAGGTGCCCCAGGCCCTCCCGCAGGAGGACCCGGATCCGATCGGGGGGCTCGGGCAGGATCCCCCGGGCGACGGCGACGACGGGATCGAGGGCGATCTGCCCCCCCACGCACCGGGCGCAGCGGGCGGGCGACGGGCCGGGGCAGCGACGCAGCGCGCGATCCACGAGCTGCCCGCGCGGGCAGTGGAGCCAGTAGTCGTGCAAGGTCCACACCGGCACGGCGCCCGCGGCGCGGGCCCGCTGCACCAGCCCGAGCGACAGGTGGGTCAGGTGGTGGAAGTGGACGAGATCGGGCTGGAACTCGGCCAGCCAGGTGTGGAAGGCGTGCTCGACGTCGGGGCGGAGCAGCGTGGCAGCCCACGAGTCGGGGTGGGGGAGGGGACCGCGCACCTGCAGGCGATCGGGCCAGCGGCCAGAGGCTGCGCCCGCGCAGAAGACGCGGCTCTCGACCCCGCGCGCCTGCAAGGCGCCGTGCAGCGCCTGCACGTACAGCTCCACCCCCCCGAGGCGCTCGGGCGGCCAGCCGTGGGCCACCTGCAGCACGCGCAGCGCCCGCGTGGTCACGGTCACTCCGCGATGATGTCCGAGGCCAGGCGTCCGCCCGCGATGGCCCTGAGCTCCTCGCCGTAGGCGCACGAGATGCGGGCCACATGGTCGAGCGCGAGCCCGAAGACCTCGGCTTGCAGCCCCACCCCGGGCAGGGTGATCGCGAAGGTCAGGGTGTCGTCCTCGAAGATGAGGAAGGAGCCGAGGAGCACTTCGGTGTTGAGGCGCAACACCCGGGTCACCAGCTCGAGGTTCGGGCGGAAGTCCTTGAGCAGGGTCGTGGCGATGCGCACCCAGCCCTGGCCCGAGGCGGAGAACAGGCTCACGAGCAGGACGGTGCCGCCGTACTGGAACGCGAACAGGCCCTCCCCCAGGGGCTCGGGTGGCAGGCCCAGATCCACCAGCATCCCCGTGACCAGATCCTCGATCTGCTCGAGCCGTGCTCCGCTCATGTCCGGCCTCCTCGGTTCCAGGGCGCCGCGCCCGCGCGCCGCGCCGCGCTCGCGGCACGGTATACCGCTTCGACGGCCACCGCATGCTCCTCCAGGCTCGGCGGTGGGCGGACGGCGAGGGACGCCTGCACCCCAGGCGTGCACAGCCGCCTGAGGGCTTCCGCGAGGGCCGCCGGCTCGCCGGGCTCGTAGAGGAAACCATCACGCCCGTCCTCGACCAGCTCGGGGATCCCACCGATGCGCGGCGCGATCACGGGGCAGCCCGCCGCACGGGCCTCCAGGATCACGAGGGGGGCGTTCTCGGGCCAGATCGAGCCCAGCGCGAGCGCCGTGGCGCCCGCGAGGGTGTCCGCGACCGCGGCGGGGGCGAGGAAGCCGCGCAGTGCGCCTCCAAGCTCCTGGGCGTAGGCTGGATCCAGGCCAGGATCGCCAAAGATCTCCAACCCGGGGCCGCCGTCCCCGAAGGCCGCACGGTAGCCCTCCGCCACGATGTGGGCGCCCTTGTGGGGCAACAGCGAGCCGAGGTACACCACCGGCCCGCCACCGCGGAAGGGCCCGGTGGGATCGAGCCCCGCAGGGACGACCCGCACCTCCCCGAGGCCGCGGCGCCGCGCCTCGTCCGCCAGGAAGGCCGAGGGCGCCATGCGCGCGTCGAGCGCGTTCCAGGCCGCGGCGAGGGCCCCGCGGCGGGCGGCGACCGCCGCAGCCGAGCCGGCCGGAGCCACCGGGCCGCGCAGGCGGGCGCGTACGGCCAGCGGCAGCGAACGCCAGAGGGCGTGAAGGCGGTCGGGGGGTATCCAGCGTGCCAGCCGCTCGGAGGCGCGCACCGCGGCGTGCTCCACCCTGCCGGGGAGGCGCGCCCACGCGGAGTAGCATCGCGCGCAGGCCTCGGGCTCGGGCTGCGGGCAGGGCTGACCGCCGGGGCGCAGCATCGTGCCCCCGGCCGGGCACCACGGCCAATGGTCGTGCAACGTGCCCACCGCGGGCACGTCGAAGCGCAAGCCCGAGGACAGGAAGGCCAGATGCTGGACGTGGACCACGTCGGGTCGCTCTCGCGCCATCAGCCGCGCCACGCAGGCCTCGATGGCGAGGTCTCGTTCGAGATCTTCGAGCGGCCGGTGCGGCAGGTTGTTCACCACGCGGGTGATCCCCCGCTCGCCGGGTACGGACAGGATCGAGCCGTGCGGATGCCCCGGGGCGCGCGTCGCGGCCAGCACGTGGCAATCCCAACCCCGACGCCGCAACCCCTCCACCAGCCGGCGGGTCGCGACCTCCGTGCCGGCGACCTCCCTGGGAGGGTACCCATGGACGATCTGCAACACCCTGGGCAACGCGGACCTCGCGGCGCGGTGAGCGGGACAGTATAACTGCGAGGCGACCCGTGGCCGCCGCACCGCACCCGGCCCCACCTCCCCACCTCCCATGTCTGCTCCGCCGCGTCCCGCCATCTCCCCGCCGCCCCCCGTGCCCGAGCCCCCGGCCCGGGTGCTCGTCGTGGACGACGAGGAGAGCCTGCGCCACATGCTCGGGCTGATCCTGGAGCGCGCCGGCTACGAGGCCATCGTCGCCCAGGACGGTGAGGACGCGCTGCGTGTCCTGCAGCACGAGCCCGACATCTGGGTCGTCCTGTGCGACCTGCGCATGCCCCGACTGGACGGGCTGGGCTTCCTGAAGGAAGTCCGCCGACGCCACCCTGGCCTGCTGGTCATCATGATGAGCGCCTATGGCAGCACCGACACGGCCATCGAGGCGGTCAAGCAAGGGGCCTACGACTTCGTCTCCAAGCCCTTCCGGCCCGACGAGATCGTGATCACCCTGCGGAAGCTGGCCGAGCGCGAGCGGCTCGCACGCGAAAACGAGCGCCTGCGGAGCGAGATCGCCGAGCGCCGCGCGGCCGAGCGCGTCGTCGGGGCCGGCCAGGGCCTGCGCCCGGTCGTGGCCCTCGCCGCCAAGGTCGCGCTGGCACCCGTCACGGTGCTGATCACCGGCGAGAGCGGCACCGGCAAGGAGGTGCTGGCCCGCGCGATCCATGCCTGGTCGCCGCGGGACCAGGCGCCCTTCGTGGCGGTCAACTGTGGCGCCATCCCGGAGACCCTGCTGGAGAGCGAGCTGTTCGGGCACGAGCGCGGCGCCTTCACCGGCGCGGTGCGCCAGCACCTGGGGCTGTTCGAGCAGGCCCACGGGGGCACCCTGCTGCTCGACGAGATCGGGGAGACCCCCGCCGCGCTGCAGGTGAAGCTGCTGCGCGCGCTGGAGGACCGCTCCATCCGGCGCATCGGCGGTACCGGAGACATCCCCGTGGATGTCCGGCTCATCGCGGCCACCGCCCAGGAGCTGCCCGACCTCGTGGCGGCGGGGCGATTCCGGGAGGACCTCTACTACCGGCTCAACGTGGTGCGCCTGCACCTGCCCCCCCTCCGGGAGCGCCCGGAGGACATCCACCTGCTGGTGGAGCACTTCCTCGCGCTGCATGCCGGGCGGCAGGGGCGCGACAGCCCGAGGATCTCGGCCGAGGCCCTGCGGGTGCTCGAGGCCTGCGACTGGCCGGGCAACGTACGCCAGCTCGAGAACGCCTGCGAGCGCGCCGTCCTTTTGGCCGAGGACGGGGTGGTACGGCCGCACGACCTGCCCCCGGAGCTCACCGTGGACCTGGGCGCCGCCTGGACCGGGCGTGAGGTGGCCGATGGCGATCTCTCCATCAAGCGGCACCAGGCCATCATGGAGCGCGAGCTGATCGCCCGCGCACTGGCACGGACGGGCGGCAACCGCAGCCAGGCGGCGCGCCTGCTGGAGATCTCCTACAAGGCGATCGTCTACAAGATTCGCGACTACGGGATCGAGGACGGATGAGGCAGGGGTGGCTCCTGGCGCTGCTGGCGGTCGCGAGCTGCGGGGTCGAGCACCAGCGCGCCCGCGCGAAGGCTGCCCTCGATGAGCTGGACCTGCCGCGCGCCGAGCGGCTCTACCGCGACCTGCTGACCCGGGCACCCGACGATCCCGTGGCCCTCTACGGGCTGGGTTGGACCTACCACCTCGCCGGGCAGGAGGAGCAGGCCCGCGCGACCTTCGAGCGGTGCCTCCGGGTCGCCCCCGACGCCCCCGACTGCGTGAAGGGGCTGGGCTCCGTCGCGCTCGCGACCGGGAACCTGGAGGTTGCGCGCCAGCGGTTCGAGCGAGCGCTGCAGCAGGCGCCCGGCGACCGCTCCATCCGCAACAGCCTGGCGCTGCTGCACCTGCGAGCCGGCCGGCTGGACGAAGCCCTGCGCCAGTACGAGCAGCTCTGCCAGGAGGATCCGGCCGAGCCGACCTGGGCCATCGGCCGGGCGGAGGCCCTGCTGCGCAGCGAGCGCACCGAGGACGCGCTCGCCGAGGTGGATCGGGCGTTGGCCCTGCCCGAGACAGGGTCCCGCGCCGAGATCCTGGCCCGCACGTTGCGCGCGCGCATCCTGCTGGCGGCGACGGCGGGCCGCGTGGACGAGGCGCGCTGCGATCAGACGGCCCCCCAGGTCCTGGCCTGGCTGGATGAGGCCGAGGAGGATGTCGGGCGTGCCCGCGAGCTGGACCTCGGCTACTCGCCGCCCGTAGGCGTGCTGCGACAGATCCATGATCGGCGCCGGGCCGCGCGACGGCTGTGCCCCGGGCTCCCGGCGGGCGACGAGTAGGAAAAGACTTCCTACACCTGGGAAATCGATGCCTACCGCTGCCGGAAAACGCGCCTGCTATCGTCTCACATGAATCGGCACGATTCTTGCAAAACAGCTCGTGAATCACGGCACCTCGCTCCCCGGCCCCCACCTGATGCAACCCCATCCCCGCTCGCCACGCCGCACCACGCGCCCTGGGCGCCACGGTGGCTTCACGCTCGTCGAGATCGCCGTCGTGCTCGCCATCGTCGGCATCATCTCGGCGATCTCCTGGGGCAGCGTGCGCCGGCTGCTGCCGCGCTATCGCCTGGTCCGGGCGACCCACGGGCTCGCGGCCGACATCGCCGATCTCCGCATGGCGGCGATCGACATGAACTGCGAGACCCGCATCCTCGTGCAGCAGCTCGACGGAGACCTCACCGACCTCTCCACCTGGGCTGGTGCCTGGCGGTTGCAGGCGGGCAACGCCTCGGCCCACAGCACCCGCTGGGAGGACCTCCCCGTCGACGCCCTCGACGACCGAACCGACGACGACCACGGCGAGAACCCCGTGGACATCGGCCCTGGAGGCAACCGGGAGGCCGCACGCGTCGGGCTGACCATGCAGTCCACCCTGGCGGGACCCGCCACGGGCAACGATGACGCCGTGGTGTTCACTCCGCGCGGGTGGGTGGCGAACCCCGCCGCCGACTTCGACAGCGCGGGCTACATCACCCTGGATCTCACCAACAAGGAAGCCCTCGCGCGCGGCGTCCAGGACTCCCTGAGCGTCCGGATCGCCCGATCGGGTTACGTGAGGATCGAGTCATCCATGGGTTCTTCGTCGGGCGCGGCGGTCGGTACCGCGCGGAGCAGCAGCGATGGGTCGTGATCGACACCAGCCTGGCCTCGGGATGCGGGGCTTCACCCTCGTGGAGGTGCTCATCGCGACCGCCCTGCTGGGCTTCTCGCTGGTGGTGATGTTCGGGTTCCACGCCCAGGCCGCACGCTCCAACGCCGAGGCGCGCAAGATCACCGCCTGCACCTACCTCGCGCAGGGGCAGCTCGAGCAGCTCCTGGCGCTGAGCTGGACCGAGGTGAGCCGCCCGACCGAGCTCGACGCACCGCTCGGCGACTCCACCACCGGCGCGGACCCGTGGACCGATCTCCCGCACGAGGATCTCCTGAAGCCCTATGTCAACGCGGCCAACAGCACCGACACCACGCTGGGCGAGCTCATCTACCGCGTGACCTGGGCCGTGACCGAGATGGACTCCACGCCCACCTGGCTGCGGGTGCGCGTGCGCTGCGCCTACTACGACCAGCGCTTCGCCACCTGGCACGGCACCACGGTCTCCTCCTACCGCTATCGGGATGATGAATGAGGCCACGAATGATGCCGCGTGTGATGCCGCACCTGCGGCCATCTCGGTTCTCGCCCGCGGGCCGCGCGCGCCGAGGCGAAGCCTGGACAACACCCGTGGTCCGCTCCGGACGGTCTCGGGTCATGCCCATGGGCCGCGCGCGCCGCGGCTTCACCCTCATCGAGCTGGCCGTCGCCATCACGCTGGCCACGATGATCGTGGCCGGGTTGTACCAGCTCTTCATCGCCCAGTCCCGGCAGTTGCAGTTCCTCGACCTGCAGGCCGAGATGAACCAGAACCTGCGCTTCGCGACCGACATCCTCACCCGCACCATCCGTCAGGCCGGCCTCGGAACCGCGACAGGGACCGCAGGACCCCTCGGCAACGGCGGCGCCCCGAGCGCGCTGCTCAACCCCGTGCTCGGCTACGACGACCCGCTCGGCACGGGGCCCGACGCCATCACGGTGGTGCACCAGGACCCTTCCCTCACGCTGTACACCAGCAACATGTTCACCTACCCGGGTGACACCACCGAGCTGGCCTTCAACCTGGGCCAGTACCGCCACGCCGCGAAGCTGGGGCAGTACGCCGCCGGCGAGTACCTGCTGTGCAGCGACTTCGCCAACCCCCTGGGCATGGCCTCCTACCTCTGGACCATCTCCTCGGTGGACCTCTCCTCCACCGACTACGCCTACATCCATCTCGACTCCAACGGAGCCTACGGCGACTATACGGCGGCCATGCCGAGCACCCAGAACCTGCCGGCGCCGCTGTCGTGCTCCAAGGGCGAGATCGTGACCTTCTACATCGACGACATCGAAGACTCGGTCGGCCCCGGTTCCGAGCGGCACCCCGTGCTGATGATGGACCTCGACTTCGACTGGCCCTCGGACGACGACGTCCCCCTGGTGGACGACATCGAGGACATCCAGTTCCAGTACTGCCTGGAGGACGACGGCAGCATGCCCTGCACCCTGGACACCTCCTTCAACCCGACCCTCTCCACCAGCGAGTGGCCCTGGGTGATCCGCGTCTCCGTGCTGGCCCGCAGCCGCCAGGACGAAGCCACGGGGCACTTCGTGTCCTCGCGCCCCGGGCTGGCGAACCACAGCGCTGCGACCACCACCGACCACTACTACCGGCAGCACCTCCAGACCGATGTCACGCTGCGGAACATGCGCTTCTACTCCAACGTCTTCTAGGACTCCGCCATGGCGTTTCCACACCGAATCGGGCACCTGCGGCGTGCAGAACGTGGCTACGTCCTGCTCATCGCGCTGATCCTGATGGCGATCCTCTCGGTGATCGGGGCCACCTCGCTGTCCATCGCCGGCGTGGACCAGCGCATCGCGGCCCACAACCGCAAGCACATGATGATCGTCAACTCCGCCGACGCCGGTACGGTCCACGCCCGGGACCTCCTCAACACCTCCGATCCCCCCCACGAGTGGGACGACTCCGGCGACGCCTTCGCCTTCATCCAGGAGGCCGACGCCGAGACCTCGTTCGGAGGCATCGCCTACACCCACAACCTCGGCGTCTACCGCGTCGAGACCATCTACGAGCGCTGCTCCAACCCGCCGCCGGGCTACTCCACCGAGGAGGGCTCCCAGAAGTTCCGCTCCGACTACTGGCGTGTGTCCTCGACCGCCACGATGCAGGACGCATCCTACGCCCTGGTGAACGAGACCACCGCCACGGTCATGGCCACGGTGCGGAAGGTGCACCGTGGAGCGTGCAAGTGATGCGGCCCCGACTCTCATCCACCCGGGCGCCCGCGCTCCATTCCCAGCGGGGGGCGGCGCCCCCCACACGCGTCAAGCGCGCGCTCCCGCGGGCGACCGCATCCGCGGCCGCCGGTGCACGCGTGAACAACTTCGAGGGGTGGTCCATGACTTCCTGGCGCGTCCTCTCGGGCGCGGCGCTGCTGCTCCTGCTGGTGTCCGGCCGCGCCTTCGCCGACTCGAGCTCGAGCGGCGAGGAGTACCTGTCCACCGAGGAGGCCACCGAGCCGAACGTGCTCTTCCTGATCGACCGCTCCATCGACATGGACGATCCCTGCCCGGTGGCGCCCGACTGTTTCCTCGACGAGCCGACCGATTCCATCCCCTGTCCGGCCACCACCGACCGCTGCATCGACGATGTCACCGACGCCATCGGCCAGATCACCCAGCACTACGACTGGGTGCGGTACGGCCTGGTCGGCACCCAGAGCGACTCCGCGAGCAACTCGTTCTTCCCGATCGTCCCGTTGGGTTCGTCGGGTACGGACCTCGCGAGCGGGCTCTCGACCCTGACC
>Ga0233425_10006714_pt1 | contig 16778 bp, 13 predicted proteins | sample Watercolumn_Towu_2_FD_181712 | JGI IMG/M metagenome (GOLD analysis project Ga0233425, IMG submission 181712) | Freshwater microbial communities from Lake Towuti, South Sulawesi, Indonesia - Watercolumn_Towuti2014_140_MG | ecosystem: Environmental > Aquatic > Freshwater > Lake | place... | reverse complement strand
ACGTTCTCTATGCCGAGCAACGACAGTTCGGGATGCGTCCGATCGCTGGATTGAATGCGAATCGTCCCCACGCCCAGCATGCGTTCCACGATCCCCTGCTCGCACGAGACGTCATCGACATCGATGACTTCGATCCGATCCGTCACTCTCCTGAGGATGCCTCGTTCGTGGATGAGCCGCAGACTGGTGAGTTCGTATTTGACCGCCAGCTTCCGGTACGCCAGAACCATGGCGGGAACGAGCCAGATCACCAGGGATAGAACCACGAAACCGGTCCAACCGGCCTGATCGTTCTTCAGCCGGAACGTGCCTGCCAGCGCTGCGACTTCGATCACAGCGACAGCGATCCAGGTGCCGACCATGGCGAGCCCGGAGTAACTCCCTTCCCAGAGCATCTCCTCGCCAGGGCCCTCTCCTTGCTTCGCCTCGGCAGCCGCGCGGAACTTCTCCGCGGGCGTCGCTGCCGTGGACCGGGACGTCCCCGTTGTTGAGCCGGCATGGCTGCCCAGCCGTTCCCCGCATTTGGGACAGAACAGAGCCTCAGACGGTGTTTCCGTTCCACACGCTTTGCATCGCATGACTCGTGGTCTCCCTGACGGCTGGAGAAATCCCCTCACTTCGCGGCATTATACGGACTCTGGCGGGTCGGCGAGAATCACCCGCCGCAGGTCACGGGTCTCCCCAGTGGACGGCAAGATGTCTCTACCCGGCCAACAAGCCGGTAGGGTATAGTGTGCACTGTGCCGCTCACGGCGAGACTGTTGTTCTCTGACGCAGATTCCAGCAATCAACGGGAGCGGGCTTGCACTCCCGATCGGTAGCTCGTATTTGGCTGACGACCCTGCCGTCCTGTGCGTATTCGGCCTCCGCGCCGCGGAATTCCCCTGGACCTGGCCATGAAATGTCCGTTTTGCCGCATGGACAATGATCGCGTGATGGACTCGCGGGCGAGCGAAGATGGCTTCGCGATCCGGCGCAGGCGGCAGTGCCTGAACTGCCGGCGGCGTTATACGACCTACGAGCGACTGGACGAGATGGCTATCAAGGTGGTCAAGAAGGGGGGCGAGCGGGAACCCTTCAGCCGGCAGAAGATCCGCGACGGCATGGCCAAGGCCTGTTGGAAGCGTCCCATCAGCGACGAACAGATCGACGCCGTCGTTTCTGCCGTCGAAAGTGACATCTACGCGAATTTCGACTCCGAAGTCGAAAGCGGCTACGTGGGCGAGTTAGTCATGCAACACCTAAGCAAACTCGATCAGGTGGCCTTTGTGCGATTTGCCAGCGTGTATCGCGAATTCAAGGACGTGCGCGACTTCGTGGATGAGCTGCAGCCAATGCTGCAAGTAACAGCGCCGCGGGCGAGTGAAAAACCGCAGAAACCGAATCGAGGTATGGGAGAGAGACGATGAGTGAGTTTCGGACGGAACGCGACTCCATGGGCGACGTGCAGGTTCCGGCACGGGCGTATTACAGTGCCCAAACGCAGCGTGCTGTTGAGAACTTCCCGATCTCCGGCTGGACGTTGCCCCCCGCGTTGATCCATGCCCTGGGCCTGGTCAAATTCGCCTGTGCCATCGCGAACCGCGACCTCGGCAAACTGACCGGCACCGGCAAACGCCCGCTCACGAATGAGCACGTCGAGGTGCTGCTGCAAGCCAGCCTGGAAGTGGCCGAGGGCAAGTTGGACAGCGAGTTTCCGATCGATGTCTTCCAGACGGGTTCTGGCACGTCCAGCAACATGAACGCCAACGAAGTGATCGCCAATCGAGCGATCGAGCTGCTGGGAGGGGACCGCTTTGCCCAGGACAAGCCCATTCACCCCAACGATCATGTAAACATGGGGCAGAGCACGAATGACATCTTCCCGACCGCCATTCACGTGGCGGTCGCACAGCAGATCAGGAGCCAACTCATTCCGGCGCTCCAGCGTTTCGCCGAAGTGCTGGAGCAGAAGGCCAAGGATTGGGACCAGATCATTAAGATCGGACGCACGCACCTGGCGGATGCGACTCCGTTGCGTCTGGGCCAGGAGTTCGGCGGATTCGCGCGGCAGTTGCGGCTTTCCGTGCGGCGGGCCGAAACAGCCATCGCCGCCATTGTGGAGCTGCCGGCCGGCGGTACCGCCGTGGGGTCGGGCATCAACACGCATCCCGAGTTCGGTGCCCGCGTCGCCGCTGCCTTGGCGCGCGAAAGCGGCATCCCCTTCGTGGAGACCGCGGACCATTTCGAGGCCAACGCGCAGCGCGACGGACTCGTCGAATGCCATGGACAACTGCGTGCCATCGCTACGACGCTCTTCAACGTGGCCAACAACATCCGCTGGCTGGGTTCCGGCCCGCGGTGCGGCTTCTATGAGATCATGCTTCCCGATCTGCAGCCGGGCAGCTCGATCATGCCCGGCAAGGTCAATCCCGTGATGTGCGAGAGCCTGATGCAGGTCGCCGCCCGGGTATGCGGCAACGATCAGACCATCGCGCTGTGTGGTGCTGCGGGCGGCCAGTTCCAGCTCAATATCATGATGCCGGTCATGGGACATGCGGCGCTGGAGTCAATTCAGTTGCTGTCCGCGGCCACACGGGCCTTTGTGGACTTCTGCGCCGAAGGCATGCAGGCCAATCGGGAGATGTGTGAAGCCGGCGTCGAAAAGAGCCTGTCGATGGTGACCAGCCTGAACCCGCTGGTCGGGTATGAAAAGGCCGCAGCCCTGGCGAAGATGGCGTTCCAGACCGGGAAGACCATTCGCGAACTCTGTCGCGAAGAGGGCATTTTGCCGGAGAATACGCTGCGTGAGGCACTGGATCCCTGGTCGATGACCGAGCCACACGCCTGACCGGCAGGAACTGGCACCTGCATCGTTACACGGAGGTTCCTCACGTGACCATCCAGAACAACGGCCGCGCCCGCCCGCTCGCGGCACTGGTGGTGCTCACCCTGAGTATCCCGTGTTCCGCAGCGCCGGCAGACGCGCGCAGCCAGCTCGACGAGGCCTACGCGCTGACAAGATCGGCCGAGACGGTCGAGGACTGTGCAACCATCCTGCGGTTGTGCGAACAGGCCGGTGCCGCGGAACTCCCCGAGGACCTGGCGGCATACCGCAATCGGCTGCTCTCCTGGACCTACAACCACCGGGGCGAGCTGTGGGTGAAACAGGCGGCGACACGGCCCCAACCGGCTGACGAACGCACTCGCAAGATGGAAGCTCAAGCGTTGGCGGACTTCCAGCGCGCTCTGCACTACGACCCGCAGCGCTGGAAAGCGTTGCACAATCGCGCGGTGAGCTACGCGTCATTGGGCAAATACGAGGACGCTGTCAGCGACTTCAAGCGTGTCCTCCAAATCGCACCCAACTACGCCAGCGCACGATTCAATCTGGGGGAGATCTATCGCGAGCTGGGGCAGTTCCCTCTGGCCATCACGCACTACACGGAAGCGCTGCGCCTGGAACCCAATGATCCCGCCGCGCATCTGGGTCGAGGCCGTTCCCACGAAGGCTTGGGCCAAGTGTCCGAAGCGCTACGGGACTATGAGCGTGCGATCGCCTTGGATCCAAGAAACGGTGAGACGCGCGCCTTTCGTGGCGGCGCCTGCCAGGCACTGGGACAATGGGAACAGGCAGCGGTCGACCTGCGCGAGGCGTGCCGGCTGCGCCCCAACGCTGCTGGCATTCTGCGCGCGGCCGCCTGGTTGATGGCCACCTGTCCCGAGGCCCGCTACCGTCAGCCACAATTGGCGGTCCAGACCGCCGAACGCGCGGTCGAACTGGCCGACGCCGACGACTACCTCTACCTGGACACCTTGGCAGCGGCCTATGCCGGCGCCGATCGGTTTGCGGACGCCGCTCGCACAGCCCAGACCGCACTGGACTGCGTCCCCACCGGAGTGGACCGGACGGCGCTGCAGCGGCGGCTGGAACTCTACCGCAAGGGGGAGGCTTACCGGCAGCCCGCTGTCACCCCCCCGGTTTCGGAATCCGTTCCCCGGTAAAGGTGGCGCAAACTGTAAACTTATGGCAAAAAAAGGCTTCCACCAATCGATCGGTCGATAAGGCCCTTTCCCGGATGCCGATTGCGTATAGAATGGCTCGTAACTCCCACCAGGGGGTGCCGTAACAATACGCTGCCCGGCTTGCCCTTCCTGGGCAGTATTCTTCGGTCCCCTCGCCTGATGCGTCCGGTCCGAAAGGCACGAGGCAGATCCGGCGCGAGTTATCAGGCGGCGTCCTGCCCGTTACGGCGTCCCCGTGAAACGCATGGATGGGCCGCTGCAGTTCTGGATGCCGTGGCTGCAGTTTGGCCTGGCGATTGAATGAGTTTCTCCAGCAGTTGTTTTGGATCGCGTAGCAATGAACCTTGCACACTTGCGCAATATTGGCATTTCCGCTCACATTGATTCGGGCAAGACAACGCTCAGCGAGCGGATCTTGTACTACACGGGCCGCATCCACCGCATGGAGGAAGTGCACGGCGACGGTGGTGCCACCATGGATCATATGGATCTCGAGAAGGAGCGCGGTATCACGATTACCAGCGCCGCTACCACGGTGGAATGGGAAAAACACACCATCAATCTGATCGACACACCAGGACACGTGGATTTCACGGTGGAAGTCGAGCGCAGTTTGCGCGTACTGGACGGCGCGATTCTGGTCCTGTGCGCCGTGGGTGGCGTGCAAGCGCAATCACTGACCGTCGATCGGCAGATGAAACGCTATCATGTTCCGCGGCTCGCGTTCATCAACAAGCTGGATCGTGCGGGCGCGGACCCGGTCCGCGTCTGCCAGCAGGTGCGGAGCAAGCTGGGCTGCGACGCGGTCCTGATGCAGTTACCGATCGGCCTGGGTGACGCGTTCGCCGGCATTGTGGACCTGGTGACGATGGAGGCGATCTTCTTCGACGGAGCCCATGGCGAGACCGTGCGCCGCGGGCCGGTGCCCGCGGACATGGCGGGCGCAGCTGCGGCGGCCCGCGTGGCGATGCTGGAATCGCTGGCGATGTACAGCGACGAACTCATGGAGTTGCTGCTTTCGGAAGAAGAGGTACCGCTGCCGCTCATTCACTCCGTCCTGCGCGACGCGGTCCAGAATCAAGACCTGACACCGGTGTTCCTGGGCTCGGCCTACCGCAACAAGGGCGTGCAACCGCTGCTGGACGCCGTGGTGCGTTATCTCCCGTCTCCGCTGGACCGCGAGATTCGCGCTTCCACACCCGGCACAGATACACCGGTTGAATTGCAGACCGACCCGCGCAAGCCGTTCGTCGGGATGGCCTTCAAGATCGTGGAGGATTCCTACGGGCAACTGACCTTCATGCGCATCTATCAGGGCACCGTGGAGAAGGGACAGCTGCTCTACAATCAGCGCACGGGCCGCAAGGAGCGCTTCAGTCGCCTGGTGCGCATGCACGCCGACAAGCGGGAGGAACTGGACTCCGCCGGGGCCGGTGACATCGTCGCCGTGCTGGGGATTGATGCTGCCAGCGGCGACACCTACGCACACGAACCCAAGTTCTGCGCGCTCGAGAGCATTTACGTACCCGAACCGGTCATCAAAGTCGCCATTCATCCACTCGGTCGCGGTGACGGTGACAAGCTGGGCAAGGCGTTGCAGCGTTTCCGCAAGGAAGACCCCACGTTTCGCGTCCTGACGGACGAAGAGACAAATGAGATCCTCATCGCCGGCATGGGCGAACTTCATCTGGAGATCTACGTGGAGCGGATTCGCCGCGAGTACGGCGTGGCGGTGGAAGTGGGACCGCCAAAGGTCAGCTACCGTGAAGCGCCGACCGCTGCGACACCTTTTGAACATCGCCACCGCAAGCAGACCGGCGGTGCGGGTCAGTATGCGCACATCATCGGCAGCCTCGAGCCGCTGCCGGACGATGCTGCGGAGCCGTTCGAGTTCGAAGAACACGTTGTGGGCGGACGTATTCCCAAGCAGTACATCCCCTCCATCGAGAAGGGCTTCCGCGAAGCCATTCACAAGGGTCCGCTCGCCCAGTTCCCGGTCGTGGGCGTCAAGGCGATCGTGGATGACGGCACGTACCATGAGGTGGACAGCTCGGATCGAGCATTTCAGATCTGCGCGCGGGACGCGTTTCGAGAGGCCTTCAAGCAGACCAGGCCCGTGCTGCTGGAACCCGTCATGAAGGTCGACATCGAATGCCCGGAGCAGTTTCAAGGCGCGGTGGTGGGCGATTTGACCTCGCGTCGCGGCATCATCCGGTCCACGGAAACGCTCGGCGGCATCTCCATCATCGTTGGGGATGTGCCGCTCGCCGAAACATTCGGCTATGCGACGGACCTGCGCAGCATGACGCAAGGCCAAGGGACGTTCACGATGGAGTTGTCCCAGTACCGCCGCACGCCCGCCAGCATCCAGGAAGACATCATCGCAGAACGGAAGCAGGGCCAGCTCGTGGGCGCGTCCTGACGCCGAGTGCAACTCGGGCGCCGACGGGGGACCGGCTGGCTACCGAGCGTGTTTGGCCAGCCGCTGGGTGATCCACGCGAAAGGCTCACCCACTCCATGCGGCTCCACGCGCAAGGCAATCGGGATGATCTCTCCCTGGGACTCAACCTCCACGGAGGCGGCGGCGACCGTGACGGCGAAGAACGCGCAGTTGTGGAGCCGCTCGCGGCAGACGCGATAGAATCCGGGCACGCGTTCGCTGGCGTACTTCTCCGGGTCTTCCTGACAAACCTCATTGCAGTCGGACTTGGTAAATACAACGGCTGTGGGTCGCTGGGCCCAGGTGGCTTTTCGTTTCGGATCCAATTCGACCAGGTAATTCACGAATTTCACGGCCCAGACACCCTGGCTCTCGTCACCGCGCTCCAGGGCGTCGGTATCCACGAGAATCATCGCCGCGTGGCAACGGGACAAGAAGGCGCGAATCACGCGGTAGGTGTGGGGCCTTTCGATTTCACAGCGGAGCGACTCGCCGGAAATGTCCGGCATCACTACCTCGAGTGCCCGCCCGCGGACGGCACCCGACACCTCGCAGTGGACCCAGTTCCACGATTCCGGTTCGCCGCAAGTCGTCTCGGGAAAGCGGCGGCGGGCCAGGGCGGACATGCAGGCCTGTTGCAAAGTCACCGAATAGGCGCCGCGCACCAGGATCTGCAGCGGACCGCGGTGGCGGGCGAGCTGGTCGGTCAGCATGCCGAGATACACGGTCTTGCCGGCGCCGGGTGGACCGGCGACCGCCAACAGATGGGGCGCGGCGGCGTTGCGCTCCGCGGCATATGAGAGCGCCAACGGCGCTCGACACTGGTGGCAGAACTCCACGTCCACGCGGTTAATCGCTTCGCACACATGGCAGGTGACTTGCCACGTGTCCTTTCGACCGCGCTGCCCGGATGATGGTCGCCACCATTGGATCATGTGATTCTCGGCCTTCCCATAGTCGGCTTTCCGTCGGCGGAAACCCGAGCGCCAAACTCATCCCCCCCAATCAACCCCTTCGGTCCTCTCCGCTCAAGTGGCTGGCAACGTCGCAGGCGCTGAGCGCACAACGAAATCCGATGTTGCCGCGGCGGGCGAACGGGCAATCGCCACTCTGCAATTGACAGCCGACCTGGCTGTCGAAATAGGTGTCAAACGCCCCTCCCCGAATGCTCTTCAGCGGGCGGTTCAGCCGCACGCGGGCATTGCTGGCAGCAGCCGCCAGACCGCCGGATGTCCACTCCCACACGTTGCCAATCAGCTGGTGCACTCCGCCGACGCTGGCACCCTCGGGGTAATCCGTCACCGGCACGACGTGTCCGGGCCCACTGCTCCAGAGGTTGGCTCGCCGATAGTCGAGTATGTCGCCCCAGGGAAACCGGCGTTGAATCAGCTCGTCGCCGTCGATGACCACGGGCCAGGCCGCTGCCTTCACCCATTCGGCATCCGTCGGCAGACGTTTCCCAATCCACCGCGCGTAGGCATCGGCTTCAAACCAGTTGACTCCCGTCACCGGATGCTGCGCCGTCTCGTTCGAAAAGGTCCCTTCTTTCCAGCCGCGCGGCCCGGGCACACGACTGCGATCCACGAACTCGGTGACGCGTTCCCAGATGGTCGGATGCCAGAGTGATTTCTGTCCGTATCCCCCTGCCGTCACGAAGCGGTGGAACTCGCGGTTCGTCACCGGATACCGGTCGAGATAAACGGCGTCCATCGTCAACCGGCGTGCCGCGAACGCCCAGTGGCTGTGATCCTCGAGTGCTTCCAGCAACCAGGGCTGGACGAGAACATCGCCGGCCGGGACCAGCGACATCGCGGCCTGCAACAGCTCAAACGCGCGCCGCTTCTGGTGTGCCGCCAAGTCTCCGGCGACTTGAGGACGTTGCAGCCAGGCGTAGCGACCTTCGGTCAGCAGCTGCCCCACCAGGCTCTCGTTGTCCACGACTGCTTCGCACCGCGCCGAGGAACCGGCGTCTCCTGCTGCGGGCTGGTCCGCTCTGCCAACCGGCGAACGACTCAATGACTCCTGCCGCGTCGCCTCGTGGCAGCCTGGCCGCAACAAATTCAAGATTCTGGAAGTTCCGAGCCACATGCTATTTGGTTGCCGCCCGCAAAGACGTGGATGTAGCGGTACGTTCCGTGGAACGATGGGACGCTTGACCGGAAGACGCCGGCCGGCCGTGCTGCATTTGGGATTCCACCAGCAAACGCAACTCGTGCAGTTCCCGCGCCATGTCCGCCCGCTCCTCGCGACGCTCGTCTCGTTCGCTGGAAAGACGCCGGTTTATCTCCGCCCACGAGGAGTCGGACTCGCGGCCGCGCCGGGAATACGGATCGGACCGGCCCGCCAGAGCCACCACCGTTTCTTCCAGCAGTTCTTCAAACTCGCACTGCCACTCGTCGCAGTCATTGCGGAAATCGGACAGAATGCGCTGAATCGCCGTGATTCCAACGCGCCCGGGTTCAGTGGAACTGCTGTATGTACGCACTGTCGTGACCAAGCCTGATGTGCTGTTGATGAGAAGAGGCATCTAAAATCTAGGTCACGATCGATCCGGTGGCAAATTCGGCAGGCGTCTGCAGGTCGGCGCAGTGACGGGGATCGGCGCCGGTGTTGGGACAATGTCCGGTCCTGGCGGCAGACTGTCAGCGCCAGGAAATCCGCCCGTCACCGACCGGCGTGTGAACTCTCGACTAACCGGCAGCGGGCCCGTGATCAGAAATCCGCGCTTCCGGGCGTGCGCGGAAAGGGTATCACATCACGAATGTTGGCCATCCCCGTTACAAACTGCACCAGCCGCTCCAGTCCCAACCCGAAGCCCGAGTGAGGTACCGTCCCGAAGCGGCGCAGGTCCAGGTACCACCAGTAGTTCTGCGGGTCCAGCCCCTGCTCAAGCATCCTCTGTTCCAGCACGTCCAATCGCTCCTCGCGCTGGCTGCCTCCGATGATCTCACCCACTTTCGGGACAAGCACGTCCATCGCGCGAACCGTCTGGCCGTCGTCATTGGCGCGCATATAGAAAGCCTTGATAGTGCGCGGATAATCGTACAGGATCACGGGCCGCTGGAACTTCTTCTCCGTCAGGTACCGCTCGTGCTCGGACTGCAGATCGGTCCCCCACGCAACGGGAAACTCGAATGACTCGCCGCTCTCAGCCAACAGTCCGATCGCGTCCGTATAGGACAATCGCACAAAATCGCTGTTGATCACGGACTGCAGAGTGGGCAGCAGCGTATTGTCGATGCGTTCGCCAAAGAACTGCATGTCCTCGGCACAGTGCTCCAGTACATCGCGGAGAACCGCTTTGAGAAACCGTTCCGCGAGGTCCATGTTGTCCGTCAGTTCGAAGAACGCCATTTCGGGTTCGATCATCCAGAACTCAGCCAGATGGCGCGACGTGTTCGAGTTCTCGGCGCGAAAAGTGGGCCCAAAGGTGTAGACCTTGCCCAGCGCGCAGGCCAGGATCTCAGCCTCCAACTGACCGCTCACCGTCAGGAAACTGGGCCTGCCGAAGAAGTCCTGCGTCCAGTCGATCGTCCCCGACTGCCGCGGAGGTTCGGCCAGGTTCAATGTCGTGACCTGGAACATCTCGCCGGCGCCCTCGCAATCGCTGGCCGTGATGATCGGCGTCTGCACGTAGCAGAAACCTTCCGCCTGGAAGAACTGGTGAATGGACCGGCAGATGCCATTGCGCACGCGCGCGATGGCACCGAACGTGTTTGTCCTGGCGCGCAGGTGCGAAATCGTGCGCAGGAACTCGAACGAGTGCCGTTTCTTCTGCAGCGGATAGACGTCCGGATCGGCCTGGCCCAGCAGCGTAATACTCGTGGCAGCCACTTCCGTCGCTTGTCCCTGTCCCGGAGACTCCCGCAGGACTCCCCGGACAGCCACACTGGTCCCCGGCGACAGTCGCTTGACGTCCGACTCGTAATTGGGCAACGACGAATCGGCGACGACCTGGATGTTGCCAAGGCAAGAGCCGTCGTTGAGTTCCAGGAAGCTGAACCCGGCCTTCGAATCGCGCCGCGTGCGCACCCAGCCCTGCAGTTGCACTTCCAGTCCGACGGCAGAGCGATCCCGGGCCTTGGCAACCGTGAGTTTCTGCATGCGACTTCTCTCCCTGTGATTGGAACTGCGTTCCTCGTCTCCGCTAGTCCGTGGCCCGCCGCGGCAGGCAGGACTGCATGTACTCCAGACTCGCGCGGGCCAGCCGTTCCGGACCGGGACTGTAGTCAAACACCTCCACCGAAATCCAGCCCTTGTACCCGATCTGCTGCAGGGTGGCGAAAATGGGGGCAAAATCCAGTTGCCCGAAGCCGGGCCCTTGTTGATTCGGATCGTTGGCGTGAAAGTGCGCCAGCCGGTGGTGTTGCTGCTGAATGATGCGCGGAATCGGTGTGGATTCGCTGGACATGGCCAGGCAGTCGAGCGTCAGGGCCACCTGCGGCGCAGCCACGCGGTCCACGAGTTCCCGCGCTTCGGCCGCCGTCGTCAGGAAGTTGGTGGCCTTGGAACTCAACGGTTCCAAGGCCAGCGTGATGTTCAAGGCGTCGAGCGTCGGCACGAGTTTCGTGAGGATTTCGCAGGCAAAATCGATCCCCTGCCCGCGCGTCACCCCGTCCGCCAGACGTCGCTGCTGCGGGGATCCGAAGACCAGCACCCGGCCGCCCAGGTCAGCGCACAATTGTGCCAGGTCGCGCAGGTAGTCCAACGTGCGTCTCCGGGTGTCCGGGTCGGGACTCGTCAAGTGCAGGTCGCGCGTGCGCGCGAGCAGCCAATGCAGCCCGACGATTTCCAGTCCGGCTTCATCCGCTACGCGCCGCAGGTCAGCCCGCGTGCGAGCGGAGATGTCGCGAACGTCATCGGCCACCGTGTAGGGTGCGATCTCGATCCCCTGATAGCCGCACTCCGCCACGAAGGCGCAGACTCGCTCGTGCGACCAACTGCCGAACGTTTCGTTGCAGATCGCGAAACGGCACTGCCACGGATTGGCCGCAGTTGCGGGCGCTGCCCCACAGAACTTGCCGTCGTGACAAAGGGAACCGGCGGCCACGGCCGCGCCCCAGCACAACCATTCGCGGCGACTTGGTCGGTGAATCATACGGCGAATTCACGTGTTGGGAGACGCCTGATGCATTGAGGGCGGAGACCGACTACAGCCCCTGGTCCGCCAGCCAGCGTTCCGCGTCCAGCGCAGCCATGCAGCCCGTACCGGCGGAAGTAATGGCCTGGCGGTAGTGATCGTCGGCCACGTCCCCCGCGGCAAAGACACCTTCGACGCTGGTGTACGTACGAAAGGGGCGCGTCCAGCGGATGTATCCCTTTTCGTTCATCTCGAGTTTGCCTTTGAGGAACGACGTGTTGGGCGTATGTCCGATGGCCATGAACACGCCGGCAACGGCCAGTTCCCTCGACGATTGGTCCCGCGCGTGCTGCAATCGCAATCCGGTGACTCCGTCCTTGTCGTTACCCAGAACTTCCGTCACGACATGGTTCCAGACAGGCTGAATCTTGGGGTCGTCCAGCACTCGCTGCTGCATGATCTTTGAGGCGCGCAGCTGGTCACGGCGGTGCACGAGATACACCACGCTGGCGAACTTGGTGAGATACGTGGCCTCCTCGACGGCCGAGTCGCCCCCGCCGACGACGGCGAGTGGTCTGTTGCGGAACCGTGGCAGGGCGCCGTCACAGACGGCACACGCGCTGACTCCCCGGTTCTTGTAGTGAGACTCCGAGGGCAGCCCGAGATAATTGGCGCGCGCTCCGGTCGCCACGATCACCGCCTGGGCCGTGATCGTCTCGCCCGTGGCGAGTACGATCTTCAGTGGACGGCCGCTGAAGTCCACTTCCACCACGTCGTCGCTGAGGATGCGCGTACCGAAGTTGATGGCTTGCTGCTTCATCAGCTCCATGAGTTCCATGCCTTGCACGGCGTAGTGCGGCTGCCCGTCGCGCTCGTGTCCGGCGGGTACGGGCGGCAAGTTGTAGTGGCGGTCCTGGGCCACCGCCGACTCGATGAATGCCCGCACGTTGCCGGCAGGGAAGCCCGCAAAGTTCTCCACCTCGGTCGTATACGCCAATTGCCCGAGCGGGATCATGTCCGCTTGGGGCGTGCCTTCGACGAGGAGCGGATCAAGGCTGGCCCGCGAGGCGTAAATGGCCGACGACCAGCCCGCCGGGCCGCTGCCGATAATCACGATGCGTTCTGTCACGTGCTGCGTGTCCTATGCCAGAGAAAACGGGAAGCGGCCTGTTCGCGTGCCGCACTGGCGTGACATTATAGGAAGCCCCGCGGCTCGGCAACAGGTTCCCCGCGGCCTGGCACTACAGCTGCCGCTGCACCTGGACGGCCTTATGGCCTTTCAATGCGCCGGGACTGGCCAGGAATTTGGTGATGCCCTGAACGGCGATCTCCAGCGGGCTGTGTACGTCTTTGTCCGTTGTGATCACGTCACCGACGCGCAAGCCGATCAGGTCCGAGGTGGTGATGCGGGCCTCGGCCAGGGTCGCCACCAACTCAACGCGTGCTTCCTGCAGCTGCCGTCCGATCGCCTCGCGGGTCTCGGAATTGGAGGCACCGCGGCTGTAACCAACCCAACTGTTGGCGGTCAGTTTGCTGCTGAAACGTTCGATGGCATTGAACGGGATACACAGATTCATCATGCCGCGCAGGTCACCCAGCGTCAGCTCGAAGCTGATCAAGACGACCACCTCGTTCGGCGGCACGATCTGCACCAGCTGCGCGTTGTTCTCCACGCGTTCCACGGAGAGATTCAGTTCCAGCACATTGTCCCAGGCCTTCTTCAGTTGCGTCAGGAAGAGCGCGGTAATGCGCGACACCAATCGCAACTCGATTTCCGTCAAGGGACGCCGTGTCGCCGGCCCTGTGTCCTTGCCGCCTCCCAGCAGCCGATCAATGATGGGATAGAGAATGGACGGATTGATGTCCAGGATGAGGTTGCCTTCCAGCGGCTCCGCCCGCAACAGGTTGAAGCAGGTGGGGTTCTCCAGGCTGAACACGAATTCGCTGTAGGTGAGCTGGTCAACGCTCGTCAGCTTGACTTCGACGATGGTCCGCAGCAGGGCGGACAAGGCGGCGCCGAAATTGCGGCCGAATCCCTCGTGCAGCGACTGCAGCGCCCGCATCTGTTCCTTGCCGACACGCTCCGGGCGTTTGAAATCGTAGGGCGTGACCTTCTCGCGGTGCCGCACGGGCGCAGCCGGCGCTGCCGCGGCGGGAGCCGCCGGTTTCGCGGCGCTGCTGCGCGGCGGCGGCTTGGGACCGTCCGCAGCCATCGCGTTCAAGAGGCTTTCCACTTCGTTTTGGCTGAGGGCGTCGTCGTCCATGACTGATCAGTGAAGCGTCAAAGCGGATGGGGGGGAGACCAGGGGCGTGCCGACCGCCGGCTATTCCCGAACTTGCCCGTCTCCGTATACGACAAACTTGTAACTCGTCAATTCGCGCAGGCCGCAGGGCCCGCGCGCGTGAAACTTGTCGGTGCTGATGCCGATCTCAGCGCCCAGACCGAACTGATATCCATCATTGAAACGGGTGCTGGCGTTGACCATGACGGCCGAACTGTCGACGCGGCCCACGAACTTCCGCGCCGCGGCCAGATCGCGGGTGATGATCGCGTCGGTGTGGCGCGATCCGTAATGGTTGATGTGGTCGATGGCGGCATCGATCGAATCGACGACATTCACGGAGATGATCGGACCGAGGTACTCGGCCGCATAGTCCTCTTCCGTGGCCGCCACGGCGTTGGCCAACCATTGGCGGCTGCGATCATCGCCGCGCAGTTCGATGCCGCGCGCGGTCAGCGCCGCGCCGATGCGCGGCAGGAACTCCGCGGCCACGGCCGCATGAACCAGCAGCGACTCGGCAGCGTTGCAGACTCCCATGCGCTGGCATTTGGCGTTCAGCGTGATACGCTCCGCCATGTCGAGGTCCGCCGTGGCATCCACGTAGACGTGGCAGTTCCCCGTGAAGTGTTTGATCACCGGCATCGTGGCCTCCGCCGCGACACGCCGGATCAGACTCTCTCCACCGCGCGGTATGGCCACGTCGATGTACTCGGGCAATTTCAGGAAGTGCCCGACAGCCTGCCGGTCCGCCGTCGAGACCAGCTGCACCGCGTCAGGCGGCAGTTGATGCCGCTCCGCCGTAGCCGACAACAGCTCGACGATCGCGCGGCTGGAGTGAGCGGCTTCTTTGCCGCCGCGGAGGATCACGGCGTTGCCGCTCTTCACACAGATGGCGGCTGCATCCGCCGTGACATTGGGACGCGACTCGTAGATAAAGAACACGACGCCCAGCGGCACGCGGACTCGCAGCACTTCCAGCCCGTTGGGACGAACCGAGGAATCCAGCACCTCACCCACCGGATCCGGCAGAGTCGCCACTTCTTCGAGTCCACGAGCGATCTCATCGATGCGACCGCGAGTGAGTTTCAATCGATCTGTCTGGGCAGCCGTGAGCCCGAATCCCGGTGCCGCAGCCAGATCCCGCTCATTGGCCGCCAGGATATCGTCCGCCCGTTCGCGCAATGCCCGCGCGGAGTGTTGGAGCCAGTCATTCTTGTGGCTGCCAGAGATCGTGGCCAGCTGCCGGGCCGCTTGCCGGGCCCGCTGCGCAACGTCCAGGCAGTACTCACGCATGTTACCGGGTTCAACCGCCATTGCTGCCATCCCCTCGCAAGGGCCGAAGTATCTGGCAAACAACGCTCCGCGTCAATGTCGACCTGATCTCCAACCCCTGCCCAAATTGCCTCGCAATCGCAATTCGCCCGGCGACTCCAATTTCTCGTTCCCCGGCGGTCCTTTCCGCCAATCACCGAGGTGCCGCTCAGGGCAGGGTGAGTGCCGTGCCGTCGATACCGCCGGTGGCTTCAAACAGGAGCAGGGCCTGAAGCACGGCCCCCACATCGTGTACCCGCAAGACCTGAATTCCCTGCCGCGCCAGCGACAGGGCCACGCCCACCGAGCCTGCCGTGCGGTCGGCCGCGGTGTCCTGCAGTACTTTCCCGATGAATCCTTTGCGCGAGTGCCCGACCAGCACCGGGCAGCCCAGGTCGTGAAAACGATGGCAGGCAGCCAGCAGGGTCAGATTGTGCTGATGCGATTTGCCGAAGCCGATTCCCGGGTCGAGGCAAATGCGATCACCGGCAATCCCCTGCCGAAGCAGCGCATCGCGCCTTTCTGCCAGATAGCGATGGATGTCTTCCACCACGTCGTCATAGGACGGATTGTCCTGCATGGTCTGCGGAGTGCCCTGCATGTGCATGACGCAGACGCCAGCGCCGCATTCCCTGGCCAAAGGAAGCATCGCCGGGTCACCTGCCAGACCGGTGACATCATTGATGATCTCCACTCCGATCGCCATTGCTTCCTGAGCCACTCGGGCCTTGGAGGTATCGATGGACAGCGGTAACGGAGTCTGTTCCCGCAAGCCCGCGAGGACCGGGACGACGCGGCGCAACTCCTCGGTTGCCGTGATCGCCTGGGAATAGGGGCGGGTGCTCTCGCCACCGATGTCCAGAATGTCGGCGCCCTGCGCCGCCAAAGCCAGTCCATGAGCGATTGCCCGTTGGGGATCAGAATACTGCCCGCCGTCCGAGAAGCTGTCCGGGGTCACGTTGACAATCCCCATGAGCAACGGGCGTCTTCCCAGCCGCAACGTGCGCGAGCGAACCGCCCAACGGCAGGCCCGCCGGGGAATTTGGGGAAAGGCAGCCTGCGAGGCGGCGCCAAGTTCGTCGGGCGTTTGCATCTTACCAGCTGGCTTCCATTTGCTGGACGATCTGTCGCGCCAGGCGTTCGATCGACTCCTGATGGGCGGTCGTCACGGACTGCCCCGCCTCGGGCACGAAGTCACCGCTGGCCGCCGCGAAGAACGACAGCGGGGCCAGAGCGAAGGAGGAATCCTGCATCAATGCTTCGCCGCGACGGTCGTACCAACTGATGGTGACGATCATATCCGTGCCGAGATAGCGGGGATCGTCGTTAATGGTTTCACCAATCACTCGCTTGCGTTCGTCCACAATGCGGCCCACGAGTACACTGTCCGCGTCGGGTGAGCCGGTGACCTTGTAGGGGGTCCGCAATTCGACTTCCTTGACCACGGCCTCGGTCAACCACTCACCAAGGTATCGCCGGAACGAGGCCGATTCAAACACGGGTACGTGCACCGTGCGAATCCCGGGACGGTGTAAGGTGCCGGTACCCAACTGATAACCGGCACAGCCGCAGAGGGCCAACGCCAGCGAGAACATGGTCAACCGCCGGAGCCGTGCCCACCGCGCAGAACGGACTCGCACGCTTTTCTGGGTCGAGTCA
>Ga0233425_10006713_pt1 | contig 16788 bp, 15 predicted proteins | sample Watercolumn_Towu_2_FD_181712 | JGI IMG/M metagenome (GOLD analysis project Ga0233425, IMG submission 181712) | Freshwater microbial communities from Lake Towuti, South Sulawesi, Indonesia - Watercolumn_Towuti2014_140_MG | ecosystem: Environmental > Aquatic > Freshwater > Lake | place... | reverse complement strand
TTCGGGTCGCCCTCAGTCGCCATCCTGGCTCCCAAAGAACTTCCCTCTGGTTATTGATTAACATGTAACCTCTTTTAGCTCAAAGCCCAGCATTTTTGCACGTGAATTTAGATTTTTGATGAGTCGTTCACGATATTGTTTTTCATAATAATCTTGCCCTATTTCATTATATTCAGTTTGGTTTTTAATCATCTCATACATAATGATTGCGATTTTATGTGCCGTAGCCGTGATCGCTTTGGGTGCGCCGAGCCTCGATTTTAAACGACGAAAAAATGCACCTAAAGCGCTTTGGCTAGAATGAAGACTGCTTGCTGCAATTCGTAATGTGGAAGCTGCAAAATTAGAAGTACGTTTACTTTTTCCGCCGAGCTGCTTACCCCCAGATACCTTGTTGCCTGGGCATAGCCCTAGCCATGATGCAAATTGTTTTGAGCTTTTCCAACGACTTAAATCCAGCCCAATTTCCGAAATAATTTTTAAAGCGCTCGCGGCTTCAATTCCAGGAATTGCTGTTAAATCGACACCCGTGATTCGAATGAGATGCGATTTTACGTCAAACGATAATTTATTTTTACGATGGGGTCTTGATTTTATTCGATGAACACTTTTGGGATTGTTTTGTTTTTCTTGAGCGACATCCTGAAATAAGGAGATTTGTTTTTCTATCTTTTGATCACACACCAGGATTTTCTCCTTATAATGATCGAACAATTCTAAGGCTTGAGTTAAAGAAAAAATGTGCTCTTCTCGATAACTTCCAGTTAATGATTTCGCAATGACTTCTAACGTGTTTTTGCAACGTTTATCGCGATAACTGGCTAATTTCATGGGATCTCGTTCGCCAGCAACAATGGCTCGAATAATTTTCATTCCGGTTTCACCGGTAATATCACTCAACACATTGTGTAGCTGTAGATTCATTTGACTGAGTGCTTTTTGCATGTGTTGGATATGTATGCCAGCGCTTGTAATCAGCATACTGCGTTGACGCATATAGGCTCTTAGAGCACATATCTGTTCCTTTGGACGAAAGGCTGCACTTAATAAACCATATGTATGGAGTTGTTGAAGCCATTGGCAATCTAACACATCGGTTTTTCGCCCACTGACATTTTTCACATGCCGAGCATCCACCAGCTTGACTTCAAACCCTCTAGACTCCAATAGTTCATAAAGGGGAATCCAAAACACACCCGTTGATTCCATCGCCACGGTTTCAATTCCACATTGCTTTAACCAATCGGCAAGTGCATGTAAGTCAGAAGTAAAACTTGGGAACTCTCGCACACTGCTTTCATCACATCCTTCAGGAACTGCAACAAAGTGAGAGCTTGAACCAATATCAATTCCAGCCGCCATTTTGTTGATATGCGCTAAATGCGTAGGTATTTTAATTTTTTTGCTGATTTTTTTTGACTTTGTTTGCTTTAGTTTAGTATCTTTACTCATGTCATTTTTTCCTCGAAAAGTTAAAAAAATGATATATTTGTGCGCAGGGGTCGAAACAAGGAGCTATCTCCCAAACGGGATAGTGACTATGCACTTCACCAACGATGTTGTCGCTAGACCCCTGTAACCATGCTCCGGCGCAGGCTTTATAGCACTAATGCCAGCTCGGCTTTTTCAACACAAATATACCACTAGCGATTCTAATCTAAATTCAACCCCAGTTCTTTTCTGATGTTTACCCCCTAAAGGGGTTAGGGTGCTCCGGAGGGCTCATTTTGCCTTCCTGGCAAAATGACCTCGAAGATTGCTTGCGGTGCTCGGGCGGTTTATAAGAATGAGGAAGTCCTCCCGCAAGACGCGGGTAAGATCGGTTGAAATTTTTAAGAAAAAAGACTGGTACAAAGAGGATCATGTTTTAGCAGGAAAAGCTTCCACTTCGGAGGAAACGATAATATCTTTAAAATATTTTGGGAATTGGGAAACTGCTTTGTGATATTCTATGATTTTTTTTACATTGTCTGTAATGGAAAATAAATTGAGCCCAACGGACTAATACATTTCCCACATCAAAAATTACATGTTGAATTTTCATAAACTTCTCAATTTTTATTTCACCGTGTCATAAATGGCATAAGGTTGATTTTTTTCGTAAGCCCAGTATCTGTCGCCATAGGACCAATGCCAATATTCCAGCGGGTAATTTACAAAACCCGCACTTTCTAAGGCGTGGCACATGATTTCTCGATGCTGCTTTGCGGATTCTGAGATTTTAAAAGAATTTGTTTTTGAAAGAGAGCCATCTGTATCTGTCATCCAATCTTTTGTTTCAATCCCCATGTCAATGATGTTTCTCTCTAAATCTATTAAATAAATGTCAATGGCAGCACCCGTTGAGTGGGGAGGGATATTTTTAGATCCGTCTAAATTCATCACAGGAGAAATCAGTTTGATGGTTTCATAAAAAAGGGTGGAGTGCTCCCAATGGGGATACGTCTTTTTTAACAATTCATATCGCTCATTAAATAATTGTTCTTGGAGTTGAAGACTTCGATATGCTTCATAAAGGCAAAATTTTAAATGAGAAGGTAAGGCTTTTTGAGCCTCAAGGAGTTTTTCGTAAATGGAACGCCGCATTTTTGTATAATTTTCATTATTAGGAATTTCAGGAGAGGGGCCAAAGAGGATTTGAGACTGATTTTTTAAATCCACTAAAGGTTCATGATTTTCTTTAATGGGAATTGAAAGAATTCGTTCATCTGCAATAGAGGGAGGCATTTCTTCTGAAAATTCGGAATGCATGGGGAATTTTCCTATGGAAAACAGAGAGGGAATGATGGTAGCAGAGGATCCATGGGAAAGCCATCTCAAGCATTGTCCAATGGGGAATGAGCTTGAAAAAGCAAAACAGGGAGACTAACTAGTAGCAATCGCTCAAAATGAGATTATGATAACTATGAATGGCCACCATTTAGATGGCTCCCAGGCTATAGAAACATTTTTAGGCGAAACAAGTTTTTTGAGCTTCATTAAGATTTTTTGTGAACTGTAAGTCAGCGTATTTGCTTGAGCATCCATTTTTTTAAATGTGTCCCTGCCAGTTTTAAATAATTTTTAGCATTAGGCAACGATTTTAATTTATCATAAGGTGTTATCATTTTTTTACAGGAATATGTTTTTCTTTCTTATCTATTTTTATTTTACAGAAATAGTAGGGGCAATGAAAATTAATATAAGAGGTCAAATAGTTTTTATTAAAATCATTGAACAACGCTGCAAATTTTTGTGGGATATGGACATATCTTAAATATTTTCTAATAAATATTCCATTTTTAAATTCGACCAGAGCATTATTGTTGAAATACTTTGAGCGAGATTTTTTTAAGTTAATTCTTAATTTATTTAACATTTTAACAACATGATGATCAATATATTCTGAGTCATTCTCGCTATGAAAATTTTTTATTACGAATGGAGAAGCTGATAATAGCTCCACCAGCAGAGAAATTAGATAATTCTCGCTGGTTTTCTCAACGCTAACAACAATTTCAAATTGTGATATCTTGTCGATCGCGTTAATATCATAAATAGGTTTTTCTCCATCCAAGTCACCTTGATGAACCGTATCAATCATTATAAATCCGTGTTGTTTATTTGGCGTAGGTTTCTGACGCTCAGCAATTTTTACGGATGTTTTTTTGTTTTTTCACAATGTCTTCTCTTTTTTATGTAAAGAGAATTTTTCCTCAAATTATATGAAGTGACCAATAGAGGTCTTTGACAGTCGTTCATAGCGTTTATCACAATAAATCCCTAATACTCTTACAAGTAGTTTTTCGGTTAGCCCTCTCCCCGGCTGAGTTGCAGATGAGCTTCATCTGTGATGCCGAGTAATAAAATATCTTCCTGAGCGTAACGAGTAGAAAAATTTTGACGTGAGCTTCTTTTTTTATGGATATTCTGGGTTTCTTTGAGTTTGTTTTTCATTGGATAATGCTTTGTATAGACACCGAAAGTGCTTTGGAGTATGCTTCGCGAATCTTTTATTAAAAAAATAAAACGACATCAATTACAGTATATATAAGGGTAACAATAAACCAGGGTTAGTGCTTACTCTTTAGTTGCTAATTAGTTTATTCACTAACTTTCGTAAGAGAGAAATAGTATTTTTTATTTTATTTATTAGGACAAATTCTGCTGGCTTTAAAGGGGCGTTCAACTTAATTAACTTTTTTAATTTAATATTAATCATAGGAGATTTGTAATGTTAGAAGAAGACGAGCAAGTTAGTCTCAATGATGGGTTCTCTATGCCACTGATAGGTGATGGCCACGATGGAATAAATTATGGCAGTAGCCCTATCCTTTCTCAAAAGGATGAAATTAAAATTAATGTAGAGGGTGAAGGTGTTAGTAATAGTCTTACTACATTTGGAGATGTTTTTAAAAAAATATCAACTCTTGCGATTCCTATGGGACTTTCTTTTACTTTCAGTTTTGAAGTTTTCCTTGCAGTTCTTTTAATGCAGCTTTCAAGTGAATCAGAAGATGAAACTGCAGCAGCTACCTTAGTATCGACGTGGATGAATACAGTATGCGTATTCTTTATGGCGCCTTTATTCGCTGTAGCTGTTAACTTAAGTGGTAAGTTGGGAGCTTGGCGTGAAGATGAAAAACAAGGCCATCAATCGCAGGCAAACAACTCAACTGCCATCCAAATTTGGAGCCCCGGAGCGACAAGAGAAGAGAAAAAAGAAGCGATCGAAACAACAAACATTAACTCGCTGATGATTGCCACGGCAGTTACAATACCTACCACACTATTGTTAGCTTTTGCGCAACCTATACTGACTAATGTTTTTGGTCAAAATTTAGGAGTTGCACAAGCTGCGCAAAAGTTTTTTGCGACATATGCGACTGCTGTACCAGGTCTTATGGCAAGAATGAGTCTCGAACAGATTATGTTTAGCTTTGGAAAAGCTGGACCCGCAATGTGGATGGCTATTCCAAGCTTTGTGATTGGATCATCCATATCTGCTTTGCTTGCATTTGGTGTTAAGCTGGGCTCTTTGGTTATTCCGAGGATGAATCAAGAAGGAATCGCTTTAGGTTTTGTGGTTGAATCTTACATTACAGCAATTGCGTATGGACTTTTCATTGCCCTTAATAAAGAATGTAGAGAGTTTGATTTTTACAAAATTTCATTCGCCAGAATGCGACGAAACCTTCGGGAATTAAAAAACATTCTTCATTTGGGCGCAGCAATTACTTTCACAGTTGCCATTGAATTAGCATTTACTCTTTCTGTAGGTATTTTCAGTGGCCTCGTTAGCACAGAAGCACAATCTGCTATGTCTTACTGTATGCAATTTATTTATTTTGAATTTATTTTTATAGCTGCTTTTGGTTTTAGTTGTACGCAAGAAATTAGAAGGGCCCTCGGCGCTAATAGAAATGATGAAGCTGCGCTAATAGGGAAATATGGACTGTTGACAACTTTAATTTATCTCACGCCCATTCCTGTTTTTTTTGCGGCATATCCTAAGGCGCTAGAGGTTATTTCAGGGGGGGCCCCACCAGAAATAGCTCGAATTTTAACGATATTGGTGCCTATCATGGCTGCTGGTGTCATTCTTGACACCGCACGTTATAACATGCTGCAACAAACAAGGGCGCTAAATGATTTATTAGTCCCTAACACCATAGCATTGATTGGGATGTCTGCTGGAGTTGGGATATCTGCTGGACTTTCTCTCGATACCAACTTAGGTATTTATGGTGTCGGCACAGGATATACAACTGGAATTGGATTAACAGCATTGGCATTACTGATCCGTTGGTTATTAAACTGGAATTGGCTTGCAAAAAGGCAAGATATTGAAGCTTCAGAGCGAGAGGAGCCAGCATTTAATCGTTGCCCTCGTTTTTTTACTCGTGAGAGAGCTGCCCAAGGCGCTGAGCGAAGGATTATAACAGAGGCCAAATATGACACTTTAGAAGGGTTCGAAGAACCGGAAGATCCAGTTAGTAGACCGTTCTGTAGCGGACTATCCTGTCAAATACTCTAGAGGCGCTACTCTAGTTTTTAGACCGAGTAAATTGCTAATTGTTTTTCTTTACAGAAATGCAGTAGACTGAAAAGGAGAGATGTGTATATGTTTGAGTTGAAATCAGAAAACAATAATTTTTTCGTTGCGGAGAATGGTGCTATTCCATGTATTCATAAGGCATCATTTAGATATGAGCCATACTATCAAGAAGACTGGCTAGCAGAAGCTTTCAATGATAAAGCTTCTTTTTTTAAGAATAAAAAAGCATTAATTTTTATTAGCGTAGGCCAGGCTTATCATGAGGGAAGTAAATTCTTAGCGCTCATACGCCTGTTAAATAAATATAATTTTAAAGTTTGTGATATTGTAATGGCAGATACTTTACAAAGGCACAACTTCATGTCTTTGTCATCAAAAGAAGCTTATGAGTATACTAAAAAAGCCGGGGATTTCTGGTTAAAAAGACACGAAGTTATCTTAAGTGAATTTCAACTACCCCATTCAATTATTCGTTGGGATGACTTCTTATCTCATCAAAAATATTTAGAACTTAGAGAACGAATTGAGAAGGAATATAGTGTCAATGAAGAGTATCAACAAAAAGTCATATTTAATGTTGAGACTTACTTGGAGAGATTAAGAATAAACAATCCAGGAGTAGATACAAAAGTACTTTTTAATAATGGATTAGAATATTTAATTGAAGAACTTCCAATCGTTATGCCTTTATGGGCAAAGATGGGCTATGATTTTATTATCTATCCAAAACCCATTACTCCTGCAATGAAGTATACACATGAGTTATTTGTAAAAGATAAATTAGGAGATAAATGTCATTGGATATATTTAAGATTTAAAAAAATTGAGTCTGTTTGTGAAGGTTGATTGCTATTAGCAATAAGGAATATTCATTATGTCTAGTTTTTTACTGTCTGATATAAAGAAAAATATACTGGTTGAAAGATTAAATGTTTTTTTACGCTATCTGGTTGATCATTTTGATTATTATAAAAGAAATTTGGCTGAGTTAGACTTGAACATTAATTCGTTAGAGGATATTAGCAAATTTCCCCTGCTTGATAAAAAAGAAGAGGGTGCTTGGCAGGTGGCTGATGAAGCCTTAGCAGCAAGACCACCAGCATATTTTGAAACCAGTGGTACATCAGGTACGCCCTTTCCTGTTTTACCAGACTTAGGTGATGAAAGAAGCAAAGAATTTGCCAGCTTTATTTCCGAGTGGTTAGCATTAGATGATTCTCCCACCATCACTCGGGCAGTCATTGCATTGCCGTTTGAAATGAATCCAATTGGACTAAAATATTTCTTAGCGTTAAACCATCTTGGCATAATCTCTATTCCTGTAGGTGTAAGAACGCATCTTTGTCCTCCACGCCAGGTTCTTGAAATTTTTGAACGACTGAAGCCAGAGTTGCTTATAGCAAGGCCTATGGAAGCATTAAGATATGCTGAAGCCATGGCTGAGCAAGGGAAAAAGCCACAAGAATCTTCAATTAAAAAAGTAATTTTAACGGGAGAAATTATCTCTGAATCTAAATTTAAACGGATCAGTCATTTTTTTGGTGGTGCAGATGTCTATAGTGTTTATGGTTTAACTGAATTAGACAGTGGTGGCATGGTTTCTTGTAAAAAGTACCAATATCATTTGCCATCAAAACCATATTTACTGGTTGAGCTCCTTGATGATGACTTTAAAAAGCAAAAGATTAAAGATGGTGACACAGGAAACATCGTTTTGACAAACACTAACATAAATTTTATGCCTCTTTTGCGTTATAAGACAGGCGATCGTGGTGAACTAAAAATAAAATGTAATTGCGGGCAGTTCGATACGCCGGTTATTAATTTACTGGGTAGAAGTAAAGATAGCATTTCTCATGACGGACAAGATATTTTCCCAATACATCTGGAAAATATTATCTTAAAATATAACTGTATATCTTCAGACTACCAAGTGGTTAAACACGGTGATAAATTGTCATTAAGATTAGAGTGGTGTGGCGATTATAATCAAACACAGGTAAGCATATTTATAAAACAACTGCAGAATGAGCTTCTTAATAGCTTAAATATTAATATAGAAGTTGTGATTTTTGAACCATCAACACTTGTTAATCGTCTTGGTATCGCAAAAAGCAAGGCTGGAACTTTGCATATTTTTGAAAAAAATATAGAGAAAATCAATTCTAGTGAAATTTTAAACATGAACTATGGGTGTACTCATGACTTATAACAAAGAGAATATAAGAATGGTGAACTGGGATGATTATCGCAAGCTTTTTCCAGTAGTGAATAACCGAACCTATTTTATGACAGCGGGAGCTGGTGCTATACCAGGACCCGTATTAAACGCTATAGTGGGTCAATATGAGGAGGTGTCGAAAAGAGGAGGAGCCGTATTTGGCGAGAACTTAGCTATCGTCGAAGAATGTCGCAAAAAATTAGCAAGACTTATTAATGCAGACAAAGAAGATATCGCATTTATACCCAGTGTTTCATATGGTATGAATGCATTAGCTCACTCGATGAAGAAAAATGAGATATTTTTTACATTAGCGAATGAATTTCCATCTACCTTATTACCTATAAAAAACAGCGGTAGGTTAATTAAAGAAATTTCACAAGATGGAGATAGGCAGAGCAATCTCATCAAATTTCTAGAGCAGACTCAATCTGATAATTCTTCATTAGTTGTCAGTATGGTAAGTTATATGGATGGATATAGGCTTGATCTCAACGAAATTGCAAAGTTTAAGAAATTTTCGCGTTTATTGATAAATGGCACACAAGCAATCGGCGCATTTCCCATTGATGTAAAAGAACAGAAAATTGACGCATTAATCTGCTCCTGTTATAAATGGATGTGTTGCGGAGAAGGACTTTCATTTCTTTATATTCATCCAGATTTTTTTAAGGAGTTAAAGCCCGCTTTGGTAGGCTGGAGAAGTACCCAGCATTCAATGAGTTTCTCGAAAGATGAACCTCTTTTCTTTGATGACGCTCGCGTTTTTGAGCTCGGATGGGATAATATGACCATATTTTCTGGGTTCAGAGAAGCACTCACGATGATTGAGTCAATAGGTATTAATAACATTGCTCAGCGTATTAATTACTTATCTTCAGAAATGATGAAACGCCTATCGGAGCTTAATATTCCTATTATAACTAAACCTGACCCTGAACATTTATCTGGAATTATACTGATTGGTCCATTTGAAGATATTGGTGAAATTGTATCTTCACTAGAAGAAAACAATATATGGGTAAATCCCAGAAGAAATGCAATAAGGGTTTCTCTTCACTTTTATAATAATGAAGAAGATATTAATAAACTTTCAAATTCTTTGGAAAAAATTTTGAAGCTCAATCATATAAAGCATGCAAGGGTTGTTCTATGAGAGAAACATTCAATGAAATACCGATTCTAGATATTTCGGCTATTAATGAACCTCCCGAATCGAAGGATTTAAAAAAGTTGGCGGATGATCTCTATTTTATTTATTCAAAAATAGGATTTGCTTACATCATTAATCATTCTATAGCTGAAGAAACCTTCTATGGCATTTTCGAACAATCAAAGCTTTTTCATACATTACCAGAAAACGAAAAAATAAAAATTAAGCAAAATGAGTTTTTTCGAGGTTATATGCCACTAGGAGGCTCTGCCTTTAAAATTTCAACTTTAGGAGAGACCAAGACACCTAACCAAAGCAGTGCATTTATTCTTGCGCATGAAGCTAAGGTAGATAGTTCAGATTATCTATTGGGCATTAATCTTGCTGGGCCAAATCAATGGCCATCAAGTAGCCTACTCCCCCTCTTTAAAGAGACACTATTAAATTATCGACAAACATTAATAGATTTAGCTAAAAAGTTAGTGAGATTATTTGCGCTTTCACTGGGTCAAGACTATTATGGTTTTGACAGTTATTTTGAAAATCCAACTACATTTTTGCGACTTCAATACTATCCTCAACAGTCAGATGTCTTAAAGGAAAATAGTTACGGTATTGCACCTCATACTGACTATGGTTTTTTAACGCTTTTAGTCCAAGATAGTATAGGAGGCTTACAAGTTTTGAAACAAGGGGGAGGATGGATAGATGTTTCTCCATTACCCAACGGTATAATACTTAATACCGGGGATATGCTGAAATATATTAGCGGTAATAAGATTATCTCTACTCCACACCGTGTTATTAATGTATCGAAATGTGATCGTTATTCCGTTCCATTCTTTTTAGAACCAGATATGCATGCTTTAATCTCTCCAATAAACAAAGGTAGAGATGCTATTGATAAACAGGCATTTGAGTATGCAGAGTATCTTATGGCAAGAATCAAGGGTAATTATGATATTAACGCAGCAGATAAAAATGATCGTCCTTATCTATCTGCACTTTTTAAGGGAGTATATTAAAATGACTGATATTAGAAAGTTATTGCCATTTTATGTGGTGATTTTTTTGGGTTTTTTTGGTTACGCATTAACGATCTCTTTATTTATCCCAATGTTAGCAGATCGAAGTCTCAATATATTGCCACAAGCTGCCTCAGTATCTTTGCGAGTGAGCATATCAGGGTTTTTATTAGCAGCGTACCCTCTTGGGCAGTTTTTAGGTTCTCCTATCATTGGGAAGTTGTCAGATCATTATGGGCGTAAACGAGTTTTAACCTTAAGTTTGATCGCATGTATTATTGGATTTTCAGGTATAGCCGTAAGTATTGAACAACAAAGTTTAATATGGCTCTTTATTAGCTGCTTTGTCACCGGACTTTTTGAATCAAATATGTCTATTTCTCAAGCTGTGATTGCTGATAATTGTAAAGATCCAGAGAGAAAAATGAGATTAATTGGTTATGCTTTCTCCGCATGCAGTTTAGGCTATATTGTTGGTCCTTTGATTGGCGGGTTTGGAGCTTCAAATTGGGACTACAGTACTCCTTTTTGGATAACAGCTGTAGGTATTTTTCTTTTAATTTTATGGATTCATTTAGGTTTTGAAGATACTGGTCTAGTATCGCGTAATACTAAGCTTAATTTTCTTGATACAATGACAACCTTTAAAACAGTGTTTACTGATGTAAGACTAAGGAAAGTATACCTTATTAATTTTTTGATTTTTTTTGCAGTACAAGGTCTTTATCGGGTGGCGCCACTGTACATAGAAAATGAATGGAATCCATCATTACAAACATTTACTCGAATTATTGCTTATGTATCTTTACTTTGTTTGTTAGCAAATATGTTTCTTTTGGGTAGATTAGCCAAGAGATTTAAAACCGAAATGCTGCTTGGTGGACTGTTACTGTTTAGCGGTGTTGCGGCTATTTTAATAGTAGTGCCGAATCATTATGCATGGATATGGCTTACTTATGGTTTAGCTGTTATACCAACCGTGATGCTCCTCAGTACTTCTACTACATGGCTTTCAAGTCAGGTCAGCAACGAGGAACAAGGGCAAGTTTTAGGAAATAACCAAGCCTTATTGGTGCTTGGCGAATGTCTTTCTGCTGCAGTTGGCGGACTCATTGCTGCAATTATGATTCCACTCCCTGTCGTTATTATGGGGCTTATTTTACTTGCATCTTTTGGGATATTTAAGCTTCAATGTAAGTCAACTCATATGCTGAAGGATCCAATTAAAAATCTATCTTCTTTTGAATAAAAAACAGGTGAAAATATGTCGAGTAAAACAGCGGGATGCGAAAAGTTATCATGGTTTAGTAAAGATATTGTTGATAGTAACTATTTGCGACGTCTGACAGAAAAAGAAAAAAGGTTAATATCAGATGTTATATCGATGGAGGAAGATACTACGATTACTTATAGTGAAGTCAATAATCGTAATCCTGTGTTACGAGATTTAAATCCCCTTTTCGAAGAAATCAATCATAAGCTGATCAACGCGCAAGGCTTTATTATTATAGAAGGGTTTCCAACTGATGCTGGTATAAAATCTGTTGGGAAGATAAAAAAGTTTTTCCTTAACTTCTGTCTTTATCTGGGAAAACCACTACGACAAAATAGAAATCACGATATTATATTTGATGTTAAAAGCATTAAAGGGGAAAATCTTCATACAAAAGATTTTCGTGGCCCTTATATTAAAGACGCATTGCCTATGCACACAGATGCTGGCGCTATTCTTGGAATGTATTGTCTTTCTTCATCAGAGTTGGGAGGAGATACATTACTAGCAAGTGCCAGGGTAGTCCATGACGAAATAAAAAGATTAAGACCTGACTTGCTGGACATATTATATAAACCTTTTTACGTAGATAGACGAAATCAAGAGCCTGAGGATGCTTTACCTTACGATATGAGTCCTATTTTTGCTATGCACGGTAATGAGTTGGTTTGTCAATATCATCAACCTTTTTATCATGACGTACATAAAAAAGATAAAAATATTGCGCCTCTTTCTGCGACACAACTTGAAGCGCTTAATTTGTTTGATGAAATTTCCATGAGAGAAGATATTGCTTTTAAGACTAAGCTACATTCTGGAAGTGTTATTTTTATAAATAATGAAAGGATTTTACATGGTAGAACAAGTTTTGATTTTATTGAAAGTGAAGATACTCGATATTTGCTGAGGATTTGGTTGAACTCAGAAAAGATTAAATATACTTTTCCCAATTTTATGGGATATTTATAGTAAAGCTTCTACAAGGAGAAGTTGATATGAATGAAAAAAAACAGCAGAAAAGTTCCTCGAACAAGAGTTCATCCTGTAGCAGCCCCATCACAAAGTGAAGACAGATAAAGTAAACTATTACGAACATAAGAAGTGTCCGAAAGGACAAAAAGAAAAACAACTCCATACCCCTTAGAATTTAAACAATGCTTGCAAAACTAGCAGTGTCCCAAAGAGGGAATCAAAGCAGTCGCAACCAACCTAGGTGTCTATCTTAACGTTACGAGGGTGGATAAAGAAATATTACCCTCAGCTTCCATTAAAAAAATCATCGGAAAATGAACTGGCCGAAGAATTAAAACAGTTACGTAAAGAGAATGCTCGTTTAAAATAGGAGCGAGACATTAGGAGACGTGTCTGCAAGCTAATGAGAACTCATCATTTACATTGTAAAATAAAACATAAATTTAAAATAACAACCGACTTGAAACATGATTTACTGATTGCACCTAATTTACTAAACAGGAATTTCGAAATGACTAAACCCAATCAGGTGTATGTGGGCGATATGATTTACATCTGGACTCAAGAAGGGTGGCTCAATTACGTGGTGATTCGACAATCCAAAACAACATATTTATATTTTTTTTAAAATTTTGATAGGGTTTAGCTACTTCAGGCTCATTTTTGGACTAGAATATACTCCTCATGGGAATCGTTGAATTTTCAGATGGCAGCAGCGGGAACTGCTCGGTGTCTTTAAAAGAAGAGGATTTTAATATGGCTTTAATGAATGTGTTTCAATTAGAGGAATATTTAGGACATCATGAGTTTTCAGCTCAATATCTTTTATGTTGTTCTGATGCAGAGAGTTTCCAGATGCAGGATATTTTGAGCATGGCTTCTCTAGAGGAGCAAAATTTGTGGGATCATTTAAAATTAGGCTATACGGAAGTGAAAGGTCTTCCCTTCTTAAGGGAGACTATTGCTAATGCCTTGTACTCTCCCATGAAGCCTGAGGAAATATTATGTTTTTCTGGGGCAGAAGAAGGGATTTTTTGTGCTCTGTATGCCCTCATTGAAAAAGAAGATCATGTAATTGTTTTAACCCCTTGCTATCAGTCTTTGTTAGAAATTCCAAAAGTGAAAGGAGCTGCCTTTTCAGAAATTTCTTTAAAAGAAGAAAATCATTGGCGTATTGATTTAGATGAAATTAAAAAAGCCCTTCGTCCCAATACAAAATGCATCATTATTAATTTTCCCCATAACCCCACAGGGCAAGTGATAGAAGAAGAGGAGTTAAAAGCCCTGGTTGCTTTGTGTGAGAATCAAGGTATTTGGTTATTCTCAGATGAAGTGTATCGTTTATTGGGAGAGCCAAAGAATTCATGGGCTTCTCCCGCAGCAGTCCTTTATCCAAGAGCCTTATCTTTGGGGGTAATGAGTAAGGCATTTGGTATGGCGGGTCTTCGAGTGGGTTGGATTGCCTGTAAAGATCAAAAAATGTTAAAGAAAATAGAACAGGTAAAGCATTATACCTCTATTTGTAATAGTGCACCTTCAGAAATTCTATCTCTCATTTCTTTACGGAACAAAGATAAAATTTTAGAAAGGAATAATCAGATTTTAGAAATGAATCTTCAACAGTTAGATAGTTTCTTTGAGGAATATAAAAACCTATTTAAATGGGTAAGGCCTCAAGGAGGGTGCGTGGGATTCGTAAAATATGAGAAAGAAGAGCCCGTGGATGTTTTTTGTGAAAAATTATTAAAAGAAGAAAGCGTTTTACTACTTCCTGCCTCTGTTTATAAGGACCCAAGAAATTATTTTCGCATAGGATTTGGTAGAAAAAACATGGGAGAAGCCCTAAATCGATTAAAAGAATTCTTAAAAAGGGCCTATCAATAAAAGAAAAAACTTAATAGAATTTCTTTCATAAAGTTCTTGACTCTATAGTTACTATATACCTTACCTTTCAGGATGAGGAGTAATAATGATGACACAATGGTACGTAAAAGACTTAAGTCAATTGACGGGAGTATCGGTGCAAACCTTGCATCATTACGATCGTATTGGCTTATTAAAACCTTCTGTGCGTTTAGCCAATGGTTATCGAGTTTACTCTGAGAGGGATTTATTACAGTTACAACAGATTATTGCGTTGAAGTTTTTTGGCTTTGAGCTATCGCAAATTAAAACCTTGCTGACTCAGCATGGGGAAGCCCTTGAGCATTTTAAAGTTCAGGCGGAATTGTTAAAGCAAAAAGCAGATACTTTATTGCATGCAAGCAATACCTTAAAGGAAATTGTTTCTGGGGTCACTGATGAAAAATCCATTCCTTGGGAAACCATCATTCAATTAATAGAGGTATATATGATGACACAAAAATTAGATCATGCTTGGGTTAAAGAAATTTTCACCCCAGATGAGTTAAAACAGTATGTAAATTTTGAAATGGAATTGAAAGGTAATGGAACGCCAGAGCAAAAAGCTGCTTTTGAAGAGGCTTGGGATCAATTAGTAAGTGAAGTGAAACGTCACTTAAAAGAAGATCCTCATTCAAAAGCAGGGATTCATTTAGGAAAGAAATGGATGGAATGGGTTAATGGGGTATATGGAAAAAAATACGCCCATCTTAGAACTAAAATATTTGAGCAAGGTTTTGGTGAAGGGAAAGGACTTGATGCAGTGGGACTAACTCCAGAAATTGTCTCATGGGTGGAAAAAGCCATGGAAGCTTACTGGAGGGATCGCATGGAAGGAATTTTTCGTCAAATAGGAAAAGCACCCACTGAAACTCTCCAGAACCTTTGGAATGAATTGCTTGAAGACATGTACGGAGATGATGAGCCACGGAAGAAATCTCTGAATGCCATTGTATTAGGAGATGATAAAATTAGTAAAGAAGCAAAAACTTGGTTGCGAAATTTATCTAATTGAAACTCATTCTTCGTTTAAATAAGAAAACCTAGCGTTCGAAGCCTCCTCATGGGGGCTTCAACTTAAAAGTTCTGAAATAATCTTTTTGTGTTTTATCGCTTCCGGGCTTTCTTTATTTTCTATTTGGCAAAGTTCAAAAGTTGCTTTCCATAGGGCCCATGCTTGGGCACGAAGCCAAGTTTTTTCATCTAATTTCATGGATTGAATAAAGAGATTTCGTGCTTTTCCTGTAAGAAAAGTCCAGGCAATCACTAAATCACAGGCAGGATCTCCCATCGCCATCCCTCCAAAATCAATCACCGCAGAGAGTTTATTATTTTGGAAGAGTATATTGTCTATTGCAAAATCTCCATGGATCCATCGAGGAGGAAGAGTCCATTTTGTTTTGCATGCTTCTTCCCAAAGCTTCATGGCTTTGTTGGATTCAATGATACTGTTTAATTTTTTTATTTGTTCCCTAGCACCTTGATTGTAAACACTGGGACGATCTCCACGCCACCAATTATGTTGTCCTGGTTCAGGGCCATCTACTTCTGTGATGCTTTGTAATTCTTTTAAAAATTTTGCTAAGTCAAGGGCAAGACATTCCATGGTGTTAGTAGGAAGTGTAGTGAGTAAATTAATACTTTTTCCTTCTAACCATTGATAAATGGAAAATGGATAGGGGTAGAGCGAAGAAGGTTTTCCCATTTTAAGGGGGATGGGAATGGAAACACTGAGATAGGGAGCCAACTTTGGTAATAAATCTTGTTCCTTTGGTACTTTCAACGCATATTCTTTTGCCGCGGGCATGCGAATTAGCATTTCATTTCCCAAGCGGTAAGTACGATTATCATGTCCTTGCTTGTCAACAGAAGTAATTGGCAAATGAGCATACTCAGGAAATTGTTCCCCAATGAGTTGGGCGGCAAGATAAGGAGTGATTTCAAAAGATAGGGAATGGAACATCACAGTTTCTCATGCCAATATTTGTTTTAACCAAGCCCCAATGTCTTGGGTTTCCTGCAAACAGACGGTGTGAGGCATTTCATACTCATGCCATGCCACACTATATCCTAAAGATCGTAAATCTTTTACAGAATGGTTAGCATACTCCAGAGGAATGATTTCATCTTCTGAGCCATGACAAAATAAAATGGGGGTATGTTGGTTGGCTTCATCAAGTTTTAAAGAGTGGGTTTTTATATCAG
>Ga0233425_10006712_pt1 | contig 16790 bp, 14 predicted proteins | sample Watercolumn_Towu_2_FD_181712 | JGI IMG/M metagenome (GOLD analysis project Ga0233425, IMG submission 181712) | Freshwater microbial communities from Lake Towuti, South Sulawesi, Indonesia - Watercolumn_Towuti2014_140_MG | ecosystem: Environmental > Aquatic > Freshwater > Lake | place... | reverse complement strand
GGTATTCCGACAACTCGGTGTCCAGCAACAACGGCGACCCGATTGCCGCGCGTTATACCATGGAGCTGCGCTACCCGATCTCCCTGAACCCGCAGGCTACGATCTTCATCCTGGGTTTTGCGGAGGCAGGAAACACCTGGGCCAAATACAAGGACTTCAATCCGTTCCAGGTAAAGCGCAGCGCAGGTTTCGGCCTTCGCGTGTTCCTCCCGATGTTCGGCCTGCTTGGTCTTGACTACGGCTGGGGCTTCGATAATATCCCGGGCAACCCGAGCTCTGGCAACGGCAAAGGCCAGTTCCACTTCACGCTGGGCGCGCAGCTGGGCGAGATGTAACTAAAAAACGTTAACTAAATAAAATATATGTATCTTGGCATACGTTATGATGAACGACGGATACTTAATCAAGACTAACAGTTGTATTATGAAAAAATCAATCTTAACACTCATCGCGCTGATGGCTACCCTGAGCTTCTCTTTTGCTCAAAAGATAGGTTATGTGGACAGCGATTATATCCTTTCAAAAATTCCGGAGTATAAAGCCGCCCAGGCCGAGCTCGATAAAACCTCTGTCGACTGGCAGAAAGAGATCGAGGTGAAATACGGGGAGATCGACAAGCTCTATAAGATCTATCAGGCAGAGTCGGTATTGCTGACCGACGATATGAAGAAAAAACGGGAGAACGAGATCATCAACAAGGAGAAAGAGGTAAAAGAGCTTCAGAAATCGCGTTTTGGCGTGGACGGAGAGCTTTTCAAAAAGCGGATCGAGCTGGTAAAACCGATCCAGGATAAAGTGTATAGCGCTATCAAGCAGGTGGCAGAACGGGGTGGTTTAGCGTTTATTTTTGATAAAGCCGGTCAGGTTTCTTTACTTTATTCCAACAGTAAGTATGATAAAAGCGAAGATGTGCTTACCTTTATGGGCTATAATAAAAAATAATTAGTACCCCGATCGTCAAACTATAACTACAAAATAACCAAAAAACAATGAAACACTTAGTAAAATCGATTGCAATTGTTGCCTTAACCATAGGATCAGTGACGTTTGCAAAAGCTCAGAAAATTGCTCACATCAGCCTGGATTCCTTAATCACCTTAATGCCTGAAAGTAAAACGGCACAGGATGTCGCTCAGAAATACCTGAAAGAGCTGGAAACACAGGTGGCAACGATGGAAACCGAATTGCAGACTAAGTATGCGGACTATATGAAAAACAGGGATAGCTATTCCCCGATCGTGGCAGCCGCCAAGGAGCAGGAGCTACAGGACCTGAACAAGCGTATCGAGGATTTCAAGGCACAGGCTCAGCAGGACTATCAGCGTAAATACGGCGAGCTGTCGAAGCCGATCTATGACAAAGCGAAGAAAGCGATCGAGATGGTGGCGAAGGAAAACGGATACAAATACGTGCTGGATACAAGCACCGGCAACGTTCTGTATACCGAGGCTGCCGACGACATTATCGGTTTAGTAAAGAAAAAGCTCGACTCTATGCCGGCTGCCGTAATTCCGGGAGCGCAAGGCACAACGACTCCAAAGCCGGGAACAACAAGCCCGAAACCTGCGCCAGGTGCGAAACCAGCAGGCAGCAAGTAAAAATACTTATATGTAGCAAAGGCTCCGTCACGGCATGCCGTGACGGAGCCTTTGCTTTTAACGCCTTCGTGTTAATAAGACCTTTCTTTTTCTGTGTAAAATGCTCATAAAAGCATCAAATTTGGTTTACACATACAACTTATGTTTATAAGTTTATAAACCAACTGACATGCAAAAGTTCCTATTCTTCTTATTATTCTCCCTGCTCCTTTCCGGTCGCGCTTTTTCGCAGGATAAGGACCTGAAACAGGATGCTGCCTTTTGTTATGATAACAGGGAGTTCAAATGTGCCTATGAGCTTTATGACAAGCTGAGCGCACAGAATCCCAAGAACCTGGAATATAAATTCCGCCTGGGCGTTTCTTCCATCAACTATCCTGAAAAAAAGGCGAGGTCTATCGAGATCTTCGAAGAGCTGAAGAAAGTGGATAAAAGCCCTGAGATCAATTATTACCTGGCGAAAGCCTATCATATCAATTACCGCTTTGATGAGGCGCTGGCCGCTTACCAGGCTTACCTGGCGGCTATGGAAGGCGTCAAACTGAAAGACGATGATAAGCTGCTGGTGAAAGATGCCAGGCTTGGTGTGGCAAATTGCAATAACGGGAAGCTGCTTATCGGCCAGAAGGTCATCGCCGACATTAAAAACATCGGCCTGCCCATCAACACAGCCGAGCTGGAAGGCGTGCCCGTCATCTCCGCCGACGAATCGGTGATCATCTTTACCTACGCCGGCCGCAAAAGTACCGGAGGCCTGCTCAACGACGCCCTGAAGCCCGACCCGGAGGGAGGCTCTTACCACGAGGATATTTTTATCAGTACAAGAACAAACGACTCTGTATGGTCGGAGCCAACCGGAATAGCAGCCCTTAACACGAAAGGGAACGATGCAGCCGTAGCGCTGTCGCCCGACGGACAGACCTTATTCAGCTTTATCAGTAACAACGATGCCGGCGACCTGTTCATGAGCTCGCTCAATGGCACGGAATGGACCAAGCCGGTAAGGCTGAACAAGAACATCAACACCCCGGAGTGGGAAGGAAGCTGTTCCATCTCTTCCGACGGGCGTTTCCTCTATTTTGCATCGGAGCGTCCGGGCGGGCTTGGTGGCCGCGACCTCTATGTGTCCGAAAAGATCAACGGCGACTGGGGCCCGGCGGTCAATCTCGGGCCGGGTATCAATACGGAATACAACGAAGACGCGCCTTTTATCCATCCCGATGGCATTACCCTGTTCTTCAGTTCCGAAGGCCATAAGAGCATCGGCGGTTACGACATCATGTATTCCATCAAGCAGGACAACCACTGGATCGAGCCTCTGAGCATGGGCATCCCCTTGAATACAACAGAGGACGACCGCTTCTATGTGATCAATGCAAAAGGCGACCGGGGTTATTTCTCCTCCAACCGCGGTGGAGCCGGCGGCAAGGGCAGCCAGGACATCTATTCGGTGGAGCCGGGGATTCTGGGCGAAAAGCCGATCCTCGCACTCCTGAAAGGAAATGTATATGCCGACGACAAGCCTATCGACGCGAAGATCGAAGTAAGCAAAAAGGTGACGAACGAATCGGTTGGTCCGTATTATGCCAATGCCAAAACGGGCAAATACCTGATGGCGCTATCGCCGGGCAACGGCTATAAGATCCATATCTCGGTCAGTGTGCCGGGTTTTGAAGCCATCGACGAGGAGATCGACGTGGAGAAGCTCCAGCGCTTCGTAGAGATCCGGAAAGACTTCTACCTCTACTCTCCGGCCTATGCCAACAAGAGGAAACAGAAATCGGTGAACGAAATCCTCGACAGCTTATTGGGCAAGGTGACGAACATCGAGGATTTCAAAAACGATGCGGTCATCAACAACATCATCGATGCCGCCACCTCCAACACGACCACGCCGGAGGTGAAGCAAAGCCTGACGCCTTGCAATGGCGGCGCGGTCCCGGATTTCTCTTCCCTGAAAGGAAAATCGCTGAACGTGCCTGAGAACTATAAAAAGCTGCTCGAGATAGGCGGCCTCACCTGTGCCGAAGGCCTGATCTTCAAAGTGCAGATCGCAGCCTATAAGCATCCGGAGAATTATAAATACGACCATCTGAAAGAATTCGGTGCGCCGGAGATCATCAACTATCCCGACGGGATCACCCGTTTCACGCAGATGCAGTTCCCGACCCTGAGAGAGGCTGAGGCGGCCCGCCAGAAGATCATCGCCAAAGGGCAGCCTGATGCCTGGATCACCACGGTGGTAAACGGGAAACGCTACACGCTGGAAGAGCTGATTATGGTGAACTTCATGGGTAAAGCCGTGAACTAATCTGTATTCAGATAGAACACGGATCATACAGATCTTACAGATTTGCAGGGATTAGAACAAAAAAATCTGTGGTGATGGCGGGTTATTATAGTTTGAGTTGTTCATGTTTTCTTCGCATTTAAAAATCCGCGGCTATCGGCTTGATCCGTTCTAATTCGTGTTCCATTATGTTTCGTTTTCCCAATAAACTTTAATTCCTGAGTTAAGAAGTTTTAAAAAACGCTAGGGCCCGGATATTTCTTTTGGCTTCACCGTACCTTTGTAGAACGAATCAACGGGAGGGAAATCATGAGTAAAATTAACTGGGACGACGTTGCAGCTCTTGAATCGATAGCCAATCAGTGTATCTGGAAAGGTAAGGAAGTAGGGCAGGCCAGGGCAGCATTAAAGGCTATTTATGGCTACGACATTACTTACAGCGATGAGTGCGACGACGAAGAGACAAAGAAGACTGAGCCTGATAAGGATGACCACAGAAGGTATCAGCCCTAAGCAAAAATCCCCTGACGTTTTCGCCAGGGGATTTTATTTTGTATTTACTTTCTTCTTGTTGGCTGAGGCTCTCGAAGCCAACGAAATCAGATAAGAGATTCGATTAGTTATTCAGCATGACCGGCATCACCAGCATCAGCACATCTTCCGACGGATTGGCTTTTTGTGTCGGAACGATGATGCCCGCGCGGTTAGGGGCGCTCATCTCGATGGTTACCTCGTCGCTTTCCAGGTTGGTCAGCATTTCCAGCACAAACTTCGAGTTGAAGCCGATTTCCATATCCTCACCCACATAGGTGCACATCAGGGTTTCATGCCCTTCGTTAGCGAAATCAAGGTCTTCCGCGGAGATCGTGAGCTGGCTTCCTGCAATTTTCAGGCGGATCTGGTGTGTGGCCTTGTTGGCGAATACGCTCACACGGCGCAGCGCGCCGAGGAAAGAAGCCCTGTCAACGGTTAGCTTGTTAGGGTTCTGCTTCGGAATTACCGCTTCGTAATTAGGGTATTTGCCATCGATCAGGCGGCATACCAGGTTGATATTTCCAAAGCTGAAATAGGCGTTCGTTTTATTGAATTCCACTTTTACCGCATCGTCGATGCCTGCCAATAAATTCTTCAAGACATTAAGCGGCTTTTTAGGCATGATGAAGGCCGCAGATGCGCCGGCCTTGGCGTCGTTGCGCGTGTAGCGCACGAGCTTATGCGCATCCGTCGCCACAAAAATAGAGTTCTCATCCGTAAACTGGCAGAACACACCGCTCATCACCGGCCTCAGATCATCGTTGCCTGTCGCGAAGATCGTTTTGTTGATGGCGTTGCCAAGCACATCGCTTTTAATGATAACAGAGGTAGGCGCTTCCACCTTCGGTAATTTCGGGTACTCATCGCCGTTATGCCCGGTTAAGGTATAATCGCCCGTTTCGGTTTTTAATTTGGCGCTGAATTTCTTAGGATCGATGATGAAAGACACCGGCTGCTCAGGCAGGTTGCTGAGGGCTTCCAGCAGGGTTTTGGCCGGAATGGCGATGCTGCCGTTCTCCGAAGATTCAACCTTCACGCTGGTGGTAATCGTCGTTTCCATATCGCTGGCGTACAGTGTCAGGCTGCCGTTGTTCAACTCAAACAGAAAGCAGTCCAGGATAGGAATGGTATTGCTTGAATTTAAAACACCGCTGATGGATTTTAAATGTTTTAAAAGAGTAGAGGATGATACTACGAAATTCATATATAATAGCTTAGTGTATAATTGATTGAGTGATCCGCCCAAACATCCTGCAAAGCAAAATACTTAAGGCCTATCAAATTTAGCGATATGCCGAGAGGAAAAACGCCTGTGTGTAGTCTATTTATAAACTACTTTTTAACATCACTTTTCGGGGATGAAGTAGCTGTAGGTCTGGAGCATTTTTCCGAAGACATAGTATTGCGCCACAGCGTAATCCTTGCCTTCGTTGTATCTCACAAACAGCCTGTCGGGATCGTATTTGTAATCCACGCCGTACTGCTCGTTTTTGGAGGCAACCGGGAATTTATGGAAGAACTGGGTCACGTTCTGCTGATTGTTCCTGTCGGTCACCGTGAGCGTGGCAAAAGGAACCCCCGATTTGGAAAGGGAATCCACGAGGTGCTCTGTCTTCTCCAGTACGTACTCGCAGTTCACATTCTGGAAATAGGCGATGTACTGCTTCAGCTTTTCTTCCGAGAATGGAAGCTGCTGGCCTTTCCCGTTCTTCAGCCCGAAACGCTGCATGCTGAAAAGATCGATCACAAAGGAAGAGTCGGGGATCTCATGCAGGTCGAGCCTGATCTGCTTGATCTGCGGCGGCCTGAAATTGATCATCAGGCGCCCTCTCCACTCGGCCTCCTCCGTAAAATAGCGTGTGGTGAGATAGCCGTTGAAGCCCGGGATGTGCGTAATAAAAGGCTCCTTGAAGTTCTCTCCCGTTTCAGGGTCCGACATCAGCATATAGGTGCCTGTATGGTCCTGCGTCGGGTGGCCCACATAGTACTGCTTCACTTTTTTTCCTTTGGCATACACTTCGATCTTCACCGATTTGCCTGCCATGAATTTGATCGCCGTCTCCCGGCCGGCTTTGGATACCGGCGATTTTACCTCCACCATGCGAATGGTGTACAGCAATGTTTCGATGGCGTCGGGGCGTGCCGGAAATTTTCCGTTCACCACCCAGCCCTCCGGCCTGCGCTCCAGGAGCACATTCTTTCCTTCCTTGTCCGCCATAAAGATCTTGTCCACGGAAGCCGTATCCTTCAGGCCGAAATCGCTGGCCTCCTTATCAATGGTAGAGTTCTTCCCTTTGTTCCTATAAACGAAGATGGCAGCTACCGCCAGGGCAAGTAAAATAATGATGGTAATGATCGAGTTTTTTTTCATGTGCTCTTATGCGTTGATCTGGTGAGGGGAATGCTATATGGCGCAGAAACATTCTGCCTTGCTTCTATCTACTATCTACTGTATTTTTTTGTGCGGATATAGAACTGGATCAGGGCAAACAGGAAAATGGCCGCCAGAGGTAAGCCTACATTGATCAGTTTCCATTTCGTGGTTTGTTGGGAGATCTTTTTCTTGTCCAGCAGCCTGAGCTTCACCTCGCGTGAGCGCAGCTGCAGAAGCCCCTGGTCGTCGAGGAGGTAGTTCATGCAATTGAGCAGGAAGGTTCTGTTGGCAAACTGCTCGTTCATGTAGGAGTCGAAGCCGACAGGCAGCACCCTGCCGGAGCTCCTCTGGTACTCGTTTCTGGCGATGTCGCCATCGGCCACCACGATCATGCGCGTCGGCTTGCTCTTGTCCATAATATCGAAGGCACTGTCCTGCAGAAAGGCACTCGGGATCCGGTTCTTATATACCGATTCGAAGGAGCCCTCCAGCAGGCAGGCGACATTCTGGAAAGAGTTGTTGTACTGCTTTTCGTCGGGCCTGTAACGGATCATGCCCACATTGATGCGCGTTGGGGTCGGCTGCGTCTTGGTGTATTTGGATGTCTGCAGCAGGATCGTCTTTTTGACGTCGCGGGCAAAGACCGTATCCAGTGTGCCGATAAATTCCGTGCGGATGAGGTCGAGGTTCTTCACGATCGGATGGCTGGACACCGGGAGGATCAAAGGATAATACATCCAGGGAAAAGGCTGGAAATCCGGCTGTCCTTTTTTGAAGCCCACGTTGATCGGTACGCGCGCGCATTGCAGGTCCTGTACCATCAGCGGATTGAGGCGCACACCGTATTTGAAAAGGATCTCGTCGAGGTTCAGCTCATTTTTAAAGCCAAGGGTATAGCCCCTGGTGTTCAGGGTATCGCGGTTGATATACACCGGGTCGATCAGCCACATGGCTTTTCCGCCATGCATGATGAACTGGTCGATCAGGAAGATCTCCTTGTCGGTAAAGGCAGAGTCGGGTTGTGCGATCACGATAGCGTCCGCGCCTTTCAGCGAATAGAGCTTGTTGTTCATCTTCACGCGCGTCACATTGTAGTACTCGGTGAGCGAGGTCATGAAGTCGGCGGCATAGATCGTGTCGAGCTCGCCGTGCCCTTCCAGGAACACCACTTCGGGCTTGCGGATGATCTGCGTTTTGCGGATGCTGTTCGAAAGGCCGTATTCCAGCTCCTGCACCGAGTTGTTGATGCTTTGCTCCTGCTGGTAGCCCACCTGTTTTTTGTAGATCTGCCATACGCTCTCCCTGCCTTTGTAAGTCACGATAGCGCCCGGCCAGATGTAGGTTTCGGACACCTTCTGCGAGCTGCGGTCGATCACCTGCTCCGGCATGATCCCTTTTTGGTAGAGCTGCTTCTCCAGGTTCTCTACTTCTTCCTTATTCGGATTGTCGAGCGGGTTCACAAACTCATACTCGATCTTGTCGTCGGAGTAAGCCCTGTATTCATCCAGGATCTCCTTGGTCTCGTTGCGCAGCCTGGTGAAGCTCGGGTTGAAGTTACCCTGCAGGTACACTTTAATATAGACCACATCGTCGAGCTCGCCGAGCAGCTTTTTAGTGGAGGCCGATAAGGTATAGCGCTTTTCGGAGGTAAGGTCGAAGCGCTTGAATAAAAAGGAAGCCACAAAATTGAGCAGTACCAGGATCGCCGCTACTACCAGCAGCATCAGGATGTCTTTTTGTTTCTGACCGGAGTTTTTGCCTACCATTTTCTGCTTTGTAAGACGAGTTTGGATAACAGATTGAAGAAAGCGATGATGCTCAGGAAGTAAATGACGTCGCGGGTATCGATCACGCCGCGGCTCATGCTCATGTAGTGATCGTTCATACCGATGCCTTTCACAAGCGCATCGTATTTGCCGAAAATGCCGGATGAGGAAATAAAGTCAAAGCCGATATACGTGATGAAGCAGAGGAGCAGAGCCATGATAAAGGCGATCACCTGGTTTTCGGAAACGGCCGAGGCAAAGGTGCCTACCGCCACAAAGCCCGCTCCCAGGAAGAGGAGCCCGATGTAGGAGCCCCACATGCCGCCGGTGTCGATGTTGCCTTTCGGATAGCCCAATTGATACACCGAGTAAAAATAGATCAGCGTAGGCAGCAGCGATACAAGCACCAGCACCACGCCCGCCAGGTATTTGGCCATCACGATCTGCATCTCCGTCAGGGGGCGTGTGAGCAGCAGTTCGATGGTCCCGGTTTTCTTTTCTTCCGAGAAGCTGCGCATGGTAATGGCCGGGATCAGGAACAGGTAGACCCAGGGCGCAAGGATGAATAAGGGATCGATGTTGGCGAAGCCATTGTCGAGGACGTTGGAGCCGGCGCTTTCGGTAGGCACCAGCCACATGAAGGTGCCGATGCCGGTGATGAAAACACCGATGGCGATATAGCCGATCAGAGAGCTCAGAAAGCTTCGTATTTCTTTTACCAGTAAAGTAAACATACAGATTTCAAAAATAGCAATAGATTTTAAAATAAGCTATCGATCCGGCGGCAGAACCCAAAAATTAGTTTAATTTTACATATTTCCAATAGTTCGTGCGCAGGTACTTTTCTCCTCCTCTTAGGCTTCTCTTTGTCCTGATGGCATGCCTTTCCTGTGCCTTCCTCACCGCACAAAATAAGATCACGGGGCTTGTGACCGATAGCGCCGGAGCCGCTTTTCCCTTTATCAACATTGCCCTGCTCAATGCCGCAGACAGCGCGCAGGTAAAGGGTAGCATCAGCGACGAGCAGGGGCGCTACGACTTTGTGAATATCAAAAGCGGGACCTACCTTCTTAAGTTTTTTTCGGTGGGCTATGCGGTGCAGCACAGCCAGACGTTTAGTCTAGACAGTGCTTCCCTTATCGATCTTCCTCCGGTAGTCATGGCATCCGCGGGTGTCAGCCTGAATGAAGTCTCGGTGACGGCCATTCAGAAAGTGATCGAGTTCAGGAACGGGATGACGGTGCTGAATGTGGAAAACAGCTTGATGGCTTCGGGGAATACAGTCCTGGATGTTTTGAAGCGGATCCCGGGCGTGACGGTAGACAACAAGAACAACATTTCCATCTCCGGCAAGCAGGGTGTCCGCATCATGATAGACGGGCGCATGCAGCAGGTATCGATGGAGCAGCTGGTAGCGATGATGAGCGCCATGTCGGCCGATCAGCTCAGTAAAATAGAAGTGATCAAGAGCCCGCCTGTAAAATACGACGCCGAAGGAAATGCCGGCATCATTAACCTGGTGACCAAAAAAGTAAACTCCCGGGGCTACAGCGGCAGCGTCACGTACAATCCCGGAATGGGCCAGCGCTTCGGCAACTCCGTCTATGCCACCCTGAATTTCAAATCGAAGAGGCTCACGGTTTTCAGCAATATCAACCCGATGTACAAAACGTTTTACGACCGTTACGATTACCACAAGGCCGTTAGCTATAAGAGCAATACCACCCTGTTTGACCATACCGGCGACCATGAGAACCTGCGGAAATACCTTGCGGGCAAAGTGGGCGCCGATTATGCCCTCAGCAGGCAAACCACCATTGGGCTTTCGGTGGCTAATAGCATCAACGACACACGACCCATCGAGCATGGCTATGTGGCGATCAACGGGTATAACGATGTCGGCTTTGACCATTACTACTACGTGACCGACGAAAAAGCGGTATGGACCAACCCGGCGTATAACCTCAACGCAGAGCATAAGTTTGACACGCTTGGCACTATGCTGAGCTTATCTGTTGATTACACCGATTTCAGAAATACCTCCGACCGTAAAAGCGAGTCTGTTTTTTTAAAGAGAGACGATACCGGGGCCAAACCTTCGCAGGTCTATACATCCACGAACAAAGGCGATATAGGTATTTTTACACAGAAGCTGGATTTTCAAAAATACCTGAAGCCCTCCTGGCTGCTGGAAAGCGGGGCTAAAGCCACTTTCGTGAACAATAAGACGGACTTTGTATTTAACCGGCAGGATACGGTAACCGGCATCTATTATTCCGACACCAGCTTCTCCAATAATTACCGCTACAAGGAAACACTGCTGGCCGGCTACCTTAACCTCAGGAAGGAATTTAAAAAGGGAAGCCTGGCCTTTGGCCTGAGGGCGGAGCATACGGAGATCACGGGCAATAACCTCACCAACGGCTTTAAGCTCACGAGGCGTTACCTGAATTTCTTTCCGAATGTCGCTTTTGACTACCGGCTTACCGATAAGCAAAGCATCCAGTTCAATTACGGCAGAAGGCTCGAAAGACCCGATTATTCGCAGCTCAATCCCTTCCGGCGCTTCGAGGATCAGTATGCGGTGGGGGCGGGAAATCCTTACCTGAATCCCCAGTACAGTCATAATCTGGACCTGGTGCATGTGTATAACCAGTGGATCACTAACAGCATCGGTTATGCCCGTTTTTCCGATGTTTTCACCGGGATCTCCTATCAGAACGACAGCACCAAGATCACGACCTTTACGGAGGTGAACCTTGACAAAGCCAGCTATGTGTATTACAACCTGTTTCTGCAAAGGCAGATCCGGCAGTGGTGGAACATCGAATTTTCGGCGAACCTGTTTTATGTTTCCTTCAACAGCAGGCTGGAGGGCGCTGACCTGAAAACGGAGGCGCTTTCCGCCAACCTCTACATGAATCATGATATTGTGCTGCCGCATGATTTTAAAATTCAGCTGACGGGCCATTACAATGCGCCCAACAGGCAGGGGCCCAATTACAACAAGGCGAATGGCAGCTGCGATTTCGGCATTAAAAAAGCCTTTCACAACGGTAAGCTCAATCTCATGTTCCAGTTCCTGGATATGTTCTATACCGATATCAGCCGCTCGGTGTACGACTTCGGGAACCAATACTATACCTTTAATTCCAGGCCCGATACCCGGAGATTTAGATTAACTTTGAGCTATAAATTCGGAAAAATGAACATCCGCGTTGATGAAAAGCACAGCAATGAGCCGGAGAGCGGACGCTTAAAAAAAGATTAAACCTTATGAAGAACTTTGCCAGTACTATCTCTTATTTCTTTCACCCTTTGCTGACGGCCACCTATGGCTGCCTGCTGGTATTTTTTGGAATGACCGGAAGCATCTACTATGTGTTCACACCCCTGAAGATGAAGCTTGCGATAACCATTACGGTATTTGCCTTTACGTTTCTGCTCCCTGTGCTCAATATGCTGATCCTGTACAAGCTCAACTACATCAGCTCGATGAAGCTGGAGAACAGGCGCGAGCGGATCTTCCCGCTCCTTATGACAGCCCTCTGCTATTTCGGGTTGTATTACATGATCTACGACCTAAGCGTGTGGCCTGCCATCAAGCTCTTTATCCTCGGGGGCGGTCTTTGCATCTTATCGGCCGCCATCATTCATCTGTGGTGGCAGATCAGCGCTCACATGATCGGCATCGGCGGCCTGGTGGGCATTATGCTGGCATTGGGCTGGGTGCTGCAGATGCCGGTGTTCCCGGTGCTTTCGCTTTGCCTGCTGCTGGCCGGCCTTATCGGGTTTTCGAGGCTCTTCCTCAACTCCCACACGCCTCAGCAGGTGTATGCCGGCTTTATTTTTGGCTGCTTCATGCAGTTTTCCTTACTTTTTTTAGCGCAAAGCCTTACATTTGCTTAGAGATAAGCATTTATGAATTTAATCACAGGAGCTACAGGATTGATCGGGGCACACGTGGCCCTTCAGCTTCTGCAACAGAACAGGCCCGTCACGGCCATTAAGCGCCCCGACAGCGACACGGGTAAAACCAAGCGCCTGTTCAGCTATTACACGCCCGATTACCAGGAGCTCTTCAGCCGTATCCAATGGGTGAATGCCGATGTCACCGATATCTATTCCCTCCTGGATGTGCTGGATGGCATCGACACCGTCTATCACTGCGCCGGCTTCGTCTCCTTTGATGATAAGGACCGCGTGAAAATGCATCAGGTGAATGCCACGGGCACCGCCAACCTGGTAAATGCCTGCCTCGAAAAACCGGTAAAAGCCTTCTGCCATGTGAGCTCCATTGCCACCCTGCAGAATCCGGACATCAGTACCAACATCGACGAGTCCGTCTACTGGAAATCGTCGCCTGATGCCAGCGATTATGCCATCAGCAAATACAATGGAGAGCGCGAAGTGTGGCGTGGCATGGAGGAAGGGCTGAATGCCGTGATCGTGAACCCGGGGCTGGTGCTTGGGCCGGGCTTCTGGGAGCAAAGCTCCGGGAAGCTGGTAAGCACCTGCTACAAGGGCACCGCTTTTTATACCGATGGCTCGAGCGCGGCTATTTCCGCTACAGATACAGCGGCCTGCATGATCGGCCTGACGGAAAAGCAGATCTTCAACAAACGCTTTGTGCTCACGGCGCACAACTATACCTTTCGCGATTTGTTTTCGCAGCTCCATAAGGCGTTCGGCAACAAAGAGCCTTCCATCGAAGCAGGGAAGCTCATGCTGAGGCTCGGTCTCTGGCTCGATGCGCTGCGCTCGGCGTTTACCGGGAAAGAGCGCGTGCTTACCAAAGCCACGATGCATGCGGGCCTCGCAAAAAACACCTTCAGCAATGCCCGGATCAGGGAAGCGCTGGGCTACCGCTTTGCGCCATTGCAGGAGACCATCACATTTGTTTGCAACACCTATCTGAAAGAACAGACATCCCATGCCTAAAGGAATTTACATCATCATGCTGGGCGTAGCCCTGGCGCTTGTCTATACCTGTAAAACGCCTCAGAAGACCGAGACCACGGTGCCTGAGCAACAGGCAACGGTAACGGTGCCTGCCGAAAAAGCCCCTGCCGCAGAGCCTGTAAAGCCGGTGTATCTCCCGCCGCCGAAGGATTCTGTGACAGCGATCAGCATCAACCTGGTAGGCGACCTCATGTGTCATCTGCCACAAACCAACAATGCCCGGCTTAAATCGGGTGACTATGATTTTTCGCCAAGCTTCGAGTATGTCAGGCCCTATCTGCAGGATGCCGATCTCACCATCGGGAACCTCGAAACGACCTTTGCCGGCACCGGGCAGCCTTATGCGGGCTACCCGGCATTCAATTCGCCGGATGCTTATTGCAAAGCCATTAAGGATGCCGGCTTCGATTTCCTGGTGACGGCCAATAACCATAGCATGGATACGCGCGAGGCAGGCCTGCTGAGAACGATACAGGTTATCCGGGAGCATGGCCTGGGCTATGCCGGCACTTACCTCAACCAGCGCGATCACGATTCGATCCGCATCCTCGACATCAAAGGCGTCCGGCTGGGGATCCTCAACTATACCTATGGCACTAACGGTTCGTACCCTTCCTCCGAGCATAGGTACATGCTCAATGTGATCGATTCCGCCGGAGTGGTGTCGGCCGTAAAAGCCGCTAAGGACAAGGGCGCCGACATGGTGCTGGTGTTTTATCACATGGGGGTGGAGAACGTGGTGGAGCCCACGCAGTCGCAGAAGGATGCGGTGCGCTTTGCCCTGCAAGGGGGCGCAGCACTTGTGATCGGCGCACACCCGCACATGGTTGGCCCTACCAAGGTAATGTACTCGGAGCAGAGAAAAGACTCGGTGTTCATCGCGTATTCCCTCGGCAATTTTTTATCGAACCAATACTGGCGCTATACCGATGCCGGCGTGATCCTGAAGCTCACCGTGCAGAAAAACCACACGAAGCGATCCACCTCCTACAAGGCGGCGAGCTTTATTCCTACCTGGGTATACAGGGGCGATGGCGGAAAGAAAATGCACATCATTTTTCCGGCAGAATGGTATGCCGATACGACCCGCTTACCGGGCTATCTCAATGCAGGGCATCGTCAGAAAATGGAGGAAGCTTTTCATGATACGAAGCATGTCTTCACCAAATACAACCCTTATATTTCGGTGGGTACAGTGAAATAATGGAAATTTAACATTTCCGAAAAAAAAGGAAAAAAAATTTTGTATAATTAGGGAAAGCCGTATCTTAGTATATTATAAACTGATAATTTAGAGAAGAGATTTATGCACATAGCGATTGCCGGAAATATCGGTTCAGGGAAAACGACGTTAACTTCATTATTGGCTAAACATTACAAATGGACCCCTCATTACGAGGACGCTGATGATAATCCTTACCTGAACGATTTTTACGACGATATGCAGCGCTGGTCCTTCAATCTGCAGGTTTACTTTCTGAATTCACGCTTTGGCCAGGTACAGGAGATCCGTCAGGGCAAGCAAAAAGTGGTTCAGGACAGGACGATTTACGAAGACGCCTACATTTTTGCACCAAATTTGCATGCAATGGGCTTAATGACCACCCGCGATTACGAGAACTATTTCAGCCTTTTTAAATTGATGGACAGCCTGGTGAAAGCGCCGGACCTGATCATCTACCTGCGTGCCTCCGTTCCTACGCTGGTGAAGCAGATCCAGAAGCGGGGCCGCGATTATGAGAACTCCATTCGTCTGGATTACCTGAAGCGCCTGAACGAGCGTTATGAGGCCTGGATCTCAACCTATGAGGGCGGCAAGCTGCTGATCGTCGATATCGACGAGATCAATTTTTCAGAAAACAAGGAAGACCTGGGAAAAGTGCTGAGGATGATAGACGCAGAGGTAAACGGTTTATTCAAATAAGTTTGGGCATAGATACAAATAACGAAGAGCAGTTTGTAAAGGCAAAGTACGAAAGCCTGATGAAACAGTATGAGCAGGAGCAGTCTGTTCTCCTGTCGCATCATGGAGAGCTGTCTCAAAGCGTTATTTCCAGTATCGAGGAAAGTGTGGAGTCGAAAGTAGCCGAGCTCGAGATCCCTAAAGGCCCTCTGAAAAAGATCTTCTTTATCAGCGTGGAAACGCTTCAGAATATGCTCATCCACGGGCACAAGAACGCCGAAGGGCACCAGCATAATTTCTTTATCCTTGCCAAGAACGGCGTGAAGATGAACGTGGTTTCCGCCAACCTGGTAGCCAACGACTCTATCCCCGCTCTCGAAAAGCAGATCGAGACCATCAATTCCTTCGATGACGAAAAGGCTCTGAAAGCGTACTACCTGGAGCACCTCGAGAACAATACCATGAGCGATAAGGGCGGCGCAGGCCTGGGCTTTATTACCATTGGTATGAAAAGCGGCAACAAGCTGAAAATGGATTTCCAGAAGATCAACGATCAATACTCCCTGTTCACCCTGATCTCTTCGGTGAGCTTAAGCTAATACCTTCACGATGCCTTTTTCCGGATCAATCACATTGATGCCGGGTGTCTTGCCTTTTTCCAGGGAGCCGTAATCGGCCTCGATTCCCAGGAAGCGGGCGCCGTTCCAGGTGGCCGCCTTTAAGAACACTTCCGGCGCGATCTGCGGAAAATGCTGTTGCAGGGTGACGATCTCCGCCAGGATGGAGAGCCCCGAATTGCTGGCAAGGCTGTCCGTGCCCAATGTCAGGGTGCAATGCGTGGCATGTAAAAGCCCCACATCGGGCAGGGTCTGCTCGATGTACAGGTTGGCCCCGGGGCAGAGGCACCAGTACAGGTTATTCAGCGCTTTTTGAGCCGCATCTACATCGTCGCGGTCCGAAAAGGTATTATGGACCAGCAAAGTGCCGGTGTCTTTTTGGAAGGCATTTAAAACGGTTTGCAGGCTGCTTGTTCCGCTGGCTGTGAAATAGTCGATCGGAAGGCCCAGGTTTTCATACAAACGCAGGTAATTACCGGTTTTATGGGTAAAGAACTCGTTCTCGGCCTTGCTTTCCTGGTTGTGGATGCTCGTTGGCAGCCCCTGGCCATGATCGTAGCCGGTGATGAGGCGGATGAGCTCCCCGGAGCAGCTATATGGGGCATGAGGCGCCAGGGAGGCTGCCAGGCCTGCCTGCCGGAAAGCTTCCAGGACCTTTTTGCCTGCCTCGAATACCAGCTCCGCTCTTTCGGGGTTCAGCGCAATGAGCTCCACAAAGCTGTGGTAATAGAGGGAGGACCCTTGTT
>Ga0233425_10006711_pt1 | contig 16790 bp, 14 predicted proteins | sample Watercolumn_Towu_2_FD_181712 | JGI IMG/M metagenome (GOLD analysis project Ga0233425, IMG submission 181712) | Freshwater microbial communities from Lake Towuti, South Sulawesi, Indonesia - Watercolumn_Towuti2014_140_MG | ecosystem: Environmental > Aquatic > Freshwater > Lake | place... | reverse complement strand
GATAAACACTAAATCAATGAGACCCAGTCGCAAAAAATTGTGGGGCATTTTATCAGTGACCCGACACGCGTCCGCAGAATGGCCAGCCAGTTTCTGCAAATATTCATCGGCCAGGGCATCAACGACGTCGGCTTGCAAATATTCCACACATTCGGGGTAGGGCTTCTTGTCACCCAGGATGCTGGGCAGTCTCGCCTCGATATAGCCCAAATGAGGCAGCTCTCCTGCTCCATGAACCTCAGGATGACTGGCCATAATCTGTTCGACAAGGCTGGTTCCGGAACGCGGCATGCCGACGATGAATACAGGCAGGACAGATTTGTTCGATGCCCTTGGTAGCCGTGCCAGGCGTTCGGCAGTGAAGACTGAGTGCAAACGGCCAAACGCCGCTTCTTTCTTGTTTCGTTCACATTCGTTGCGATCGACATCGTTGGCACTTTTGAAATGGTGGAATGCCAGATCGTATTCCTGCCCATCATTAAATAGTTGCCCCAGAGAATGATGCAACAAGCGACGTTCGGAATCCGGCTTGTCTTCTGCTAACAGCCTTTCACATAAAGAAACAGCCTGTTGCTGCAACCCCAAATGTTTGGCGACAGCAACATAAGCCAGCGCGATATTGACGTTGCCGGTACCGCCTTCAATCGATGGACGCACCAGCTCATAGCACTCATCAAATCTCCCCTGCCGCTCCGCCAACTGGGCAAGACCCGCCAAGGCGTCGACATTACCTGGCAGCAACTTCAAGACATGTCGATACTTCTCTGCCGCCTCGGCAAGCTCTCCCACATCTTTCAAGCAATAGCCAAACTCAAGCCAGAGAGACGGCTCATCGGGAAGATGCTGCAACGCCTTTCGATAGTGAATCACCGCCTCATGGAGAAGACCGAGATCGCGAAGGAGCAAACCAAAGGCCTCCTGGGCTTTGACCATAAGCGGCTGCAAGTCGACGGCCTGCCGCAGATGCTCTACGGCCTCCCCGGTACGCCCCGAATCCCGCTGCACCAGAGCCAGATTGTAATGGGCCACGGCTAGTTTGGGGTTTAGGGACAGGGCCTTTAGGAAAGAATCCTCAGCCTCAGCATTTCCATGCTCACTCTGTCGGCGCAAACTGGCACCGAGTTCGTTGTAGGCCTCGGCATATCGGGGCGCAAGGGAAATCACTGCACGAAAACAGCCGGCCGCCTCGCCAAACTTCCCTTGTTTTTGCAGTGTAACGCCCAGATTGTAATGAACAGATGGTTCATTACAATCTGGGCTGCAGCCTTCCGGAAAGATTGCTCAGACTCGGCGTGGGCCTCCAACTGCCCAAGGATAATGCCTTGGAGGTGCCAGGCCTCGGCATCGTTTGCAGCGTGCCGGCATAACACAGCGCACAATCTCTTCGCCTCAGTCCAACACCGGGACTGAATAAGTGACCTGATTTTTTGTTTATCAGGGACGGTTTTTTTATCTTCACGACAATAACCCGAAATATCGCTACACGGAACCAAACGAACAGCAGAGACAGTCCGTGCATTCATGCATCATGCTCCGAACAAACGCCACCTCAACTGACCATGGCAATTACAAAAAGTACAATAATAACGCATAGAAAAAACACCCCAACCTTAATGTTGATTGACTGATCCTCTTCGTGGTGCCCGACCTCATGGTGGCCATGTGCGCTCATCGTGCTCTCCTTTTGCTTGAATTTTCAGATTGACCCTACCCGCCTTGACTGACAGTCCAATTGAACAGTTATCCTGACTTGTCGCTGATATTATCGATGGAATCCTCCGGGATTGACACAGGTTGGCACATGGGCGCTATCGCGCCGTTTTCGTTTCGTGGATCCGGTTGAGCAGTGATCGAAAAACAAAAACCTCTCAAGATATCAAGATGTTTCCTGCTGTCGGCACTAGCCGGGCAATCATGGTTTAAGCCACTTCTGCAAGGTATTAACAATCTTCTCAGCCTGTTCAGGGCTTGAGATCTTGAATTTGCTCTTCGATTGATAGACGCCGTCTTTTTTCTGATAGCGGCGGATGACGTAACGATCGGCGCTATATGCATTACTGCGTTTATCAAGGTCCTGATAGCGGAAGAGAATGGTCGTCCACGCCCCTTTGGACAGGATTTCCTTGTCCAATTCCTTCACGACCAGCACCCCGTCTTCTTCATAATTAATAGTTAGTTCTTCAACGTCTGAGGCCATGGAAGTCTCCTTGTCTATGGTGACGAGCTTGTGCTCATGTATCAATTTATATTTGTTAATGATGCGAGTACGTCAAATACGTATCAGGAGCCTAGCCGGTAGATATTTGCGGCTGCAAGCCCAGAGGGAAGTTCGGCAGACGAGACAAGTAGAGCCCGCCCACATTTTGTCAACATCAACCCCGCCGGCTCGCCGCGGCTGAACACTCCTGAGGACGGCATCTCCCTTACTCCCCTGCCTGCTTAGCCTCCAGTTCTTCCCAGCGTTTATACAGGCCATCAACGGCCTCCTGGGCTGCCTGCAGGGCTTGACAGCAGACGGTCAACCGCTCTGCGTCCGACTGAATGCCCGGCTGGTCCACCTGCTCCTGGCACTGGGTGAGCACCGCCTCGGCCTGGGCGATGGTTTCTTCCATCTTTGCCAGTTCCAGTTCCTCTCCCAAGGTCATTTTTTTCTTCTTAACCGAGGCCGATCCCTTGCCCGCCTTCTCTTTGATTGTCTTCTCTGGATTTGCCTTACCCTGGATGTCATCTAGCCACTGACGAAAATCCGCGTACTGCCGACAGCCGCCCTGATTATCAAAACCAAGGACGTAATCGGCCAACCGATCCAGAAGGAGACGATCATGGCTGACGAGGACGATTGCGCCTGGGAATTCAGCCAAGCCTTCTTCCAACACCTCAAGGGACGGGATGTCAAGGTCGTTGGTGGGCTCGTCGAGCAACAGAATATCTGCCGGTTGCCGCATCAGGTTAGCGATCAGGATTCTCGACTGCTCGCCGCCCGAGAGGCGGCTGACCGGCATATCGAGTTGCTCCGGCCGGAACAGGAAGCGTTTGGCCCAGCCAACCACATGCACCGGTTGCCCTTTGTAGAGCACGGTGTCACCTTCCGGGGCCAGGGCCCGCCGCAAAGGCTGATCCTGATTTAACCCCTGCCGTTTCTGATCAAAAAGCACGACCTTGACCCCGTCGGCCAGGGTGATAGTACCTTGATCGGGAAGCATGTTGCCGGCCAGGATGTTGATCAGGGTACTTTTTCCCGATCCATTATTGCCAAGGACTCCGAGACAGAGCTTGGGCGTCATCTGGAGATCGAGAGCGGAGAATATCTGGCGGCCGGCAAAGGCCTTGCCCAGGCCATGGGCGGTCAGGAGTTTTTTAGTCTTGCGTTCCGTGGCATCGAAGCCGATATCGATGGCGCGGCCTTGGGCGTTGCGGTATTTGACATCCTGGAAGGTGCCCTGCAGGCGATCGGCATCGTCGATACGAAACTTGGCCTTGGTGGTTCGAGCCTTGGGGCCGCGGGAGAGCCACTCGACCTCCCGGCGGAGTTTATTGGCCAACACCTCCTCCTGCTTGGCTTGGGAGGCCAGCAGCTCCTCCTTGCGGACCAAGAAATCCCTGAGCGAGCCTTCTACTCGCAGATGGCCGCCGGGATACTGCGGGTTGAGCTCAATAATGCGGTTGGTGACCGCATCGAGAAAGTAACGGTCGTGACTGATCAAAACAAAAGCGAAATCGGCGTTCTTGAGGTTGTCTTCCAACCACAGGATCCCATCCATGTCCAGGTGGTTGGTGGGTTCGTCCATCAGCAGGAGATCCGGGGATTGAATCAAGGCCCGGCCGATGGCCAGCCGCTTCTGCCAACCTCCAGACAGGTCACCGGCACACTGCCCCGTGTCGCTAAAGCCGCATTGTCCGGCCACGCGTTGGGCGGCGGCATAGCGAGCCGCCTCATCCATCTCCCCATCCGCCAGGGCTGACAACAGGCATTGCAGCACCGTCATCTCCGGGGGGAAGGTGTCGGACTGGGCAAGGTAGACCAGTTTGAGCTTTTTGCGGATGAAAAGTTTGCCGTCGTCAAGGGGTTCAAGGCCGGCGAAGATCTTAAGCAGGGTGGATTTCCCCGCCCCGTTGGGACCAATCAACCCCAGCCGTTCCCCCTCGAAGATGCCGAAGCTGACTCCGGAAAAGAGGCGCTGGGCGCCAAAGGCCTTGCTGATTGATTGACAACTGATGAGATGTGACATAGAGAGAACCTGACGACAAAACGAGCCGCATGTCGGCCGATGGGTTGAGGCCAATCCAGGCCGTTGCTGTTGACTGGCGGCCATTGGCAGGCAAAGCGCCATCGCCCCCTGGCGCCAGCAATAGGTGCTACCACCAGGAAACATCTCTGACGTATCTGCGTTAAAGCCTGGAGTCCAAGCAGATCATTACTTCCGCCGCAAGGCGGAGCCGCAGCTGGGCCTCCGACATTGCCCATCCCTGCGCCCCCTGACACCTCAACCGCGAAATCCTCACACGGGACAGAGACTCAATGATTAATCCGGCGAGCTGCATCAAGAATATCTTTGTGGAACGGGAAATCGCCGATCTTCCCCATACCAGAGAGATCCTTGCCCGGGCCGCAAAGTTGCGCCTACCGGTGGCGATGGTCGACAGCCCCTCAATTCCGGGACTTGAGCCCAACCAATATCCCGAAAACTTGACAAAGGGCAAACAAAATTTGCTCCTCTGTCGAAATCGAGGCCATTTTTTTAAGCCCTGCCCCGGCACCAAGGAATATCAGTGCTGTGGCTACCAGGTGCTCAACATCGGCATGAACTGCCCCATGGACTGTGTCTACTGCATCTTGCAGGCATACCTCAACACCCCATGGCTCAGCAGCTTTGTCAATGTAGACGACTTACTGGCCGAACTTGCGGAGGCATTTGCCACCGAGCCTGAACGGCGCTGGCGGATTGGCACCGGCGAGTTCACTGACAGCCTGGGGATCGATGCGCTCACCGGTCTCAGCCGGGAGCTCGTGCCGTTCATTGGCCAATCCCCCAACGCGGTGCTGGAGCTCAAAACCAAGAGCGCGGCCATTGCCAACCTCCAAGGATTGGCCCATCACAACAGGACCATCGTTGCCTGGTCCTTGAACAGCCCAGCAATCATGAAGGCTGAGGAGTGGCGGACCGCCACATTGGACGAACGGCTGGCGGCCGCCGCCCAATGTGTGGACTGGGGGTACCAGCTGGCCTTTCACTTCGATCCGATCATTGACCACCCAGGCTGGCGGGAGGGCTACACGGAGACCATCCACCGGCTCTTTACGGCTGTCCCTGCGGAGAAAATCGCCTGGATCAGCCTTGGCGCCCTGCGTTTTCTGCCGCTTCTGAAACCCATTGCCAGCCGCCGGTTCCCGAAATCACGTTTTTTGAGTGAAGAATTCGTCACAGGCCTTGACGGCAAACAGCGTTACTTTCGAGACCGCCGGGTAGAACTATACCGGCATATATTCGGGGCGTTGACAGCGAGGGCTGCCAAGAGGACCTGCATTTACTTATGCATGGAGAGTGACGAGATCTGGCGGGAGGTGTGTGGTTTTGCCCCGGATGAGGCAGGCGGTTTGGCTGCCATGCTCGAACGGGCTGTCTTTTAGCTGAGCCGCCGATTTCTGTTGCCAATCCTTCGCGCGGAGCCATGTCCATTCCGGCCCTCAGGCGATGAGCAGGCTCGCCCACCCCATCACCGAGTTGGCCGTTTACCTTTCCCCGGTTTTGTGGTACGTAATGCCTTCATCATTTTCCAACCAAGACACATAAACATAAGTTTCTGGTGCGCAAGCCCCGCCGGCAATCAAGTTCCTTTCGTATCGGGCGCCCTGTTGCCGCCAACATACCGCCAAGGAACTCAGTGTCATCACAGAGCGGTCAGCCGATCGCCCTCCAAGATCAACCGCATCACATAAGGTGGTTCCCATGAAAAAAATAGCAATCCTCGCTGGTGACGGCATCGGACCGGAGGTCATGGCCGAGGCAGTCAAGGTCCTGGACGCGGTCCAGAAAAAATTCTCCATCGTTTTGCATTACGAATACGCCGACGTCGGCGGCATCGCCATCGACAACCATGGCACCGCCCTGCCTGCGGCCACTCTGGCCCTGTGCAAGGCGAGCGATGCCGTCCTCTTCGGCTCGGTGGGCGGACCAAAGTGGGAGAACCTGCCACCGGAGCAGCAACCCGAGCGGGCTGCCCTTCTGCCCCTGCGCAAGGAGTTGGCCCTGTTTTGCAACCTCAGGCCGGCCAAGGTCTTCAAGTCCCTGGCCGCCGCCTGCCCGCTCAGGCCCGATATCGTTGGCGATGGTTTTGACATCCTCTGCGTGCGCGAACTCACCGGCGACATTTATTTTGGCCAGCCCAAGGGGCGTGAAGGCCAGGGCCCCGAGGAAAAGGCCTATGACACCATGGTCTACACCCGGGCCGAGATCGATCGCATTGCCCGCAAGGCCTTTGATGCGGCCCGTGGCCGGCGGAACCTGGTGACCTCGGTGGACAAGGCCAATGTACTCACCACCATGGTCCTCTGGCGTCAGGTGGTCAAGGAAGTGGCGGCCGATTACCCCGATGTCACCCTGAACCACATCTATGTGGACAATGCCACCATGCAACTGATCAAAAACCCGCACCAGTTCGACGTCATGCTCTGCGGCAATATGTTCGGCGACATCATATCCGACGAGTGCGCCATGATGACCGGCTCCATGGGTCTGCTAGCCTCGGCCAGTCTCAACGAGACAGGCTTCGGACTCTATGAACCGGCCGGTGGCTCGGCCCCGGATATCATGGGCAAGGGCATTGCCAATCCCATCGCCCAAATCCTCTCCGCCGCCATGATGCTGCGTTACAGCTTAGGCGCGGAGCAGGCGGCTGCAGCCATCGAGCAGGCCGTCGCCCAGACCCTCGACGGCGGGATTCATACCCCGGACATCGCCACCGACAAGACTCGCACCGTGGGCACAGCCGCCATGGGCGACGCCATCGTCGCCCGCCTGTCGTAGGGCCAGAAACAGCACGATGCCGGGAGATGGTTACCTGACAGTGGGGCGCCACCCCGCCCGTGACGCAACGCCTGCCATGACCAACTGCGAGCCTCGACATCAACGGCGCAACCCTGCACTCTCCTTTGTCCGGGAAGCGGTGCAGATGTTTCTCGGCGAGGCCTGGAGAAGCGGCGAACGCCTCGACTTGACCTGCGTCGACAGGCTTTGCGAGTGGGCGCTCAGCCCTGACCCCCAGGTGGCCAGGGCGGCGACGGCAGCTGTCTTCGGCGGCATTATCGAGCCGCTATGCGATGATTTCTCCAGTGAGGGCGTGAATGCTGCCAACCTGGTGCTAACCCGTATGCTGCAATGGATCAGGGCCACCCCGCAAGGGATGGAGCTTGACCGGCGGCTCAACGATTTTGGCTTTGCCGATGTCGACAGCATCCTGCGCCGCTATAAGCAGATCAGCAGGCCTACGCCGCTTGCCCCATCCCGCCTGGCCTCAGTCGGTAAGGTGATAATCCTGTCCCGGGTGACGGCAGGCGCTGACATCGCCATAAGCAATGTCATCGTGCAACGTCTACGGCAGCGGCTTCCCAAAGCAGAATTAATCATGATCGGGCCGAGTCATCTCCCTGGGCTCTTTGCCTCTGTTGCTGGCTGCCGCTTCCGCAATTTCGTCTACAAGAACGATGGTGGGCTTTTTGAAAAGATGACCTCCTGGCCCAGGCTGGTAGAGCTCACGGCAAAGGAATGCGACGGCTTCAAGGCGCATGAGGTGCTGCTCTTCGATCCTGACACCAGGCTAACCCAGCTGGGACTCCTGCCCTTGGTCCCGGAGGGCAGTACCTGCTATTTCCCATCCCGGATGACCCCAGCGCCGGAACTGGCCGACAGCAACCTCTCGATCCTGGCCAATGAATGGTTGAATTGCCTGCTGGGAGAGGACAAACGATGGCGGCCGTCAATCACCTTCCCCTGTAACGGCCACGGCTATCATTCCTTTGTCGGTTCTTTGCGTGATCGTGGCTGCCGCCTGGCGGTGGCCATCAACTTCGGAGTGGGCAACGACCCTCGCAAACGCGTGGGCGACGACTTCGAGGCCCGCGTGGTCTCGACCTTGCTCGCCATTCCTGACACGGTGGTGATCCTCGACACGGGGCGCGGGGTCCATAAGGAGCAGTGGATACAAGGCCACCTGGACCAGGTTGCGCAGCTGGGCCTGCCCGCCATCCGCCTTGCCGAGGATGAGCTCAAGACGTGCCGCCCGGCCTTTGGTCATGGCCTGATCGTCTTTCGCGGCCTGTTGGGCTCCCTAGGCAAAATGATTGCGGCGGCGGACTGTTTTATCGGGTACGATTCCTGCGGCCAGCACTTGGCGGACGCCACCGGGACCCCGGCGGTGGTCCTTTTCGCGGGGGCGCCATCAGAACGTTTCATCAGGAGGTGGTCGCCCGAGGGGCCGGACAGCCGGATAATCCCAGTCAGCGGACGGCTGGCAACTCCCGAGGCGATGGAAACTTTGATCCAAACCGTTACTCAGGCCGTGGAGGAGCTCCGGGCCAGTCAATCCAATAGGGACAACCATGCCATCAACAAAACGTAGGCGTCTTCTGGATGCCCTAAAATCTTTTCATGATGCCCATATCCTGGTGATCGGCGACCTGATCGTCGATCATTTCATCTGGGGGACGGTCTCCCGGATCTCGCCCGAGGCCCCGGTGCCGGTGGTCAATGTCACCCACGACAACCTCCTGCTCGGCGGTTCGGCCAACGTGCTGCACAATATCTTCGGCCTTGGGGCCCAGGCCACCATCTGCGGAGTGATCGGCCATGATGCCATGGGTGATTGCCTGCTGGGGCTCATCGAAAAGCTCCCCTCCTCGACAGAAGGCATTGTTCGGCTCGAGGACCGGCCCACGACGATCAAAACCCGCATCGTGGCCCATGGCCAGCAGGTGGTCCGCTTTGACCGCGAAAGCACGGGCCGGGTCGATGGCGATGGCCTTGCGGCAATCAAGAAATTTATCGATCACAATCTGGGCAGCTACCAGGCGGTGATCGTCTCGGACTATGCCAAGGGAATCATCACACCAGCACTGATGGATCACCTCAGGGCCTGCCTTGCGCGTCATCCCCACATCCCGTTGATCATCGATCCCAAGCCGTGCCAGCCTGAGCGTTTCCACGGGGCCACCATCATCACGCCCAACCATCACGAGGCGGAACAACTCTCCGGGATCAACATCGTCAATGATGCTTCCCTGCGGGCGGCTGGCGAGGCCCTGCTGGACAAGCTGGACAGCCAGGCGGTGCTCATCACCCGGGGCGAGGCTGGCATGGCCCTGTTTGAGCGAGGCAAGCCACTGATCACCATCCCGACCGTGGCCAAGGAGGTGTTCGATGTCACCGGCGCCGGTGATACCGTGATTGCCGCGCTGGCCCTGGGACTTTCCGCCGGACTCAATTTTGCCGAGGCCGCGACGCTGGCCAACGCCGCCGCCGGCATCGTGGTCGGCAAGATCGGTACGGCGGTGGTGACCCAAGAAGAGTTGCAGAGGGTCCTGTGATGACGGCAGCGCAGAGACCCCACAGCATGACCGCCTTCGGCCGGGGAGAGTCGGGCGAGGCCCGCCGTTGGACCGTGGAGCTCCGTTCGGTGAATCATCGCTTCTGCGATGTCAGGGTCAAGATGCCCCGCGAATATGTCATCCTTGAGGACCGGATCAAGAAGGAAATCTCCTCGGTTTTTGCCCGGGGCCACATCGAGGTCCTGGTCTCTCTGGCCGGAGGACGTGCCCAGGGTGGCCGGGCCAGGGTGAATCTGGAACTGGCGGGACAGTACCTGGCCTGCCTTGACCAGCTGCAACGATCCTTCGACCTGGAGGGGAGGCCCTCCCTGGCCATGCTGGCGGCCTTGCCGGACGTGATCAGAGAAGATGAAGAGGATGAGAGTCTCGATGAAGTATGGGCCGAGATCCGCGAGGCCGTGGCCGGCGCCGTGTCGGCATGCCTTACCATGCGCGCCGACGAGGGTCAGAGCCTAAAGGCGGAACTGCTCACCCGGCTCGCTGGTTTCGAGGCTACGGTGACTACCATCGGCCAAGCCATCCCGGGACTGGTGGCCCAACGAGAGGCGGCCCTCAAGGAGCGTTTGGCCTTGCTGCTGGCAGGCGTCGACCTTGACCCCACCCGCCTGGCCCAAGAGGTCGCCATCATGGCTGATCGCTACGATGTCACCGAGGAGCTGGTCCGTTTACAGAGCCATATTCAGCAGTTCCGGTCGTTTATGAATCTGGCCGAGCCCGTAGGCAGGAGACTCGACTTCCTCTTGCAGGAATTTTTGCGGGAAATAAACACCATGGCCTCGAAAATCAACGACACCGACATCACCCACAAGGCTGTGGAGCTCAAGAACGAGGTGGAGAAGATTCGCGAGCAGGTGCAGAATTTGGAGTAGCGCGAAGCAGGGAGGCAGGCACGATGGACAGACGATTGATTAATGTGGGATTTGGCAATGCGGTGATGGCGGGACGGGTCATTGCGGTGGTCAACCCCAAATCCGCCCCAATGAAGAAATTGAAAGACGAGGCCAAGAGCGTCGGCAAATTGATCGATGCCACCGAAGGCCGCCGTACCAGGGCCATCCTGATCACTGACTCGAACCATGTGGTGTTGTCCTCGGTGCAGACCGAGACCCTGACCCAACGCTTTCAACCCCTGGCCGATCAGGGCCCCGAGGAGGTGCTGCCATGAGCGCAGGCCATCTGTTTGTCATCTCCGCGCCTTCAGGCGCCGGAAAGACCACGCTCTTGAAACCCGTCCTCGAGGCGGTGCCGGCCCTTGCCTTTTCAGTGTCACACACCACCCGCAAGCCGCGGCCAGGGGAAGTCGATGGCCAGGACTATTTCTTTGTCAGCCATGATCGCTTCGCCGCGCTGCGTGCGGAGGGGGATTTCCTCGAATGGGCCGAGGTGCACGGCAATTGCTACGGCACAAGCAGACGAGCGGTGGAGGCAAGCTTGGCCAGCGGGCAGGACATCATCCTCGACATCGATGTCCAGGGCGCCACACAGCTGCGAAAGCGCAATGATCTGGCCGCGACCTTTGTCTTCATCGCCCCGCCCTCCTTGGCCGAACTGGAGCGCCGACTGACCGGCCGCCAGACCGAAGAGGCCGCCACCATTGCCTTGCGCTTGCAGAATGCCCGTCGCGAGCTCCAGTCCATCGATCAGTATGACTATCTGATTGTCAACGATGACCTGGATCTGGCTCGGGCCATGCTGACCGCCATCATTCTTGACAAGCGGGCGCTGGCTCGCCGAGGCTATGACGGCAGGCCCCTGGACCTCTCTCCGCTGAAGGACTGAAATGGCTGCTCACGTGAAAAGGAAGACCTCGCCTGAAGGGGGCGCAGCCAGGGCACGCCAAGCGGAACGCACCGATTTGGTCTGGGGAGTGCATCCAGTGACGGAGCTCCTAAACTCGGCCCCGGACAGAATCATCGAACTGCGCATCTTGAAGGCCAGCCACGCCAAGGTCCAAGGCCTTGTGCAGTTGGCTGAGGAGCAGGGAATTCCCTGGCATGTTGCGGAACAGCCTTTTCCCGGCACCCCAGAACAGGCGACTGTGCAAGGCGTGCAAGCGAGAACCAAGCCAGTGAAGACGGTCACGCTTAGCGATGTCCTCACTGGCCGTGATGATGCCGGCGGACCGGCCTTGATTCTCGCCTTGGACACCATCCAGGATCCCCATAATTTCGGGGCGATGATCCGTTCCGCCTCCGCAGCCGGAGCGCTCGCCATCCTCTACACCAGAGACCGCTCAGCTCCGCTTTCAGGAACGGTTGCCAAGGTTTCGGTGGGGGCGATTACCCATCTTCCCCTGTGTCCGGTCACCAATATGGCCTCGGCGCTACAGCAGCTCAAGGAGGCGGGCTTCTGGATTTTTGGCGCTGACGGTGGCGCTGATACTACGATCTACCAGGCGGACTTCACTGGACCGGTCTGTCTGGTGATCGGTGGAGAACGCGGTGGCATCCGGCCCTTGGTGAAGAAGCAGTGCGATGTTCTCGTCTCCATTCCCATGCGTAGCGGCTTGGACTCTCTGAACGCCTCTGTGGCCGCTGCGGTTATCATGTTCGAGGTCGTTCGACAGCAGGGGTGAAAAACCCTGAATCTTCCCTCAGTTAGGATGTTTTCCAGTTATACGGACGCCAAATTCCGCTTTTCTGACAAAGCGGATTCCCTTCGGCACCAGTGCCCCTCTCCCACGCCTTTCGCCCACCTCCCCACGTTTCGTCCTAGATTTCTGCCATTTTCCACCTTTTGTTAGCCTAATCGAGCCACTACAAACAATGCCATTCCCACGCGGTGGGATGCCCATATTCGTTTGTGGCGCGCATATTGCTTGGTCAAGCCAGTAAGACCCCGCAATGCCGCTAGTTGGGCGGAACCGTCTCTCCGCCAGTAAAAAGGCTTATCGGATCCCCCCAAAATGTCGATAGTTATACTAGGAACTAAGGTTTGGTTTAGCGATGCGGAGATCAGTTTCGTTCACTTGACTCGGGAGGGCTGAAAAATGACTGTATGGGAATTTTCAATCCAGGGAGATGTCGTCAAGATAGGGAACAAGGAGCGCCGGAAACTAACGCCACACGGCTGCAACGAGCCATACAAAGATCGTTACTGGTGCCCGAAGATGCAATGGTTCCGCAAAGAGAGCTGCCCTTTTGCCAATATACGCGAATGTGAAAATTTTGCAGCCATGTGCGGCTCTGTGTGACTACTAAGCAATGGGCCCGGGAAACCGGCAGCCGGTGACTATCAGCTTGGCCAAATCTCAGGCGAGGTGACAGTATGGATACAATTGATGTCGTACGATTGTTAAGCGAGTTGGAAGGAGAGCATTGCGGCCTTAACCATGGACCGAAGACCAAACCAGGGGATTTTCCGGCCTGCGACTATATTGTCATCCCCTTTGGTGATGCCCGGACAGAGATCTGTACCCCGGACCGCGATTTGGTGGTCCCGGTCTGCCAAGAATGCGCGCAGGCTCTGACCGGTGAGGAGTGGACCTTGCTGTACTGCTTCGAATGCAACGCCAGCCGCTGGGTCAACAGGCGGATGGCCAAGCTTCAGTACCGGCACCATGTCCTCTGGCTGCGCGGATGTCCAGACTGCACAAAGGTCTTCGGCGGCCTGTACTTCAACGATGAAGACAATACCGCCATCGATGCCGCGTTGGTTGCGCACTTAAACCGCCGGGCTGCCTAGCCAGGCTCCATGCAGAAGATCTGCAGTCCGGGGGGCAGCGCCTACCCCTCCCTGCCCCCCGGACAACTCGCAGACATCAAAATCCCTCCTTCCCGTACCGTTCTCAATCCCCTCGCGATCATCTTTTGCAAAGAAGCTTTTTCTGCTGTATAGAGGAACCTGTTCCTATTTTTTGCGACCGTTCTTGTCACTATTAATCAGGCCTCGAAAAATATGTCCCAACAGGGGCTAAAGGGAACTCGAGAAGAAAGAATCAACCCTATATTGGCCGGTTACCTTCTCACAACCATACCTATTTTTTTGCGATTTCAGCGCTATTTTGCCTGACAACAACCAGCAATCTTTTACAAGGGGATTCATTGTGAAACAGTTTTGCCTTGTGGTTTGGATTACCGTCCTGGTGCTCCTGGCCGGCGTGTATCGTCAAGCGGACGCTTCTGGCAGTAATTCAGCAGAGATGTATGACTATCTGTTGAATCTCTCGACGGAAGACCTGAGCCAGATCCCCATTCAGTCAGCAGGGCTCTTTGCCATGCCTTGGGACCAAGCGCCGGGCTTAAACTATGTCATAACCAAGGAGCAGCTTGATCGCTATGACATGCGCTCTCTGGCAGAGTACCTCAACCGGATGGCCCCTGCCTTCGCCACTGTGATTCACGGAACCCAAGGGACGACTGTCGGAGTACGCGGCATATTGATCGACAATTCGGCCAAGACTTTGCTGCTGCGCGACAACATCAACATGAACAACCGGTTCTTCGTCGGCATCAATGGCTCTGAGCTGTCAAGCCCTCTTCTTGGCGATCTCGATCGACTCGAAGTCGCCTCCGGCCCCGGAGCCCTGCAGCATGGTTCAGGCGCCATCAATGGCTATCTCAACATGGTCACAGCCACCGGGGCCAGCAAAGAAGGTGTCAGAATGCACACCTCATACGGCAGTGGCGACTCACGCTTGGCCGAAGGCAGCTATGGCCAGGTGATCAGCCCCAAAGCCAACGTCTTTTTCTATGGGGGTTATGACAAGAGCAACGGCGTTCGTCCTTATTACACCTTTTCCAAAGAGGAATGGCCGACCCTCCATGACGTGACCGGGGTGCCGTCAGACACCTTTCTCGACAATGTCCGGGTTGGCCGCACCGACGATGACTACAAGTTCTCCTTCCGCGGCCAATTTGGTCGCAAAGAGGACGGCTTTCAGCTCGACCTCAAGGCCATGCGCAGCCATACCTCCAATGTCGATCCGGTGCTGGGTCAATACCTGAATGGCCCTGCCTCGACTTGGGAGGATGAGGTGAGACTGGCAGCCGACGCCAGAAACAGACGGTATTCGCCGTTTTACGAACAGCACGCCGATGTTTTTTTACTCTCGCCCGAACTACTCTTCCGCGTCAACGGCCACAATGACGTAAAAATCGTCCCCTACTACCAAACCATCAAGACCACTTCGGTGTTCAGTGATTTCCTTCGCGACGAGGTCGAGCGCTTGCATATCACTTTACTACCCAAGCCAAATCCGGCCAATCCCGACATTAATGAGTGCGCCGCCGCCGGCTGTATGGATAACTACACTTACGGCGACGAAATTCATATTGGCACCACCGTGATCCACACCTACACCGGGCTGAAGAATCAGACCATCGCCTGGGGAGGGGAAGTGTCCTCCATGGAGTTCAAGGTCAGGCCCTGGCGATGGAACTCCCTGGGGCTCTTCGCCGAAGACCAGATGGTCTTTGGAAACGTGACCGTCATGCCTGGCCTCCGCTATGACCTGACCTCTTTCGCCGATACCATCGAGACTATCCCCTTTTATGGCAATGGTCCATACTCTGGCCCTGGCGATGTCGACGCCCTCACCAAACGCCTGGCCATTGCCTACAAGATTACCTCCCAGCAGACGGCCAAGCTATCATACCAGGAAGGGTTCCGGTTTGCCGACGACTGGCCCCAGCAGTGGGCGGCTCTTGTCAGCAAATTGCAAGGTGTCAACCGCTCAATCGGCCCAGAGACCTCGGAAAATTATGAGGCTGACTACTCGGTGATTGGCCTACTGGACAAAAAGCTAGACCTCTCGCTAGGCATATTTTTCAATCGCTACCACGACACTCAAGGCTGGATCGAAAACACCTATACGTTTGGCAACAGCCCGAAAACCCTGACCTCGGCGGGTGGGGACCTGACACTGGAATATCACCCGGCCGACACCTGGGAGATGGGGGGCTCCTACAGCTACAGCCGTCCCATCGACTCCTATGAAACCAATATCCGGCTCGCCAATGCCGACAATACCTGGACCCGCTACCCCGAGCATATGATCAAGTTCCGTCTGGGGCATATGCTAACCAAGAACCTCTTCGTCGGCGGCGCGGGGAGCATTGAATCCCCTCGCTACGACAAGGGGAACACCACCGACCCCAAGGTCATCGCCCTCTTCAACTCCTGGTCGATGGTGATGAACGTCAATGCCTGGTACCGCCTGGATACACACTGGACCCTTGCCGTTAGCACCAAGGAGCTCCTCCGGAAAGACTTCAATCAGTATCCCGCCTATTTTGCCGGCACCCGTCCCTTGGATGCGCCACGCCCCGCCGATCCCCAATACTATGCCTCCCTGACATATGCTTTTTGATCATGGGACTCGAGAAACACAGCGCACACCATGGTAATTTCTTCTGATATAGGGGCGTCCGCTTGATATGGATTTGCGTGCGACCCCGATAAAAACCAAACTGACGCTCCTGTTGATGGGCACCAGCAGCCTGGCGGTACTCCTCGTCAGCCTGCTGTTTTATGTCTTGCTTGGCCGGCAGTATCAGGACATCTACCACCGGGATTTGCGCAACTTGGCCGATATCCTTGGTCATAACTGCACAGCCGCCCTGCTTTTCAATGTCCCTGAGGACGCGGAAACGGTGCTCCATTCGGTTGACAGCAGGGACTCCATCGCTGCCATCCGTCTGTATGACCAGAACCACAAGCAGTTCGCCTCCTACGAAAACAGATCGGTAGTCGGCAGAGGCGAAAATACCACCTCGGACAATGCCTCTGCTGAAAGCAGCTACCTGCGTCTGGACCATGCCATCACCCTCAAGGACGGCACACATATCGGCTCTCTTGTCCTCTTTGACGATGTCCATGAAATCGCCATCACCAAACGCCAAGGAGGATACATCCTGGCCAGCTCGGCCTCCGTTGCCCTGATCGTGGCCTTCAGTGTGGCGGCCTTTCTGCAACGGCGCATTTCAGAACCGTTGGCTACTTTGACCAGCGCTGTTCAGCGTCTTGCCGAGGGTGATCTTGCCGCCTGGCGGGATGTGGGGTCTCAGCGAAGCGACGAACTGGGCAAGCTGTCGGCAGCCTTTGTCAACATGGGGCGCAGGCTGGAGGATTCATACGTCGAACTGTCGGGATACAGTCAAACGTTGGAGCAGAGAGTTGCCGAACGGACCGAGGAACTCCAGCAGGCCATGGCAAGACTCACGGAAAGCCAATCCCAGCTTGTCCAGTC
>Ga0233425_10006710_pt1 | contig 16790 bp, 19 predicted proteins | sample Watercolumn_Towu_2_FD_181712 | JGI IMG/M metagenome (GOLD analysis project Ga0233425, IMG submission 181712) | Freshwater microbial communities from Lake Towuti, South Sulawesi, Indonesia - Watercolumn_Towuti2014_140_MG | ecosystem: Environmental > Aquatic > Freshwater > Lake | place... | reverse complement strand
TGGTCCCGAGCACGAGCGCCGCGCCGTAGGCCGGGTACAGGCTGTTGCCGATGGCGAAGCCCATGCTGTCAACCAGCTTGGGCAGGGCGATGCCCTTGCCGGCCAGCCAGGCGAGCAGGGGGATGCCGTAGACCGCGCCGACCCCGAACGCCAGCACCCCGTGCAGCGCGCCCTCGAGCGTGAACAGGCCGATTACCTGGCGTCGGGTCATGCCCAGGGCCATCAGGGTGCCCATCTCCTTGCGCCGGCGGAACAGTGACAGCACCTGGGTGTCGAAGATCGCCAGCATCGCCAGGAACAGCAGAATCACGTAGAAGACCGATGAGCCGGCGCTCTTGGCCTTGATTACCGCGCGCAGGTCCTGGAGCAGCGACTCCTGGTTGTGGAATCGCCAGCCCGGCGCGTCGGGCGGGTTCTTCACGCCGCGGCCGACCACGCTGTAGGTCGCCTGGTTCGGCATGCCGGTGAGCTCCTGCAGCAGGGCGAGCGGCAGCCAGACCTGGCCCACGTCAACGTCTTGAACCGACGTCGTCACCACCTCGACAATCTTCGCCTCGCGCGCATCGAACGTGCCATTGACGTCACGCCACTGCACGTTGACATAGTCGCCGGCGCGCAGACCGGTGCTCAGGGCCATGCGCTGGCCGATGAGAGCCGGGACTTCGCCCGCGGCCGAACTGAGCAGCCGGGACGGGTAGTCAACTACGGTCTGCCCCGGGTCAATGCCCTTGAGCAGCACGGGCTGCACCCGGCCCTTGGGATAGATGCTGCCCTGCACCACGAGCACCGACGTGGCCTGCCCCTTATCAACCAGGGCCTGGACCGGCGCGGGCAGCGCTCCGTGGGCGTCGGCCAGCTTCAGCGGGTCATAGGGGTCATACCGGGCGTGCCAGTACTGGCCGCCGCCGTAGGCCGTAGCGACCATCGCGTCCTGAACCTGCCGGGACATGCCGTCGAGCAAGCCCTGGAGACCGATGATTGCCACAAACGACAGGGACAGCACCAGGACATTCAGCCAGGTCCGCAGGCGGGCGCCCAGGAGATTACGCCAGGCGAGTCGCAGCACGGTCATGTTCAGCTCCCCGGGGTCAGGATTTCGTCGCTCGCGACCCGGCCATCCACCAGGACGATCTTCCGCCGCAGGTGGTCAATCACCTTCTGGTCATGGGTCGAGAACAGGAACGTGGTGCCCAGTTGCCGGTTCAGGTTCTCCATCGTGTGCAGGATGTTGTGCGAGTTCTCGGCATCGAGGTTGGCGGTCGGTTCGTCGGCCAGCACGAGTTCCGGGCTCTTCACCATCGCGCGGGCAATCGCGACCCGCTGGCCTTCACCGCCCGACAACTGGGCCGGTCGCGACTTCGCCCGGTCAGCCAGCCCGACCCATTCCAGGGCCTGCAGAACCAGCTTGCGCCGTTCGGCGCTACGCAGTCCCAGCAGCAGCAGGGGAAACTCGACGTTCTCGAAGGCGGTGTATACCGGCAGCAGGTTGAAGGTCTGGAAGATGAACCCGATATGCCGGTTGCGCAGGTCGGCCGCCTTCAAGTGCGAGAGGCTCTCCACCCGCTCACCGAGCACGTTGGCGCTGCCTGAGGTCGGCGTGTCGAGCGAGCCGACGATGTTGAGCAGAGTCGTCTTGCCTGAGCCGCTCGGGCCGACCAGCCCGGCGAACTCGCCGCGGACCACGGTCAGGCTCACTTCGCGCAGCGCGACCAGGTCCGACCGTCCCATCCGGTACGTCTTCACCAACTTCTCGGTTTGAATCACGACATTGTCATTCATCGCTGACCTCCGATTGCAGCAGAACACAGAAGCGCGAGCTACCCGAAGGTCTTCCCGCGCTTTTCGCTGTTCCTTCGCTCGGCGAACTTCCATCACACATATGGAGCGGCATTGGACGCCGCGTCACGGTTTCAGTGGTTGAACACCACCATCAACTGGATGCCCTTGCCGGCGCCGGCGCGCCCGCCGGACCCGCCCATGAAGCCCTGGGGCCGGTCGGGATTCCAGAATCCCGCGATACTGAACGTCCAGTTGTCCAGAGTCCGCTGCCAGCTCACAAAGCGGTACAGGCCCTGGTTCCGCCAGTCATAGTAGACCAGACCCCGCAAGTTGTCAAGCAGTCCGAGCGGGTAGCTCACGGTTGCGGCAGTCAGGTGGCGTGCATCGGATTCCATCTCCGGGTCAGCCGTGCTGACCAGCATGTGCTCGGTCAACAACCCGAGACCGTTGCCCAAGGGAATCGTGTAGTCGGCTCCCACGCTCAACGCGTTCTGCCACTGGGGCGTCAGGTGCATGCGGAACAAGTCCACCGCCGGTTGCGAGAAGGTCACAACGTCCTCAACCGAAACGCCGATAGCCAGGTCCCACCTGCCATCCAGTCCGGCGCGATGCTCACGCACGTGGCGCGCCTGCTCAGGAAGCGCCGGACCGGACCAATACGCCTGTCGGTAGTGATACGTTGCAGCCAGCTCGCCGCGCGGCACTTGCACCTGCACCCGCCCGCCGAGTTCCGGTTTCCATGCCTCAGTCGGAATCCACTCCCAGCCCTTGGTCGAGTCGTTTCCCAGGAGTCCCCAAGCCCAAACATTCCCGCCCCGGCCGAAGAAGTACCTTGCGAGCAGGGCATAGACACCGTCGGTAAGTTGCAGCGGGTCGCGCGGGTCAATCCGGTCGAACCACATCAAAGGTCGGAGCAGCGTTGCTGAGCCGAAGTTGATTTTCTGCAGACCCAGTCGGGCGTCGAACCTGGGTCGCGCATAACGTACCAACGCCCGATACGGCTTCGCCTGCAAGCCGAGGGTGAGCGAGTCGCGGAAGTCAGTCGCGGCTTCGCCCCAGGCGTTGGCCGACAGGTCGAACCCGAACCCGGTCCTGCCCCCGAGCGCCAGCGCGGGCAAGTAGCGGATTCCGCCCTGTCCAAGCCAGTCGGTACCGTAGTTGCCGGCTGCCCAGCCCGACACCTGACCAGAGAACTTCAGAGGAGATGCCGCCAGTGCACCAACGCACAAGTGCACCAGCGCACAAGTGCACAAGTGCGCCAGCAGGCCGTGCCGGCTTGTGTTCTTGCGCACTGGCGTCCTTGCGCCCTTGGCGCTACGGATTCACCGTTGCGACGTACTTCTGCCGGCCGTCCTGATACTGGAGTACGACCGCGCTCTTGAGGGGATTGCCGCTGTTGTCGAAGCTGATTCTGCCCGAGACGGTAGGGAAGTCGGCGATCTTCGCCATTGCGTCGCGGACCGCTTCCGGTTTGTCATTCCCGGCCCGGCGGATAGCTTCAAGCATGATTTTGGCGGCGTCGTAGGCCAGGGTCGCCAGCGCGTCCGGAGCACTGCCGTATTTCGCCTTGTACTTCTTGACAAAGTCCTGCACCTCGGGTCGCTGGTCGTCGGGTGAGTAGTGATTGGTGAAATAGCCGCCGTCAATGTCCTTGCCCGCGATCTTCACCATGTCCGGTGAATCCCAGCCGTCGCCGCCGAGCAGTTTCGCCGGGATGCTCAACTCGCGCGCTTTCTTGGCAATCAGGCCGACCTTCTGGTAATAGTCGGGCAGAAACAGAACTTCGGGATTCGCCCGCTTGACATCGGTGAGGAGCGAGGAGAAATCTACATCGTCCTTGGCATAGGACTTGTAGAGCATGATGGTGCCGCCGCTCCCGGTGAACGTAGCCTTGAAGTACTCGGCCAGGCCTTTGGAATAGTCATTGCCCACGTCGTAGAGCACGGCGGCAGTCTTTGACTTCAGGTTGTCGAGCGCGAATCGGGCGCCGACTGCGCCCTGGAACGGGTCAATGTAGCAGGCGCGGAAGATGTAGTCCTTGCGTACACCCTTCTCGGTGACTGTGACCAGCGGATTGGTCGAGGCGGTGGATATCATCAGCACCCTGGAACTCTGGCAAAGGTCCGAGAGCGGGTTGGAGCACTTGGACGCGACCGAGCCGACAATCAGCTTGACCCCGTCCTGGTTGATGAGCTTGCTGCCGGCATTGGCGCACTCGGTCGGGTCGTTCTTGTCGTCAGCGATTTTCGGGTCAATCAGCTTGCCGTTGATGCCGCCGGCCGCGTTGGCCTCGTCCACCGCAAGCTGGAAGCCGTTGCGGGTGGATTCGCCGAAGGTCTTGACGTCGCCGGTGAGCGGGGCAATCAGGCCCAGCCTGGTCTTGTTGCCGCCGCCGCCGCAGAAGAGGGTCAGGGCGGCTGCGAACAGAGCGATGATTGTACGATAGGGTTTCATGGTCCTCCTTCTACTAGAAGCAATATCCAATGTCAAGATCCCAATGACAAACAAATGACGCAAATCCCAAGTCCAAAGGCTATCCCTTTCGTTTCGCGAGGATGGCAGAGAAGATGAGCGCCAGCTCGTGAGCTTCCTGCCACAGCCGCCGGCAGTCGGCCTTTGCCCCGGGATTGGCAACCGCCAGCATTCTCGCCCAATGCATGGTTTCCTTGGCCTCTTTGCGACAGAGGGCGATCTTGTATTGGAAGTCCTTGCGTGAGTCGGCGCCGTCCGCTTCCATGTAGTTCGCGCCAACGCTCGTGCCAGATCGAACAATCTGGCCAACCAGGGGCTGGTTTACGGTGGATCGGGTCAGCGTGCCGACAAACCGAATGACCTCCTCACCAAACCTGGCGGTGCGTTCCTGCAAGTCGAACTTGGTTCTGACATTGGGGCTTGGATCTTTGTTGGACATTGGGGTTTGGTCATTGGAGTTTCTCATGCGGATTCCTCCGTGGCAGTTGCCCGATAGCGCGTCAGGAACTGCTGCGACCATTCTGCGAAATCGCCCTGTTCGATGTGCGCGCGGATGTTCTTCATCAGGGTGATGAAGAAGTGAATGTTGTGCAGGGTCAGGAGATGCGGTCCGAGCACCTCGCCGGCAATAAACAGGTGCCGGAGGTAGGACCGGGTGAAGTCCCGGCACGTATAGCAGGTGCAGTTCGCATCCAGCGGCGACTGGTCCTCCATGTGGCGGGCGTTGCGTATGGTCACGCGGCCCTCGCTGGTGAAGGCGGTGCCGGTGCGGCCGTTGCGGGTGGGCAGGACGCAATCGAACATGTCCACACCCCGACTCACCGCGGCGAGGATGTCTTCAGGATAGCCGGAGCCCATCAGGTAGCGCGGCTTATCTCTGGGCATCAACTCGGTGCAGGTCTCGACCATCTCATAGGTCGTTGCCGACGGCTCGCCCAGGCAAAGGCCGCCGATGGCATAGCCGGGCAGGTCGAGCGCAACGAGTTGTTCAGTACTCTGGCGGCGGAGTTCGGGATAGGTCGCGCCCTGGATGATGCCGAAAAGAGAGGGGCCAGGGGTTCGGGGGTTCAGGGGTTCAGGGGCGGCGGTCCAGGCGGCTTTGCAGCGCTCGGCCCAGCGCTGGGTCATGTTCACTGCACTTAATGCATCCTCCCGGCTCACCGGGTAAGGCGGGCAGACATCGAGGCACATCATTACGTCCGAGCCAAGCGCCTGCTGCACCTGGACGACGAGTTCCGGGGTGAAGAAGTGCCGCGACCCGTCAATGTGTGACTGGAACTTCACGCCTTCCTCGGTAATTGCCCGCAACGGCGCGAGGGAGTAGACCTGGTATCCGCCGGAATCGGTGAGTATCGGTCGATGCCAACCGATGAACTTGCTGAGGCCGCCGGCCTGTTCAACCACTTCATGTCCCGGGCGCAAGTACAGGTGATAAGTATTGCAGACCATCATCTCCGCGCCGATTTCGCGCAGCTCGTGCGGGGTCATGGTCTTGACCGTACCCTGCGTGCCGACCGGCATGAAGACCGGGGTCCGGACTTCGCCGTTTGGAAGATGGAGACGACCGAGGCGGGCGCGGGTCTGAGAATCGGTCTTGAGAAGGTCGAAAGTCACTTCCGCTATCGGCTAACGGCTAACGGCTGACGGCTAACGGCCGTGAGCTGTCAGCTGTAAGCCGTCGGCTGTTATCCACTCAGGAATTCGGAGGAGTCGCCGAGGTTCAGGTGCAGGGCCTGGTCCCGGAGCCTGGCCGCTTCACCGAGGATAGAGTGTTCGAGAATGGCGTCTTCGACCTGGGCGTCCTGGTTGATGATGCTGTCCCGGATGATGGCGCGACGGACCTGAGCCCGGGCGCCAATGGAGACATTGGGGCCGACAACCGAATTCTCGATTACCGCCGAATCATCGACGTAGACCGGCGGCACAAGCACGACCCCGGCCCGCTCCTGCGCGTGGTGCCGCGTGCTCAGAAGATAGCTGTTGGTCGCGAGCAGGGCGTCGGGTGTACCGCAGTCCAGCCAGTGCTCGACGTTGAACGTCCGCAACCGCTGCCCCTGCTGGACCATAGTTGCAGGGCATCGGTAAGCTGATACTCGCCCCGCGTCCGTTTGTCCCGGCTGACGAGCTCGTCGAGTGCGCCGAACAGCGGACCCGAGTCGGGGAAATAGTAGACTCCCACAATCGCCAGGTTGCTGCGCGGCTGAATCGGTTTCTCCACGACGCGCGTGACCACGCCATTATTCAATTCCACGACCCCGAACCGCCGCGGGTTTTCTACGGTGCGTACGCCAATCAGGCTGGAATCCCACTCCAGCCGCGTAAGGTCGAGGTCAAGGATGGTGTCGCCGAGGAGAATCAGGGTCGGCTGGCCGACGGCAGTTCGGGCCTGCATCACGGCATGGCCCAGACCTTTCGGCTCATCCTGCACCACGAATCGGAAGTTCAGGGAATAGGCGCCGCGGAGGTATTGTTCGACCCGCTCGCCCTGAGCGCCGACCACGATTACTACTTCGGCCGGGTTGACGGGCGTAATCAGGTCAATGATGTGACCGAGAATCGGCTTACCCGCCACCGGGAGCAGGACCTTGGGTGTGGTGTGGGTGTGCGGGCGCAGCCGCGTACCGCCGCCCGCCGCAGGGATGATGACCGTGAGACTGGACTTCACTCCCGTCATTCTACAGCGGCCAGCCGCTTCTTCAACTCCTCAATTCGTTTCACCGGGACCGGGTCAACCTTGCGCTCGGCCGCAAGATAGTAGCTGAGCAGGTCGCCGAACATGATGAGCGAGAATACGCGGGCCAGGTCGCTGCGACCGTCAGGTTGCAGTACACGGGCCTCGGCGTACTCCTTCTTCAGGATTTCCAGGGTAAGCTCATAGCGCAGACCGTTGCGTTCGTGCGCATCCGGGTCGCTGAGTACCAGCAGATAGCAGAGACGCGCAAACGCGCGAGGATTGCCCATGCCCACGATTTCGTTATGACAAAGCTCCGGGAACGAGCTGCAGTGCGCGAAGACCTTGGCATTCTCATTGAACTGGCAGCGCCAGCGGTTCGCGACCGCATCCAGCAGGCGGCTGGTGGAGTAGATGACCGGGACCCGGTCCTTTAGCTCGCGGGCGAGGTTGCGCGCCTTCGCTCGATATGAGTTGCGCACGTCAGTGAGGACTCGAATAGCCTCTCTCAGGTCCGGGCGCAAGTCCGGTATCAGCCGGAACCGGCACAGCGTGACCAGGAGCGGGGTGAACAGGTAGGGCAGCGCGGCCCGGGGCGGACAGCCGGCCGGGGCGGTGACCGCAATCAGCGGGTCGCGGTGCTCTCGGGCCAGTTCGGTGAGCCGGCCGCCGCTGCTGATGACGATGCGCGGGCATTTCAGGCGCAGAGCCTGCTGATACCCGGCGATGGTCTCTTCGGTGTTTCCGGAGAAGCTGATAGCGAAGAACAGGCTCTCGCGGTCGATCGAGCGCGGCAGTGAGTAGTCCTTCACGGCGATAACCGGCAGCGGACTGCGCTCCAGCAGCAGTCCCTGGAGCAGGTCCCCGCCGATGCCCGAACCGCCCATGCCGCTGACGGCAATCTGGCGCGGTCGGGGCAGCCTGGGGAGGGTGACGGCTTCGGCCGCCTGCCAGGCATCTTTCAACTCGCCGGGCAGGCCGTAGATCAGGTCATACATTGTCTTCATGGTAGAGAGAGCGCAAGAACGTCAGACATAGGATGATGGTCCATGTTCGGTCTCATAGAGCAATGCGGCGTGGTCAGACTTGCCGTTCTGAAACAGCAGGCTCGCCAGTTCCGGCAGTTTCCGGTCAATCTCGCGCCGCAGGTACTTTGTTACCTCCAGCGGGGTGGCGAAGGTAAGCACCTTCTCGACAATCTCCCGGGCCTTGCCCTGGTCGAGCGCCCGGATGACGCTGATTGCCTGGGGGATCATTGCCGGTATCATCGAGAGTTCGTCAATTCCCATCCCGGCCAGGATAACGATGCCCAGCGGGTCCGAAGCGAACTCGCCGCACAGGGCAACCGAGATTTCACTCTGGTGCGCGGCATCGACCGTGAGTTTGATGAGCCGCAGTACCGCGGGATGGAAGTGGTCATAGAGCCGGGCGACGCGCTCGTTCCCCCGGTCCACCGCCAGCGTGTACTGAGTAAGGTCGTTGGAGCCGATGGAGAAGAAGCTGCATTCCTCGGCCAGACGCGGGGCAAGCAGCGCCGCCGAGGGAATCTCAACCATCATGCCCAGCGGTACCTGCTCATCAAAGGGAATTCCCTGCTGCCGCAGCTCGGTCCGGGTTTCGTTGACAATCAGTTTGACGCGCAGCAGTTCCTCGAGGGTGGCAATCATCGGGAACATGATTTTCACGTTGCCGCTGGTCGAGGCGCGAAGGATGGCCCGGAGCTGGGTCTTGAAGAAGTCCTTGTTGTCGATGCAGAACCGGATGGCGCGCCAGCCCAGGAAGGGATTGGCTTCGCAGTATCCGGCGAGCACCTTGTCACCGCCCATGTCGAAGGTGCGGATGATGACCGGGTAGGGCTTCATCTTCCGGGCCAGCGCGGCAAAGACCTCATACTGCTCGTCCTCGGTCGGCGGCCGGCGCCGGGCGATTATCTGATACTCGCTGCGGAACAGGCCGACGCCCCGCGCGCCATGGCGCCGGGCCGCGTCGCACTCGGCGACAAACTCGGTGTTGGCCATCAGGTCCAGGTGTTTGCCGTCGAGCGTCACCGGTTCGGCTTCGGTCTGCCGGGACAGCATTGTGCGCCGACGCTCCAGACGGGCCTGTTCCTGCTTATAGAAGTCGAGGCGCTTCCGGGTCGGCGCGAGGATCAGGATGCCCCGGTAACCGTCGAGAATCACCCGCTCGCCGGGCACCACCTTGCGCAGCAGGCCCTCGACACCGGCCAGCAGCGGTATCTCCTTGGCCTTGGTCATCAGTGCGGTGTGCGAGGTCTTGCCCCCGACCTCCACGGCCAGGGCCGCGACCCGGGCCGGGTTGAGCAGGGTCGCCTCGGACGGCGGCAGGTCATGAGCGACGATCACCGCGCCGGTCGGGGCGTCGTAGAGCGAGGGGACCGGCCGGCCCAGCAGGTGATGGAGCACGCGATTGGCGACATCGGCGATATCCGCGGTCTTCTCGCGCACGAAAGCCGCGTGCGACCTGACCAGCGGCGCGGCGAAGCGCCGGGTAGTTTCGGCGTAGGCATGAGCCGCGTTGGCGCGCCGCTGCCGAATCATCTCTCGTGCGCCATCAACTACGTCCGCTTCCTCAAGCAACAGCAGCAGGACTTCCACGAACTCGGCGAAGTCCTTGCCGGCCTGCGCTTTGATCTTGGCCCGCAGCTCGGTGAGTTCCCGCCGGGTATCGTCAATCGCCCGGTCGAGCCGCGCGACCTCCTTCTCTTCGGCGCCGGGTTCAATCAGGTCTTCCGGGACGCTGAGCTGGTCGCTGTCATAGACATGGATGCTGCCCAGGACGATGCCCGGCGCGACCGGGATGCCGCGCAGAATGCGTTCCCGGCCAGAGGCGCCGGATTTCAGTTCATCAGTTCTCTTTGGCATATCTTCGTGTCCGCTCTCGGCTAGGTGCCCTGGAGAATCGCGGTCAGAATTCCCAGTGCCCGTTGCTCTTCCTGAGCGTCACCCTTGCTTTCGATCTTCAGCAGCAGCGAGTCGCCCGACTCGACCGCCAGGGTCAGGATTCCCAGGACGCTCTTGCCGTTCACCCATTCCTCGTCGTCTTTGGCCAGTTGCACGGTGCACTTGAACCTGCTGGCAGCTTTGACGAATTCCGCGGCCGGTCGGGCATGCAGCCCGAGTTCGTTCCGGATGACAATCCTCTCGAGAATCATAAGATTAGCTTCACCCCGGCCAAAATCAATAGCGAGATGAGCAGCAGCCAGGTCGGTGACACGCGCCGGGTCAGCGCGAGCCAGGCAAGCCCGACAAGGGGCAGCGTGGCAATCATCGGTGCGCTCAGGCGCAGGGGATGGACGCCCAGTACCGCCCGGGTCAGGATCATGCCGACCACGACCGCGGCGAAGGGCGTCAAGGACCGGGTCCAGCGGTCGAATTGCCCCTGGAGCAGGGGGACGCATTCCCGACCCTGCTGATAGCCCAGCCGGAGTCCGATGGCGCGCGTGCCCATCGTCACTGCGTTGAAGGCAATCAGGAATGCGAACGGCGCAAACGGGGAACCGAACAGCCCGAGCATGACCGCCAGCGCGGTGAGCGCCGGGCGCAGCGTCTGCCAGAAGAACAGGTCACCGCCCGCGGCCAGCACCCGCTGGGCAGTAGTCACGAACCGGTTCGTGGTCTGAAGCTCCTGGACGTCGTATTCGGCCCGCTCGATGGCGCCGACCACCGCGCCGGCGGCAAAGGGATTGGTGTTCAGCGCGCCTTTGGCGTGCTCCATGATTCGCTGACGCTGTTCACGGGTCCGCGAAGTCAGGAGCAGAACGAACTTGAGTCCCAGCCCCTGGCGCCCCTGGAATGACCAGGACGTCTGGAAGAAGAGCAGGGCGAACAGGCCGCGCGCTATTTCCAGAGGACCCATAGGACTCCTGAGACAATCATGCCGGCGGCGAAGAGCGGCACGCGCTCCCGGCGATAGAAGAGCTTGACCAGTCCGGCGATGCCGATGGCCAGGGGGCAGAGCAGCAGTTCGTCGCGCGTGAAATCAGGCAGGCGTGACATCAGCGGCAGGGCGAGCCACATCAGGACCAGGAAGAAGCCGGTAGTGAGAGCGCCGCGCAGCAAGGCCGGCAGAAAGGCCAGCAGGTGAGCACCAAACACACCCCGGGCCCGGGTTGCGCGGCTGCCCAGGTGGTAGATACCGTCATTCACGCGGCGCAGCCGGTCGTCGGCATACTGGCCGACGATTGTGCCCAGCGCGGCCAGAATCAGGCAGGCGAAAAGCACCCGGTGTTCGAGTCCGAACCAGGCGAGCGACGGTTGACCGGACCAGGCCCGGCGGGCAAGAAGAAAGCTCGTGATGCCGACGACACCCGCCGACTGGTAGTCGAGCGGCTTCTCGCCGCCCAGCGGCAGCGATTCAATCCAGACCAGTTGCAGGGCCGTGCCCAGGAACATGCCGGTGCCGACGTCGCCGAACAGGATTCCGAGCAGGGGACAACTGACAATCGGCTGTGAGATGCCGAACTCGCCAAAGGTCCACTTGTCAAGCAGGACGACCGCGCCGGCGAGACAGAGCAGGGCGGCGTAGGCAAACAGACTCATGGCAATGCGGATTGCGGAATGTCGAATGCGGAATTCCGAAATCTGCATTCCGAATTCCTCATTGCTTCTCTTCAGCTCCACGCCATCTCGAGTTCGAAGACTCCAGCCGGTCGGTGCTGCGCCCAGTTCAGGACCAGGCAGTTGCCCTGGTGAATCCGCTCGGCGCCACGCTCGGATGACGAGACGGTCTCGACCGGATACAGCCAGAGGTCGAACGGCAGATTGCGACTGCGCAGGATGAGCCGCGCACCGGACTCGTGGACGGCCTGAACCTCGGTCGCCTTGACGACTTCCTCGACCGCCAGCGGCGCCATCGAGCGCCCGCCGACGACGAGTTCCTTGAGCGGCAGCAGGTTGAAATCCAGGGCATAGCGATAGGGTTGCCAGAAGTTGGCATGGATGTCGCAGGTGACCAGGGCGCGGGCCGGTTCCAGGACCATCTCCTTGTAGATGTGCGACGGCTTCTCCTCGAGGAAGTCGGTGAGCGAGGTGATTACCTTGTGCTTCTCGAGCTCGGAGTTGCGGAACGCCAGTTCCACGTTGTGCAGCCGGCGGGCAGTGCCCTGGTAACAGTCACGGGCCGTGGTCTCAAGCGGGTAGAAATGGTCGAGCAGCGAATAGCGAGTTTCCTCGTCGTAGATCAGGTAGCGCTCGATGCCTTCGGCCGCGGTCTGGGCATGCTCGTGAATCGACGCCGGGGTTTTGCGGTTGCCGGCTTCCGCCCCAAGTCCCGGTTCCCCGACACCGGCCCCCTTCTTCCGCAGCCGGGCGTGATACGATTCCGGACGCCGGGTCATGGTGTCGAGCCAGTTGATCTCCTTGCCCTTGTCGTCGAACTCAAGCAGCGTGCCGCCCAGGTTCGGACTGAGGACGAGCATGACCTGTTTGTAGTCGAAGATGATTTCCCTGCGGCCGCAGCCGTCGAAATCGGCCAGGTGCAGGCCCTGGTTCTCGGCGAGCAGATTGTCGGCCCGGATGAGATGCCGGAACGCACCCTGGCGCAGGTGGGGGAGATACAGCCCGCCGAAAATCCCATGCCAGTAGGCGTCATTCGCCTGACCCTTGTACAGTTCGGCGCGGGCCGGCGCGCTCTTCACCTCCGGCTTGCGCGAGGCGTGGACTTTGCGCGAGACGTGGAGCATTCGCTTGTGCAGGCGATTGGCTTCCGCGTATTTGACCAGGAAGTTGCGGAAGTAGCCGGTGCGCATGAAACTCAGATTGCGCGGGTCTTCTTTCAGCCGCCCTTTCACCCGCTCATACTGCCGGAATCGCTCGGGCGCCATCACCCACTCGCCCATCTCTTCGTAGGACGCATTGTCCAGATAAATGCGGCCGAGCCCGGGATTGCGGCTCAGAAAGTCCGAGAAGAGTGTGAACTCGACATCCGGACTGGCGCTCAACTCCTGGAAGAACCGCTTGAGCCAGCCGTCGCGATAGACGTGGTCCCGGGTTCCGGGCCAGCCCCCGAACTTCTCGCCGTCATCGAAGAGCGTGGCCAGGCGCGTGCCGACGTACTGACTCTGCTCGCCCATGAAGCGCAGCGTCTCGCTGACGTCGCGGAACGGTACCAGATAGCGCAGGCGTTTACTGATGGGAAAGACCGCCAGGGTCCGGCCCTGGTCTTCGGTGACATAGTAGCCGGCAAGCTCATCCTCCGGCACGCCGACGTTCCGGAAGTGGGTGTCGTCCACCACCACGTATTCGACCCCGGCCTGGACCAACGGACGGACCAGCGACTGTTCCCAGACCCGCTCGGTAAGCCAGAGCCCGCGCGGTTTCACGCCGAAGATGCGGGTCAGCCGCTCGGTATACGCCGTGACCTGGCCAATCAGGTCCTCTTCGGGCAGGAGCGTCAGTATCGGCTCATACAGGCCCGAGGTGAGCATCTCGGCCCGGCCCGCGCCGACCAGTTCCTTCAAGTCATCGAGGTAGTCCGGATGGTTCTCCTGGAGCCATTCGAGCAGCGAACCGGAGACATGAAAGTTGACCTTCACCTTTGCGGCCTTCTGCAGGGCGGTCAGGAACGGCCGGTAGGCCTGCTGGAAGTTCTCCTCGATGACCGCGCCGAAGTTGTCCAGCGGCTGGTGGTTGTGGATCCCGAACGCGAAGTTCACCATTCGACCCGGACCTCAACACCAGGACACAAAGACACGAAGAATTCGGTCAAGGGCATCTCAACTTTGAGTCGACTGACCGCCATCGGCAAGCTGTTCACTGCTCACGACAATGGCCACGCTGTTGGGCAGGGGCTGGATGAGCACCCTGACGCCAAGTTGGACAATCTGCCGGAGTGCCGCGCGGTCATCGGTGTCAACAAAGACCGTAGGTGAGAGCTGCCGTTTGCCCGGGCCGGGTTCGAGGTTGCCGATCGTGATTGTCGCCGACCGGACTCCGGCCCGGACGATATGCAGGGCGTCCGCGGGCGAGCCGGCAATCAGCATCGTCTTCCGGTCGTCCGGCGCTTCCTTGAGCCGCGCGACCGCGTCGTCGAGCGTCAGAACCTGGGTTTCGAACTCGCGGCCCGCGGTGCTCAGATACTGATTACGTTCCCATTCATCGGCCGCGACCGCGTCATTGGCGAGCACGAAGCGCGCTATGCGCTCGCGGATACCCCAGCCCGCGACAATCTGGCCGTGGATGCACCGGCTGTCGATATGAAAGAGAAGCACCGGATTCATCCGGCCGGTCGGTGTCTCGTTATCCTGTTGCATTTCAGTAAGTTCGATGCCGCCCGCGGCATGGCAGGCTTCGGAGACAAATATAGCCGCCTTTGGCGGACAGTCAAGACCGGCGTGGAGGAACAGGGATTGAGGGATTGAGGGAGGGAGGGAGGAAGACCCCGAATTGCGGACTTCGGCTCCGGCGGGCTTGACTTTTGTCCTTTTGTCGCTATCTTTAGAGCTAAGACTGGCGGTCCGGCCCGTTGCCGGATGCCGGTCGGCACTGCCGGAGAGGCAGGAAGGCAACACAAAGGAGCATAATGGTAAGAATTCGGCTGAAGAGAATCGGCCAACGTAATCGTCCGCACTATCGCATTGTCGTAACGGAGTCGCAGCGCGCCCGCGACGGGAAGTACATCGAATCGCTGGGCCACTACAATCCGCGCGACAAGGCACTCGTCGTCGACAAGGAGCGGGCGGACCACTGGTTATCCAAGGGCGCACAGCCCTCGGCCACCGCGGGACGCCTGATCCGCAGATTCGCCAAGATGACCAATCCACCGCCCGTCGCGACCATCGAATCGACACCGGCTCCCGAGCCGAGCGCGCCTGAAGCACAGCCACTCCCGGAGAGCACCGAACCGACGCCCGCGGCAGTTGAAGGAGGAACCGATGAAACAACTGGTTGAATACATCGCCCAAGCACTCGTTGACCATCCGGACAAGATCGAAGTGAAAGAAATCGTCGGCGAACGTACCCTGATTTACGAGATCCGCGTCGGCGAAGGCGACCTCGGCAAGATTATCGGCAAGGAAGGCCGCACCGCCAAGGCCATTCGCTCGATTGTCGCGGCCGCCGCGATGAAGCAGGGCAAGCGGGCGCAGGTCGAAATTCTGGAATAGCCCGCAACGTTGTTCTTCCCGTCCCTCGATGCTGGCGCACCTGGTTACGATATTCCCGGAGTTTTTCGACAGTGCGCTGAAGTGTAGTATTCCGAGAATCGCTCAGGAGAAGGGCACACTGCAGGTTGACTATGTCAACCTGCGTGATTTTACAGCGGATTCATATCGGACCGTGGACGATTACCCGTTCGGCGGCGGGGCCGGGATGGTGATGAAGCCGGAGCCGATATTCGAGGCGGTGCGCAGTGTGAAGCGCGCCGATTCGTGGACCATCCTGTTCTCGCCCCGGGGACGGAAGCTGACCCAGGCCGTGGTGCGCGAACTCGCAGCGAAGCCGCACCTGATAATGGTCTGCGGCCATTACAAGGGCGTGGACGAACGGGTGAGCGGGTTCCTGGCGGATGATGAAGTATCGCTCGGCGACTACGTGCTCTCCGGCGGCGAGGCCGCCGCGCTGGTGTTGCTTGAGGCCGTGGCACGGCTGCTGCCGGGCGTGGTCGGGGACGAGGAGTCGGTGAACACCGATTCGTTTTCGGACGGGCTGCTCGATGCGCCGTGGTATACCCGGCCGCGCGAGTTCGAAGGCCATGAAGTGCCGGAAGTGCTGGTCTCAGGCGACCACGAGAGAGTCCGGCGCTGGCGCCGGAAGCAGTCGCTGGAAATCACCCGCGAGCGGCGGCCCGACCTCTTTGCGCACCACGCGCTGAGCTCGGAGGACAAGAAGCTGTTGGCGGAATAGGGATTGTAGATTGCAGATTACTGATTGCGGATTGAAAGGAGCGTAGATGGCCAAGAAAGTCGAACACAAGGCTAAGAAGATAGAAGAACGTCAGGCATTGCCGGAGTTTCATCCGGGCGATACCATTAAGGTCTTTGCCAAGTTCCGGGAAGGCGACAAGGAACGGGTTCAGCCGTTCCAGGGCACCGTGATTCAGCTCAAGGGCGCGGGCGATTCGAAGACCTTCACCGTGCGCAAGGTGACACGCGGTATCGGGGTCGAGCGGATATTTCCCATCGCCTCGCCGACGATTATCAAAGTCGAGGTGAAGAAACACGGCAAGGTCCGCCGGGCGAAGCTCTACTACCTCCGCGACAAAAAGGGCAAGGAAACCCGCATCAAGCAGGAGATGGAGGCCGTTGAGACAGCCCCTGGACCGGAAGCTGTGGAAGCGAAGTAAGTACCTCTGCGGCATTGATGAAGCCGGGCTGGGTCCGCTGGCCGGCCCGGTAGTCGCGGCCGCAATCGTCCTGCCCGCGGATTGTTCGCTGCCCGGGGTCAATGACAGCAAACTGCTCACCCCCAAGCAGCGGGCAGTTCTTTATGACCGGATTCTCGGCAAGTGCCTCACCTGCGGTGTCGGCATCGTCAACTCGCGCCGGGTGGACAGAATAAACGTCCGCAACGCCGGGTTCGAGGCGATGACCAGGGCATTCAACCGTCTGACGCTTAGACCCGACTACACCATCGTAGACGGCTGGCGCATCCCGAATCTGGACGCGCCGCACGAAGGCATCATCAAAGGCGACCAGAAATCGCTCACCATCGCTGCGGCCTCAATCATCGCCAAAGTCACCCGGGACGGAATCATGGAGCGCATGCACCGGCGCTATCCCGGGTACGGCTTTGACCGGAACAAAGGCTATGGTACGCCCGAACACCTCGCCGCGCTGGCCTTGCTCGGGGCTACGCCGATTCACCGGAGAAGCTTTGAACCGGTAAGGGCAGCGCTGAATGGCCGCGGATGA
>Ga0233425_10006709_pt1 | contig 16791 bp, 10 predicted proteins | sample Watercolumn_Towu_2_FD_181712 | JGI IMG/M metagenome (GOLD analysis project Ga0233425, IMG submission 181712) | Freshwater microbial communities from Lake Towuti, South Sulawesi, Indonesia - Watercolumn_Towuti2014_140_MG | ecosystem: Environmental > Aquatic > Freshwater > Lake | place... | reverse complement strand
GGTGCGGGCGGGCTTCGGCGGCTCGGGGGGAGGGACCTGGGCGACCGGGCTCCTCACAGGCCAGGACGCGCGGTCGGGGCTCCGGTAGAGTCCGATCTGCTCGATGGGGATGCGCTCGAAGCCCACACGGAAGGCCGGGGAGTTGTCCCGCAGCTGGAAGTTCAGGCGCCCCGCGTCCACGAACAGGGGGTCGGCGTCGAGGAGGTTGCCCTCCATCTTGAGCATCGGCCGGGCCTTGCCCTCGATGCCGTCCCACTGCCCGCCCCAGTGGATGTTTCGCGTGATCACATTGCCCTCCGGCGCGTACGGGTCGCCGGTGGTCAGCGTGCGAAGGAGCGGGTAGCGGTCGATGTATGGAGGGTCGAGTAGGCGGATGCCCAGGTGGGTCTGCTTCTCGGTCAGCTCCTTGACCCAGTCGTCCGTGTGGTACTTGGCCCAGCCCATTGCGCGTGCATCGACGTGCACCGAGGGGTTGCACTCGACGAAGGTGTTGTTCACGATGCTGACATCGCGCCCGCCGCCGATGAACGCCGCGTTCGTGACGCGATAGAAGACATTGCCCGAGATCTCCGTGCCACAGAACATGTCGTCCAGGTAGACGCCCACGCAGCCGTGACCCTGGAAGCCGTTGATGTGGTGCAGGTAGTTGTGGCGGATCACCGTGCCGCGCATCGTCCAGTTGCGGCCGGAGTAGATCGCGCCCGCATCGTTGGATTCCAGGCACACACTGTGGATCTCGTTGAACTCGATGCGGTGATCGTTGCCGCCGAAGAAGATGGCCGTATGGGGCGCGTTATCGATCAGGTTGTGGGTGGCGCGGTTGCCGACGCCGTTGAGGTGAATGCCGCCGTTGTACATCCGGTACCAGCGCGCGAAGTGGTGGATGTGGTTGTTGTCGGCATACAGGCCCGCCGGCGTGAGGGTGGCGCGGTCGCCGCCCTCCAGAGAGACGCCGCCCTTGGCGGTCTGGCTGATGTCACACCCCACCACGCCGCTCTCGACGCCCTGCAGGGCCACTGCGTGCCCGCCGACGTTGCGGATCGTGCAGGCTTCGACGCGGTTGCCCCGCGCCCCGAACATCACGACGGCATGGTCGCGCGAGGCCTCCAGCTGCAGGCCTCGGAAGGTCACATCCGACGTGTCGCGGGTCACGATCAGGTTGGGCGCCACGGAAACCACCGCCTCGCCCTTCTCCGGGGGCGAAGGCGGGTAGAAGTAGAGGATGCCGGTGTCGCGGTCGAGGTACCACTCGCCCGGCGCGTCGATCTCGCAGAGCGCGTTCAGGGCGTAGTACCACTGCCCCGTCCGGTAGCCGTAGCCGTGCTGCGGCGGGGCGAGGGAGATGACCTTTGCGGCGGTGTCGATCGATTCGACCTTCATCCGCTGATCCGACCAGTCCCAGAACCAGTAGCCGTGGAGCCACAGGTCCTGCTCGCCCTTCCAGCGCGGCGGGCGGTCGCCCTCGTAGACGAACTTGCCGCCCATGTCACCCTTCGTGCCGCGGACGTCGACAGGCTCGATCTTGAGCACATCGACGATCTTCACGAAGCCCTCGTTGGGCCAGCGGGCGAGCGTCATCGGCTGCCCGTTGAAGAAGAGCTCGATCCCGCCGCCTTCCGGCGAGCCGTAGTCGTAGACCCCGTGACGCCGCAGGTCGGTCTGGTAGACCTTGCCCCGGGCGCTCTCCTCGAGGCGCTCCAGCACGGCTTCATCGGTCACCGGATGCCAGTACTGGATGACCTTCCCGCCGATCAGGCGCGCTGCCCTGCCCCGCGGGCCCTCGTAGACGATCGGCGAGCCCTCCGCCCCCGAATCCTCGGCGGTCAGCTCGAAGGGCACGGTCAGCTCGTACGTTCCGGCCCGCAGCTCAACCGTCACGCCGCCGGCGGGCAACCCGCCCTCGGCCTTCAGTTTGCGGATCTCATCCCGCGCACGCTCCAGCGAGGCGAAGGGGCCGTCCTTCCCGGGCTTCGCCTGGCGCCCGGTGGCCGAGTCGTCGCCGTTCGGCGCGACGAACAAGCGGAGGGGCGCTGCACAGGCCGGCAGCGCCAGGGCGAGGAGGGCCGCCAGAATCAGGGCGCACAGGGCGGTCCCGAGGACAGGTGAGCCGCTGCACATGGGAGGTCTCCTTCCGGGAGGGAAGCGATCCGGGGACGAGCCGCGGTGGCACGATTCGCCTCGCGGCAGGAGAGGCGCTGCTGCGCGCGCGCAGCTACGGTCTCACAGGTGAGCCGCCGTCGCATGCGCCGGAACCGAGCGGCAGTATACCCGCCCGAGAGGTGGAACTCAAGGGCGAGCCCGCCAGGCCTGCGGGCGCGGCGCGGCGGCGGAAACGCCGAGGAGGTCTGTCCGGGGGTTCAGGCGAATGGCAGTGCCTCGGACGACCCCTCACTTCCGACAGGGATGAGTGCCCAGATGAGTGACTACCGCTGTGGATCAGTGGATGCCTACGTCCGCGACCTCTCGGCGAACCTCCCGGCGCCCGGGGGAGGCAGCGGGGCGGCGCTGGCGGGGGCGTTGGGGAATGCCCTCGCGGCAATGGTGGGGAACTTCACCGTGGGCAAGGAGAAGTTCGCCGCCGTGGAGGCCGATGTGGAACGCATCCTGAGCGCGCTGGGGGAGGTGCGCGAGCGACTGCTGGAGCTAGTGGATGAGGATGTCATCGTCTACTCGCAGGTCAGTGCCGCGTACAAGCTGCCGCGCGAGACCGATGAGGAGAAGGCGGCGCGGAGTGCTGCCATCGAGGAGGCCTGCAAGACCGCGGCGGGGGTGCCGCGGGCCATCGCCGAGCGCTGCGACCGGACGATCGAGCTGGCTGCCGAGCTGTGCGACATCGGCAACCCAATGCTCATCAGCGATGTGGGCTGCGCGGTGAAGTTGGCCGAGGCGGCGCGCCACTGCGCGTGGCTGAACGTCGCGATCAACCTCTCCTCCATCAAGGACGAGGCCTTCAAGGCGGAGATGCAGGAGGCCCTCGACGAACCGGGGAGGAAGTCCCACGAACTGGCTGATACGACCTGGAAGAAGGTCGTTGAACGCATTCTGTAGGGGACAGAAGTCAGGATTCGGGACTCAGGATCCACGACTCACGGGAACGGAGAACGGAAAACGGGGGTCCGTTCCCGTGTCCCGCTTGGTCGCCGCGCGCCGTGCTGCATCCGTAGCTCTGGCTTCTGAATCCTGAATCCCGAATCCTGACCCCCGCCCCACTAGGAGGCCACACTGGTGAGTGCCGAACTGCTGAAGGGAAAGCCGATTGCCGATGCGATCAAGGAGGTGCTGCGCAAGGAGTTGGAGGTGTTGGCGCAGCGCGGGGCCACGCCGAAGCTGGTGGCGGTTCTCGTGGGCGACAACGAGGGCGCCAAGCGGTACGCGGGCTCGCAGAAGAAGACCGCCGATGAGATGGGCATTCCGTATGAGCTGCGGGAGCTTCCGGCCGATACCGCGCAGGATGAGCTGCTCGACGTGATCGACGCGCTGAATGCGGACAAGTCGGTCACAGGCGTCATCCTGCTGACCCCCGTGCCGCCGCACATCAACCAGCGGGCGATGCAGGCCGCGATCACCGCCGTGAAGGACGTGGACGGCGTCAGCCCGGCGAATGCGGGCTCCGTGGTGCAGGGCGACCGGCGGCTGGCGCCGTGCACGGCGCAGAGCGTGCTGGCGCTGGCGGAGGCCTCGGGGCGCGAGCTGAAGGGCGCCGAGGTCGTGATCGTGGGCCACTCGGAGATCGTCGGCAAGCCGGTCGCGCTGCTGTTCCTGGACCTGCTGGCGACCGTGACCGTGTGTCACATCGGTACGAAGGACACGCCCTCCCACACGCGCAATGCGGAGATCCTCGTCTCGGCGACGGGCGTGCCGGGGCTGATCAAGCCGGATTGGATCAAGCCCGGGGCGCTCGTGATCGACGTGGGTGCGCCGAGCCCCGATGTGGCCGAGGGCGCCGAGGAGGTGGCGGGCATCTTGACCCCTGTCCCCGGCGGCGTGGGCCCGCTGACCGCGACGATGCTGATGAAGAACACGGTGGAATCGGCGAAGATGCAGGCAGGTGGAAGCTGCTGCTGCGCCGAATAGGCGATTGTCGGAGCAGACGCTCCGATCTGTTGCCCCGAAAGCGCCGGGTCCGGTGAAAGTGGTTCCCCTCTTACGCCGGCCCGGCGCTTGAGATTCCGGGCGGCCGATGGATTCGCGACAGACGCCGCCTCTTCCCACTCAGCCGGACGCCGTGACCCAGAGCTCAACCCATCGCGCCGGGTACCGGGCCGCCTGCGGCGCGGGAGGTCGGCGTCTGAGGGGCGCGAAATGGCGCCCGGCGTGCACTGCTCGTCGCCTTCGGAGGCCGCCCGTGGAGCCACCGGCGCTCGGGAGGACCGCTTGCGGTTCGTGGAGGTCCGCTGGCATGTGGTGTCTTGCCGGCCTCTGGCTCGTGATGCTCGCGACGGGGCCGGTGTGGGCGTGGGAGTTGGGTGAGGTGCGACATGGGGCGGATGCGGCCGGGAACATCGCGGCCGACCCGTCGCTGGACGAGGGCGCCTGGCGGACGGCGGGAGGGGGGGAAGTCCGCGAGACCTCGGCGAGGACGGGGAAGTTCGGAGCGAGGATCGAGCGCGGGGACGATCAGGCCGATCCACGCGTCGAGGGGCCGGAGTTCGCCGCGACGCCGGGCGGGTATCTGCTCTCCGGTTGGCTGCGAACCGGAATGAGCTACCAGCCTGACCCGAACTATAGCGCAGTGCTGGAGGTTGTCTGGACCGATGCGGGCGAGCAGGTGCTCAGCACGGAGCGGGTGGGCGCGGCGAACGGGGTAACTCATGTGTGGGCCTACTGCGAGCGGGCGTTACAGGCGCCACCGGGCACGACGCGCGGGAGACTGAGCTTCCGGTTCAACTGGTCCGCGACGGGCTGGGCGGAGCTGGACGATGTCGCGGTCACCCCGCTGGGGGAGGAGCCGACCCCCGGTGCGCCGGTGGAGCTGACGCTGAGCGCCGCCGAGCGCATCTTCCCGTCGGATGCCCCGCTCGCGGTGAGGGCCAAGGTCCGCCTGCGGGACGGCGGGCCGGGGCTGGTGCGGTTGCGGATGCGGGTGACGGACTCCCGCGGGCGGGAGCTCACCACAGGCGCCGCGGAGTGCGAAGCCCGCTCAGACCGCGAGACGCCGGTCACGATCACCGCAGCCCCCGGGGAGGCGCCGCTGCGCGAGCATCTTCTCGCCGCGGTGAGCACCGACCCGCCGAGCGGCGAACCGCAGCGGTTCGGGCTGTTGGTCATTCCGCGGCCGGCCGACTTCTCGCTCGATGAGACCTCCCCGTTCGCGTTCCTGGAGGGGCACCCGTACCTGCAGCGGTGGCTGGGGGCGCGCTGGCAGCGACCGAACTTCAACTGGAACGAGCGGGAGATGGAGCTGGCGAAGCGGTATGGGATCACGTACGTGGGGATGATCAACGAGGCGAACCGGGCCCTCAACGACGACATGTCGCTGGAGGAGTACGGGGCGTATGTGGAGGAGTCGGTGGGGCGGTTCAGGGGGCTCGTGAAGTACTGGCAGCTGGGTAATGAGCCGAACCTCTATCAGCCGGGTATTCCGGAGAAGTGGGCGGAGATCCTGCGGGTCGGGTATGAGGCGGCGAAGCGCGCCGATCCGGAGTGTCGGGTGATGTGGGGCGGAATCACCGGGCTGAACGTGGACCCGGACATGGTGGACAAGCTCCTCGCCGCAGGCGGGGGCCAGTACACGGACCTCATCGATCTCCACCTGTATGTGCCGATCCCCGAGATGGACGCGCTGCTGAGCAAGGTGCGCGCCGACCTGGCGAAGCACGGTGTCGACAAGCCGATCGTCATCACCGAGACGACGGCGACGCTGGGCACGCCGCTCTCCGAGCGGGAGAAGGCGGGGCATGTGTACAAGCGGTACGCGGTCGCGGAGGCGCACGGGGTGCTGGCGACGTGGTGGTTTGTGCTGCACTGGGTGAACACGGGGGAGTTCCGGTATTGCTCGCTGATCGACCCGGGCACCGGGGAGCCGCACGAGGGCGCGGCGGCGTACGCGCGGCTGACCGAGGCGCTGGAGGGGGCGGAGTACGTGCGGCGGTTGGACTGCGGCGATCGGGCGTACGTGTACGAGTGGAGGAAGGGTGACCGCGCCATCTTCATCGCATGGGCCGAAGGCCAAGGAGCGACGGGCTCGGCTGCGCTGCCCTGTGGCATGGGAGCGGGTACGGTGACCGATGTCGCCGGACACGCGTGGCCGGTGACGGCGCGGGACGCGCTGGAGGTGAACCTGCGGGATGAGCCGCTGCTGCTGGATCTCCCCCGGCGCGAGGGCGACTTGCCGCAGCCGCGGGGCCTCGACCTCAAGCCGCCGGAGGTGCAGCTGGCGCGAGGGAGCGAAGCGACGGTCCGCCTGCCGGAGGGTGCGGGCGCGCTCGAGGCGGAAAGCCCGGCCGGGCTGGCCCGATCGAGGACTGAGGGGGAGACCGCGTGGGTGGCGGCGGAGCCCGACGCGCGCCTGGGCGACGCGTGGGTCGTCCTGCGAGAGCGCGTCGAGGGCATCGACCGGGCGTTCCTGCGGCTGCGGGCCGAGGTGACGGCGCCGTTGGCGCTGGACCTCACGCCGCTGCCCGAGGCGGACGGCCGGGCGGCGGTGCGGGTGCAGGTGACGAATCTGTCCGCCGAGCCGATGTCGGGGCGCATCACGCTGGTCTCCCCGGTCTCGGCAGGCGAGCGGGAGGACCAGATCGACGCCGACTTCGCCGGGCTCGCAGCCAACGCCACGGGCGAAGCGCGCCTGGATCTACAGGGCCCGACGGACCCGTTGGGGCGGTACGAGTTCCGGCTGGCCGCCGAGACCGAGCGCGGCGTGCGCGACGAACTCACCCGCACGCTGGTCCTTACTCCGGTAACGCGCGCGGAGGGGCCGATCACGGTCGATGGACGGCTCGACGAGTGGCCGGCGGCGTTCCCGATCCGCGTGGGTCCGGACTCGGGGGAGCGTGCCGACCCGCAAGATGGTCCGCCGAGCGGACCGGAGGACCTCTCAGCGCAGGCGGCCCTCATGTGGGACGCGGCGAACCTGTACCTCGCGGTGCGGGTGCGCGATGACCTGCACCGCAACACTCAACGCGACGGGACCCTCTGGGACGGAGACAGCTTGCAGGTCGGCTTCGCACCGGAGCCCTACGTCGCGTCGAGCGCCTACTACGAGTGGGGCCTCGCGCTCACCGAACAGGGCCCGCAAGCGTGGGCGTGGTCGGCCGTCCCGCCCGGTCGCACCGGACCGCTGACCTTTCCCTGCCGCATCGAGCGCACCCCGGGCGAGACGCTCTACGAGGCCTCGATCCCCTGGTCGATGCTCGCGCCCCTCGCCCCGGAGCCCGACACCACCTTCGGCTTCGGGCTTCTGGTGAACGAGCAGGACACCGCGAACCGGGGCTACTACGGCTGGCACTCCGGCATCGCGGGTGAGAAGGACCGGGCGCGTTTCGGGCAGGTGACGGTACGGCAGTGACGAGGGGACGGAGACGGAAGGAGGCAGATCGATGCAAATGCTGAGATGCGGCGTCTCGGGCTTGGGGCGCGGGCGAACGTTCGTGGAGCAACTGAACGGCGTCGAGGGGTGCGAGGTGGTCGCAGTGTGCGACCCGGAGGGGGCGAAGGTCGCGGCGTGCGAGGGCGTCGCCGGGTTCACCGACTTCGAGGTGATGATCCAGGAGGCGGCGCTGGACTTGGTCGCCGTCATTGGGCCGGGGCCGACTCACGCGCCGCAGTCGCTGGTCGCCCTGAACCACGGGGTGCACGTGCTCAGCGAGACGCCGTGCGTGTACTCGTTGGGGGAGGCGGAGGCCATCGTCGAGGCCGTCCGACGAACGGGTTGCCAGTACATGCTGTCGGAAGACTACATCTTCATGGGCTGGGTGCAGCGCTGGCAGGAGTTGGTAGAGTCCGGGGAGCTGGGTGAGATCGTCGCGGCTCAGGGGGAGTACACCCATGACTGCCGGAGCATGTTCCTGGTGGGGCCGGACGGCCGGTACCGCGGCTGGTCCGAGCGAGGAAGTGAGGGGGTGACGCCCTCCTGGCGCGCGTCGCACCTCCCGCCGCTCAGCTACTGCTCCCACACGCTGGGGCCCCTGCTGCACCTGATGCAGGACCGCTGCGAAAGCGTCACCGCCTTCGACGCGGGCTCGCGCACCTTCGCGGAGGCCGGCACGATCGACTACGCGAGCGCGGTCCTGAAGACCGCGGGCGGGCGCGTCATCACGCTCACCAATGGCTTCGGCGTCGCCCACCCCTTCATCTACTTCGCGGGACTCATCGGGACCCGGGGCAGCGTCCGCTGCGTGAGCTACAACTTCGGCGAGACGCAGATGAAGCTGTACCTGGATCGCGACGGCGGCGGCTGGCAGGACATGACGGCTGCCTGGTTCGACCGCCCCGACGGCCGCCCGTGGCTGAGCGTGCTCCTCGAGGGCTTCGTGCGGAGCATCCGCGACAACGCCCCTCCGCCCATCGACGTGTACCGCTCGATGGACTACACCCTCCCCGGCATCTGCGCCCATCTGTCGGCGGCGAGGGGTGGCGAGAGGGTGGAGGTTCCGAGTCTTCGGAACGCGGGGACACCACACTGACTTCAGAGGTCCGAAATTGGCATGGTGCCCCCGCCCTTCCCCTTTCCGTACACCCTCTCTGCGGTCTTCCAGCAGACGTTCGCCCGGGCGGTCTCGCTGAGCTGGTCGAGGAAGACGTCGTAGCGCTGCAGCTCGGGCCCGAGGCGCTCGAAGCGCGTGACGAGGTCGGAGCCCAGGCAGACGCGCGCGCTGTACTCCTCGGTGAGGGCGAGCCACTCGTCCCGCGGGACGCCTCCGGGGCAGATGATCTCGTCGAAGATGATCCATGAGTAGTCCACCACGAGGTCGGGGTACTGCGCCAAGAGTCGGCGGACCATCTGGTGGTAGAAGGGTACGTTGACGCGACGGGAGATGCCGCAGTGGGCGAGGATGAAGCGGGTGCGAGGGAAGTCGCGAAGGGCCTCCTCGAGCTCATAGAGGTAGACCGGGTGATCGCTCTTGCTCACCGAGGTGACGTTCTGGTGTAGGAGCACGGGCAGGTCGCGCTCGGTGGCGAACTCGAAGACCGGCCAGAGCGCCCGGTGGTTCGCCCGCGGCGCGTCGCCGTAAGAGAGCGCCGTGAGGTCGTCGTGGCGTAGGAGGATCTCCCCGATCCCAGCCCAGACGTCGGGGTAGGCGTCGTAGGCGCGCTGCACGTCCCGCAGGGCGAAGCAGTCAGTCGGGTTGAAGCCGCAGAGCAGCGGGTAGAGCCGCGCGCGGGACTCCTCAGGCAGGCTGCGGACCATCTCCGCCACCAGCACATCGGTGCCGACATAGTAGTAGCAGCGCGAGTCGTTGGCGAGGTAGTAGTCGGGCGGCTCGCGGTCGTGCTCGTCCCACATCTTGGCGACCGGCAGGCCGAAGATCACGGCTCTCCCGACGTTCGCCCGGTCCATCGCGCGGATCAGCGCCTCCCCGCCGGGGGTCTGCTGGATGAAGTTCACGACGTGCAGGTGCGCGTCGATCAGCGGGTACTTGCTGCCGCGCAGGCGGGCGAGGGAGCCGCTCTTGCCGGGTTGGCGGGTCCAGGTGGTGATGGACTCATTGGGCATGGGTCGCGGCCTCCCATCGTGAGTTGAGGTATGCCAGCTCCTCCCGATCGAGGTAGCGGCGGAGGTGCTCCCAGGCGCGCTCATCGCGGATCAGGCCCGCGAGCTGGTCATCGGAGTAGTGCTCCAGCAGCCTGCGGCTCAGGTCGGCCGGCAGTGCGCGGGCGAGGTAGCCCAGGTCCTTCTCGTCGCGGACCAGGCCGGCGGCGAGGTCCCAGCCGAGTTGCTCGATGAGCGCGGCCTGACATCCCCGGTCCATGGCGCGCAGCACGAGGGCAAGCTCCTCGCCGGTCTGGAACAGGCGCCGCAGGAACTCGGCTCCCAGCGCCTCGAGCGCTTGCCCGTCACACGACCCGTAGACCCATTCCAGCACGCCGGCCAGCTCCTCCGGGGTACGGATCAGCTCCCGCAGGCCTGAGCCGCCGAGGGCCGCCAGCAGCGCCGACTCGACGCGCTCCTCGGCCAGCGACGCCAGCAGGTCCCGCAGCGCGCGGGCAGAGCCGACGACCTCCGCCAGACGATCCCTCAAGGCCTCCACGAGCGCGAGCTGGTCATCGGGCCGCAGGGCGGTCATCACCACATGCAGACCCGGCGGCGGGCCGAGGATGTCGGCCAGGCGCGGCCCGAGCTGGTCGAGCGCCTCCCGGTCGCAGTCCCCCTGCAGCACATCAAGCGCGACAACCAGTTCCGCGGCAGTGCGGATCAGGGCGGTCTCGCCCCCCACGGTCAGGGGAAATCCCTCCGGCGGCATGGCTGTGTCCCCCTTCTGCTGAGTAGTGGTCGGCCCTCGGCGATTCGCGCGTGCAGCGGTGGGGCCTACCGCTGCAGACGCAGGGCACGGAGCCCGTGCGGACGAACAGAGCGTCGGCGACCAACCGAGGGCGGCGGACACGCCGCGCTCGAAAGGAGTGACGCATGGCCAAGGGCACGATCGGCGCTCAGCTCTATACCCTCCGAGAACACACGCAGACCCTCGATGACCTCGCGCGAACCTGTGCGCGAATCGCGGAGATCGGGTACACCGCCGTTCAGATCTCGGGCATCGGCCCGGCCGATCCGCACGCAGTCGCTCAGGTGATGCGGGACAACGGGCTAACGGTGGCCTCCACCCACCTGGGGTGGGAGCGCCTGCTCACGGACCTCGATGCGATCATCGAGGAGCACAAGCTCTGGGGCTGCACGCACCCCGCGATCGGGGGCCTGCCGGGTGAGTATCACTCCGCGGACGGCGTTCAGCGCTTCGTGGACGAACTTGGGCCAGTGGCGGAGCGCCTGGTCGCCGAGGGCATGGACTTCAGCTACCACAACCACCACCACGAGCTGATCCGGTACGGGGAGACGACATGGCTGGCGATGCTGTATCTGCAGGCGCCGCCGGGGATGCTGAAGGCGGAGATCGACACGTACTGGATCCAGGCGGGCGGCGGCGACCCGGCCCAGTGGGTGCGCGACCTCGGTCCGCGTCAGCCGCTGCTGCACTGCAAGGACATGGCGATGGGCCCCGGCCGCGAGCAGCGGTTCGCCCCGGTCGGCGAGGGGAACCTGAACTGGCCCGCGATCCTCGCGGCCGGGGAGGCGGTCGGCGTCGAGTACTACCTCGTCGAGCAGGATAGCACGTACGAGATCGACGCCTTCGAGGCGATGGCCATCAGCCACCGGAACCTGAAGGGGATGGGGTTGAGCTGACGGGCGGGTAACCCGGGCCCGACGGCCGGGCACTACGCCGGGTAGGACGACTCTCATGGGAGGCGAGGCGCATGGCACGTGAACGGCGGAGTCTGGATCGGCGGGACTTCCTCGCGCTGTTGGGGGGCGGGGCGGCGGCGTTGACGTTGCCGCGAGGCTGCCGGGCGCAGGAAGTGGGCGGGGCGGCGCAGGGCCCCAATGTGGTGCTGATTCTGGCGGATGACCTGGGCTACGCCGGGATCGGTGTGCAGGGCTGCGCGGACATTCCGACGCCCAACATCGACTCCATCGCGCAGAACGGTGTGCGGCTGACCAACGGGTATGTCTCGTGCCCGGTGTGCAGCCCGACGCGCGCCGGGCTGATGACCGGACGGTATCAGCAGCGGTTCGGCCACGAGCACAACCCGGGCCCGCCGACCCAGGCCGAGGCGGAGTTCGGGCTGCTCCCCAGCGAGACCATCCTCCCCGAGCGCATGAAGGCCCTTGGGTATGTGACCGGGATGGTCGGCAAGTGGCACTTGGGCTATGTGGAGGCCTCGACCCCGACGAAGCGGGGGTTCGACGAGTTCTACGGCTTCCTCGGCGGCGCGCACAGCTACCTGCCGGGGACGCGAGACGTGGGCAACCCGCTGCTGCGCGGCACGGAGACGGTCGATCCGCCTGAGTACCTGACCGACGCTCTGGCCCAGGAGGCGACGGCCTTCATCGACCGCCACGCAACGGAGCCGTTCTTCCTGTACCTGCCCTTCAACGCGGTACACAACCCCCCCCATGCCACGGAGAAGTACCTCGCGCGGTTCGCCGGCATCGCGGATGAGAAGCGCCGCATCCACGCGGCGATGCTCTCGGCGTTGGATGATGCGGTCGGGGCGGTCCTGGCCAAGTTGCGGGAGCGCGGCCTCGAGGAGAACACGCTGGTGATCCTCCTCAGCGACAACGGCGGACCGACGCCTGTGACGACCTCCAGCAATCTCCCGCTGCGCGGGTACAAGGGCGGCGTCTACGAGGGCGGAATCCGCGTCCCGTTCATGGCGCAGTGGAAGGGCCGCCTGCCCGCCGGGCGGGTGGTCGACCAGCCGGTGATCGCGCTCGACCTGTTGCCGACCATCGTCGCGGCCGTCGGCGGAACGGTCGAGGCGGATTGGAAGCTGGACGGGGTGAACTTGCTGCCCCTGCTGGCGGGCGAGACGGCCTCGCCGCCCCACGAAGCCCTCTACTGGCGTTTTGGCACGCAGCGGGCGATCCGGCAGGGCGACTGGAAGCTGCTCATGGGGCCGGACGCGACCGCATGGGAGCTGTACAACCTCGCCGAGGACATCTCGGAGGCCAACGATCTCGCCGCTCAGATGCCGGAGCAGGTCGCGGCACTCACCGCGGCGTGGGAGGCCTGGAGCGGCGAGCTGCAGGAGCCGCGCTGGAAGCGGCAAGCCGCGCGCCGACCGCAGCGCGCCCGGCGGAGGCGCGCCGCCGGAGCCTGAGTCCGGCCCGACGGCGCACCGGAAGGCAGCCCGACATGCTCTTTCTGCTGACGGCGGCGATGGCCCCGCTGGGCGTGTGCCAAGAGGCGGACGTCGCGCAGTTCGGCGCGCGCGGCGATGGGGTGACCGATGACACTGAGGCGATCCAGCGCGCGGTGGACGCCGTCGGCGCGACGGGAGGCACGCTCCGGTTCGGGCCCGGGACGTACGTGGTCACCGCCGTGGGCCTGCGCCCGGGCGTGCGGTACCTGGGCTACGGGGCGACCATCAAGCGTCCTCCGGGGCAAGGCAAGTGGGTACGGACGTTCAGCCCCTCCAAGGAGGGCTACATCTACTCGAGCGACCGCGACTCCGAGCCGCTGACCATCGAGGGTCTCACCTTCGACGGGAACCGCGCCCAGCAGGGCGAGTACCGCGGCTACGAGCTGGAGCAGGCGCACCTGCTGTTCCTCGCCGCGGATCCCGCGGCCCGGGGCCGTCTTCGGGCGCGGATCGTGAACTGCCACTTCCAGGACTGCGTGGCGGATGGGATCTCCCTCTACACGAACGTGGAGGCGCAGATCGTGGACTGCACCGCGCGCGACTGCTTCCGGGGCGGGCTGACGATCACCGGCGGGAACGCGCGTGTGCAGGTGACCAACCTCATGGCCTACGGCGCCGAGGAGCCGACGGGCATCGACGTGGAGATCGACGGGGCCGGGTACGGCGGCAGCATGAAGCTCGACCTCACCATCGACGGGCTGCTGCTGCCGGACGGCGACTTCGATGTGGCGGTCGGCGGCGGGTCGACGGTGGTGGCCAACAACATCATCGCGCGAGCCCCCTTCTACCTGGTCGCGCACGAGGCGACGGTCCGGATCAGCAACTCGACCTTCGGCGTGGGCGCCTACTCCGAGTACGGGAACCGGATCGTCTTCCCCGAGGATGTGGCCTTCAGCAACTGCCGGTTCATGGTGGATGGCGAGTCCGGCCAGGAGCCCACGCGCTGGGCGGCGGCGCACGTCTACTGGAACGTCAGCGGCACCAATGAGCGTGAGGAGTGCCTGCGGTTCACCGACTGCGACTTCACGGTCGGGCCGGATATTGCCGAGCAGGACACGACGTATGCCGTGTACTGCGAAGCCGATCAGGCTGCGTGGGGCAACCGGCTGGTGCTGGACGGCTGTCGCGTCACGCGCGACTTCGACACGGGCGTTCACATCCAGCAGGGCGGCACGCTGACGGTCCGCGACACCGCCATCGCCGCCGCGCTGCCGTTCTACCTGGGCTCGTCGGGGGACTGGGCGCTGGACGCCCTCATCGACGGGGTCGACCTCTCCGGCGCGCGGGCCTATGCCACCATCCCGGCGGTGGCACTGGGGAACTGCATTACGCACCGGGACATGGTCCTCGATGCGTCGCTGAACACGATCCACACGCAGTACGGCCTCGCCGCGAACCGGTACCGCGGCGGGCGGACGATCCTCGGCGACGCGCCGCCGAGTGCCGGCACCGACGGGCTGCTTGGCGACGTGTTCCGTCTGAGCGCGCCCCGGCCGGGCGAGCCGTGGGAGTGGGTCTGCACGCGGACCGGCTGCGCTGATGACGCCGAGTGGCGGCCGATCACGCGGGTCGAGCCGTGATCCGGTATACCCCTCAGTCAGCCGGGTTGGCGGCGTTCCAGTCGAGGACGGCCTTGAGCTTCGGCTGGTCGTCTGCGGTCTCGTCGTAGTATTCGAGCAGGCCCCAGCTGCCCCACTTGCTCCAGCGCCCGACCGAGGAGAAGATGTAGCACAGCCCGCCGCCCGCGTCGCGCCAGCCGTCGAGGTAGCGGGTGTAGAACTCGCCCATGCGAGGGTGGCGGTTGGCGGCCTGGAAGAGCGCGGTGAGGGCTTCGTTGTTCTCGCCCCCCTGCACGCCCACGAGGTGCTGTCCCGCCTCGTAGCAGACCAGGTCGACGCCGAACTTCTCGGCAACGGCTTTCTGCTTCGCCATGTCCTCGATGGCGGCCGGCAGGACGACGGTCTCCACGTGATCCAGGAGTTGGTCGACCGGCCACGCGGCGACGGTGGCGGCGGTGAGGGCGTCGCCCTCAGCGCGCTCCGGGAGGTTCATCGCGAAGTAGGGCGCGATTGCGAGCGCGTCGCAGTGCCGGTAGGCGTCCTGGAAGCCCAGCTTCTGCTCGGAGATGTACGGCACGACGGACTGCGTCGCCATCACGCGCACGAGGCGGTCGGTTCCCCCGAAGACCTCCTCCCAGATGCCGAAGATCTGCACCGAGCGCAGCGCACAGTACCGCCAACCTGCCTCCCAGGGCTTGTCGGCGAGGCCAAGCTCGATCCCCCGCTCGCCGCTGTATCGGGTCTGCTCGAACACGCTGTTCCAGATCTCGTTCGAGTACTCGACGTGGACCTTCAGGGAGGGGTCGAGGTCGCGCTTGACCTGCTGGGCGAACTGCCGGATGTACTCGTCATCGGCGCGATGGGGCATGCAGAACCAGGGGTCCATGCCCTGCCGGTTGCACAGGTCGATCATGACCTCCAGCGGGATACCCTTCTCAGTCCAGTTGCAGTCCTCGAGCCGAGGGCGGTCCTCCCACGTCTCGATCGGCGAGCCGTTGGTGAGCATCCACTCCACGAAGCGATACGCGTTCAGGCCCCGCCAGCGCTCGAGGAAGGTCGGGTGGAAGGGGTTGTCGCGCACGGCCTCCTCGAAGCCGGGCATGAGGACGCGGATGTTGCGGACGTAGTCGTTGGGGTCGGTCTCCAGGAGACGCAGGAAGAAGCCGCCCTTGGCCGGATCAGGCTCGAAGACGATGCGGTTAGGCTCGCCGGAGACAACCTGCTTGATGTTCCAGAACTCGAGCTTGCCCCGGCCTTCCCAGGTACAGACATACTCCCCGGCCGGGTAGTGGCCGCCCTCAATGGTACACAGCGGCGTGTCGGCCCAGCAGTCGGGCTCCAGGCGCGTGACCCAGCCGCGCTCGTCGCGCTGGAGCTCGGGCCCCTTGCCCCACGGCTCCCCCTTCCGCTGGCTGATCCACTGGCGCGACAGCCGGAACACGTCCACGAAGGGCAGCTCCGTGTTCCAGTCGGCGGGGACGGCGAGGTTGATGCCCAGGCGGCTGCGCGTCGGGGCGGTCTCCGGCTGGGTGCGGGCATGGTTGCAGGCCACGGCGCAGGTGAGGGCGGCGCTGAGGGTCGTGAGGCCGAAGACACGCATTCGCATGGGATATGACTCCTGGTGACCATGTGCCGCGGGCGATGGCCTCCGCCCGGCTGGTGTGATCGGTGGTGGACTGGCCGGGTCCTACTCCTCCACGAGCTGCAGGTCGTCGAAGTAGGCCTCAACGCTGCCGTCCGCGGCCGCAACCGTCACCCGAAAGTGGGTCGCTGTAGGGAAGCCCAGGAAGTCGGTCGTGACGGACACTGCCTCCCACTCGGGCCCGCTGACGTGAAGGCTCTCCGTGTTGCCGAGGTACTGCCCATCCTCGTCGTAGTCTATGGTCAGGACGGCATCGCCGGCCACTGCGCGCGCGTGTCCGCTCAGCGTGAAGGCCCGGTCCCCCTCAACCCTGTACCGCTCCCCCAAGGCGACGACATACGGCGCATCGCCGCTGAGGCAGAGGCAGTGGCCGCCCTCCTGCGGTGCTTCGTCGTTCGCCGACAGGGAGACCAGCGCCCCCGGCTCAGTGAAGGGCGTCCAGAAGGCGGGAGCACCGTCCACCACGTCCTCCATGCTTCCGTTGGCCAGCAGGTTCTCGCCATGGGCGGGCGCGTCGGCAACGACAAGCTCGAGGTCATCGAAGCGCACCCTCGCCTTGCCGCTGACGGAGACCGAGGCACACACGGTGGCGGCTCCGGGTATGTCATCGGCGTGTGCTGGTATGGACAGGAACTGCCAGTCCTGGCGCGAGGCATCTGCGTTCCCGAGCCAGGCGGTGCCCAGGTAGCCGCCGGCCTCATCGGAGAAGCCGGCCTGGACGGTGGCGGTGGC
>Ga0233425_10006708_pt1 | contig 16792 bp, 13 predicted proteins | sample Watercolumn_Towu_2_FD_181712 | JGI IMG/M metagenome (GOLD analysis project Ga0233425, IMG submission 181712) | Freshwater microbial communities from Lake Towuti, South Sulawesi, Indonesia - Watercolumn_Towuti2014_140_MG | ecosystem: Environmental > Aquatic > Freshwater > Lake | place... | reverse complement strand
CTATGTTCTATGAACCACAGGGAGATGGCCGGGTGCGTTGCGGTCTCTGCCGTTTCCGGTGCCTGATCGGCGAGGGCACCCGGGGGATCTGCGGCGTCCGCGAAAACCTGGGCGGCACACTGTTCAGCCTGGTCTACGGCCGACTTTGCGCCGAGCATGTGGACCCAATCGAGAAGAAACCGCTCTTCCATGTCATGCCGGGCAGCACCTCCTATTCCATCGCCACGGTGGGCTGCAATTTTCGCTGCCGGCACTGTCAAAACTATACCATTTCCCAGGCGGCGCGTGCCGCCCCCATTGCTGGTGCGGCAATGGCCCCGGAGGAGATCGTGCAACTGGCCAGGGCCAGCCGGTGCCGCTCGATCTCCTACACCTATACCGAACCGACCATCTTCTACGAGTTCGCCCACGATACGGCGCTCCTTGCCCGCGAGGCAGGACTGCGCAACGTGTTCGTCACCAACGGCTATATCAGCAAGGAGGCGCTGGCCAAGATTGCCCCCTGCCTGGATGCCGCCAACATCGATCTGAAGGGATTTTCCGAGGAGTTCTACCGCGATATCGTCCACGCCCGGCTGGCGGAGGTCCTGGATTCGATCGTTGAGTACCGCAAGTTGGGGGTATGGATCGAGCTCACCACTTTAATCATCCCCGGCCACAACGACTCCGATGCCGATTTGCAGGGCATCGCCTCCTTCATTGTCACCAACCTCGGTGCCGACGTCCCCTGGCATGTGACCCGCTTTCATCCCACCTACCAGTTGACCGACCGGCCGCCGACGCCGGTGGCTACCCTGCGCAAGGCCCGCGATATCGGCCGCGCCGCCGGTCTGCACTACGTCTACGAGGGCAACGTCCCCGGGGAAGGGGGCGAGAACACCTGGTGCCCGTCCTGCGGCGCATTGCTGATCGAGCGGTATGGTTTCACCATCGCCAGCAACAGGATTGGCAAAGGGGCCTGTCCTGATTGCGGAGCTGCAATCCCGGGGATCGGGGTGTGAGCCTAAGCCGCCAGAGTCTTGAGGTGCCAGCGAATTCTGCCGATGGATACGATGCCCGGCGCGAGGAGATGATCAATGCTCACCTCTTGCAACGTGGCATCCGGGACGAAGCGGTGGTCAGGGCGATGCGGGAAGTGCCCAGAGAGGCGTTTGTCGATGCTGGCCTGGCCCATTTGGCCTATGAGGACCGCCCGCTGCCGATTGCCGAAGGGCAGACCATCTCGCAGCCTTATATCGTGGCCTATATGAACGAGGCCCTGGAGCTGAAGGCCTCCGACCGGGTGCTGGAGATCGGGACCGGCTCTGGCTATGCCGCGGCGGTATTGAGCCGGATCGTCGGCACAGTCTACACCGTGGAGCGGCTGGCCGGGTTGGCAGAGGGCGCCCGGCAGCGCCTGGCCAAGCTCGGGTACAGCAACATCATCATCCACCAAGGGGACGGGACCCTGGGCTGGCCGGAACACGCCCCGTACGACGCCATTGTCGTAACCGCCGGGGCGCCGGAGGTGCCCAAACCGCTGCTCGCGCAGCTTGCGCTGGGCGGCCGGCTGGTTGTCCCGGTGGGGGAGTCGCTTTACCTTCAGGAGCTGGTGCGGGTCCGGCGGTTTGGCGAGCGGGAGTATCGACCGGAGACCCTCTGCGGCGTCTGCTTTGTGCCGCTGGTCGGGGCGGCGGGATGGAGGGGGTCATGAGCCAGATAATCTCTTGGCAGGCAATGATGACCCGTTGGCTTGTGCCAGTGCTGCTACTGTTGCTACAGACGTTTGCCGGGGCGGCTGCGGGAGAGGAGGTGTTTACCATGGAGCGACTGATCATTTCGAGTCAGGCCTTTGCGGCGGGCGGGGCGATCCCGGCCCGCTATACCTGTGACGGCGGCGACATCAGCCCTGAGTTGATCATTGGCCAGATCCCGGAAGGGAGCCGGACTCTGGCCGTGATCATGGATGACCCGGACGCCCCCAGGGGCACATGGGTACACTGGCTGGTGTGGAACATTCCGGCGGCAACCCGCGTCATCGCCGAAAACAGCCTGCCGCCTGGGGCGATCCAGGGCAGAAACAGCTGGCAGCGCAACGGGTATGGCGGCCCCTGCCCGCCTTCCGGAACGCATCACTATGTGTTCAAGGTCTATGCCCTGGATGCCGCCTTGGCGCTTCCCCCGGCAAGCACCAAGGCCGATCTTGAACAGGCGATGCAGGGGCATATCCTGGCGCAGGGGGAGTTGATCGGGACCTATGCCGCTGCTTGACGTTCGCAACGTCAGTTACCAGGCCGGGGAGGGGGGCGCCGCCATCCTCAACGGCATCTCATTGACCCTTGAGCCCGGTGAGGTCCATGCCCTCCTCGGCACCAACGGCACCGGCAAGAGCACGCTCGCCTATCTGGTGATGGGCTGCGAGGGTTATCGCCCAGCCAGTGGGCAAATCCTTTTGAACGGCGCGCTCATCAATGCTCTTGCCATCGACGAGCGGGCGCGGTCCGGGGTCACCATGGCCTGGCAGGAGCCGGTCAGATTCGAGGGCATCACGGTCAAGGATTACCTGTGCCTGAAGGACCACGATGTCGATGCGGCCCATTATCTTGGGTTGGTCGGCTTGGCGGCGGAACGCTATCTCGGGCGGATGGTGGATAAGTGTCTGAGCGGCGGCGAACGTAAGCGGATTGAGCTGGCGTCCATCCTGGCCTTAAAGCCCCGCCTCGCCATCCTGGACGAACCGGACTCGGGTATCGATATGCTGTCGATCCAGGATGTTATCAACGTCATCAATGCCTTCCGCGCCAAGGGGACCGCGGTACTGCTGATCACCCACCGCGAGGAGATCGCCGGTATTGCCGACCGGGCCTCCCAGCTGTGCCGGGGCACGATTATCTGCGCCGGCAATCCGGCCAAGGTGGCGGCCCATTACAAACTGCAGAACTGCCGGGCCTGCCATCCGGGGGAATGCCACTATGTCTGAACTTGATACCCTATTGCGGGCATTCGGCGAGGCGGGCGGCAACCGTGGCGCCTTGGGCGAGAGAGAAACGGCGCACCTTGCGGCAAGCGGCAACGCGGTGCTCAGTTCCCGCACCGTCGAGGGCCTCGAGATGGAGGCAGTGGAGACCGACAGCGGCATCGCGGCGCGGATCCGCCTGCGGGCCGGGGTGAAGCTCGAAAGGCCGGTCCATCTTTGTTTTGGCGTGCTCCATGAGGAGGGCAACCAGGAGATCGCCATGGAGGTGACCATTGAGCCCGATGCCCGGGCCGTTTTCATCGCCCACTGCATCTTTCCGAAGGCCAAGAAGGTCCGGCATAGCATGAATGCGGTGGTGAATGTCGGGGCTAATGCCGGGATGCGCTACTCGGAGACCCATTACCACGGGCCCCATGGCGGCATCGAGGTTGTGCCGAAACTCAAGGTGCAGGTCGGTAGAAATGGTCGGTACTTCACGGAGTTCGCGCTCACCACCGGCCGGGTGGGAAGGCTCGATATCGACTATGACGTCACGGCGGCGGCGGATGCCGTGGCCGAACTCACGACCCGGGCCTTTGGCCGTGGCAGCGATGAGCTGATGATTCAGGAAAGGGTGGTCCTGGCCGGGGAGAACGCCCGGGGCTTGATCAAGGCGCGGGTGGCGCTGGAGGATCAGGCCAGGGCTGAGATCCGGGGAATCACCGAGGGCAATGCCGCAGGGGCCAGGGGCCATGTGGACTGCCTGGAGATTGTCAAGGATCAGGCGGTGGCCAGGGCGGTGCCGATGGTGCAGGTCAACAACCCGCAGGCCAAGGTGACCCACGAGGCTGCGATCGGCAGTGTGGACAAGCGGCAGATGGAAACCCTGATGGCCCACGGGCTCTCAGCGCAAGAGGCGGTGGATGTGATCGTCAAGGGGATTTTGCAGTAGGGCGGCCTTTGGTGGCGCGTATTGCTTTCCCTCCTGCAAACATCTGGTGGTCTCTCTCCCAGCCCTAGGTCACATGCCTGGTGGTGGTGGAGGCGGCGGCCCTGGTGGAGGGGGAGGGATTGTCACCCCTGGCGGTGCCGGAGCCTGGGGTGATATGGTGGTTCGCTCTTCGACTCCCCCTTGCTGGCTGTCCATGCGCATATCGCCTGGCATGGGAACGAGGTGGCCGTTGGCGTACATGCATTGGATGTAGGCGTTGTCATAGTATTTCTGCGAGTAATAGGCCGATCTTTGCGCAGTGTCGCTCCCGGCCAGGCTGCCGACAAGCAGGCCTGCCCCGGCGCCGACGGCGGCCCCTCGCTCTCCACCCATGACGGCGCCTGCTGCTGCGCCAATCGCTGTGCCGGTGATGGCACTGGCGACGCCGTTTTGACTCGCGCTTTGGCTTGGCGGCGCACCACCCACCTGCTGCAAGGCAAAATTCCGGCACTGGATGTCATCTCGGTGGAACTGATCAAAATTTTTTCCTGTGCCGGGAAGCACCATGACCGATGGACCGGGGGGCAGGGTGGCGCACCCGCCCAGGAGGGACAGCACGAGAAACGAAAGCCACTTGGAAGGCGCGGATGTCATGATCTTCTCCTCCATGGTTAAGGGGTTGGCTGGATTTTGGGGACGACCTTCAGCCATCCGCCAGGGCACTCTCTGATTGTGGGATAGTATCCCTGGGGATTGGTGCAGTAGTACCAGTAGTTTTCGGTTGGCGGCGCCACAGGCCTGGCCGGGGCCTGCTCGATATAGACCGGCGGTGGCGGTGGCGATACGTACACAGGTGGCGGGTAGTAATATTGGGGAGGCGGGTAGTACATCCAGCCCAGCGGGTCGATGATGATATCGACATTGCCGTGCCGGCCGTGGCCACGCCAATGAGCCTGAGCGACTTGACTCATGCCCACTCCCAACAGAAACACCATAATCATGATTTTTTTTGGTGAACTCATTTCCATTCTCCTTTGCATTTTTTTCGCAGAGAGAGGTCTTGAAAAAAGGCCTATAGTAAATTTAGCAAATAACTGTGCAACAATTAAGGAATAAAACTGAACTTATGAGTTTATGAGTTGCTCCGTAGTTTTCAACCTTGCCCCGTAACCTGTTTGACGGCGGCATCCCTGAATCCCTGCCTGTATCTTTCGCCATCAAAATTTGCCTCGGACTTCTCCTGGCATCCCGCCAGCATCGCGAGGTTGTGTCACCGCTATCCTGGCTGCCATCAAGCTTCATCAGCGCAGCGCAGCGGGTTGGAAGACCATCAACCCGCCGAGGATGAGCAGCACGATGCCGCCGATAATCTTGCAGTGCTTGGCGTAGCGGTGGCCAATGCCGGTATCCAGCGCCAGCGCCGCCAGGCTGAAGATGATCAGGTCGTCCAGCATGAAGAAGAAGTCGTAGATCAGGATATAGCCGTAGTAAGCGGGGGCGGGGAGATTGTGCAGGGCCAGGGTGTGGGTGAAGATGGCCGGCAGCGCCGCCGAGCAGGCGAATTCGACGGTGTTGATGACGAAGGCCAAGGCAATGATGCCTATGACAGAGGCCATGGACAGCGGGGCCTGCACGATCCGCTCGATCCGGTTCATGGTCTTATGCTTGGAGTTGGGGTCGCCGATTGCGCAGGCGAGTTCTCCCTTGGCCGCAAGGTACTCCCGGACGGACAAGATTCCGGCGCCGATGGCAGCCAGCCCGATGCTGAGTGTAAGAATTCTTAAGTAGCCTAGGAAGAGGAAGGCGTTGAGCCAGGCGGTCATGAACAGGAAATAGAGGATGCCGGAGGCCCCGACAAAGGTGCCGACCAGCAGCCAGATCTTTTTGCGGTCGTTTAGGGCCAGGATCAGTGAGATCAGGTAGACCAGGACCCACATGGCGCACGGATTACAGCCATCGACCAGCCCCAGGATGACGGCAAGGGCCGAGAGGGAATACTGACTAGGTATGATTTGGCCCAGGATGGGGATATCGATGGTTTGCCGGTGCTGCCACTCCTTATCCTCGCTGTAAAGCGACGGATCGTCCTTGAGAAAGGCCTGGATCGCCCGATCCATGGCGAGTCCGGTGCTTTCCGCCCCATCGAATCCAGAGATCACATAGGGCCCGACAAAAGTCATGGGGACGCCGAGGCGGGTAGTGCCGCGTCCACTTCGTTGGAGGCGCTCCTTCAGGAGTTGTATGTTCTGCGGGAGCGCGGTGTCATATTCGACCCAGCGCAACTCCGGGTATTTGGCCTTTAGATAGGGGTTGAATTCTTTTTGTCGCTGACAGTGCGGGCATTGGGGGTGGAAGAAGAAGGCGATTTGGCGATCGTCATTGCTAGGCGATTTTTCATGATATATTTCAAATAAATATATTCCGAGCCCGAGTAGGCAAAGCAAGAGGATGAGGTTTTTTTTGAAGGCATCGGCGAGAATGTCGTTTATCCATGCCTCTGGCGAAGAGAAATACGATCCAGCCATGCTGTTCCCTCTTGCCGGCGCCAGACATAGGCCGGGCGGTAGGTAGGCGACCGCAGGACAATGATCAGGCTACGGCCGTCGATGCTTGTCAGGGACTCGTTTCATCCCCGGCACGTCATGGTATTCTGAGTCCGGCGGTCAGCGGCAGGTGGTCGGAGGCGACCTGGGACAGGGCGCTGGCCGGGACATCAAGACTCACTACCTCCATGCCTGGACTGACAAAGATGTAGTCGATTCTCACTAACGGATAGCGACCGGAAAAAGTCCTCCTGGGACGGTGTCCCGCCTTTTCACGCTGTACGTCCCGCAGACGGCCTTGCAACAGCCGGCAGACCGGCGACGAGGGCAGGGCGTTGAAGTCCCCGCACAAGATCACCGGGCCTTGACATTCGGGGTGGCCTAGCCATTCGTTGCCCAGCAAGGCCTTGATCTGATTCTGGCGTTCTTTGGGCGAAAGGCCTAAGTGAGTGTTTAGGCACTGGATCTCCCTCCCTGCCACTTGAATCCGCACCCAGATAGCGCCGCGTGGCTCGAGATTCAGTTTTCCCGTGAGGCCTGGGAGTTTGCCGGCTTTGACAAGCTCCATCGGCAGGTGGGTCAGGATGGCATCACCATACAGCTCTTCTTCGATGCGGAGCGCCGGGTGAAAATGGCAGTCCATCTGGAGGTATTGGGCAATGCGATGGGCCTGGTCGATGCCGCCGGTCCGCGCTTTGCCAACATCCACCTCCTGGAGGGCGACGATATCGGGCTGGTGTTGAGCGATAACCCTGGCGATCCGCTCCGGGGCGATCTTGCCATCCATGCCGATGCAGCTGTGGACGTTATAGGTCATGACCCGCACCAGGCGCTCGTCTTGTGGCCGCCGTACTGGCCGGGGAGCGGTTCGCTTTTCCGTTTTGCCTAAGACATGGCAGGCGGCAACGCGGAGGTCATGGGGGCGCAGGTAGTAGGGGCCGGGCTCGGGCAGGCTGGTGTCTCCAGGTAGCAGAGCAAAGACCTTGGTCTCTTCAGGGCCGGGGCCACCATGGGAGCCGTTCTCCAAGGCGAAGGTGAGCGGCTCGCTCCCGGCTCGCCATCCGCAGAGCACGAAGTCACCGGCATCGGGATGCTGGCAGAGGGCGATCAGGTCGCGGCATATTTCCCTTTGGAAGGGATGGTCTGGGCCGAATATTGCCTCGCTTTCTTCCGGCAGCCGGTGGTTGCCATTGCTGGTCCAAGCGGATATGACGCCGGTGCCGTCGGCCCCCAGGACCACGGGCACCTTGGCGTTGGCGACCAGGCGTCTTGCCAGGTGCGCGCGCTGCTCAGGGCTGAGGGGGAAGGGGGAATAGACGTGGGCCATCGGCCCCATGGCGGTCACCACCAGGCTTTGATGACCTTCGGATGCAAGGGGGGGTAACGGCTGGGTGGGGAAGATTTTTTGGATCCGTTTGCCGCCCAGTTGCCTGATCCGTTGGGACTGAATGCCTTTTTCGCCGTTGACCTTGCTTGGGGCATCGATGGGGTTCTGTTCGGCAAATACCGCGGCCACCGCCTCCTCCAGGGGCCTGCCATGCAGGGTGACATAGGACTTGCTTTTCTCCTGGCCGTGGTCGCTATAGATCCACAAGTCATAACTGCGGCGGCTTGACCGCCGTGCCTCCCTCCAGACCCGGGCGATGGCGTCGTCGATCCCCTTCAAGACCCAATGGGCAAAGAGTGACGAGGGCCCGCGGCGGTGGGACTGCTCGTCATAGCCGAGGAAGTTCAGGTGGATGATCGGCAGGCCTCTGGCGATGTCGATCTTGGCACCGATGGTGATCAGTTCTCGGAGGAGGATGCAGATGCCCACCCGGGCCGGCACGAAGGTGAGCTCCTTGATCAGGTCCTGTCCTTTGATGAGCCCGGCGATGCAGTCGCGCACCGCGAGAAAGAGCTCGACCACCATCAGCGCCGCCACCCGGATGAAGCTGTAGATGTTGGAGAGGAAGAGTACGGCGAGTGTTAGGGGATTGGCGGCGCGGGCAAGACTCCCCCATCCCAGGGAGGCGGGGCAGAAGTGCGACTCCTCCGCCCCGCCGGTATAGATCCCGCAGTACACGCTGCCGCCAGCGAGCAGGGGAGAGCCTTTCTTGGTCAGCCGTGTTTCGATCTCAGCGGCGGAATCAGGGGTGAACATCCGGAAAACGGAGCCGCTCTTTTGATCCCGGAAGGAAAACGCCGGCACAGCTCCCTTCATCCCGTAGAAAAGTTCTCCCTGCACCGCCGGGGTGCTGGACGGCAGACCTGAATAGAGGACATGGAGGCGATAGCCCTCCTTGCGCATCAATTCCCGGACAAAGGGCATCTTCCTTTTTTTGAGGGCGTGCTGAAGCTGGGTGTGGGCAAGGCCGTCGATTTGGATCATCACGATGCCAGGGGTACTGGCCGTCTCCCTGGAGTGGGGCAGGCGGAGCAGCCGGATCGCCTGCTCGCTGCGGCTGAACAGACGCCCCACCTTGCGGAGGAAGATTTCGACATGAAAGATCATGGCTGAGCTGCCTCAGGGGGGTGATGGGTGCCGGTTGTCGAGGGCGGATAAGCACTCATTGCTTTCTGGCCTGGTTTGTTGAGAGCGCGGCCTCGGCGCGCAGGAGGAGCCTATCGTCCCGCACTGGCATGCCGAAAGCTATCGCCCTGATAGTGTTTGTTCGCTCTTCGTCTCATCATCGGCCAGGGCCGCATCGGCCGCCTCGAGAAAGTTCATCATCAGGTGCCACTCCGCCTTAATCATTCCCACCACTGACTGCCAGGCGCTGTACTCTTTCTGCCGGTCAGCAAATCCGGCATTGTGGAGGCCTTGATATAGGGTAATGGCTCTGGCCGCTATCGTCTCTTGCGAAAAAGCCTGGGCGGTGAGCCTGGCGGCAGTCCGATAGCGGTCCCTCTCTTCCGGCCCGAGCCTGGCGAAGGATTGCAGGGCCGCACTGAAGTCGCTGAGTGTCTCTGTGGAGAGCAGGCGGCCATTGCTGAAGTCTTCCACCACCTCGCGCACACCAGGCGCGTTGAGGGCAATGACTGGGACTCCGGCCCCCATGGCCTCAGTGATGACCATGCCTTGGGTCTCGCTCTTCGAGGCAAAGACGAAGACATCCATGGCCTTGTAGGCGCTGGCCAGCAAGGGGTAATCCAACTGAGTGACGATATGCATGCGGTCTGAGAGGTTTCGGTCGCTGAAGATTGTCCGGAGGATGGTTGCCGAGGGGCCGTTGCCGACCACCAGAAAGTGGGAGAGGGGGTCTGTCTTGAGGTGGGCGGCAACCGCCATGGTCAGGAATTCCAGATTTTTTTCCGGGGCAAGCCGTCCGACATGGCCAATGACAAAGGCATCGCCTGGTATGTCCAGCGCCGCTTTGAACCCTGCCCCATTGCCGCGGGAAAATCGCTCAAGATTCACGCCGGTGGGCACGACTTCGATGGGCGTCTCCACTCCCCGGCTGCGAAGGATATCCGCCACGCTGTCGCTGGGGGCGAAGACCAGATCGCAGAGGTTGGCATAACAGGTCGACAGCTTGATGACGAATTTTTGCATGGCCTTTGAGTTGCCCGGAACATAGTGGGTGTACTGCTCATACATGGTGTGGTGGGTAAAGACCAGGGGGATCTCCTGCTGTTTGACGATGCGCAGGGCGGTGCCGCCGATCAGGAACGGGTGGTGGACATGGACCAGGTCTGGATGAAAATCGTCGACGGCATCGCTCAAGAAACCGGGGAGTGGTAGGATCACCGAGAAGTCGCTGCCGTTGAATCGTTGAATTGCCGGGATACGGACGACGTTTTTCTCGTCATTGGGCATATGTTCGTAAGTCGGGGCCACCACCATGACCTGGTGTCCCAGGTTGCGGTAGGCCGCGGTGAACGACTCGATGGAGCGGGCTACGCCGCCCACGTGCGGGGTGAAGGTGTTGGTCATCATCAGGATATTCATGGCGTGATGTCCGTGATCGGAGTGGAATCGATATTGAGCAGCGTCATCATGCGAGACATTGTTGCCCCGCATAGGCGCTGACCCGAAGCGGGTGAGACGAAAGGACAGAAGAGCTTTTTCTGCGAGTCTATGCGTCTCTGTGGAAGATCTGTTTGTGTCCCCCCTAAGAGTGGGCAGCCAGTGGTATCATCATGGTCTGCTGACCGGCATCCGGACTCTGTCGCGGGAACCCCGGCAGCCGCACTTCTATGGCTGGTTGGCCGCGATGCCATTTTCCCTGCCACTTGATCACCAGATACCCCTCCGGAGAGGTGGCCGGGATCTCGATTTGGAGCGAGATGGTTCCAAAGCTGGTTGGCGCCGGGCCAAAGGCGAGGTTTCCCCCTGACGCCAGCCATTCCTCATGGAGCCCTGCCCCCAGGATAAGCATATTCCCCTCCTCCCGGACAAAGCAGTTTCGGATTATGATGATCCACTCCGCCGCTGCCCAGGCGTGCTGGCCATCCCCCATGCAGCCGCCCTTGGTGCGGGGGTGGATGGCCTCCGGCCATTGGCCGGTGGACGAGGCCAGGCCAGCTACGGCGCGGATCAGCTCGCAAGCCCTGGGGTCTCCTGCCCGGAGCAGGACTTGGGCGAGGTGTAGAGTAAGATAGGCGTTGATGCCGGAATGGATCATGTCCTGGAAGAAGCCGCCATCAACCAGACATTGCTTGAGCAGGAAATCGACAGTGTTCATGAGGCGGCTGTCCTCCGCCGGGACCAGCTGCAGGGGGTAGCCGCAGGCCAGCGAGCCGATGGCCCCGGTGTCCAGGCGGCGGTAGGGGGAGGCGGGGATGATCGCATTGCCCAGCCGGGCCTCGACCTTATCGAGGCTGCGGGCGACCGCGGCCCGGAAACGAGCCGCTTCTTGGTGGAAGCGTCCGGCACTCTGGGCATCGCCAGTCTCTGCCATCAGCGTGGCCGCCGCCTCAAGGCCTGCGATGCCCCAGAAATCGTCCCAATAGTAAAAGTCGTTGGTGCCCAGGTGCTCGGCGCTGAACCCGGCCGGCAGCAGACCTGCGTGCTGGTAGTCTGGCGTCTCCGGTAGGCGTTTGTTGATGATCCAGTCGCCGCCCCGGCGGATGGTTGCTACCCAGGCAGGCTTCGGAGGCTGGCCGGTAATCTCGCAGAAACGGCGCATGATCCACAGCGCTTCGCCGTTGGAGTCCCACTCGCCTTCCTGGGATAGGAAATAGCCGTCAGCGCTCTGGCGCTTGGCAAATTGATCGATAGCTCGTTCGGCTCGGCCCTGGAGGCCGCAGAGCAATAGGCCGTAGATGATGAAGGCGGCGTCGCGGAACCAGAAGCGTTTATAGGTGAATGGGCCGGGGTAGACATCCTTGGGGGAGTGCAGGACAATGGTCCGCACCGCAGCGTCATAGAGATGCTGGAGGGACTGGTCCGGGATGTGGAGCAGGCAGTGATCCTTTAGGCTGTCATGCCAGGTGACAGCAGGACCGCCCTTGACGGCGGACTTGGGATCGAGCGGGACCCGGGCGGTGATCGCCCGTGGCTTGCCAGGCTCGATGCGGAAAAGTGCGGCCGCAGTCAGTAGGCCGACATTGCAGAACTCTTCCAGCTGTTCCTGTCCGTCAGCAAGATGAATCAGGACATCCCCCTTGCGGTAAGTGGAGAGGCGATGGCGGTCCACGGCCGCGTTGAACGTGACGCATTTGGCGCCGTCCATGGTCCAGGCCGTGCGCTCCGGGGTCAGGCATAGCCTGTGGATGAAGCTGATCCCCTCGGGGTTGTAAGGCCGCAAGGCGACAACGAGCCACCCGGCGGCAGGGACTTGGCCCGTGATTTCGAGGAGACATTGCGGCCCGTCTTGATCCTGAGCGACGCAGGCCCGCAGGCCCAGGGAGAGGGCTCCTTGGCGGATCCTGGTGGTTACGGCAACTCCAGGGGCGATCTCCAGGCGTTGCTCGACCGTGGCCGCGCGGGAGGGGAGTAATCGCTGCCCGGCGTCCGTGATCAGCCAGCTATCCAGCGACCAACCATCCCAGAAGGGGGTGAGCAGTCCCCGCGGATCGACGATGGGCAGCGCGTCGCAGTCCGGTAGACCGATGGCAGTCCAGTTGCGATGGGTGAGGTTGATGTGGGTGATGGAAAAGGCCCGGGGGACAAAGGACTTGCTTCGTGGGTTGTACTGTTTTTCAACCCAGTAGGGCCAGAGCCAGTCCAGGTTGTGCTGAATTACCTTGCTGTTGATCAATCCCCGGGCATGCATCACCACCCCGGCCCGCAAGAGTTCGATGGGCTCCGCCACATCGGAAGGCTGGGCAAATTGGTGGAGGCGGGCCAGCAGGGCGATGGGATCGATAAACCCATGGGCCCGTGCCAGTTGCCGTACGCCGAAGCGCCAGGGGAGCCATTTCATCCAGGCCATGTCATCAACCCCCTCTGTCAAGGTTTGAAAAGCACCGAGGAGTCAGTCGTCAGGCTGCAGAGTTCGGGAGAGAAGGCGAATAGCGTCGGATCTGGAGGGAGGAGATCGCTATAGGCAAGTTCGCCTCCTCGTGCGGTCTTGCTGTGTTTTTCCAGTATTATTTGCGCTGATCGCTATCTCTATTCTGGGATTATATCAGTTTTTGGCCTCTCGGTGTGGTTTTCTTTGTGGGCGGCGTGATGAAAGATTCGCTGTGCCACGTGGGTCACCGAGATGAAAAGACCGAGGATTGCCACCAGGCCCAGGCCGTAAAGTGACCATTCGAGGGGGGATCGTTCCGTCGTTGGGGTGCCGAGCAGGGCCAGATTGGAGGCAAGTGAACCGAGGTAGGTATTGCAGAAGGTGATCGGCATGATCCCCAGCGCAGTGCCGGCGACGAAGTCCATCAGCCTGTAGCCGGCAAGGCCAAAGAAATAGTTGGAAAGCTTGAATGGGAAAAAGGGGATCAAGCGGGTAAGCAGGATCGTGCCCCAGCCCCTCTTTCTGAACACGAGACCAATCAGCTGTAAACGGTGATCCCGCAGGAAATAGTGAGCGTATGTGCTGCCGCGAAGATGTCTGGCGATGAGGAACGCGAGGACCGCCCCTGCCGTGGAGCCAGCGATTACGCAGAGTCCGCCCTGGACAGGACCAAACATGAACCCGGCGGCAAGGCTCAGGGCCAGGCAAGGCAGCAGCAAGGTAACGCTGGCGGCATCGACAAGGATGAAGAGCCAAGGAGCCCATGCCCCTTGGCCTTCCAGCCAATTGAGGAAAGAGATGGCCTGGCCGCGCCAGTCCACGTTGACCATGCTTCCGCTGATGAAGGCCGCCAGAAGCAGGGCGATGACAATAAGGAGCCTTCCTCTGGGGAGTTTTCGTATGGGCACGGCGTCACCTTGCGGTTACTGGCTCATGCACGCCAAGGGGTGCATCCTGTCGCTGTTGCCATACTTTCTGCCTCTGTCATACCTTCAACCTGGCAGATGCTGCATCACGTTATATGGAGCTTGCCCGCAAAGGCAGTGCTCGAGGAGGGATTGAGCAGAACCCGGTTTGGGTTGCGGCTACTCGCCGTCCTCCGTGCGCACTGTCCCGTCGCCGCTCTACTTTCGTTCGAAATGGGAATTACAGGCGTGGTGAGGGCTGTTTTTTTGTTGTCACCCGTGTTGCCGAAACGGCTCGTTTGATCGTCAACGTCCCGCCTGCGGCTAAGGAGCCTTCCATTTCCATGGGCACCACGCCCAGGCTGCCTGCCGTCTGCAGCTTGAAGTTGGCCTCGTTGCCCTTGACTGAGGCCGTTCCCGCCCACACCGCAGACCCTGTGATGCGGTAGATGAGGATGTTTACAGTCCCTTTGGCCCTGCCCGGCGAGCTGAGCATGAGGCAGGAGGTGCTGTAGCGGCCATCGGCGCTGTTTTTTCCGGCCAGCACGCCCAGTAGAGTTTTCCGGGACGTCAGGATTGATAGGCCGCCATCCGTGGATAGCTCTTTATTGAAGGCCATCATCCACCCGCCTCTCTGGCAGCTGAACTGCTGCATCAACTCCTTGGAAAAAGAGATTCCGTAAGGCTCGCGGGCCAGGGAGCTGGTAAAGATCTCCACTTCTTCTGGTGCTGGCGCGTTGAACTTAAGCCGTTCCTGGCCTTCGACGGGCATGGGCAAATAGGTTTTGGGGACTGGCAGGTCGTGTCCCGGGATACCGTGGCGGTATGAAAGGAGCGAGGCGGCGAATGCGGCCTGGCTCTTCAGGAGCCCTTGGGCCTTATTTTCTATTGCCACCACGGTATCGAAGGCGTTTTTGCCGCCGACCCGCCCAAGAGCCTTCACCAGCGCGCCCAGGATCTCCGGATTGGTTACCGTGCCAGCCGCCTTAAGCAGATGCCCATGGGCAGTGGCGGTGTTTGACTTCCAGAGGTTCACGGCTGCCAGGCGCCGGGCCGTGGCATCCTCGTTTTCATCGAGTAACAGGGTGTTCAATATGCTCACCGAATTGCGGATTTTCGATGCGGGCAGCATGTTGATGGCGATATTGCGAGGCAGGGATCTGTCTTTGCCCTGGGCGATATCGCTAAGTTGTTTTTGGGTGATCGTGTAGTCTAATATGACGGTCATGGGCGGCCTCCTCGGTTATGAGACAAAGCAGTGGTTCTTCATGTCGTTCCCCTGGCTTTCGGTGAGATTGCCATCGTTGGGGACGGACGGGTTCATCAGGTTCGTGCCGTCGTTCTTATGGCCAGGTCCCAGGTAGTGGCATGCCTCGTGGGCCGTTACCAGCCCCGTGATCTCCGGGGAGCTCTCGATGGCGACCACGCTGCCGTCCATTCCCTTGGCGTCCTTGTCGCAGGGCCCGTCAACCCGGGACAGGCCGATGGTACTCCCCGCATAAGTTTGGACAAAGAACACGTCGAGCGCGTGGTTGTCCACGGTCCAGTCGTCGGTAAGGGATTCTGCCTCGCCGTCGCTGTCTATGTTGGCGTAGCCTCCCGCATCCGCTGCGGAAATGAAGTATTCGTTTATCTGGTCTACGAACAGGCCGACCTGGCCGTATATCTCCCGGGTGCGCCGGGTGCCCAGGCGTGCTTCATCCCAGTTAGCGGCACTGAAATTGCCCACCGCGATGATGTTCATGTTGACATACTTTGCCGGCATGGCCTGTTCGCCTGTCCAGCCATTATTGGCAGCCGTCTGGGTGAAGTGGTAGACTCGATTGTTGGTGCCGACGGTGCATACTTCGATACGGCCATTTTGGTGCCGTGCCACGGCCAGCCGTTTTGCCTTGTTGCTGGCGGTGCCCAAGAGTGACTGGCTGCTCCAGACCCCATTGGGCGCGGTCTGCCAGAAGTGGTAAATGGTGTCGTCGGTGCCGATGGTGAATAGTTCTAGCCGTCCGTCCAGGTTCTGTCCCAGGGCCAGGTATTTGGCGAGATTTGAGGTTGAGCCCAGACGGCTCCAGCTGCTCCAGCTGCCGCCATTGGCCGTTGTCTGCCGGGTGCGGTAGATGCCGTTGTCAGTGCCGATGGTGAAGAGTTCCTGCCGACCGTTCTGGTTCAGGCCGGTGACCAGAAATTTTCCCCTGTCGGATGTGGAGCCCAGCCGGCTCCAGGTGTTCCATCCGTTGCTCGGTGCGGTCTGCCAGATGTGATAGATTCCGTCGTCCATGCCGATCCGGTAGACATGGAGGCTGCCATTCTGGTTCCTGCCTACGGCCAGTTTTTTGGCGGTGTCCGTGGAGGCCCCTAGCCGTGCCCAGCTGCTCCAGCCGTTGTTGGCCGCGGTCTGCCAGATGTGGAAGATGGTGTCATCCATGCCGATGACGAAGACCTCCAGCCGGCCATCCTGGTTTCTGCCCACCGCGATATCCTTGCCACTCGTCGCGCTGGGGCCGAGTTGCGCCCAGCTGCTCCAGCCATTGTTCGCCGCCGTCTGCCAGATGTGACGGACAACGTTGTCCTCGCCAATGATGAAGACCTCCAGCCGGCCGTCCTGATTCCGGCCCGTGGCAATCTTTTTGCCTCTGCGCACCCGCCGGAGCTGGTTCCAGCCTGACCAGCCTCCATTTGCCGTCGTCTGCCAGTTGTGATAGATACAGCCGTCGATGTTCAAGTCGTTCCATCCGATGGCGAATATTTCCAGACGTCCGTCCAGATTTTGTCCTATTGTCAGTTCCCGCATCATGGAGTCACCTCAATTGTGAGAAGGAATGGTACCGGCTCAGCGGTGCCGCCGGGCGGTGTTGTTGAGCCGGTATGGTTTTGGGATAATTTAAATTGTCCGGCCCAGATTTGATGGTTGTGCAACGAGCCGGAATGACAGTCTTCGCCGTGTGCAAAGCGAGGAGGTGTTGAGCCTGTTCGACATGGCGCTGGTTGAGCCCCACTTTGAATGCCTATTGGGATTTGGAGGGCGTGTAAAGAATTTTGTGTAAATGGCTTTTCTTTCAAAAGCTAGGCAGTCTGTCTTCAAACATGATGCTGAACTGATT
>Ga0233425_10006707_pt1 | contig 16794 bp, 3 predicted proteins | sample Watercolumn_Towu_2_FD_181712 | JGI IMG/M metagenome (GOLD analysis project Ga0233425, IMG submission 181712) | Freshwater microbial communities from Lake Towuti, South Sulawesi, Indonesia - Watercolumn_Towuti2014_140_MG | ecosystem: Environmental > Aquatic > Freshwater > Lake | place: Indonesia... | reverse complement strand
AAACCACCTTTCTCGGAAATCATTTTTGACACTTTAGGAGTTAAATTCATTACCGCTATAGAAATCGCGTCAACCTGCTCTTCAGAATATCTGTCCCCAAATAGCCTATTAACCACAGACCCCACTGACCGTATGTCATTGTTATCATTCATCACGCATTCACGAACTACATTATACAAATCCTCCCCATCTATTCTCAAGACACCCGCTTGTTCCAATTCCTGCGCCGCGGTAAACACTGTCTCCATTACGAATGATACTTCATCTCTCAATTTTGTCTTTTCTTCAGCGGACAATTTCAAACTATTTTCATATATATAAAGAGCAACAACAAAATCTGGGTCCAACACATCATCCGTCCAGGTCCTATATGTGGCAAAATTAGCCCACATATTGCTCATTTCACCGACTTTAGAGTCATCAATATTCACTCTTTCCCTAGCCGCTTTAATCATCGGCATATATTTGTCAATATCCACCCCGGCCACTCTTTTCTCCTCCACAAAAAGTTTGAAATCAAAATCACCCTTTTTATACACCTCGGTAATGGACTCCACACCCAACACCTTTTTCATTTCTCTTATTTCCGCTTGTCCGGGTAAATCACCAAGATCGCCTTCATTACGCGCGAATATTATCTCTCCAATAAGCTCCGGGGTCAGAACATTTTTATCAACTTGTCCTTCAGCCGCAGAGCCTCGCGTCCCGCCAAGCGCGCCAAATAACCCGCCAAGCCCGCCCATGTCCATACCGCCGCCTTGCGGTTTTTTTGTCTTCGCCGACTCAGGCAGTTTTCGATACGCATCCACTTCCGCTTTAGAAATACTAACACCCATATCATTGAACATAGAAAGAATAGTCTGTTCATCTAACTCGCCCGTTTCTAGTATCCCTCTAGCACTCTGATAAACTTTTAAAATATCCCTATACACAGCATTGTATTCGTCCATTATCTGCGTATCCGCTTCAATGCCATACAGAACTTCTTCTTTATCATCAATCTCAATCTCACCTATTTCTTTTAAAAGCGCCGGAAAATCTTCCCCGCTCAACCACTTTTCCATGAGGCCTTGAATTTCCTCTCGCGTTTCTTCGGCCGTATAACCCGCCTTCCTGTATCTATCAATAAGCGCCGTGATCTCCTGCAACACAGCAGTACTGTTTTCCTGCCTCTCGACCTGATACTGTAAATCGTCAATTTTTGATTTGAACCCCTTTTCTTTTTCTTTCATCTTTTCAAAACGCGCCTGAATGCCCGCTATGCGCGCCGCGGGCGAATCTGCTTCAAGAATAGCTTTCTTTGACGCTTCTAATTCATCAATAGTTATACTCGCACTAACCCCAAGCTCTTTTTCCAATGCCTCAATCTGCTTGGCTATCTCTTCCGGCTTTTGTCCTTCGCCGCCCAAACCTTGCTGTAGAGCCGCCATTAATCGCGCTATATCCTCTTGGCCATCTATAACAGGTTGTTCCTCTTCTTCTACATCACCTTTCTCAGCTTTTTCAACCGCCCTTTCATACGACTGTTTTAATCCTATCAGCCTATCCAACTGCCCGACAGTTTTTCGTATTTCCCGCACCTCCAAAACAACAGGCTTTTGCTCCGGCGCCGTTTCTCCGGCCTTCACCGGCGGCTGCTGCTCAAAATCCTTATCTGTCACACCCTCAGCTTTATATTCGCCCTGCAAATCGTCATAAACAATCTGCATCTCGTTTTCTACAAGATTTGCCTGTGCTTCTGTCAAAACAAGCATTGCCTCTGCGGCCTTCACTGTATCCTCACCGGCGGTCATAAGCCCGATCTCCGCTTCCATTACCTCTCTTTCATCGGCTCTTCTTTCGTCAAGATTCGCAAGGGCCTCCTGCCTTTGTTCAGGTGTCATGTCAAAGTAACTAAAAAATCTTTCTCCAATCTCTATGTTGTAGTCAATAATTTCTGCCGAGGTTTCAGGCAATTCCAATTCCTCTTCTGAATACGCCACGCCCGCGTACATATCCTGTGTCGCCGCCTCTACTCTCGCGGGCATCGCGGCCATACCAACCGCCACCGATCCGCCCATCAACGGCCCCACGATTGCACCCATACCCATCACAAGTTTTTCCGGTTTCGTCTTTTTATACATCCACATAAGAAACTTGTTCTTTGCAAGGCCGGCCTTTTTGAGTAATCCAAAATATTTCTCCGCCACACCTCTTTTTATTCCGGCTCTATCGGCCACAGCCATAACTTCTTCATACGTCCAGTAATTGTCCCTTGCAGGATTTGCCGCCAGTTCTGACATGAATGCTTTAAGATCCGCATCCTGCTCTTGCATATCTCTTATGTATTGCCTCATTTTTTGCGCCCTCTTTGCGTTCCATTTAGCAAGCAGTTTCACCGCTCCGATATACCCAAGCAAAATCAAAATCCCTACAATAACCGCGCCAACGGCGATTATCGGGCCAGCAAAATTAGCGCTCACATAGCTAACCAATATCTCTTTCAATCCGAAATAATTTAAAATCGCGTATAGGGAACTTACGCCTATCGTCACAGTAAAAGCGCTGGGTATTGTGAAAGAAATAAAATTCCACACATACCCCCAAATCCCTTTTCTACGCACCTTTGCTATCCTGCTTGAAATATTTCCTGCGCTAAAAACTTGGGTTCCCCCCGCGATTGCCATGAGAGACGCTACTACACCACCCAGTATCTTAACAGCAAGAGCCCCTGTTTCTTTACCTCCTACAAGAGACATAATTGTATCCGATATTGCGCCTCCCCATATAGGGCCTATTCCTACCAAAAGAAGACCCGCAACCATACCTGCGAGTAAACCATAAACCATCGGTTTAATTTTTGTAAATTTTTCATTGCTATTCAGTATCGTGCTCAAAGACAGACACATTATTCCAAAAAACACGGCTCCTATAACGCCAAAAACAGCATAGTACGGAAGGGTGTAGATTGCAACAACCTTCATTACGGCCATTAAACCGGCAGTCACTATAGCGCCCGACACCAGCCCCTTAAAAAATCCCTTACCGCTTGTGATATCAATTTTTTTGGCAGATTTAACATTGCTCACCAAACTTTCCAGTATTTCTTCTTTTTCCCTCTTGACCGTTGTAAAATCGCCTTCATGAAAAAACACCATATGTTCCAGATCTTCTTCTTCTTTCACTCCTCTATATTTGCCCATTTCTTCAAGCCATGATTTTCTCGTACTCAATTTCGCAATCTCTCTGGACAGCAATATGTGTTGAATCCATCCCGAAATAAACGGCAATGCGATAGATGTCAACTGTATCACAATGCCAACAATACCAAATGCCGCCGAACCCGCGATCAATATGGAACTTGCTTTAAGATACTCCATAGAAAAGGTCATCGCAAATGTCAAAAGCCCAATGCCCGCAAAGTATGGCGACAACCTGCCGATTATTTGAAGCAGGGTTTTTACCGGCTGATAAATGGAAACACCAAGCACTTTTGATAATTTAGTTTCTGCACCCAGAGTTACCCGCATCTGTTTCGCCTTTACGGTTTTATCAATATTCGCGTACCTCTGTGAAATTACAGACAGTGCCCAACCAGCAAAAATACCAATAACGCTTATAACAACCAGCCACTCCTGCCCAATAGGTAACCCCACAGCCGCCTGCGCAATGGTAGAAATATTCATCATAGGAGAGATGTACGCGTAATACAACGCGACCACCCCAGCCATCACCAATAACGGCATAGCCTTTACTAAATATGGCCACATAATTTTTGCTCTTCTCCTAACCCAACCACTATTTTTTGGTTTTACTCCCAGTTTTTGCGCCAATCCAAGCATTATCTCTGTTATTTTTTTCTCCAATTTGCGTTTAAAGCCATTTTGCTGTTGATACAGTTCGTCAATAACCTGTTTAACAATTTCCTCAATCTGCTCCGGTGAGACATACTGCCTGCCCACACCCGCCCTTTGCAACTGCGCATCCAACCTGTGCTTGATCCATTGAGCTCTAGTTAAGAACATTCTACACTCGTTATCAGTTTCTTCTAATATTTTCGCTTTGTAAGTCTTGATAAGCCCTTGTCTTTCCTCATCAGTCATATCAACTCGACAACCTAGAGATAACTCAAATGCTTCCAAAGCGCTATTTATGACTTCCCACCTCATCTTTATAAACCCCATCGTAAACTTGTTCATATACTCCGCGTGCTTTTTCTGCGCCTCCGCGCCGTCAAGAGCCGACTGTTCTATGCTGTCCCTCAACGCCCTTATCTTTTCCCTATAATCTTGCCCCGACAAATCTCTATACCTCAAACTGCCGTCATAAGTTTCGGGACTCATCTCCGCGCCTCTAAAATACTGCACCGCCGACTGTATTGACTGTTCCGCCCTTTGGAAAATCGTATCCTCCAAAGACCAGAATCCAAACCACACGCCTATTTTTCCGTTTCTTCCGACCCTTCCTCTAAACTGTATATCAGCCGCGTCTCCCTCGTCGCAGTATGTAGAAATAGCCGCCATTCTGTCACCGGCAAAGTCAAATCCCCTGCCGCCAAGATTCGTGGTAACTATTATCACCCTTCGGTCTCTTGAAAGCGCTTCCACCTGCAGCTTCATCATCTCAAAATTAGACGCGTTCATGGGAATAATAATCGTGTCAACACTCGAATCGATTTCCCTCCCATCTATTGCAGTAATATTCCCGCTCCCATCCTGTTGCGCCCATTGCCCGGCTTGCATAGTCAAAGCGTTCGGATAAATTTCCGCCAATTCAGACTGAAACTTCAATAAATCGCTATCGTCTTCAACTCGGACAAGGATCGATCCGCTGTCCATATCAACTGGGATCCCATCCTCGTCCGTATAAGACAATCTCCCATTGTGAATACTCCTCACTTTATCCATCGCCATACGCCAAGAATCTCCCTTTTTCTCATAGAGACGGGTTTCATCATGACGTTTGAATTCTATCTTCTTACCTGTCAATTCTTCAAAGGTATTGACCTTCTTTTTGTGAATCCTTTCCATAAATCTCGGGTCCAGTGTTCCCGACGCGGCGCAGAAATCAGAAACAAGCCCCAAATTTCTATCCAAAATTTCGGTGAGCATCATTGACGCGGACACCATAGGTTCCGGTTTAACAAATTCCCCAAGGCCTTCCTTGATCATCACCGCTGTATCAAGTCCAAAACTCCATCGCCTACCGGGGAGAAGCTTACCGGAAAGCGTATCTTTTATTCCTATCTTGTGGTTATCTCGATCAACCTCATAATCCACGACATCCCTGTAAACAAGATATGCCGCTAAAGCAAGTTCAAGAAATTCCTCAAACAACAACTCATCATTAAGCGGAGATTGAGGATCCGTTTCTGCCCATTTTTGCCATTCTTCCTTTTTGTCACCCGAAAAACCGCTCATAATACTTTTCTTAAGCGCTTTCAAATTATTTCTCAACTCTTCCTTCCCCGCTTCGCTAAGCGAAACTTTTTTAGATTTTCTATCAACATCCATAAACGCCGGCAACTCGCTAAATGTGCCCCCGGCCTCTATCATAAATTTAGACCTCGCAAACGCGTCAACTCCCTTCTGCATTTCAAGCAATGTCCGCGACCATCGTTTCATCTGTTCATCTTTTGGCTCACCGGAATCGGATATTATACACGGAGAAAATAACTGTGCCTTTAGAGGGCCGTCCGCTTCATCAAACATTAAAAAATATTTTTGCCTTTTCCAATTAAGCACCGCGTCATCCGCGTTCCTCGCGCTCATTGTGTCATCTTCAAATCTGTGAATCATGTCTGTAGCGCTCAAGTATATAACATCCGCGTCCCGATAAACTGTTTTTTCTCCTCTCGTGCGCGGCGTTTCACCTTCCCTATCTTTACAATCCACTCGCGTTCCTTTCTCATACATGTATCCCACCCTTCTACCCGCGTCCTCTCCGCTCACCGTGTGTCCGATAAATCCAACCCTGAGTCCTAAAATGCTCAATACCGCGTCACCGATCTTTGAGTCTCTTTCCACCAATGTAGATTCCGTACACAAAGCAACCTTTTCCTGCGGATTTTTAAGATGCCTTAAAACCGCTGTAAGAACAAAAGTAAAAGTCTTACCATAACCTGTAGGAAGTTCGACGAATTCTCCTCTGCTCATCCTCTTTGCCGCCTCTGCCTGAACCTTCCATTTCTCCGCGTTTATCGGGATCCCGCCTCTTAATGCCTCAAGTATTTCCTTAACCAACTGTATCGCCGCGTCTTCATCAAACGTAGTTTTCAGCCCATTAAACCTATCAGCAAATACTCGTCTCTTTTGCTCATCAACAGTAATTGTGCTGGCAGAGCGCTGTTCCAAACGTGAAAGCCAATCTCTCAAATCGGCAAACCATCTCGACAATTCCGGATTCGCCCCGTCTTTCGTCATCCTCTCAACTTCACCCGATATACTCTCCGCCCACGCGTTCTTCACATCATAAAGAGACTTTACCTCATCACTAGACAACAACCCCATTGCATCTTCACCTTCAATTACCTCCCTAATGAGACTCACCTGCTCCTCAATTTGCATCATCAATTCAGATCCCGCTACGGGGGCGGTCTCTGGCAAGGTGGGTTGGCTGCTTCCCTCCGGAACTGCTTCTTCTTCAGGCGCGACTGGTATACCTGACGGTTCTTCACTCACAACTGTTGCGGCCTTTGGTTCTTCTTTAGCGGCTGTAGGAGCAGCGATAGTTTTTCTCTTTTTTATCCATATCGGAATTTTTTTGAATGCGAACCACACAATTGCCCCGATCGTGACGACGGCAATTGAGCTAGGGATTGCAATTGCAAGTATCACAGGCATAAGAATCCAGGCAATCTCCATTGCTTCCATGAAATACGCACCACTGCCTTGCGCGAACAACACACCGACGGTGCCAAAAAAACTACTAGGTAACAACATAGCCAAGGCGGCGAGAACAGACATGCCAACGACGGCTACAGAAGCAATCTTCCAGCCTCTTGACCGAGATCCTTTTTTAGCACCAATGATTGGTTGTACCGCAGGCCCCACTGAAGGTTCAACAGAAGGCTCCACAACAGGCGCAACAGCCGGCTCACTAACCGCCGGTTTCTCATCGGCAACCTTTTGCTTCTTTTTGAACTTATTCAAAACACCTATGGAAAAGGACAATATCTCCCAAACTATCAAACCTGCCATTATATAGCCCAAGTATAACATACCTGCGATTATCCCCAACAATGTCATCACTTGACGCTCTTCTTCTCTGTCAATTCGCTCTTGCTCTTCCTGTGTCTTTTTCTTTGCTTGGCTTGCCCTGCTAGTTACGTTTTTTTTCTTAGCCTCCTGAGCTTTCGATATTTCAACATCACCGGTCTGAACTCCGACTGACTGCTCAACCCGCACAGCTTGCGACACCGCTTCTTGCGCCACAGCATTCCCGGAGACACACGACATTAACGGCGAAAAAACAGTAAACATTAAGCCCAACCCCGCCGCCATGATCAATCTTTTAAAGGGAGAAACTTTGCCCATTTCTTTCCCACGTCCTACGTCCAACATCCCACGTCCTTCCCTCTGCTCCATTTCAGTCGCCGGTTGTTCCATCACCGGCACAGTAGATTCATCAAGTCTCAAAACGTCTTCCCAGCTTTCTAATGAAAATTCGGGAACTTCTTCGGAAACTGTTTCCGCTAAACCAAGCCTTTTCTTTATACCCCTGTCACTCGTTATGTACCACGAATAAATCATCGCCGCGAACATAAGAGGCATTATTATCCAATAAAAGCCGGTCAACACCGACTGTAACACCATCATGTTTGCAAATAACCCGGCATTTCCAAGCGCAGCTACCATCGCACCATCCACAGCCACATAAGAAATACTCGGCACAGCCGCCCCCCACACTACCTTAGGAACAACCGCAAACACCACCACTACAGCAAGTACTTTGACAACTGTTGAATTTTTATATATCGCCCGCACCTTTTCCCACAATTGCGCCGGCGTAATTACACGTCCTGCGTCCTCCGTCCCACGTCCCACATCTTCTCCTGCCTCATGTTCAGCTAATTTTACTGTTGGCTTTTTCTCCTTCCTCGCCTCGAGATAACTCGTCCTCTCTCTTTGCGGTTGCCCCGCTTCCTGCCTTTCTTGGCGTTCTCCCCCTTCCCTCTTTTTCCCTTTCTCCACTACCGCCATTTCAGGATAAAGCGCGTTCCTAACAGTGATCGCGCTCTCTGATACCGGCAAAAACCGTATAACAATATTTTCCCCTTCAACTGTGGATGGTATTGTCTCTAAAACCTGCACCTCTTCAGCCGGCATATTTAGTTCTTTCCATTTTTTGGTCCATCTGTCTGTCTCTGTTTTTGTGGCGGCAACACCTACGTATTCCTTTCCCTTGTAATTGAAGACATGCCACGAAACCTTCTTTTTTGCGGAAATTTCAATTCTGTCCGGCTCATCAACCTTTTCCAGTTCCAATTTCAATTCTGCCGCTAGGGCACTCGCCTCCGCCGAGCCATCTTCCTGTAAATTCGTTATCCACTCGGTTAAAAATTCTTTATACACCGCCTTAGGATCTGTCAGCCTTCTATTCAAACTTCTGTAGATCACGCTATCAAGAACCAAACGAACCGCCTTCTCCGTCAACTCGTCATGCCTCGCGTTCGTAGGATCCGACAAAGGCATCTGCACCGCCAGGCGCGAACCCGCCTCTTCAATCAGGCGCTCAAAAGGCGTCTTAACGTTCATCATGAGGTCTATATATTTCATTTCCTGGTTCTTATCAACCTTCGTAATGGTCGGGCTAAGCACTACATACGAAATATTCTCTTTCGCCAAACGCTCCGTGATACCTTCCGTATGAAAACCCCCAGTCACTAAAAATCCGACCTTTATACTTTCCTCATTCATCTTGCGCAGGAAATTCATAATTATCGACTCGTCTCTTTTAATCGCTAGATCGTAAAACTTTTCAAACATGGTAAAATCGCAAGATTCGAAAACCCCCACCTCAAGTGGATCATACTGATATTTCGCCAAAAGTTCATTCACAGCACCCACAATTTTTAAGAGCGGCAAATTACTTTTGTAACCCATGTAATCTTTCAGCTCTTTTCTGCTCAACTTTAAGTTGGCTATGTGGTCCATTACAATCAGAGCCATCAAACACTGGTCAAGCATCCTCTGATCATCATTTACGTACAACCGGGATTTTATGTCTTTTTCCATCTGGTCAGTCTCGTTCATAAGATCCGTGGCATTTATTTTCGAATACTGCTCAACCACTTCTATGTACCTCATAAGATCCGCGCATCCTTCGGTAGGAATCGAATATGCCGCTATGAGGGATTTAAGGTACGTGTAGAAATACAGCGAATCAACCTGCCCCGCTTTATACTCAAGACTGGTTTTTATAAGCCCCGCGCCTTCTTCCGACTTCATTACCTTGCTCAAAGAGAAAATCACATTTTGTCTCTGATTCTCAATGTTAGAAGTATTAAGGACCTCTTCAATGTTGAGACATTTGAGCGCTATATCAACATTTTTGTAATCCTCCTGCTTAACACCGCATTTCGCCGCGTACGACAGAAGAAACTTCAGATACTCCGAATAGTCCATGTCTGACTTATGATACCTGTATGTATTCCACTCAAGCGCGCTCAAATCCTCCGGATACACATTTTCAATAACAGACTCTAGCGACTCACGCAAACTCGCGATTAGATTTATAACCGACTGTTTAGTCTCCTGCGCCGCTAAGAAGACATCAAGATTCTCTTTGTATAGCTTCATATCCTCAACACCGTAAAGGATCGTGTCCTTTGGCCCAAAGATCGAATAGAATTCCGCGCCGTTTATGTAGCCGTTTTTCATAAAGTAGTCCACGACCGTTTTCTTTATGCCTTCATCCGGGATGGTTTTAAAAAGGGTAGTATTTAGATTCCCGTTCGCGCCTTCAACTGCTGTCAATTTATTGCCGTAGTCCGAAACAGGGTTAAGTATATTTTCCATCGCCTTAGCGTAATTCCTCTGCGCTTCGTAATTAGCATGCGAATCCTGAATGTGGATAACGAGCTTATTTGAATCGCCTTCAAACCTTTCATCAATACGCCCGAAACTATCTGGAATGGACATGCTACTAACGTTCGGAGTTTCAGCAGATTTGCGAATGGCGTTCAAAATTTCTGATTGTTCAATTATCGCAGATTGAGGTTTTGTTTGAGCCAGAGGGCCTTGAGCCCAAGCGGTATTTTCACAGAGGAATGCAACTATCACCATATAAGTAATAGTACGGACAAAAACCTTATATTTACGAGCAAGTAAGTAACCCATAAACCCTACTCCCCCATCAAAATACCTTGCTAATGGCTCCTACCGTGCCACTTAATTTATGTTAGGCGAAGAAAAGACGAATAGCGCAAAAATGTCTTTCACCCGCAATTCTCTTATCTAGGCTGGCTCCACGTCCTACGTTCCACGTCCCACGTCCTATCAGTCTCCGCATAGGACCGGCAGTGACTAATTGAATTTATGCTGGCGCCAAAACAAATTCTCCATCATCCTACCGACCCTATGCGAACACCGGCAAGGATTTATTAGCAATTATCATGCCAATTTTAACATATTGTCTTTGAATAACTTATGAAACACACCTCTTGGTTTTTGAAATTAAATGCGCAAGTTTTGCGAATTAATTTTCACTAGATCAAAAAAACAAGATTTTGCACTGAAATGCCCCAACCGTCACACTGAATCTACAAGTCTATTTTGACAAGAACCATTATATCAAAAATATGCGGTAAAGGCAAGCAAAATGTCAAGACAGGAAAGCATAGCAAGAAATAAATCGGAGTTTAAGAAATATTTTTACCGAAAAACATATTGACATATACCAACATTATGTGCTACAATGTGTTAATTTTTATGGATAAGCGCAAAATCATTCTCCAAATACTAATCTTAACTGCAATAACTCTCACTTGCTACTGCCATATTTTGCATAACCCTTTCGTAGTCGATGACGATCAGTTTATATGCAGGTGGCAGGAAACCCACAACTTCAAAAATCTTCCACTTTTCTTAAAAGGCATCACCCCATACGACCACGAAGGTGTATATAGACCTGTAAAAACTATTCTGATCGTCTTGCTATATAAAGTATCTGGGTCTAATCCTCTTGGTTATCACGTGTTTTCAATCGTTGTACACGTTTTGTCTGTCCTTTTGATATACATGATTGCTTTATCTATCGTCAAAAGAGCACGTGATTTTATACCGTTTTTCACGGCATTATTTTTCGCCGTTCACCCTGTCCACGTGGAGTCAATCACATACATGACTTCTTCTTTCGATATAGCCGGCATTGCTTTTACCCTGACGGCCTTTTTGTTTTACATAAAGTTCCTGGACCAAAATCGCAACTATTTTTACATCCTTTCCTCTTTTTTCGCACTGTTATCTTTTTTTACCTACGAAGTATCTCTTACACTTGTTTTACTTATACCGCTCTACAATATCTGTTTCCGAGACAAGCCACTTGTAAAATTTTGCATTCCATATTTTCTTATAGCCGCTTTTTACTTTTCTGCCCGCTTTTATTGTATCGGCATAGGAGGAAAAGGCGGGTATATATTGGATAACTTTTACTACACCATTTTGATGACCCCTAAGGTCATTTTAACGTACATCCAACTTTTAATACTACCCTCTAATCTCACCATGAACCATAAAATATACGACGGCGTATATTCAATGCTCTACATCGGCTACAACATTGAAACACTCTCATCATTTTCATTCTCTGATTTGCGCGTTTTCATTCCGCTGTCAATTTCAGCAATATGTTTAATCCTAAGCTTATTCTACCTGAAACGAAAACCGATAATAACTTTCTCCGTGCTTTGGTTCTTTATATCCTTGCTCCCAGTCTTAAACATCGTGCCGTCAGGAATTCTCATGGCTGAAAAATTTATGTATCTAGCCTCATTCGGTTACTGCTTTTTACTTTCATATGTATTATATGAACTTACTTTAAAGTCAAAATACAGATACCTCGCTGTTTTTATTGTATGGGCCATTGCCGCTTTCTATTTTAAAACTACTGTTTTACAAAACTATAAGTGGTCCAGCCCATTTTGGCACAACGAAGAAGAAGCCGCTAGGTTCCCTAATAATCCCTCTGCCTTAAACAACCTCGCTTACACCTACATAAAAATAAACAACTATGAAACTGCATTAAAATACCTAACTAAATCAAGATCGCTTGATCCTAACGGCATTCGGACTAGAGAAAACATGGTCGCCTGCCTGATTCACATGGGGCACTACAATGAAGCTCTACAGGAATGCCAAGACCTGTTAAAAATTCACAATAGGCAGTTTATTGTTTATACAAATATGTCCGCTATCTACAACAGGACAGGCAATTACACAGACGCCGCGTCTTGCGCTGAAAGAGCCATCCATCTTCAAGATTTTGTCCCCCAATCGTACAACAACCTTATTGAAGCATATACAAAATCAGGCGACACCGAAAAAGCCGACAAATACTATAAACTCGCGATTAAAAAAGGGTTAGAAGTAAATAACCCAAAAAACTACAAATGACGTTCCCTCATCAATTCGACCAGATTTTTCTTTGCCACAGCATGGTTAGAATTGTACTCCAGTGCCCTCTTATAATATCTTTCCGCACTCTTTAAATCCCCTTTTTTAAGTGCCACAAACCCTAGATCATTCCATATGTCGGCATATTCAGGCTTTACAACCAACGCCTGTTTGAAATACTTCTCCGCTTCGCTATAATTTCCGGCCAACATCATGCAAGACCCATAGTTATACCATCCAAGCGCATTTTTCGGATTAGATGCAATCGCTTTTTGCGATAAAAAAGACGCCTCTTTTATATCTTCCTTTTTAACGTCAGGCTTATGCATATAGAAATAACTCAGATTAACATATGCCGTATCCGACGACGGATCGTTTTTTATCAAATATCGCCAAAACACATCCGGTTTTTCCCATACCATTACATAAGACACCGAAAAAAGCCCAAACACAACACAAAAAAAAGCAAAGATATAGTGAGACAACTTTACTATTCGCTTCTCTATAAATAAAACCAAAAACAACACAATAAATACTCCGCTAAAATACGAGTACCTGTCAGTCACGTATGTCGTATTCATGTATGGAATGGTAAAAATACCGAGCACAGGTAAAATAGTAAAAAAGTAGGCAAATAGGGAAAACACCGTAAGCCGCGCGGATAAATCATCCCTGTTTTTTAAAAAATATTTTATTGCAACCACGAATACTGCCGCAACTGCAATAGCCGGCAAAACATCCGCAGTAAAATCAACTCCATTCTGCCATTTTGGATATATTTGATAGACGTTAAAAGGCAGAAAAGTTTTTAAAATATAATACATAAAACATTTCGCAGAATTAATAAAACGATCATAAACACCCAAATTCTCAGCCGAGGTCAATAAAAAATGGCGGCTTTCGCACACCCACTGGGTCATAGTGAGCGAATATCCGACAACTGCCACAGCCACAGATTCCCATAAATTTTTCCTAATAATATTTTCTTCAAAAACAAAATATCTCATAAGAAAAAAAACCAAGCAAAACGGCATAGCCGTCTGCTTAGAAAATACCGCAAGCGTATATAAGGCCATACTAGAAACAAAAAATGCCAGATTCTCTTTTTCCTTATACCGCGTATAAAACAAAACAGACATCCATCCAAAAAAACCCGCCCACAAGCCTTTCTGCTCACTGATCCATGCCACGGTCTCAACACGCATAGGATGGACACCATAGATTAAAGCGGCCCAAAACGCCACTACTACGCCCAATCGCAATTTCTTTAAAACAAAAAAAATCAGGACAACATTGACACAGTGAAGGATCACATTGACACAATGCATTACCTGCGGGGATTTCGTGTAGTGGTACTGCAGATACATCATAGTGTAACTTACGGGAAGGTAGCTGTATGAAGTAAAGCTGGCCCACAAAGTTTTTATGGGATTTGCGGTCAAAAACGCCGGGTTTTCAAAAACATTTATATCATCGTCCCAATTGATAAACCCGTATTTACACGTAATACCGTAAACAGCTAACAACGACAAGACTATTGCCAATATATAAAATATCTGTTTTTTATTGTTTCCCACATTTTTCTCTATTTCTTTAATTTCGTTTTAAGCTTTTCAATCCTTGCTTTTATGTCCAAATATTCGTCAGGGGGAATATAATAACTGACGTTGCAAAAAATGAGAACCTCTCCGCGTTTTTCTTTAAAATTATCCATAGCGTATCCGACTATTTTACATGCCTTATCTGCCTTCATGCCCACACCGGGTATACTACTGGATGTTATAGGATCACCTATCGCAATAGGACCGTTTTCGTCGGAAACATTGCAATAGACAACCCCGACCAGAGCTATATACCTTGAGTTCTCTTTATCTTCGTCAGCATGCTCCATCATTATAAGCCTTGTTCTATCGCTTGACACAACACCAATAAGATTTGGGTCACACACCTTTGTAGTTTTACCAAGCATACCTTCATATTTAATGGAAACTAAATCCCCTTCCTGTATATCCTTCTCTCCTACTGTCATACGCTCAGCTAGGTCTGAGGGTTTATACCATGACCCCTGATAACCTGAAGTAGTCGTATCAGTAAAATATGCCCCCATAGCGTTAACAACAAAAGAATAATCACACCCTTCTCTCTCGGTCGAGGTATCGCTGTTCCAGATAAAAGACGCCGTTCCTTCGGTACGAGCATTAACGCCCATCGCAACCGAGTACCTTGGAGTCCAGTGTGTACCACCGCGGTCCCCTTCAATCGTATTATTATATCCGCCAACAATAGTAGAATATTGAGCCTCTACTAGAGGTCCATCTATGTAATTGTCACCACCGCCTAAAATACTAGAACAATTTGCATCCCCACCTATGAGGTTATTATTTCCTCCACCTATAAAAGTATACTTAGACTCATCATTTGACGATAGTATTAAATTTGAATAACCACCAACAATCGCTGAATAGCTTGCTTCACCATACACAGTATTTAACTGACCACCACCAATAAATGCATAATCAGGGTCCCCTGTTATACCGTACGGGTATAAAGTATTACTAGCCCCGCCACATATTACCGAATAGTCTATATCACTAATATAACCACTACCTATTAGATCACCCATAATGTTTCCAGACCCCCCTCCTATAAAATTGTACGCGTTATCTTTGCCTATACTGTTATTGTTACCCCCTACAATGGCATTCAACTGCGATACAGAACTGTTGGTTGTAGTGTCTATTTCAATCTGATTATATGCACCCCCACCGATAAAAGAATATGGGCTGTTTACCGTATTATAGCAACCGCCCATTATTATAGAAACATTACCGTGAGTACCAACTCCAGCGCCTACGCTATTGCGAAGCCCACCACCTATTACAGAAAACTCTTCACTGACAGTGTTCCGATATCCACCGCATATAGTCATATAAGCCTGCTCGGAAGTATACTGCGCAATATTGCTAAATCCACCGCCTATTACACTAAAACTACCATCAATCGTATTATCATATCCTCCGCCTATCGCTGAATAGGTATTATAATGCCCGTTAACCATCACGGTGTTTCCTTCCCCTCCTGCTATAGTTGTGCCTGTAGCAGGATACGAGGTAGAACTCATTATAGTGTTATTGTATCCTCCGCTAATCACTGAATAGTCACCGTCAAGCACGTTTAGTCTACCCCCTGATATGGTCCCGTAATCACCGTTTGTCTCTACCGTATTGTAACTGCCTCCGCCTATAAAAGAGTAGTCTCCTCTTGTAGTATTCAGCCCGCCGCCGCCGATAAATGCATAGGTGGCGGACACGATACTATTCAGTGATCCGCCGCCTACAATACTATAACCTCCGGACAAGCTATTTTGCGATCCTCCGCCGATAATACTGAAATTGCCGGACACACTATTCCCGTTTCCGCCAAGAATCGCGCAATATGTTGAACCGGTCATTATATTTCCGGCGATACTATCATAGCCAAGATTAATATATGTACTTGTATCGCCAGTCAACGGAGCTCTGAATTCGGATCCTTCCCTGCCGATTTCTTCATAAATCCATAGCTCTTTATACACCGCTCTCGGTGACGGATAATACGTAAGAAGTGTAACTTCTTCGCAGTAAACACATATCGAAGATAAAAAAAACCAAAAAAAGATAAAACAAAAAAATGTTAAACTCTTCCTCATATGTTCCCTATACTACTAACTGTTCCTCAATCTTCTCTAATCTCGACTTCAAATCCAAATATTTCTCCGGGGGTATGTAGTAACACGAATTACAGAAAATAGCCACCTCTCCTTTCTCCTTATTGAATGATTCCATCGCATACCCTACTATCTTACACGCCTTATTCGCCTTCATACCCACGCCCGGGATACTGCTTGATGTGATAGGATCCCCCAGTGTAATAGGCCCGCCCTCATCGCAGACATTGCAATAAACAATCCCTGCCAGGGCGATAAACCTTGAATTTTCCTCGTCACCAAGAGCGCTTCCCATAGACATAAGCATTGTTCTTCTGCTTGACACAAGCCCTATTAGATTCGAGTCGTACGGCTCCGTAGTCTTCCCCAACCTACCAGGATATTTTACGGAGACTAAATCCCCATCCGAAATATCCTTTTCGCCCACAGGAATAAACTCCGCTAAATCCTCGAACATAGAAGTATGCTTCGCCCAGTCAGCTCTGTCTCCAAAAG
>Ga0233425_10006706_pt1 | contig 16794 bp, 17 predicted proteins | sample Watercolumn_Towu_2_FD_181712 | JGI IMG/M metagenome (GOLD analysis project Ga0233425, IMG submission 181712) | Freshwater microbial communities from Lake Towuti, South Sulawesi, Indonesia - Watercolumn_Towuti2014_140_MG | ecosystem: Environmental > Aquatic > Freshwater > Lake | place... | reverse complement strand
ACCATGGACTACCGCTTCGAGGCGGACATCATCCGGGAACTGGGGAAGATCCAGGCCAACGGCCACCTCTACCTGGGCGCCAAGCCGGTGCACTGGTGCGTGGACTGCGGCTCCGCCCTGGCGGAAGCGGAAGTGGAATATGAGGACAAGACCTCGCCCGCCATCGACGTGGCCTTCCCGGTGGCGGACTGCGCCGACCTGGCGCGGCGCATCGGCTTGCCAGCCGAGGGCGACTGCCCGGCCTACGCGGTGATCTGGACCACCACGCCCTGGACCCTGCCCGCCAACCAGGCGGTGGCGGTGCATCCGGAGTTCGTCTACGACCTCATCCGCACCCCCAAGGGCATCCTCATCCTGGCCCGGGACCTGGCCGACTCCGCCATCCGGCGCTACGGCTTCGAGGCGGTGGAGACCATCGCCCAAGTCAAGGGCACCGACCTGCAGGGCCTGAAGCTGCAACATCCCTTCTACGAGCGCCGGGTGCCGGTGATCCTGGCCGACTTCGTCACCCTGGAGGCCGGCGTGGGTCTGGTCCACATCGCCCCCGGCCACGGCCATGACGACTACATCGCCGGCCAGAAATACGGCCTCAAGGTGGACAACCCGGTGGGCGACGACGGCAGGTTTTACGCCGACACATCGTTGCTGGGCGGCCTCTCCGTGTGGGCCGGCAACAAGAAGGTGCTGGAGGTGCTCACCGGGAACGGCCACCTGCTGGCCCAGGAATCCCTCAAGCACAGCTATCCCCACTGCTGGCGCCACAAGAGCCCCATCATCTTCCGCGCCACCCGGCAGTGGTTCATCGGCATGGACCGAAAACGCCCCTCCCCCCCCGGGGGGGAGGGGAATTCCCTTCGCGCCCTGGCCATGCGCGCGGTTGAGGAAACCGAGTTCTTCCCCGCCTGGGGGCGCGCCCGCCTGGAAGCCATGATGAAGACCCGGCCCGACTGGTGCGTCTCCCGCCAGCGCAACTGGGGCGTGCCCATGCCCTTCTTCGTGCACAAGACCTCGGGCGAACTGCACCCGCGCAGCCAGGAACTGCTGGAGGAAGTGGCCCGGCGGGTGGAACAGGCCGGCATCGAGGCCTGGTTCAGCCTGGACCCCAAGGAACTCCTGGGGGACGAGGCCGGGGACTACGTGAAGAACCGGGACACCCTGGACGTGTGGTTCGATTCCGGCGTCACCCACGCCTGCCTGCTGAAGGAGCGGGAAGGCCTCAAACACCCGGCCGACCTCTACCTGGAAGGCTCGGACCAGCACCGGGGCTGGTTCCAGTCGTCCCTGCTCACCGGCTGCGCCACCGACGGCCACGCGCCTTACGAAGCCCTGCTCACCCACGGCTTCGTGGTGGACGGCAAGGGCATGAAGATGTCCAAGTCCAAGGGCAACGTCATCGCGCCGCAAAAGGTCATGGACACCTACGGCGCCGACATCCTGCGCCTGTGGGTGGCCAGCACCGACTATTCCGGCGAGCTCACCATCTCCGACGAAATCCTCAAGCGCGCCGTGGACGGCTACCGCCGCATCCGCAACACCCTGCGCTTCCTGCTCGCCAACACCGCCGACTTCGACCCGGTGAATCTGCTGCCTCCAGAGCAATGGCTGGAGATCGACCGTTACGCCCTGGCCCTGACCCGGGAGATGCAGGAAGCGGTGCTGGCCGATTACCGGGTCTACAGCTTCCACACCGCCGTGCAGCGGCTGCACAACTTCTGCTCCGAGGACCTGGGTGCCTTCTACCTGGACATCCTCAAGGACCGGCTCTACACCACCGCCAAGGCGGGCCGCCCGCGCCGGGCCGCGCAAAGCGCCCTGTGGCACATCCTGCAGGCCCTGACCCGGCTCATGGCCCCCATCCTGTCCTTCACCGCCGAGGAAATCTGGGCGCTGGAGTGCAGGTCGGACAGCGTGTTCCTGGGCCTCTGGCACGAGCTTCCCAGGCTTTCCGGCGAGGAGGCGCTGATCGCTCGCTGGGCCCGGCTGCGCGAACTGCGCGGCCAGGCCCAGAAGCGCATCGAGGAACTGCGGGTGGAAGGCCGGGTGGGCTCCTCCCTGCAGGCCGACGTGGTGTTCCGGGCCGACGGTGCCGATCACGAACTGCTCGCCGACCTGGGCGACGACCTGCGCTTCGTGCTGATCACTTCCGCCGCCCGGGTGGAGAAGGCCAGCGGCGAAACCCGCGTGGAAGTCGCCGCCCTGGCCCACGAGAAATGCGAACGCTGCTGGCACGTGCGCGCCGATGTGAATGCCGATGCCGATCACCCCGGCCTGTGCGGGCGCTGCGTGGAGAACCTGTATGGCGAAGGCGAACAGCGTGAGCACGCTTGAGCCCTGGGCTTCCTCCCCCTTTGAAAAAGGGGGAGCGAGGGGGATTCCGCTGACATCGATTTCCCCGTGCGCCGACGAATCCCCCCTGCCCCCCTTTTGCAAAGGGAGGAATACCCCGTGAGCACTCCCCGCACCGGCCTGTCCTGGCTCTGGCTGGCCGCCCTCACCCTGGTCCTGGACCAGATCAGCAAGTTAATGGTGATGAACCAGCTCACGGCTTACCAGGACATCATCCCCCTCACCGGCTTCTTCAACCTGGTCCACGTCCACAACACCGGCGCCGCCTTCTCCCTGTTTGCCGACCAGCCCGGCTGGCAGCGTGGGTTCTTCATGGTGGTGGGCCTGGTGGCCTCCGGCCTCATGCTCTACCTGCTGCGCCAGACCCGGGGCCGGCCCGTGTTCTGCTTTGCCCTGGCCCTGATCCTCGGGGGTGCCGTCGGCAACGTCATCGACCGGGCCCTGTACGGCCACGTCATCGACTTCCTGGACTTCCACCTGGCCGGCTGGCACTGGCCCGCCTTCAACGTGGCCGATTCGGGCATCACCGTGGGCGCGGTGCTGCTGGTGCTGGACAGCTTGCGCAAGACGGACAAGACATGAGCGATGGCATCCGACCCGGCGCCCGGGTCACCCTGCATTACCGCCTGGCCTGCCGGGGCGAGGAGATCGTCGATACCTTCGCCGACGACGAGCCGGAAACCTTCACCCTGGGCGGCGGCGAGATCGACGCCCGCCTGGAAGTCCTGCTGCTGGGGCTGGTCCCCGGCGACCACCGCACCTGGCGACTGGAGGCCGGCGAGGCCTTCGGTCTGTCCGACCCCGCACTGGTGCACCCCCTGCCCCGCGCCGACTTCCCGCCGGAAACCGAATTGCGGGAAGGCCTGCAAATGGCCTTCGACCTGCCCAACGGCCAGTCCATGAACGGCATCCTGCGCGCCATCGGCGACGAGACCGTGACCGTGGACTTCAACCATCCCCTAGCGGGCCTGCCGGTGGAGTTCGAGGTCACGATTCTTTCGGTGGAATGACCATGCCCGACACCATCCTACTCGCCAACCCCCGCGGCTTCTGCGCCGGCGTGGACCGCGCCATCGCCATCGTCGAACGGGCCCTGAAGAAATTCGGCGCCCCCATCTATGTGCGCCACGAAGTGGTCCACAACAAGTTCGTGGTGGACGACCTCAAGGCCAAGGGCGCCGTCTTCATCGAGGATATGGGCGAGGTACCCCGGGGTGCCACCCTCATCTACAGCGCCCACGGCGTCCCTCTCTCCGTGCGCCGGGAGGCCGAGACGCTGGGCCTTACCGTGTTCGACGCCACCTGTCCCCTGGTCACCAAGGTCCACGTGGAGGTGAAGAAGATGCGGGAGGCGGGCCTGGAAATCGTCATGATCGGCCACAAGGGCCACCCTGAGGTGGAAGGCACCATGGGCCAGTGCGCATCCGGCATGTACCTGGTTGACGCCATCGAGGACGTGGCCAGACTACAGGTGGCCGATCCGGAAAGGCTGGCCTATGTCACCCAGACCACCCTGTCGGTGGACGATGCGGCGCGCATGGTGGAGGCCCTCAAGGCCCGCTTCCCCCACATCCGCGGCCCCAAGAAGGACGATATCTGCTACGCCACCCAGAACCGCCAGGACGCGGTGAAGAAGCTGGCTGCCGAATGCGACCTGGTCATCGTGGTGGGCTCGCCCAATTCCTCCAACTCCAACCGCCTGCGGGAAGTCGCCCGCAACCTTGGCCTGGATGCCTACATGGTGGACAACGCCGGACAACTCCAGGAGGAGTGGTTCACGGGCAAATCCCGCGTCGGCCTGACAGCCGGCGCATCAGCGCCGGAGGTGCTGGTGGAGGGAGTCGTCGCCCGGCTGAAGGAACTGGGCGCCAGTTCCGTAATACCGCTTGCGGGGATCGAGGAGAACGTGAACTTTCCCTTACCCAAGGCGCTGATGGACTGAATCTCCTTTCCCATTACTCAGTAAAGAGTTGGGCGCTTTGCGGCTACAGCAAAGCGAGGTTGTGGCTGCGGCCGACGCTTCGCGCCTTAACCTGGCAAAGCCAGGTTAGCCTTCGCCGCAACTTGGCGCTTCAAAGAAGCGCCAAGTTGTCCCGGTGGATCAGTTCCGGCTCATCCACATAGCCCAGGATACCTTCGATCTCCGCTGTCGTCTTGCGGGCGATGCGCCGCGCCTCGTCGGAACTGTAATTGGCCAGGCCCCGCGCGATATCGCGCCCGGCTTCGTCCAAGCAGGCCACCACCGCGCCCCGATGGAACTCTCCCCGCACTTCCGTCACGCCGATGGGCAACAGGCTCTTGCCCTGTTTCAACAGGGCGCGGGCGGCGCCGGCATCCAGCACCAGCTTGCCGTCCACCTGGAGATGGTCGGCGAGCCATTGGCGGCGGGCGGCCAGGGGCGCCTGCCTGGTGACGAGTTGGGTACCGAGGGGTTCGCCTTGGGCCAGGCGGGCCAGCACGTCCGGCTCCCGGCCGCTGACGATGACCGTGTGGGCGCCGCTGCGGGCGGCCCGCTTGGCGGCCAGGATCTTGGTGATCATGCCGCCGGTGCCCACGTTGGAGCCGGCGCCGCCGGCCATCTCTTCCAATGCCGGATCGCCGGCTACCGCTTCGTGGACGAATTCGGCGTCCGGGTTCTTGCGCGGGTCGGCGGTGTAGAGACCGGGCTGGTCGGTGAGGATGATGAGGGCGTCGGCCTCGATCAGGTTGGCCACCAGGGCGCCCAGGGTATCGTTGTCGCCCACCTTGATCTCGTCGGTGGTAACCGTGTCGTTCTCGTTGATGACGGGGATGACCTTCAGTTCCAGCAGCTTGCGCAGGGTGGAGCGGGCGTTGAGGTAGCGTTCCCGGTCCGCCAGATCGGCGTGCGTGAGCAGGATCTGGGCAGTGTGCAGGTGATGGGCTCGGAAGCTGCGTTCGTAGGCCTCGATGAGGCCCATCTGGCCCACGGCGGCGGCGGCCTGGAGTTCGTTCAGGGCCTTGGGCCGCTGCTTCCAGCCCAGCCGCTTGATGCCTTCGGCGATGGCGCCGCTGCTGACCAGGACCACTTCCTTGCCCATGCCCATGAGCGTGGCGATTTGGGCCGACCACAATGCCAGGCGGGCGTGGTCCAGGCCGCGGCCCTCGTTGGTGACCAGGCTGCTGCCCACCTTCACCACCACGCAGTGGGCTTGGGCAATGACGGAAGGATTCATGCGTCCTCCTCCGGCGCTTCGTCCTGTTCGGGTTCCATGGCGCGGCGGCTCCCTTCCAGGTGCGCCATGATGGCGAAGACCAGGGGCTGGCAACCTTCGCCGGAAATGGCGGAGAGGGCGAACACAGGGCCATCCCAACCATAGGCGCGGACAAAATCGGCGATGCGGCCAGCCCGTTCTGCCTCAGGGATCAGGTCGGTCTTGTTCAATACCAGCCAGCGGGGCTTGCGATAGAGCGCCTCGTCGTACTTGCGCAATTCCTCGACGATGGCTCGGGCCTCGCGCACCGGGTCGGTGCCCGGATCGAAGGGCGCCAGGTCCACCAAGTGCAGGAGCAGGCGGGTGCGGGCCAGATGGCGCAGGAACTGATGGCCCAGGCCGGCACCTTCGGCGGCCCCCTCTATGAGGCCGGGAATGTCGGCCACCACGAAGCTGCGGTCGGCATCCACCCGCACCACACCCAGGTTGGGATGCAGGGTGGTGAAGGGGTAATCGGCCACCTTGGGCTTGGCGGCGGAGATGGAGCGGATCAGGGTGGACTTGCCGGCGTTAGGCATGCCGAGCAGGCCCACGTCCGCCAGCACCTTGAGTTCCAGGCGCAGGCGCCGTTCCTCGCCGGGCTCGCCCGGCGTGCACTGGCGCGGCGCCCGATTGGTGCTGGACTTGAAGTGCAAGTTGCCCAGGCCGCCCTTGCCACCCTTGGCAACGAGGGCCTTCTGGCCGTCCTTGGCCAGATCGGCGATGACCTTGCCGCTGTCCGCGTCCTGGAAGACCGTACCCACCGGCACTTTCAGGACCAGATCGTCGCCACCCTTGCCGTAGCAGTCGCTGCCGCGCCCCTGCTCGCCGTTCTTCGCCTTGAAGGAACGGGTGTAGCGGTATTCCACCAGGGTGTTCAGGTTGCGGTCGGCCTGGGCCCAGATGCTGCCGCCCCGGCCGCCGTCGCCGCCATCCGGACCGCCCATGGGGATGAACTTCTCCCGGCGGAAGGAGGCGCAGCCGTTGCCGCCGTTGCCGGCGGCAACGTCGATGAGGGCTTCGTCGATGAATTTCATGGGCTGGGTCTGGTATTGGGGCGTTGAAACAAAAAAGCCCTATCCGGGGATAGGGCTCTTCTCGTTCCCGGCGGGAAGGTCAGGCGGCGACCGGCACCACGCTGACGGTGCGACGCTTGTGGGGGCCCTTGACGGTGAACTCCACCACGCCGTCCACCTTGGCAAACAAGGTGTAGTCCTTGCCCACGCCCACGTTCAGGCCGGGATGGAACTGGGTGCCGCGCTGGCGCACCAGGATGTTGCCGGCGGGGACGAACTGGCCGCCGTAACGCTTCACGCCCAGGCGCTTGGATTCGGATTCGCGGCCGTTGCGGGAACTGCCGCCTGCTTTTTTGTGTGCCATGTCTGCTTACCTCTCGATCAGGCGGAGATACCGTCGATGCGGATTTCCGTGTAGTTCTGACGATGCCCCTGGGTCTTGCGGTAGTGCTTGCGGCGGCGCATCTTTAAAATCATCACCTTGTCGCCACGACCATGGGCCAGGACCGTGGCCTTCACGGAGGCGCCCGCCAGCATGGGGGTGCCCACCTTGATGTCGGCCCCGTCGGCGACCATCAGGACATCCTTGATTTCCACCTCGCCGCCGACTTCCACGGGAAGGCTTTCCACTTTCAATTTGCCGCCAGCGGCCACCTTGTATTGCTTGCCACCGGTCTTGATCACCGCGTACATGCCTGTCTCCAAAACTGGGTCGATCCGGAAAACGCGGCATGCTATCGGAAACTCTTCCTCATTGCAAATCAAAGAGCTATCAACGTCACGTTTTGGGTATAGTTGCCGATGTTCAAACTCTGGACACTCGCGTGGCTTCGACCCAGGAAATCGATGCCTTCCTAGCCAGCGCCGAACGACGCGCCTTCAAGCACGCGGTCTTCGCCGTGCAGGATCATCATTCCGCCCTGGACATCGTGCAGAACGCCATGCTCAAACTGGTGGAACGCTACGGTGACAAACCGGCCGAGGAACTGCCACTTCTGTTCCAGCGCATCCTCCAGAATGCCATCCACGACCATTTCCGCCGGGCCAAGGTCCGCGACTTCTGGGTTCGGCTGGTTTCCCCCATCCGCGACAAGGACGAGGATACCGGCGAGACCCTGGAATCCCTTTCCGCCGCATCCACCTCGGAACGGGTTCCCAGCCCCGAAGAACAGTTGTCCGGCGCCCAGAGCATCGAGGCCATCGAAAAAGCCTTATCCGAATTACCGGCACGTCAACGGGAAGCCTTTCTATTACGTTATTGGGAGGAACTCGACGTGGCGGAGACTGCCAAAGTGATGGGCTGTAGCGAAGGCAGCGTTAAAACACATTGCTTTCGCGCAGTGAACGCCTTGGCAGCCATACTGAAGGGAAAAGGCGTGCATCTGTGAGTCAACAGGATTTCATTCGCACACTGACCAAGGCGCTTGACCAGAGCGCCATGGATCTTGACGCCCATACCAGCACACGTCTGGCGGGCATACGTCGTGCTGCGGTGCGAAACGGAATCCGCCATGCCGGGCACGGCACCCTGGCCTACATCCCAAGGCATCCTTGGCTGGGCGGAGCAGTGGTCCTTGGACTGCTTGTGGCCGGATGGCTGCTCCTGCAATCGCAACGCAGCCCCGACACAGCTGAAACCGACATCCTGTTGCTCACCGACGACCTGCCACCCAACGCATATGCGAACCAGGACTTTTCCACATGGCTAAAGGCGCAAGGCAACTGATCCTCGGCTTGTTCCTGCTGACCATGTCAGGCATGCTCCACGCGGTGGGCTTCCGGTTGTGGTCCGAATTGCCCCCCGAGGAACAAAGCGCCCTGGCCCCCATCGCCAACGACTGGAATCATCTCCCCGCCCAGCAGCAGGAAAAGCTCCTGAAAGTTGCCAAGGGTTACGCCAAACTGTCGCCCAAACAGCAGGAGTTGTTGCATCGCCGCCTGCAATCCTGGACCCGCTTGACACCGGAACAGCGCAAGGTCGCACGGGAAAACTACCGGAAGCTGTTACATCTGCCGCAGGAAAAACAGGTACAAATCAAGCGCAAGTGGATGCAAGCCCAGGAAACCAGGCAGGCCGCCCCCCAGGTTGACGCCTCGCAAACCGATCCAGTCACTCACTAGGGCGATGCCGTGATCCCCGGGCACGCTCCGTCCATGGGTCGGCGTCTGGCCAGCGCGGTTTACGACGGATTGCTGGTATCCGCTGTGCTCCTCGCCATGGCGTTTCCGTGTGTGGGGTTGACCCAAGGGATGGAGCCGGCCAAAGCCAAAACGATCCTGCAAGTGTATTTGCTGCTTGTCGCCGGCTGTTATTTCACCCTGTTTTGGCACAAGGGCCAGACCCTCGCCATGAAAACCTGGCGGATACGCATCGAATCAATACGTGGCGGCGTCCCGCATTGGCGGCAAGCTTGGCTGCGCTATCTGCTCGCCTGCCTGAACCTGGCCCTGCTGGGATTGGGTTGGTGGAGCGCCTGGTTTTTTCCCGACAAGCAGTTCCTGCATGACCGTCTGGCGGGAACACGCCTGATCCAGAGCTGACGAACGGCACTAGCGCCGTTCCACCCACCACAACGCCAGGACAGCCGCCAGGCTGAACACCAGGATCGGCGTCAGCGCGGCGGCGGCCGCCGGCCAGCCCTGCAACTGGGCAACCTGGGCCGCCAGACGGTTGACGAGGTGAAAGCCAAGCCCCAGGAGAATGCCCAGCAGCAGGCGACCGCCGGCCCCGCCCACGCGGGGAGGACGGAAGGCAAACGCCAGCGCCAGCAGCAGCATGACCGGCGCCGCCACGGGATAGGCCAGCTTTCCCCAGAGGGCGATGCGATAGCGCTCGGCATCCTGCTTGTTTTCCTCCAGGTGGCTCACGTAGGCCCGCAGGGCCATGATGGACATCCTTTGCGGCACCACCATCAGCACCGCCAGCAAGTCCGGCGTAACCGCGGACGTCCAACGCTGATCGGGCTCCCGCGCCGTACGCGTGCTGCGTTCACCGATGATGGTCTGTGTGACACCTTGCAGCATCCAGTGTCCGTCCCGCCAATCGGCGCGTTCGGCCTGGCGCATGACACGCAGGCGAAATTCCTCGTCGAATACGTATAGTCGCACCCCGACCAGAGAAGCATCGGGCAACAGCTCCCGGATGTTGATGAACGTGCGGCCGTCCTTGGCCCACAGGCCGGTCTGGAATTCCTGCGCCACGACCCCGCTGGTGGCGCGTACCTTCAATTGCTGGGCGGCCCGCTCGGCATGGGGGGTGACATATTCCCCGAACAGCATGGCGGAAATGCCCAGCAGCAACCCCAGTAGGAGCATCCACAGGGCCATGCGGGAAGTGGCCACGCCGGCGGCGCGGATGACGGTGAACTCGGATGCCAGCGCCAGCCTGTTCCAGGCGAACAGGCCACCGACCAGCAAAGCCACGGGCACAAGCTCATAGAGCCGCCCTGGAATGTTCAGGGCAACGAACAGGACGGCCAGGAGGGGGGTATAGGTATCCGTATGGGCATCCTGCAGTTCGGCGATGAAGTCAAAGAAACTGAACAAAGCCGTGAGGGCGAACAGGGCCAGCAGGGTGGAACCCAGAATCTCGCGGGTGGTGTAGCGGAATAGGGTGCTCATCGTGCCCAGGGGCCCCGGAAGCGTTGCCAGAAGAAGGCCATCAGTAGAACCAACATGACGCCATGCACCAGCAGCATGCTTTCGCCGGCGCTCATCATCGCCCTCGACACCCAGCCCTCCGACAAGCCCACCAGGTTGTTGTATGCAACGTACACCAGGATGGCGAACACCACGTTGAGCGAACGTCCCGCGCGTGGATTGACGTAGCTGAGGGGCACCGCGAGCAAGCAGAGAATCAGGGCAATGAGCGGATACCCGACGCGCCAGACCCATTCCCCCATGTTGCGGGGCACAGGGTTCTTGAAGAGTTGGGCAACGGGCAGCATGCGCGGGCTGGGGCCGCGCTCGATGACCGCCTGGGGCGGGATGCGCACCGCGTATCGGTCGTAGGCGACCATCCAGAAGTCCGCCTCGCCGGGCAGGCCTTCATAACGCTTGCCCCTTTCCAGAAACAGGAAGGTGTCACCGTTGTCCACGGTCTTGACGTTGCCCTGGCTGGCTACGGTCACCCCCATGCGGCCGCGCTCGCGCGAATGGATGAAGACATGGCCGACATGCTGCCGGTCCTCGTCCAGGGTTTCCACAAACACCACGCGTTGACTCTGGCGGTCCTCGGTGAACACGCCGGGTGTCAAGGTGGACACCCGGTCCCGCGCCTCCAGGCTCTGTTCGAATTCCGCCTGCTTGCGCGCCGACCAGGGGATGCCTTCCAGGCTGACCAGGGTGATGATGACCACCACGGGTAGGGAAAACCGCAATACCGGGCGTGCCCAACCCAGGGGGCCGACGCCGCCGTTCATCCAGATCACCGCCTCACTGTCCCGCCACAGGCGGGACAAACTCATGAAAACCCCGATGAACAGGGACAAGGACAGCAATACCGGCAAGAACCGCAAGAAACCGAACCCCAGCAGGGGCAGGACCGCCGCCCCGGCGACATCGCCCATCGCCGCCTTACCCAGGGTGCGCACCAGCAGCACGACAACGAAAATGGCGGCCAGGGCGGCAAACGCCATACCGGCGCTGGCAACCATTTCACGCGTGATGGCGCGTTCGAATCGGCGCATGCTTTTGACGAGTCCGAGGCGGGCTACGGATAATCCGGGCAAAACACGGCCGGGCCGGCATTTTCAATAAATTCAGGGCGCGGGATCATTTTCAGGAGATCACATGGAAATCGGCATCAAGAGCGGCAGTCCGGAAAAACAGCGCAGCGCCTGCGTGGTGGTTGGCGTATACGACCATCGCAAGCTGAGTATCGCTGCGGAAATCCTCGACCAGGCGGCGGGTGGCTATCTGTCCGACATTCTCCGGCGCGGCGACATGGACGGCAAGCCGGGCAGTTATCTGCTGCTGCACAACGTACCCGGCGTGCTGTGCGATCGGGTTCTCCTCATCGGCGTCGGCAAGGAGCGGGAATTCCGCGATGGCCCATATCGGCAAGCCGTGCAGGTCGCCGTCCGGCAGCTGGCCGATATCGGTATCGGCGAGGCCACCCTCTATCTGCCCGAGCTCGCCGTCAGAAAACGTGATCTGGGCTGGAAAGTGGAGCAGGCCATCCTCGCGGCGGAAGAGGCCCTGTACCGCTTCGAGCGGATGAAGAGCAAACCCGACGAAACCCGCAAGACTCCGCGTAAGCTGATCCTGGCGGTGCCCCGCCGCAGCGAGCTGGCCCTGGGCGAAGCCGCAGCCGCACGGGGCGGCGCCATCGCCGCCGGCATGAAACTGGCCAAGGACCTGGGCAATCTGCCCGGCAACGTCTGCACCCCCGCCTACCTGGCCGAAGAGGCCAAGGCCCTGGCCCGCGAAAACGGCCTGGGCATCAGCGTGCTGGAGCAGGCGGAGATCGAGCAACTTGGCATGGGTTCTTTCCTGTCGGTGGCCAAGGGCAGTGACGAACCGCCCCGCTTCATCGTCCTCGAATACCAAGGCGGCGGAAAGAAGGCGAAGCCCGTGGTCCTGGTGGGCAAGGGCATCACCTTCGATTCCGGCGGCATCTCCATCAAACCTGCCGCGGAAATGGACGAGATGAAGTACGACATGTGCGGCGCCGCCTCGGTGCTGGGCACCCTGCGCGCCGTGGCCGAGCTCCAGCTGCCGATCAACGTCACCGGCCTCATCCCCACCTGCGAGAACATGCCCTCCGGCCGGGCTAACAAACCCGGCGACGTGGTCACCTCCCTGTCCGGCCAGACCATCGAGGTGCTCAACACCGACGCGGAAGGCCGCCTCATCCTGTGCGATGCCCTCACCTATGCCGAGCGCCTGAATCCGGCCTGCGTGGTTGACATCGCCACCCTCACCGGCGCCTGCGTCATCGCCCTGGGCCACGTGGCCACCGGCCTGCTGGCCAACGACGACGGCCTGGCGCGGGAACTGCTGCACGCCGGCGACGAGGCCTATGACCGCTGCTGGCAGCTGCCCCTGTGGGACGACTACGCTGAACAGTTGAAGAGCAATTTCGCCGACATGGCCAACATCGGCGGCCGCCCGGCCGGCACCATCACCGCCGCCGCCTTCCTGGGCAAATTCACCAAGAAATATGAATGGGCCCACCTGGACATCGCCGGCACCGCCTGGAAATCCGGCAAGGATAAGGGCGCGACCGGAAGACCGGTGCCTTTGCTGGTGCATTTCCTGGCCAAGCGGGCTGAAGCACGGTGAGGAGAGTGGAGAAAACCCCGCCTTACCCCCTGACGCTTACACCGGCTCCAACACCGTGTTCACCGCCGCAGGCAGCAAGTCCGGGTAATTGCGCGAGCAGTGCAGGCCCCGGCTCTCGTGGCGTTCCCGGGCGCAGCGCACGATGAGGTCGGCGGTGAGCACCAGGTTGCGCAACTCGATGAGGTCGTTGCTGACGCGGAAGTTGCTGTAGTACTCGAAGATTTCCTCGTTGAGCAGCTTCAGCCGGTGGGCGGCCCTTTCCAGGCGCTTGGTGGTGCGCACGATGCCCACGTAGTCCCACATGAAACGGCGCAATTCGTGCCAGTTGTGGGCGATGACGATCTCCTCGTCCGCGTCCGTCACCCGGCTCTCGTCCCAGTCCGGCAGGTCTTCCGCCGGCCGGGTCGGCTGGCCGGCGATGTGGGCCGCCGCCGCCCGGCCATAGACCAGGCATTCCAGCAAGGAATTGCTGGCCAGGCGGTTGGCGCCGTGCAGGCCGGTGCAGGCGGTCTCGCCGATGGCGTAGAGACGCTCGGCGTCCGCGCGGCCGTGCCGGTCCACCAGCACGCCGCCGCAGGTGTAATGGGCCGCGGGGGCAACGGGAATCCACTCCCGGGTGATATCGATGCCCAGTTCCAGGCAGCGGGCGTGGATGGTGGGGAAGTGGCCGACGATGAACTTGGCCGGCTTGTGGGTGATGTCCAGGTAGACGCAATCCAGGCCGCGTTTCTTCATCTCGAAGTCGATGGCCCGGGCCACCACGTCCCGCGGCGCCAGCTCGGCGCGCTCATCGTGCTCGGGCATGAAGCGGCTGCCGTCGGGCAGGCGCAGCACCGCCCCCTCGCCGCGCATGGCCTCGGTGATGAGGAAGGACTTGGCGTGGGGGTGGTAGAGGCAGGTGGGATGGAACTGGATGAATTCCAGGTTGGCCACCCGGCAGCCGGCACGCCAGGCCATGGCGATGCCGTCGCCGGTGGCGGTGTCCGGGTTGGTGGTATAGAGGAAGGCCTTTCCGGTGCCACCCGTGGCCAGCACGGTGGCGCCGGCCTGGAAGGTCTTGACCCTGCCGCTGGCGGTATCGAGCACGTAGGCGCCATGCACCGCGTGGCCGTCACGCCCCAGGCGGCGGTCGGTGATCAGATCCACGGCGATGTGCTGGCGGAACAGGGTGATGTTGGGCCGCAGCGCCAGCCGGCCCAGCAGGGTTTCCTGCACGGCACGGCCGGTGGCATCCGCGGCGTGCAGGACGCGGCGGCGGGAATGCCCCCCCTCCCGGGTCAGGTGGTAGGCCGCCCCCTCCACGTCGAAGGGCGCGCCCTGGCCGATGAGCCAGTGAACCGCGTCCGGCGCGGCCTCCACCACGTAGCGTACGGTGGCCTCGTCGCACAGCCCGGCGCCGGCCACCAGGGTATCGCGCACGTGCTCGTCGAAGCTGTCGTCCACCCCCATCACGGCGGCGATGCCGCCCTGTGCCCAGAAGCTGGAACTGTCCTCGGCCGCCTTCTTGGTGACCACGGCCACCCGCAGCGCTTCCGGCAGGGAGAGGGCCAGGGTGGCGGCGGCAAGACCGGAACCGATGATGAGAACGTCGTGATGGGGCATAACCCGGATGGCCGAGAGGGAACTTACACGAACCGCCGCCGGTCATTGGAGCGGTGGTCCAGGAACGGGAAGTTATACTCGCCCCAGCGGGTGATGCCTAGCGGGGAAGAGGGGTTCAGTGACCAGTAATCAGGGAAGAAGATGAGCGACCGGGAAATCGACCGCCTGTTGGTCGAACGGGTGCGCGAAGGGGACAAGCAGGCGTTCGGCCTGCTGGTGGACAAGTACCGCCGCAAGCTGTTGCGGCTGTTGTCACGCATGGTGCGCGACCCGGACGAGATCGAGGATATCGCCCAGGAGACCTTCATCAAGGCCTATCGGGCGCTGCCCCAATTCCGTGGCGATGCGGCCTTCTATACCTGGCTGTACCGCATCGGGGTGAACACGGCCAAGAATTACCTGGCAACCCGGGGCCGGGCCATGCCCACGGTGTCCGACCAGGCGATGAACGACGAGGACGAACCGGATGAACGGCTGGTTGCCAAGGACATCGGAACACCGGAATCGGAACTCCTATCCAAGCAGATGGTCATGGCGGTCACCGAGGCGGTGGAAGCCCTGCCGGAAGAATTACGCGAAGCCATCACGCTGCGCGAGATCGAAGGCATGAGTTACGAGGAAATTGCCGAAACCATGGCATGCCCCATCGGTACCGTGCGTTCCCGCATATTTCGGGCGCGCGAGGCCATCGCCGCCAAGTTGCGGCCCATCCTGGGCACGCCGGAAGACAGAAGGTGGTAGAAATGAAATCCGTGACGACGAACAGCATGCACACTCCAGCTCCGGCACAAGCGCACGAGGCGGACGCGCTCGCCGTTTCCGCCCTGGTTGACGGGGAACTCGACGACGCGTTGGCGCGGCCACTGCTGCGGCGCCTGGCCCCAGGCGGCCCGGAACGGGAGTGTTTCCGGGAATACAGTCTCATCGGCGACACCCTGCGCGGCCTCGATCACGACATGCCCGACCTAACCAACCGGGTGATGGCCGCCCTTGAAGGTGAGCCCACGCTGCTGGCGCCCATGCGGAAACCGCATCGGCAACGGCCCGCGCTCTGGCTCGCCGCAGCCGCCGTCGCAGCCATCACCTGGGGACTGTGGAGCGCCGGCCCAAGTCCGGAGTCTCCGGCCTCCCTGGCCGCGAACCCGAACGCCACCCCGGCCATGGCCGCCAACGCTCCCGGCAATGTCATGCCCTACCTGGCCGCGCATCAGGACTTTGCCCAGGCCGTGGTTTCCCCTCCGGAAATGCGCTTTACCCGCGTCACCCTGGCGGGGACAGGCCAGTGAGGGCGGCGTTGCTGCTCGGTCTCGCGGCCTGCGGCGCCCAGGCCGCCGAGCCGCTCCCCCCGGCCGAAGCCGCGGCCTGGTTGCAACGCATGGCCGACGCACCGCGACGCCTGGCCTATGAAGGCGTGTTCGTGTTCCAGCATGGCGATGCCGCCATGCAATCATTGCAGGTCGCCAATCGTCCCGCCGTGTCCGGCAAGGACAGCCGGCTGACGGCCATGGACGGCCTGCAGCGGGAAGTACGCTGCACCCAGGGCGTTTCCACCAGCCTGATGACCGAGGGCGGACAACTCAAGGTGGAACGCCGCCTGAACAACCGGCATTTCCCGGACTTGCTGCCCGTCAACGCCGGCGCGCTGGCCAATTGGTACGCGGTCAGGCTGGGCGAATTCAGCCGGGTCGCCGGCCTGGATTGCCAACAGGTGGAACTGGCACCCAAGGACGTCTTCCGCTGGGGCTACGTACTGTGCGCGGAGAAGGACACCGCCCTGCCCCTCAAGGCAGCCATGATCAACGAATCCGGCCGTCTCCTGATGCAATACACCTTCGCCGAGATCCGCTTCGGCGCCACGCCCAGGAGTGCCCCCGCCCCCCTGCCCGAAACGCCGGCCAACGCCCGGCCCGTGGCCAGCGAACGCGTCGGCGTCAAGAACCTGCCGCCGGGCTTTACCCGCATCACCGCCGTGAACCGCAAGCTGCCCAACAAAAGCAACGAGGTGGAGCATTGGGTGTTCAGCGACGGCCTGACCCATATCTCGCTGTTTCTCGAACCCGCCTCCCATCCCGTCGAGTCCATGCGCGGCCAGAGCAAGCTGGGCATGATCAACATGCTCACCCGTCAGGTCGGCCCCATGCAGGCCACCATCCTGGGCGACGCCCCCTGGCCTGCGGTGGAAGCCATCGCCATGAGCCTGGAAGCTCGCCTGCCGGCCGGAGCACCGCGTTGATCGAAACCCCGGCGCTGGTCACCCGCCTGGAGGGCGACACCGCCTGGGTGGCCAGCAGAGCGCCCACATCCTGCGGCGCCTGCGGCGGCAAAGGTTGCGG
>Ga0233425_10006705_pt1 | contig 16796 bp, 12 predicted proteins | sample Watercolumn_Towu_2_FD_181712 | JGI IMG/M metagenome (GOLD analysis project Ga0233425, IMG submission 181712) | Freshwater microbial communities from Lake Towuti, South Sulawesi, Indonesia - Watercolumn_Towuti2014_140_MG | ecosystem: Environmental > Aquatic > Freshwater > Lake | place... | reverse complement strand
GTGCGAAGGTTGAGCCGACATTCTTCGAGGCGATTACGGCGATGGCGTTCAAGCACTTCGCGAACGAAGCGATTGATGTTGCAGTCATCGAGGTGGGACTTGGCGGTCGCCTCGATTCGACGAATGTGATCACGCCCATCGCAAGCGTTGTGACGACGATCGACCTCGATCACACGCGGATTCTGGGTGACACGGTCGGCAAGATCGCCCGCGAGAAGGCTGGGATTTTCAAGCGCGGCGTTCCAGCGATTGTGTTCGATGCTCAGCCGGAGGTGAACCGCACCTTCGTAGAAGTGGCTGAGCGCACGGGGGCAGAGCTTCGCATTGTGAATCGGGACATAGAGTTTTCGAGCCGTTTTTGCACTTCGCCGGAACTTGGGCCGCACACGCGCGTGTGCTTCTACACCAAGCAGACACGCATCGAACACCTGCCGGTGCCGCTGCCCGGCGAGCATCAGGCGACGAATTGTGGGCTCGCGCTCGCGGCGATCGATGCGGCGCGTTCAGCGGGGTTCGATTGCCCGGAGCATCTCGTGACTGCTGGACTCGCGAAGACACGAATCGTCGGTCGCATGGATCTTGTGAGCGAGCGCCCGCGCGTGCTGGTGGACGGCGCACACAATCCCGCGAGCCTGAACGCGCTGATGCGTTGTGTCGGTGCTCATGTTCCCTATGACAGCATGGTGGCGGTCTTTGGATGCTGCATGGATAAGGATGTCGGCGAGATGCTCGATCGTTTGAACCTCGGTGCGGACAAGGTGATCTTCACTCGTGCGACCGGAAATCCGCGCGCTGCGGATCCGAATGAGTTGCAGAAGCTCTTCCAGGAACGCAGCGGGAAGATGAGTCAGGTGGCGCGTACGGCAGGCGAGGCGATCGCGCTCGCGCTGCGTGCGGCCAGCCCGGACGACCTCGTGTGCGTCACAGGCAGTTTCTATGTCGTGGGAGATGCGCTGAAGCACATGCAGGAGCATCCCAACCTCTTCCAGATGCGCCGACCGCAGACGCAATGACGGTTCGGTGAAACAACTCGCGGCCGCGTGCGGATATGCTCTACACAATGCTGACCATCGTGCGCCGTCGCTCGCCTCGATCCCCGGGCGTTTCCCCTCTCGCAGTTCTGCTGTTCGTCGCGTGTGTGGCGTGCCTCGGCGCAGTGAGCGCGCCCGTGCAGGACGCGGCAGCAGCAGGCAAGCCACGCATTGCGGTGCGCGACATTTCCGTGACTCGCGCGGTACTCACGCAGGCCACTGCCGATGGACAAGTGAATGTCCTTGAGCAGATTGCGCAGGGCACCGATCCGCAGCTCGTCAATGCCCTGAGCGCGGGCGGCCGTTTCGATGTCGTCGCGCGAGCAGATCTTCCTGCTGTGCTTCGAGAGCAGAGCCTCTCGGCGAGCGGCAATGTCGACACGCTCGATCCGCAAACGGCAAAGCAACTTCAGCTTGCCGGCGCGCGCTATCTCGCGACGGTGTCAATCGAGAACTTTCAGGATGTGGTCGAGCGCACCGTGCTGAAGGGGCAGTTTGGCGACTCGAATGCAGAGCGCCGCACCATTCAGATGCAGGGCTCCGTTCGCATCTTCGATACCACATCGGGCGTTCTCTTGCGGGCAACATCGGTCGCACTCAACGAGGCTGCGGTTGACGAGATTCTGGGGGGCGTTGCGCAAACTGGGCGAAAGACCAATGCGCTGATCGGCAAGGTGACCGCACTGTTCGCAACGACTGCCTCACGCGCGATCTCCGAGAGCCTAATGCCCGCACGCGTGGTTGGGTACACGATGGGGCAGATCACCTTCAATCGAACGAAGGAGTCGGGAGTGGAAGTGGGGCAGGTATGGGAAGTCCTCGCGCCCGGCGCAGAAATGGTGGATCCTGAGACTGGGCAGCCGCTCGGCTCGGAGGAGGTTCACATTGGGTGGGCTCGCGTGACCGATGCGGGAAGTCGGTTTTCCACGGCGCAGGCGATTGAGGATCTGGGTATTGATCGAGGATCGATCATGCGAGCGCGTCCGCAGGGGCTGCCCGCAGGCGTCGATCCAAATGGTCGGGCAACGGGCAGCGCGAGTGGAAGCGCAAGTGCGGCGCCGAGTGCACAACCGATGGGCGAAGCACCCGCGTCCGCCGACTCGAAGCCCGCGCGCCTCTCGCCGGCCGATTCAGGATCTGGAACCGCTTCGAGTGGAGCAACTGCAGCGCCGGCTCGCAAGGTCGCGATCTTCGTGAAGCAGCGACCGGCTTGCTTGCCAGAGGACAAGGTGAGCGTGTTTGAGGACGATATTGCCGCCTCGCTGGCGACAAGCCAGTTCGAGCTGATTCGCCGGGAGGATGTCATGAATGCGGTCAATCGATTCGCGGCATCGGGACCGAATGAGGGCACAGCGCCGCCGGCGTCGCAGTTGTTTGATCGACTGCAGTCGGACCGCGCATCGGCGACAGCACTCGCCGCGCTGATGGGTGCGGATTATCTGCTGACGGCGGCGATCACCACCTACGACAAGACGGAGCGGGCGTTCGATGATCCAACGATCAACACCAAGACGCTCGTGCGTGAATGGAACTTGCGCGCCACTTACTCAATCCTCGATGGCACAAATGGCGGGAGTATTGCATCGGGGACGGCACCAGCGCGGCTTGCGGTTCGCGATACGCCGGAGGTTGCCACCACGCTCGACACGATCAATCCGCTGCTGATGGATGCCGCGAGCCAGATTGGCGCGGCGCTTTCTGCAGCGGTTTCGGCGAACAAGCTGCGGCAAGCGGCTGAGGGGAGCGCGGAAGTCGATGTGCAGATCAACGCAGTGCTCGCGGACCTGAGCGTGCCGGATGCGGTGCTCGGTGCGAACGGTGACTACACCATCGTTCCCAATCTCTACAAGCTCGAGCCGATGAATGTTTCGGTGATGGTCGATGGCGTTGTGGTCGGGCAGACTCCCGGCACCATTCGTGTTCGCCCGGGCCTTCACCGACTTCGTCTTGAGCGTCCCGGTTTGGAGCCGGTCGACCGCATGATGAATGTGAAAGCCGGTCTCGCGCTTTCGATCCCGATGCAGTTCTCGCCCGAGGGGCGTGCGAACTGGGAACGCAACGCGGTGTTCTTCAACGAACTGAAGAACGGAGCTGTGCTGCGCGAGGCAGAGATCATCAAGGTGAAAGCGGTCGCGGAGTTCCTGAAGAACAGCAACATTCGGCTTGACACCAGCAATGTCCAGAATCTCAATCTTGGCGGGCAATCCATTTGGTGGCAGTTGCTCGGTCCGTAAGGGAAGCGTTGGCATTGTTCCACCACGAGCTGGCTCATCGGGCGCTTCGCCCTGCTTGCCCGTGGGTTCTTCTTTTGGTCGTGGCCGTTTCCTCCGGCTGTCAGCAGGAACTGCGACGCACCACGCGGCAGATTGATGCGGCGCTCATCGCTGGCGACTATCCCAAAGCGGAGGCGATGGCGTGCGAGGCAGCAGTCAAGTTTGAGAAGGACGAGCAGGATCGGCTCATCTATTTCTTGGCGGCGGCTCGGACCGCGCAGATTGCGGGATCTTGGGAGCGCAGCGATCTCTGGTACCGCCGCGCCTTCGAGGAGATCAGGCCATACCTCGATGAGAAGGCTGAATCGAAGGTGACGGAGGCGATTGCAACGACTGCGGTCAACCAGACTGTCCGCATCTATCGCGGCACGCCGCCGGAACGCATCATGGTGTGCACCTTCGACAGTATCAACGATTTGGAGCGCGGCGATTTCAGTAGCGCCCGACTCAAGATGAATCGCGCCCGCGACTTTCAGCAGGATGCGCAGAGCCGTTTTCAAGAGCAAGTCGCCAAGGAGCAGGCGAGCGCGAACGGAGCGTGGCGCAAGAAGGGGTGGAGCGAGTCTGCCGCGGCGGGTGCGCTCACGAAAGTGCAGCAGCGGCAGGGGAATCCCCCTGCACAGAATGGAATGGCGGTCCTCGCGAATCCATTCACGAGCTATCTGCGGTCCATCTTTCTGCTGTCGACCTCAGCGGAGCTTGGTGACCGCCAGAATGCACGCGCCGATCTTCGTGCAGTGCAGGAGATGCTGCCAGGTTTTTCCCCTGCGGAGTTGGATATCGCACTCATCGATGAGAACCCAGCCGCGGGGGCGATGCCGGTTACCTGGGTCTTTTTCCTCTCGGGGTTAGCGCCCTATTACGAGGAGTTCCGACTCGATATTCCCATTCCGGTTGGACCTGTCAACTATGTGTCGGCCGCGTTTCCGGTGTTCAAGGTGCGGGATGATGCACTCGGCGCGATTGAGATGGAGAGTGGCGGCGTGATGATGCAGTCGCTCACGCTTGCCGACATCGATGCAATGGTGCGCGCGGAGTTCGATGCTCGCTTGCCCACAATCGTGACGCAGGAGATCATCAGTTCGGCTGCGAAAGCTGCGGCAACTTATGCGGCGAGCAGTGCGGCGGCGCGAAGCGATAGCACGGCTGGTCTCCTCGTTCGGGCTACAGGGATCGCCTATCAAGCTGCTTCTACGGCAGCCGATCTCCGCTGCTGGGGAGAAATGCCCAAGCGCATCGATCTGCTTCGAGTACCAACGCCGGACACCGGGAAGATCGATTTGCTGCGGCCGGGGGGTGCACCGTTGTGCAGCGTCTCGGTGCAGCCTAAGTCGCCCAACATCGTGTTCGTGACGCTGCCATCAGCGGGCGTGCAGCCGGCGGTACATAAGGTCGCATTGGCGGCAGTCGTTGCTCCTCAGCCGCAGGCGATCCTTGCTCCGCGTACCATCGAGGCGGCTGCCGAGATAGTGGTGGATCCGCCCGAGTCTGGGCAGGCACAGCAGGAACCATGAGCATGAAACAAGTCCTTCGATGTCTTTCCCGCGAGGCAGGCGCCACGCATGCGCTGACTGCAACACTCCTCGTCAGCACTCTTTTTGCAGGCTGTGGTTCGGTCAACACCACCTACACCCGCACCACCCCGTCGGCAACGGCCGTTCCAACCAAGACGCAGGTGAACGATGCGCTGACGCAGATTTTTCTCAGTGCGGGAGAGGTGCGAATGTTCCCCAGTAAAGGCGGTCCACTCGAAGTGCAGGTTGATGTGATCAACAATGGCTTCAGTTACCGCGGCTTTTCATATCGGTTTGACTGGGTCGATGGGAATGGAAGTGTGATTCCTTCCCAGTTGTCCGTGTGGAAAACCAGCAATGTTCCATCGGGTGGCTCGACCACGATCCGCGCCATCGCGCCGACTGAGGCGGCAACAGACTTCCGTCTGCAAGTGCGGCGCGCCGATGAATGACCGGATGTTCGCTGCTCGTCGAATCTTTCAACTACGCACGCACCACTTGGAGTCATCCATGACATCTCACAGTCTTGGCACGAATATTCGAAGCACCACTCGCATGGCGGCCTGCACTTGGTTTCCCAGTCTTGGTTGTGTTGCTGCGGTTGGCATGCTCATCGCCTCAGGGTGTGGATCGCCCGCCAAGTATGTCGAAACGGGTAGCCCTCAATCAGTCGTGAGCGTTGGCGATGTGGATATGCAGGACATTCTGAAGGCATCGTCGGGAATGCTCGAGTCGCTCATTGAGACGGGCATCCTCAAGACGGCGAACTCGAAGCCAGCGCAGCTTGTCATCGATCAGGTTGTGAATGACACGAGTTCCCAGTTTGATGTGGGCGAACTGCTCTATCGCATGCGCGAACAGCTGGTGAACAGCGGGCAGGCGACGGTGATCACGACCTTCGGCGTGAATGCCGAGGACAAGACCGCGCAAGAGCAACTTCGCGCACAGGCGTTCCGGCAGGGGAACGCGGTGGACGGGATGCCCTCACCCGACTTCTCGCTGTCTGGCAAGATCACGCAGGTGAAGCGGCAGGCGGGAAACACGCAGCAGACCACCTACACCTTCCGCTTGACGCTGACCAACATTCGATCGGGTGTTGAGGCGTGGACCAAGACGGTCGATATGACCAAGCAGGGCACAAAGAACTCAGTCGGGTTCTGATTCGGCGGGTGTGAGGTCGCGCGCCTGAGCGCGGCAGCATGCGTTGCGCCGTATCCTCCGCGGGCTTCCATGGTCGATCAGCAGACACCGCATCGCTACGACGCGCGCCTTGCGTCGGAGATTGAGTTGCGCTGGCAGGGAGAGTGGCAGCGCAGCGGCGCCATGCGAGTACCGAATCCTGGCGAGCCTGGATTCGATGCATCCAAGCCAAAGTTTTATGTGCTTGACATGTTTCCCTATCCCTCGGGCGCGGGTCTGCATGTCGGTCATCCGGAGGGATACACGGCAACAGACATCCTCTCGCGCTACAAGGTGATGCGCGGCTTCCAAGTTCTGCATCCGATGGGATGGGATGCGTTTGGGCTCCCGGCCGAGCAGTACGCCATCGCCACTGGCGTTCATCCGGAGGTAACGACCAAGAAGGCGATCGACAGTTTCCGCCGACAGTTGCAGCGATTTGGATTCATGTACGACTGGTCGCGCGAGTTCGCGACGATCGATCCCGACTACTACCGCTGGACGCAGTGGATTTGGCTGCTCGCCTATGGAAGCTGGTTCGACCCAGTGGCGCGTGCGGCCCGGCCGATCGAGCAGTTGGAATCGTTGCTTGCGTCCGAGGACCGCATGATTGAGACGGCGCCTGGCGTGCAGAGTCGCTGGAGCGACTGCACGCGGCGACAGCGACAGGCGTATATCGACCTCTTTCGGCTGGCGTATCTCGGCACGCAGACGGTGAACTGGTGCCCGAAGCTCGGCACTGTGCTGGCGAATGAGGAGATCATCGACGGACGCAGTGAGCGTGGCGGCCATCCGGTGGTTCGCATGCCGCTGCGGCAATGGATGTTCCGCATCACGGCCTATGCGGATCGGCTGTTGGCGGATCTTGCGACGGTGGACTGGCCCGACTCGACACGCACCATGCAGACGGAGTGGATCGGTCGCAGCGAGGGCGCAGAGATTCACTTCGTTGTCGAAGGCGAGGCGGAGCCGCTGACGGTGTTCACGACGCGACCCGACACGATCTTTGGCGCGACATACATGGTGGTTGCGCCCGAGCATCCACTTGTGCAGCGCGCCATCGCGCGCGGTGCGAGTGAGGAAGTCGCTGCGTATGTGGCATGGGCGCGGAATCGTTCGGATGTCGAACGGCAGGAGTCGAAGAAGAAGAGTGGCGTTGCAACGGGACTTCGTGCTGTGAATCCCGCAACGGGTGCGAGTGTGCCGATCTGGACTGCGGACTATGTGCTGATGGGGTATGGAACGGGTGCGATCATGGCTGTGCCTGCGCATGACCAGCGCGACTTCGAGTTTGCGCAGGCGTTCAAGCTGCCAATCGTGCAAGTGGTTGAAATCGATGGGGTGCCGTGGTCTGGCGATGCCGCAACGACGGGGGAGGGGACGAGCGTCAACAGCACAAGTCGCACATCTGGGCTGGCGTTGAACGGCATGCGGACGGCAGAGGCGAAGCGCGCGGTGATTGCGTGGCTCGAAGGTCGCGGCGCTGGTGCGCTGCGAGTCCAGTATCGGCTTCGCGATTGGCTCTTCAGCCGTCAGCGGTACTGGGGCGAGCCGTTTCCAGTGGTGTTCGACGCTGATGGGAATCACTATCCCGTGGGCGTTGCAGCACTGCCCGTGCGACTGCCGCCGCTTGCGGACTACAACCCGATCGAAAGCGATACGCCGCAGCCGCCACTTGCGAAGGCGCGCGATTGGGTGCGCACGACTGCCGGCGAGGCCGGTGTTGATCCAGCACTGTTGCCCGCGGCGACGCCTGTGACCCGCGAGACGAACACGATGCCTGGATGGGCAGGCAGCTGTTGGTACTACCTGCGTTACTGTTCGCCGAGGTGCGGCAGTGCGTTTGTCGATCCTGCAGCAGAGCGCTATTGGATGGGGAAGAGCGGCGTCGACCTGTATGTCGGCGGCAGCGAGCACGCGGTTCTGCATCTGCTGTACGCGCGCTTCTGGCACAAGATGCTGTTCGACCTTGGTCATGTGAGCACGCCCGAGCCGATGGCGCGCCTCTTCCATCAGGGAATGATCACGAGTTACGCCTATCAGCGTGCGGATCGTTCGCTGGTACCGGTCGATGAGGTTGACGACCAGGGCGATGGAACTTTCACCGAGCGCGCGAACGGCGAGCGTGTGGTGCAGATCGTTGCCAAGATGTCAAAGAGCCTTCGCAATGTGGTGAACCCCGACGATGTCATCGCCGAGTATGGCGCGGACACCTTCCGGCTCTATGAGATGTACATGGGTCCGCTCGAAGCATCGAAGCCGTGGAACACGCGCGACATCGCGGGTGTGTTTCGATTTCTCCAGCGTGTGTGGCGGCTGGCGATCGATGAACGCGATGGCAGCCTGCTGCTTGCGCGAACAGCGAGTGCCGATGTGGAGCGGCAACTCGCGCGCACGATTCACAAGGTGGGGAATGACATCGAGCGTCTTGCGTTCAATACAGCAATCGCATCGCTCATCGAACTGGTGAACGCTGCGACGCGCCCCACCGAAATGAAGGACTCGGCGGATGGGGGTTTGACGCGATCGCAGTTGGAGCGCTTCCTACGCGTGCTTGCGCCCTTCGCGCCGCATCTGGCGGAGGAACTGTGGCAGCGACTTGGCGAGTCGGGCAGCGTGTGCCGCGCTCAGTGGCCGACGGTCGATGCATCACTGCTGGAGGATCACTCGGTCGAACTCCCGGTGCAAGTGCAGGGGAAAGTTCGCGCGCGCATCGTTGTGCCCGCCAACGCCGATGCGGGTGAAGTGGAGCGCATTGCACTCGCTGATGACAAGGTTCAGGCGCTGCTTGGCGGCAAGGCACCGCGCAAGGTGATCGTTGTCCCTCGCAGGATGGTCAACCTTGTGTTGGAGAGTTGATCGGTCCGCATGGGAAAACTGCAGCGGAAACCGCTAGCGTAGGGGGATGTCGGACGACCAGCCCAATCACGAATCGGGTCGGGAGTGGAATCTCGAACCGCAGGAGAGTGGGTTCGTTGCATTCTGGCCTCATGAGGACGCGTGCACGCGCGCCGAGTTCATCGCAGCTGTGGAAGCGTGGGTTGGAGACAGCGTCGAGCATGAGACCGTCGAGTCGGAAGAGAACCGCGGCGAGTTGTGGGCCATTCGCCTGCAGGTGCCGGGGATCGAGTCGGGGCTCGTCGTCTGGTGCGAGCGAGCGAGTGAGTTGTCTCAGCGCGATCAGGAGCAGATCAGCGAAGACGACATCGAAGCCCCCTGGGTCATTCGACTGCAGCTCATCCTTTCTGCGGAGGAGGCGGCGGAGGAGTACTTCATGGTGATGGGACTGCTTGGCGGCTCGCTCCCCGATGTCATCGCGGTGCTCGATGTGGTGACAGGCGAGGTGAATTCGCGCGAACAACTGGAGCATGAGTTCATCACCGATGCGGCAACCCCGACAGACCGACCGCTGTGGAAGCTTGCGCGGTACGGAGCGCTGCCAGGTGGCAACGAAGCGTGTGTGATGCTCGGCACGCAGGGTTTGGCGCGCTGCGGTCTTCCTGAGTTGGAGATGGATGAAGTTCCCGTCGATCTTGCGGATCAGGCATCGGTGGTCATCTTCACCCTTGTCGCCACGCTGCTCGGCGGCGATGTCCCGCAGCCCGGCGGTTGCATCACCATCGGCGACGGACTGACCGTATCGCTGCAGCGCGTGGAGGATGTCGTGCGTTTCATCGAACCAAGTACGGTGGGATCTGCTGCGTGGCGAGCGCAGGTTCGTCAGCAGGGCTACGAAGAGTTCGGCGTCGAGCGTGCCGTGATCTGCGGCGGGCAGCCTGCGGGGCAGTATGCGAAGGCGTGGTCGTGGCCGCGCGATGTGGTGGATCGCATCGCATCGGATCGCGCCGTTGTCTACATGAGTGAGCGGTGGCTGCAGAGCGCGGGGCGACGCGCACAGGCGACTTGGCCGTCGTTCGCAATGGCGTTCTCCAATCTGATTCGGACGGGGAAGCCGCAGTGGCTCGCGCTTGCACGCAAGGCGTTTGTGGTGCAGGCACCGCTCGATGCGGGCGAGGGTGGGCGAGTCGAGCATTCGTGGATGGCGGTGCAGGAGATCGATCACGACCAAGTGAAGGTGAAGGTGTTGGAGCAGCCGGCAACGCGCCCCGACTTGAAGCCTGGAGACCTTCTCACGGTGACACGACAGTCAGTGGCCGATTGGCGAGTGCAGATCGTCGGCTTCATGTTCGACCCTGAAGCGTCGGAGCAACTGCTGAAAGCTGTAGACCGGATTCGTGACATGCAGATTGGCGAGAACGATTGGCCCGAGGGCGAGGGGCCTGAATCCAGTGCTGAGCTAAAGGATGGAACGGATCATGAAGGATGAGTCCTCCGCTGGAGCGGATCCTGCTGAACTCGTGACAGTGCATGTTGCGGCGAGCGACTTCGAGGCGCAGACGATCGCAGCGGTGCTGCGCGATGGCGGCGTCGAGGCGGCTGTGTTTGGCGCCGCACTGGGGGCGTTCGGTTTGACAGGTTCGGGGAGTCGTCTGCTCGGCGGCGTGCCTGTTCAAGTGCGTGCGGGCGATCTCGATCGCGCGAAAGGTGTGCTGCGCGCAAACAAGTATCTCGCAGACAGTGTCGACTGGGACAGCGTGGATGTTGGCGATGAGGATGATGCCGCGCGAAGGCTTGGCGCGCGCGGGCTGCTGACTGCGAGCGGGCGCGGGCTTGCAGAGGTCGGGCGTGTGTTGGCGATCGCCGCACTTGTTGTTGGCGCGCTCGCCCTTCTCGGGCAGTGCATGTGAGCCCGCGCCGCCGCTATCACATCCGTTGGCCTGGGCGCGTGTTTGCCGGGCTCGCACTGCTCATCGGTGCCGCAAGCGTGCAGCGCACCGAGAACATGCTGGTGTGGGTCTTTGCGTCGATGCTTGCATGGATTGTGGTGTCGGGGATCATTTCTGGCGGCATGATGATGGCTCTGCGTGCGCGCCGTCGCGCACCACGCAGTGCGCGCGTTGGCGAGCCATTCGAAGTTCGTTACGAGGTGGCGAGTGCCTCGCGTCTGTGGCCCATTTTCGATGTCACGATTGCCGAAGTGGCAGAGACAGTTCAGTCGCCGACGCATTTGGAACATTGCCCACGCAGCGGTCACGCGCAGGTGCGTTCCACGATCACGCCCACGCGGCGCGGTGTGCTGCGCCTTCAAAGATTTCGTTGCGTCAGCGGATTTCCATTCGGTCTCGTTTTGAAGTCGGTGGAGTGGAACGACCCCTGCGATGTCCTCGTGCACCCCCGGCAGCTTGCGGTCGATACATGGATGCTGCGGGCGCTGGTGGGGGCCGGGCCCGGCGCGCATGCAACGCAACCGCGCGCCGGCGGTCATGAGGACTTCATTGGGCTGCGCGACTATCGAAGTGGTGACTCGGTGCGGCAGGTGGCGTGGCGACGGAGCGCGGCGCTCATGGAGCCCGTCGTGATTGAGCGCGCAGTCGCTGCGCGGCCGACACTATGCGTAACGCTCGATCTCACCAGAACAGAAGGCACCCCCACCGAAAGTTCAGAAGAGACGGCTATCGAATGGACGGCAAGCATGCTGACCCGTGCGCATGCGGATGGTTGGGATGTGCGACTGGCGGTTGAGGGGCTCGGTGAGGACGAGAAGGACCAAGCGGTCGTATCGGGACTCGGCGCACAACTCGATGCTCTTGCGATGATCGATCTCATCACGCCGCGACACGCCGTGCTCCGCCAAGCAACGGTTCCTGCGACCTCAAAGGTGCTGCGCATTGTTCCGGGGAGGTTTCCATGAACGATGCGGTTGTTTGCCGAAGACACTCGCTGTGGCTGGCGATGGTGTCGCTGCTTGCGTTTGCGCTGAGCCAGCGAAGTCTGACGCTCGGGCTCACGGCCGTTGCAGTGGCATCGGCGAGTTGGCTGGTCACCGCTCGCTGTACGCGTCGCATGCTCCACCCGACTGCTGTCGTGGTGCTCGTTGCGCTCATCGCGGCCATCGTGATCAGCCAGATCTGGCCGCGGCTTGATCCATCACGCATTCCGCGCTGGATAGGTCTGGGGGTCTTCTTTGGAATGCTGGTGCGACTGTGGGCGCGAAGAACCGTCAGCGATGAGCGGCAGGTTGTTCTTCTTTCAGGAGTCCTGCTTGTAGCAGCAGGCTTGCACAGCATCGATCTTTCGGTCGGCCTTCTGATCATCATTGGCACGGCAATCGCCGTTGACTGCGTGGTGCGCTTTCGGCTGCTGACGCCTGCTGCGCTTGCGAGGCTGCCGCAGACTTCGCGGCCGCACGGGGCACGGCGCAAGACGCAGGCCGAGCGCGATCTCCACCGCGTGATTGTCGCTGCGCTGGTGCTGACGCTGCTGACAAGTGCTGCAGTCTTCGTGATTCTGCCGCGCAACCCCAACCCAGGCGGACCGCTCTTCGGATCGGGTCGTGGATCGCGCCTTGGGTTTCCATCGGACCTCTCCTTGCGGTCACCCCAGTGGATTGAACCCGGTGACCGCGAACTGCTGTCGGTCGAGTGGCGCGGTCCCGATGGGAAGCCGCCCGCGGTCGCGGAAACGCTGCGTCTGCGCGGGCAAGTGCTCGATCGGTACGACCCCGTCGAGTTCCGCTGGTTCGCGCGCCTCGGACCGAGCCAGCGATTCATCATCAACAACGGTGTCGACCGCTCACCACTCTCGCTTGCTCGATTGGACGAACGCATCAACACACACACACTGCAGGTGAACTTCCGAGGGCTGTACACAGACATCATCTTCGCGCCGTGGCTTCCACTCTCGGTCCGAGGATTCAGTTCACAGGTGTTCGCCTACTCGCCCGGGAGCTGTTCGCTCAAGCGTGTCGATCTTGAGACAGCGGGGATTGTTCGCGGATACGAAGTGCGCGTTCAGCCATTTCCATCGGAGTCGATGCTGAGTGCGCTGCAGGGGAACTCGCAGCGTCTGCCGCCGCCGCCGACATTTCCAGTGGAGGTGATCCGTACAACGGCGCTGGAGTGGCTGCAGGAAGCAGGGCTGAGTGATCTCAGTGCGCCAGTCGAGAGCGACGAACGCTGGACGCGCAACATCAGGATTGGGCGGGCATTTGAAGATCGTCTTCGTTCGGCACAATTCAACTACAGCCTTGACTTGCGCGGTTTCGTTCAGCGTGCGGGGCGTGATCCAATCGATCTCTTCTTGAATGAGTACCGATTCGGTCACTGCGAGTACTTTGCGAGTGCGCTCTGCGCACTGTGCCAATCCGTCGGTGTCGATGCACGAATTGTGACGGGATTCATCGTGCACGAGTATGACGCGAGCGATCGCCGCTACTCCGTTCGCGAGGCGGACGCGCACGCGTGGGTTGAGATTCGGAGTGGCAGCGTGCAATGGTCGGTGCTCGATCCAACGCCGATGGCGGACGCCACATCACTCGCTGCTGAACGCGGCCTGTGGGGGCAGATGATTCGACTTCTGCTCGGCCCACTCGAAGAAGCGTGGCGGCAGAGGATTGAGCGATTTGACTCGCTCGCGCAGGAGGAGTTCCTGCGCAGCGCAAGTGAGTGGATCGCGCGCACCTACCGTCAGGCGCGCGCATGGCCCGGCGCCATGGCGGAGTCTCTCGCCGAGCGAACGGGCGTGCCGCAGGCCGGGGTTGTCTGGATCGCCGCCGTTCTGGTCGGCATCGCATTTTCGTTCAGTGCGGCTGTCTTGATTTGGCGGCGACTGCGGCGGCGCAGGCAACTGCTCGGCATCACGCGCACGGGCCGCATGCGCGCGCAGATCGCACTGCGCGACGGTGCGTTCTATGCAGATGCTCTGACATTGCTCGCGCGCGTTGGATTTCCCCGTCCACCATGGCAGTCGCCGCGCGCATTCGCAGACACGCTCCACGCCGCTTGTCCCGATGCATCCGTTACCCTTCATGCGATCATCGATCGTTACTACCTGATCCGGTTTGCCGGGCGCCGACCGGATGCAGTGCGCCGCGCAGAGGATGCTGCGCTGGTCGAGCGGCTTCGTGTTTCCCTCGCAGGCGCTGGCGAGTCTGCGCGACCACGGCGTCCCTGATGTTCATGGCACTACCATCGCCTCCATGCCAGCATCACGATCGAGAACTGCGGAGTGGAAGCGCAGCATGCAGCAGATCTTCGAGCGCGGGGGCACGCTCGAAGTCGCAGTTGCTGCAGTCGATGCAGAGCGTGGCGGCGATCTGGTGTGGCGCTTGAAGATCGTGTCGCTTGAGGAGGAGTCGGTGATCGTCGAGGCACCGGTGATGCTCGGCAAGCACATACGAATCGAGAGCGGCGTTCCGCTTCTGGGCGCGATCACGATTGGGCAGAACCGCTGGAAGTTCAAGACCGAGAAACTGGAAGATTGTTCGGTCGGTGGTGCACGCGTTTCTGCTCTTCGGCTGCGACTTCCGGATGATGTAGAGCGGTGCATGCGCCGCTTCCCCCGCTACGAGGCAGGCGGGTTGCGACTGCCGCCGGTGCGTCTGTGGCCACTGCGCGATCCGCGAAGTGTCGTTGCCGCCGAGGAAGCGAGCGATGCGGCGTGGGCCACGATGCGATCGGCTGCACAGATCGGCGCGGCAGTGCCAACGGTTTCTGCACTGCCAATGCCGCAGGTTGGGCCGGAGTTCTCGGCAGTCCTTGTGAACATTGGCGGCGGCGGCGCGGGCATTCGCGTTGAAAGCGCAGATGCTGCTGCGCTTGGCCATCACCGAGTGTTCTGGCTGCATATTTCTCTGGGCGCGCTGTTGCCGCTACCGATCTGCGTGACGGGCAAACTGGTCCACACGCATCTCGACAGTTCACAGCGAACCTATGCCGGACTATCATTTGACTTCACCTTTCATCTGCCGCACCAGCAGGCGGTGGCAGATCAAGTCGCACATGCCATGCGAAGCGCCCAAGCTTCCATGGCGCCTGCACCGGAGCCTTGACCCATGTCACTCGTTTCCTCGAACCCGATTCTTGCAGACAGCGCCGTCCAGGCCGCCGCCGGACAGACCGCGGGCAGCGGTACCTGCACCGTGACGGGTGTGATCAACAAGACCACGGGACTCATTCTGCTTGCAGTTGTTTCTGGCGCTGTGTCGATTCCTGTGACCAAGGCGTATCCCGCATCGCTGATGGTGGCGTTCATCGTGTCGCTACTCGTCTCGATTGCATCGATCTTTCTCGTGCGGAGTTCACCGCGCGTTGCTGCGGCAATCGCAGCGCTGTACTCCGTTGCGCAGGGTTATGTGCTCGGTGCGCTGGGGATGATCCTGCAGAATGTCCTTGACCAACAGGGCATTCAGGTTCCTGGCGGCATCGCGCTGCAAGCGTTCCTGATCGTGGTGTCGTTGATGATTGCAATGCTCACACTCTTCCGCTTTGGCATCCTGAAGGGCGGTGCGATGTTCACATCGGTGCTGTCCGTTGCGACGCTTGGCATCTTCTTCACCTTCCTGATCGCGATGATCATGGGGTTCTTTGGCGTCGACATGTCCTGGTTCTCACTGCAGGGCGCTCAGTCAGGCGGCAACGCAGCGCTGATCGGCCTCGGCATCAACGGGCTGGTGCTCATCATCGCCTCGCTCTGGATGATTGTCGATTTCCGCCAGATTCAAGATGCGGTGGCTGCTGGTGCGCCAGCATCGATGGAGTGGTACCTCGCCTTCGGGCTCGTCGTCACGCTCGCGTGGGTGTACCTCGAGGCGTTGAAGTTGGTCTTCCGCCTCGCGCAGATGTTCGGCAGCCGAAAGTAATCCCGGAGCGATTGAACGGATCAATCGCGGCATGCGCGGCCCCCGCGTCGAGCAAAATGCGCTCGGCACGCGGCAGTCTGCGCGTGTCTGCAGCGGGCGGTCAGGCGCTCGAGGGCGTGTCGTCGATGTCGACATCAGCCTCGAAGGGCTCGCCGAGATCGACGCAGATGTCGATTCCCGCTTCGAGCTTGAATATCAAGTGTGCCCCGTACGACATCTCGACGGGGTGATCGTTGCCGAAGCGACGAGCCACCGTGCGGAAAATGTCAGTGACTCGTGGTGCGATGCACTCGATGATGAGCCGTTCCTGGTGTCGACGAAAGAGTGCGTAATAGCCGTCGCCGAGATAATCAACTGATAGGTCGCCGTCCATGGTCGATCCTCCTGCGCGGGAATGTACTTCCGCCACGGCAGATGCAAGAGGTTCGAAGAGATTTTTCGTGGTGAGGCATGCCGCACCGAACGCTCGCGCTGTCCGAGCGTGCCTCGCGGCGTTCAACCTGCACCGAACTCACGGCGGAGCGAGTCGCCATGTTCATCGAGTCTCGGCGGCCGGCGGCGCGACGCGGCTACTTCAAAGTCGCTCATCTTGATCGGCGTGTTGGGAACGCTCGCACCCGGCATCTGCGGATCGTCGATGGGGATCACCATGTGCCGTGCGCGGATCTGTTCCATGCCGATCATTTCGGGAATCGTCTGGATCGGGGCGCAGGGAACGCCCGCACGATGCAGCGCCGCGAGCCAGTGGTCGGATGGACGGGTGCGCAGCATGCGAGTGATCTCCGCATCGAGCGCGTCGATGTGCGAAAGGCGGCTCGCATTCGTCGTAAACCGCTGGTCAAGCGCGACTTCCGACAGACCTAGGGCGGTACAGAGGTCTCGAAAGAGGCCGTCGTTGCCGGCCGCGATGACAATCCAGCGCTCGGCGCATTCGAAGGCTTGGAAGGGTGCGATGGACGGGTGGCGGGTTCCGCGGGGCTGCGGGGTGGCGCACGCAGCGGTGTGCGCTGTGATCGCCGCTTCGAGGAACGCAACTTGCGAGTCGAGCATCGCAACATCGATCATGCAGCCCAGCCCGGTGGCGCTCCGTCGGTGGGCC